>Ga0265798_10002112_pt1 | contig 29706 bp, 27 predicted proteins | sample P3T30metagenome_FD_192430 | JGI IMG/M metagenome (GOLD analysis project Ga0265798, IMG submission 192430) | Plant litter microbial communities from East Loma Ridge, Irvine, California - P3 T30 | ecosystem: Environmental > Terrestrial > Plant litter > Unclassified | place: USA: California...
TGTTTGAGCGTTAAAATTAATTTTTAGCGATAGCTGCTGCTTTTTCAGGAGCTTTTTGCGGACTGATCTTCATACCATCCTGTAAGTGGTCTACGCCACTCAATACAATTTGCTGTCCGGCTTTCAATCCGTCTTTAACCAGGTAGTTGGTTCCGCTTTTGCCGGCAATGGTAATAGGTTGCTTGGCCACTTTATTGCTATCGCCAACGGCATATACAAATACTTTGTCCTGCATTTCAATAGTAGCATCTTGTGGTACAATGGCTACATTGCTATGCTGCAAGCTCAAACGTACTTTACCGGTATTACCCGAGCGCAATAAGCCCGAAGCATTAGGAAAGCTGGCCCTAACGGTAATGGCACCGGTAGTTTTATCGAACTGGCCGTCAATTACATCAATGTGGCCGGGAATGCTGTAAGTGCTGTTGTCTGACAGTACCAGACTTACCGGCGGCAGGTGCTTAATTTTGTCTTGTAATGTACCACCGGCATATTGCGATTTAAAGTTGATGAAATCGGTTTCGCCAAGCGAGAAGTATACATGTACCTGGTGAACATCAGATAGTTGGGTTAGTGCTTCAGCATCAGCTGGCGTAACCAGGCTTCCTTGCTTTTTAAGCAGGCGACCTATGTAACCGCTAACCGGCGCTTTAATGGTAGTGTAACCGATGTTAATTTGTGCGGTACCAACCTGAGCTTGGGCTTGTTCTACATTGCCTTGTGCAATTTCTTGTGCTGCTTTGGCTGCTTTTAACTGGTAATCGCTTACTACTTTATTTTGTACCAGCGGCGTAAGTTTTTCTACTTCCAGTTTGGCATTTGATAAAGCGCCTTGTGCAGCATGTAAGCTGGCTTTGGCATTATTTAATGCCTGGCGGTAAGGGTTTTCGTTGATCTTGAATAAAGGTTGTCCCTTAGATACATAAGCGCCTTCATCAGCGTATACGCGATCTAAAGTGCCGCTTACCTGCGGGCGGATTTCCACGTTAATGGCGCCTTCAATAGAGGCCGGGTATTCCTGGTAGGTGGTTGCGGTATCAATATGAACTTCGGCTACCGGTAACGCTTGTGGTGCTGGTGCTGGTGGCGCAGCAGGCTTAGAGGCACATCCGTACAAAACTGCAAGGGATAATATGAGTGCTAATGATTTCATGATTTTTATAAGATTGGGTGTATTATGTGTTGTTGTAGTTTGCTTATATAGAGTCATTTAATGCTGAATTATTATTTATTTAACATATGTAAATAATTTAACAGCGTTAAGCTATGTAAATGAGGAGGGATATATTTCGCTTGTAATCAGCATTGTTAACTAATTTGTATGTTTATTTATTTAACACTGTTAAGTGTTTTATTTTAAAAAAAGGACTTAGTCCTTTATTGATCTTATAATGCCACTTATGGCGTCTTTCAATACCTGCTCGCTTATACCATCGGGTACTGCTTGCCTAACCAGGTTAATAGAGATGAGTCCGTGCACTATTGACCAAAAAGTGTAATAGCGCTTACATACTAAATCTTCCGGCGGGTTTTCAACACCCATCAATTTCTCAATAACCTCATAGATCATATCAGCCGGCACTTCAGCCTCCGGTATCTTGTTATCAAAAACGCAACAGTTAACTTCGATGCCAAACATCAATTGGTACAACTCCTTTTCGGCAAAGGCGAAGTTCCAATAGGTGAGCCACATGGCTTCCAATTGTTTTTCGGGCAGTTCGTGTGCGTCTCTCGCAGCCTGCATGTTTTTCGCTAAAATGCGATAGCCCTTTTTGGTGAGCTCCATCATAATGGCTTCTTTGTTGGCAAAGTACTCATAGATGATTGGAGCAGTATATTCTATAATGTCGGCAATTTTGCGCATACTAAGCGCTTGCCAACCTTCAGTTTTTCCAATATGCAGCGCAGCATCCAGTATGTTAACCCTGGTTTCTTCTTTTAATCTTAATATTCTGTCTTTGCTGGCCATTTTTGCTGTAAGCATTAAATCATTTAACACTGTTAAGCAAATGTATAAAGTATTTGATTACACTGTTCCATCTAATTGTCATTTGTAAATGGATGAAATGTAATCTATTGGTTGTTAGTGTGTATAAGGCGGATGACTGTTGCCAGCCAATCCGCTGTTATCCACTATCGTCCCGGTATTAGAAATCAAATTTAACAAAGGTACGGATACCCATTTTTGGCGCATTGGGGTTATCCAGGTAGCTAAAACGCCTTACCAAATCAACCCGCAATACTTTAAATATATTGCCCACGCCCACACTGCCTTCCATGTAAGGGCCATTACTTAACGAATAGGTAGTTGCCTGACCTAAGCTGTTGGTTGGAAAACGCAGCAGCGAAGCATCGTTAGCCGGGTTGTTCTCGCTGCGTACAGCACCCCAAAGGCCTTTAAAGTTTACTACTTCGCGTAGTTTCAGCTTTTTAAGTAAGGGAACCCGGTTAAACAAGAAGCCGTTAAAATTATGATCTACCGTAATGCTGGCATAATGATCACTCACAAATTCCTGAAAGTTCATTAAGTTGAACGACTGGAACTGGAAGGCATAGCTTTGGTTAGCCCGGTGAATATCCAACAACGGGAAAGGCACTTTGCCAAACAAGTAGCCGCCTTCAGTGCTTACATCAGTAAAGCCTAATTGCGACAAGTAAAAACGTTTGCTAATGTTACCTACCACATTTTGGTAATCATAATTGCCGCCAATTAAACCTTTAACGCCTTGGGTATAACGCAGGGTGTAAACCGGGTACTTATCAGGTATTGGCGTACGGTATAATTTGCCCTGGTAAAATTTCTCTTTAGGCGCATAACGCAGTTGCAGCGACAGCTCGGTGGTCTTGATTAGGTTAACATTGTTTAGCAAACCATTAGGCAGCAAATTTTGAAATTGCAAGGCACCTGCCGGGCTTTGGTTCCAGGTTTTGAAGCCTAAAGCGTATGAGAAGTGGCTCTGGAATTCATGTACATAGTCCAGTTTAAAAATATCATTGTACAACCACTGGTCGTTTGCGCCACGTTTAAAGGATAGTAAGAAGTTGCTTTCCTGTACAAACTCTAACTCTTGTCCCGGCACCTTGGTATCGTGCTGAAAACTTGCACGGATATAGCTTTGCGGGAACGAGTAAATTGATTTGTTATTCAACGAATAAGTAGAGCTTAAAAAGTATTTAAATTTTTGGTCCTTAGTACCGTAAGCGCCGTAGGTTTCAAAATAATATCGTTTACTTAAAGCAGTAGTGGTACGGCCACCTAAACGGGCACGGAAACCTTCTACCGGGTTAAAGCTGTAAAACGTATTTACAGGCCCCATTTCAAACGGACCAAAATTCTTATAACCCGCCAGCACCAGGGTGGCTATATCCATAGTGCGTTTAAACGATGGGATGGTTTGAAGGCTATCTACGTTTTTATAGACACTGGCCGCTACGGCATCCAGCGTATCGGGGCGGCTGTTGGTCCAGTAGCTGTCGTCTTTTTGGTCAGCGTTGTTTGCTATCACCTGTGCCGGTCCGTCGTAAATAGTTTTAGGACGAGGAGAGTTGATCAGAAAATTATTGATCTTCACCAAACGCTCACCAAATACACCTCCGCCTTTGTTTTTATTTAGGCCAAATTCTATCTTCAAATTGCTTTGGCTTAAATGGTAACGGCCATCGTTGTTTTTTTCGAACGACAGCGTAGCCTGCATTTGGCGCACAAAGTTCAGGTCGATGTTCTTATTAACCGTTAATACCGCGTTTTGCACGGCATAGTTACCATCCATAGTAATATAGATCTTACCCTCAAACAGCTTGGTCACGGTGTTGCGTGGCGTAAAGCTCAGCTCAATTAAGTTAGGCTGTACATCTTTAATAGTATCGGTAATAAAGAATTTATAAAACTCCGGCGAATGGTCGGCAATGGGGCTTAACAGTTGATTGCTTAACAAAGATACGTTGTTATCATAAATGTTAATATCCTGATACATGCGGTTAAAGTAGGTGGTTAAACCTTGATTATCCACAAAGTTCTCGTCGTACTTTACTTGTTTGGTGGCCTCAATTACCTGCTTTTGTGTGTATGGAACTTTGCGATAATAATTTTGTGAAAGCTTTTCTTCCATGTACAAAGGCAGCAGTGTTTTACCGCCTATAGCGGTTGAATCCTGCTGACGAAACATGAACTGGTAATTTTTGAAGATCTTCTTTTGGGTAAACTTTTCACTAAGGTTACTTAACGAAAAAACCATCCGCTCATACTGCTTATACTCGGCATAGTTATAGTTTTGTACCTGGTTTTGTTCTTTGTGGGCAATTACCTGGCGTATCAATTCAACTGCAGGGTTGCCTTTGTTGGTGTATTTCTTCTTCTTGGCCGATTTTACCACTACATCGCCCAGTTGGCGGCTATCGGGCACCAGCGCAATATTGATCTCCTGGTCTTTACCGGCTTCAATAGTTTTGAAAATGGTTTTGTAGCCTACGTAAGTAATACGGATCTGGTCAAACTTATCGGTCGTTCTTAACGTATAACGACCATTAACATCGGTAGCCGCGCCTTGCGTGCTGCCGGCAAAACCTATGGTAACAAACGATAATGCTTCTTTGGTTTTGGCATCGGTAACTGTACCCCTTACTACGGTATTTTGTGCATAAAGCGAATGCGCAGCACCGGTGAGGATAAGGAGTATTAATAGTATCTTAATATAAAATTTCATGACCCTGGAGGGATTTATTGTAAAGCAAAGCTAAACCATGCTCAAGACCTGCTCATTAACATATGTTAAGAAATGCTATTGATGTGTGTCATGAGTTGCCGCTCTCTCGAAACTTAGCTGGCAGCTATGATTGTGATTAATGAACAGGAGAAAACATCAGTTTAAGTTGAACGCAGCAAAGTTGCATCAGTCAATTAGTTTTGGCAACCCGTTTCATGCGTAATTACAATCGGATTATAATTCTATTACAATTTGCTTACAATTGCCTTGGGTTATGTTAACGATTACCTTGTTTTATTGCGAATTTGCAATAAAGCAGCTCAACTACTCAACTGCATTTATTAGCTTTGAACAGGCGTTGTTTACCGAAATCATTGCGTATTACCTCATAATAACTAAACCATGGCACAAGGCAAAACTAAAGACAAGGATAAGTCCGCGAAAAGTGAGCGCCCTGATAAAGGTATAGAAACCATGTTCAGAGTAAGTTCGGCTAATCACCAGCGCCTGAGCGACATGGCTGATAATAAAGCCAGCATCATGATTACCGTGAACTCTATCATATTATCTGCCGTGCTGAGTTTATTGTTGCGCCGGTTAGAAGATCAGCCTTACCTGTCTATTCCCACCTTTATGCTGATTGCCATTAGCTTGGTTGCTATGATATTTGCCATACTCTCTACGCGCCCAAGCATACCGGGCGGTTCCTTCTCTATGCAAGACATAGAACAGCAAAAGGTAAATCTGCTATTTTTTGGTAACTTCTATAAAATGACTCTTCCGGATTTTAAAGAAGCTATGCAAAAAACCATGGCCGATAGTGACCTGCTTTACGGGAACCTTATTATGGACGGTTACGCGCAGGGCATAGTGCTTGGTAAAAAGTACCGCCTGCTACGCATTTCTTATAATATTTTCATGTTTGGCCTTATTGCCTCGGTCGTTGCTTTCTTCGTTGTATCTGTGCTCAATGTTAAACATTGATCTTTTTGCTATTACCTTTCAACCTTAATCAACATGTTTAAAAATCTTACCCTTACTATATGGCTGTTAGGGCTCGCTGCATTAGCCATGGCCCAGCGTAAAAGCAACAGTTCTGTAATGGCTTTTTCTGATAGCGTTACGGTTAAAGTTCACCCCTCCTATGATAGTGTTAGCGGTTTTCACCGCTGGTTGTTTGGCGAGGGCTACCGTAAAGAGTGGAGTACGCCGGTTAAACTGCCGCTGATTAAAATAAGCCAGATTAATGGCGGCCTGGTGCCTCTGCGGCAGGGTGGCGGTATGCAATCCAAATCGTTAAGATTGAAGGACAAAGAGGGCAAGGAATGGGTGATCCGTAGTGTGGAGAAAATGCCCGAAAAACTATTGCCACCTAACCTGAAAGGCACTTTTGCGGTGGACTGGATAGATGACGCCATGAGCAGTCAGCATCCCTTTGCGGCCCTGGTGGTACCCCCACTGGCCAAAGCTGCAGGCATATCGCATTCAAACCCGGTTATCGGCGTAGTTGCGCCCGATGCTGCTTTGGGCGAGTACAGCAAGATATTCTCTGGCCTGGTAGTGTTGCTGGAAGAGCGCGAGCCCGAAGGCGGATCGGACAATACGCTGAAAATGGAGGCTAACCTGCAAAAAGACAACAGCAATCATTTTGATGCCAAAATGTTTCTACGTGCCCGCATGCTCGATTTGTTGCTGGGCGACTGGGACCGCCACGAAGACCAATGGCGCTGGATAGATACCAAAACGGGCAGCGATAAACTGTACATACCCGTACCCCGCGATCGCGACCAGGTTTTTCACATTAATGATGGTGTTTTGCCCAAGCTTTCGGCGTTACCCTATATTATGCCCACCCTGCAAAGTTTTGATGCCGATATAAACAGCGTACAGTATGCCATTTATAAAACCCGCTTTATGAATGCCTACCCCGATGCGCAGTTAAGCTACGCGGAATGGATGCAAGAAGCCGAAGCTTTTGTAAAAGCTGAGACCGACGAGGTGCTGCAAGCCGGACTTAAACGTTTGCCCCCTGAGTTTTACAACGTACATTACGCCGGGCTGTTAGCTAAACTAAAAAAGCGCCGCGAGCAAATTCCTGCTGCAATGGCGCGATATTACCGCTTCATATATAAGACAGCCGACATCCGTACCAGCAACAAGAACGAACTGGTTACTATAATTGATGCTCCTGATAAAAGCCTGCGTGTGCAGATTAATAAACTTGATAAACGCGGCCAGGCTAAAGAGGAGCTCATGAACCTGGTTTACCATCCGGATATCACCAAAGAGATCAGGCTTTATGTGCAGGATGGTGATGATAAGATAGTGATCAACAATACGGCATCGCCCATAAAATTGCGGGTAATAGGCGCTAATGGGCAAAAAGTTTATGAGGTAAAAAGCGCATTCAACAAAGTGCAGCTTTATAGCAAAAAAGACAGCGTAACCCTTACCGGCAATGCCAATCGCTTTAACCAGCATTTGGTTAACGATACCAGCAATACCCATTATGTGGCTAACAACCCGTACAACGTTTGGATGCCGCTGGTCACTGCAGCCATTAATGCCGATGATGGCTTTTTACTGGGCCTGGGTTTTAAATATACCGGCATGCAGGGCTTTCGTAAGCTGCCCTATGCTACGGTTCAGCAGCTAATGGTAACACACTCGTTTGCTACCAGTGCTTTCCGTATTCGTTACAGCGGCGAGTGGATACAGGCTGTAGGTAAAGCCGATTTTACCCTGAACGCCTTTATACAGGCGCCCGATAATACGCTCAACTTTTTTGGCCGGGGCAATCAAACCGTGCTTAATAAATTTGATGGCTACCGCAGGTTTTACCGTACCCGCTTTGATACTTACCAGTTTGACCCGGCCCTGCGCTGGCATACAGGTAACAACAGCACCATCAGTGTTGGCCCATCATTTCAATACTACCACCTCGATGCGAGCGATAATACCGGCCGGTTAATTACCCAAAGTTCGCTGATCAAATCTTACGACAGCCTTACCGTGGCGCAAGACAAAGTACATGCAGGTATAGCACTTAATTTTAACAGCAACCAGCGCAATAACAATATTTTGCCTTATGAGGGCTACTACCTTAACGTGAGTATGCAAGGTTATACCGGTTTAAATAGCTACAGTAAATCTTACCTGCAAATTAAGCCAGAGTTTACCTATTATCAAAAGCTCAATGCCAAAGGCTCCATTGTATTAACCGACAGGGTTGGCGGCGGCATAAGCATTGGCAGGCCGGCATTCTATCAATCTATGTTCTTAGGCGGGCAAGGCAATTTGCTGGGCTACCTTCAAAACCGCTTTGCCGGCGATCATATGCTGTATAACAACATGCAGGCCCGTGTAAAACTATTTGATGTTGCCAGTTACATTTTGCCAGGCCAGTTAGGTTTAAGCGGGTTTTATGATGCCGGCCGCGTATGGATAAAAGGCGAAAGTTCGAACCAATGGCACACCGGTACCGGGGGCGGCATATACTTCGCCCCGGCAAGTCTTGCAGTAGTACAAGTGCTGGCCGGACATTCTAAAGAAGGCTGGTACCCGTATGTGTCGTTAAATTTCAGGTTGTGATGCAGGCATTGGTTTGATACTAATCCTTATCAAATTTTAATGTAAACTTTTACAGCGTTTGCAATAGGAAAACACGGCAGGGTGCGGTATACTTATATTTATAAGTAATTTTGAGGCTACTTTTCCTTATAACATGAGCATCGAGCAATTTGCGGATAATCCTTTCGAGATTCAGATTTCTTTTCATTTGTTTATTGAACACCTGGAAGAAGTAGCCCTCTTGGAAAAAGGTTACGCTGCCGAACGTGCGCGCGCCTTGTTGAAAGAAATTGAGCCTTACCCCGAGCTCCGTGCCGGCATTACCGAAACGTCTCAAATCCACGATAAAATTCAGGTCATACAAGATCTGCTTGCCGATCTTTTTCCACCATCGTTGAGCAATAATGAAATTAAAGCGATAACCATTCCTTTCCATAGCATCATCATTAATCAAACTCAGCGCCTCAAGAACATATTGCAGGCTGCCGGCCCCGATTTCGATATGAGCATCCGCAATTTCGACAATCATCAGTTTTATGTAATGAGTTGTTGCCTGGTGCTTAACGAGTTATACCATACCAATCTCGATTTTGGTAAACCTATGTTCTATGACATTCCTACGGCAACGGGTATTAAAAGACATTACCGCATATTGTATAATGCCGATTTTATGGAGATTATTCCCACGGAAAAGGCACGCCCGCTAACACCGGAGGATATTACGTTATTGATTAACAACTACGATGATCTGGAACTCTGGAAGCGCATGTTTCCGCAGGGCAGTTATATTTTAAGAGGATTTGCCATATTGAACATGTTTGATGCCACTGTTGAAAATGCAGTTTCGGCGTTAAAAGGCACCTTAATTACCGGGCTCAATGATTTGGATGTAGAAAATGATTTTGAATCAATTTTCCGCTCTATTTACAGAATACCCGATCTTAATATTGGCTTCACCGGATTTGATGAGGAGGAAAACAGATTCGTTAGCATTGCTCCTTTACGCAAGATCAAAAGCTTTATGCTTAACAACAGCCCCGAAGCTGTTTGCACTGATATATTAGGTCCAAAATCACACAAAGCCATTATGGGCAAAAGTGGTTTTTTTGCCATTTCCGACACAAAGCAGTTTTTCTTAAAATATCCAGACAGCGAATTAGCACATATATTTTTAATGCAGGGGATCAACAGTTTCATACTAGCCCCGGTGGTTAAAAATGGTACACTGCTGGGTGTAATGGAGCTGGTTTCTACCCGTGCAGGAGAACTTAACAGTGTAAACGCACATAAACTGGAGGTAGTAATGCCATTTTTGGTTAACACGATAGACCGGCAAATTACAGCTACACAAAACCAGGTACAGGCCATTATACAGAACGAATACACTGCCTTACATCCCAGTGTGCAGTGGAAGTTTAAGAAAGAAGCCAAAAAGTCTATTGAGCGCCATAATAACCACCAGGATTATGATTTGAAAGAGATCGTATTTGAGAACGTTTACCCACTGTACGGTCAAATTGATATCAAAGGTTCTTCAGAAACGCGTAACATCAGCATTCAGCGGGATCTGGATAACCAGATAGAGGCTGTAATGTTCCTGTTAAAAAATCTTGCAGGCCAACAAGCGGCAGATATGCTTGATAAAATGGCGGAATTTAAACTTTTTACCGAAGATACCACACTGCCTGTACGTGCCGATATGGAACAGTACATTCAGCATTATATTGAAGGAACGGTACATCCTTTCCTTAAAAAGGAGGCTTCAGCGGTAAGTTCTCCCGAATACATCAACATGTATTTTAACGAGCTTGATCGTCAATCGGGCAGCTTTTATAAGTACCGTCGTAAGTACGATACTACCGTATCAACCATTAACAAAAAGATGGCCGCCCTGCTGGATGAACGGCAGGTAGCGGCACAGCAAATATTTCCGCATTATTACGAACGCTTTAAAAGCGACGGCGTAGAGCATAATTTGTACATTGGAGCATCTATTGCCCCCAGCCAAACGTTTTTGCTCAAGCATTTTCATCGGCTGCGTTTGTGGCAATTGCAGGTACTTTGTGAAATGGAGCAGGAGCACCACCGCTTTAAATCCTCTCTGCCCTATCCGCTTGAAGTAACCACCCTTATCCTCGCTTATAGTACCTTTCTTTCCATTCGTTTCCGTATGGATGAAAAACGCTTTGACGTAGACGGTACTTATAACGCCCGTTTTGAAATTGTTAAAAAGCGGATAGACAAGGCTTACATTAAAGGCAGCCAAGAACGCATAACGCAGAGCGGCAAAATTACCATCGTTTACGCCAACCCTAACGAGGAGTTGGAATACAAAGGCTATATTGAATTATTGCAGAACAGAGGCTTACTTAACGGCCCTGTAGAAATGATGGAGGTAGAAGACCTGCAAAGCATTACCGGTTTAAAGGCATTGCGGGTAGCTATTACTCACTAAGAGGTAAACACCTGATGGCTATACATCGGATTTTTTACATTATTTATTGATCAAGCCGCCGGCCTGAGATTTTCTTTTTGCGAAAACTATTTTCTTTTTAAGCGTTATACCATAGCATCCGATGTAATCAATAGTTGTTATGGAAAATATAGAAAACACTAATCAGGACCCTACCGAAAAGTATGAAAGCGACCCAATGCCTGAGCAAAACCAGGACATACCCGGTACAGAAACTGAAATGACCCCTAAAGCCGACCATGGCGAAACTTCTTACCAAGGTACCGGCAAGCTACAGGGCCGCAAAGCCATTATTACCGGGGGCGATTCGGGTATTGGACGAGCCGTGGCCATTGCCTACGCACGCGAAGGTGCCGACGTACTTATCGCTTACTTAAATGAGCATGAAGATGCGCAGGAAACCGCCCGTTTGGTAGAAGAAGCCGGCCGTAAAGCGGTGTTGGTTGCAGGCGATATCAGGGAAGAAGAACATTGCAGGCTTATTATCAATAAAGCTGTTTTAGAATTTGGCGGTATAGATATTTTAGTGAACAATGCAGCTTTCCAAATGTCAAGGCAGTCTTTACAGGAAGTGTCGAGCGAGGAGTGGGACCGCACCTTTAAGACCAATATATACCCGATGTTTTACCTGTGCAAAATAGCTGAAGAATATTTGAAGCCAGGCAGCACCATTATTAACACTACCTCGGTGAATGCCTACAAGCCACGCCCAACGCTAATTGCTTACGCCGCTACAAAGGGCGCAATTCAAAACTTTACGTCTAACCTGGCGCAACTGTGGGCCGAAAAAGGCATCCGGGTAAACTGCGTGGCACCCGGCCCAATCTGGACACCGCTCATCCCATCAACCATGAGCCCGGAAGAAGTTAAAACCTTTGGACAAGATGTACCCTTGGGCCGTGCCGGCCAACCCGCCGAACTTGCACCGGCCTATGTATTATTAGCGTCAGAAGATTCGAGCTATATGACCGGTTCTACCATACAGGTAACAGGTGGTTCGCCAACTATATAGAGCAGGGAATACAGGTTCCACCCGTCATGCCGATGAATATCGGCATTCCATCAAAAGGTATACGATTAACTTATCGTTTATTTAGCATGTGGGATGCCGGTATTCATCGGCACGACGGTTTATATGGTTAGAAAACAATCAATTTACATACTCCCGCTGATACTTGTTCCGATACTCCATAGGCGATAAGCCCGTTATGCGCTTAAAAGTACTGCGGAACGCTTTAGTATCGGTGTACCCTACGTTATACATCACCTCATTCACGTTCTCGCGCGAGTTTTCGAGGCTCATTTTGGCAGCTTCTATTTTAACGCGCTGTATGTATTCTACCACAGTATTAGCCGTCGCTTTTTTAAATCGGCGTTCCAAATTACGGCGGCCCAGGGCAAACATCGAGGCTAATTGCTCCACCGTAATTTTTTCCTGGTAATTCTTTTCTATAAAGTCCTGTGCTTTCTTAATCGGGTCGTCGGCATGGTCTTTTTGTCCCTGAAATATGATAAACGGCGACTGGCTGCTGCGTTCCATTTCAATGGCAAATACTTTAGAACTAAGCACCGCCATTTCGCGGCCGGCATATTTTTCTATCAAATACAAAATGAGGTTAAGGTAAGAAAAAGCACCACCGCTCGAGTAAATACCCTGTTCATCGGTAATTATCTTTTCAGTCACCAATTCTACATCCGGAAACATTTGCCTGAACTGCCCTGCCGCCATCCAGTGGGTAGCACATTTTTTTCCTTTAAGCAACCCTGTAGAAGCTAAGAGGAAAGCGCCCATGCATAAACTGGCAACTTCGGCCCCCTTACGGTGCTGATCAATGATCCAGGGAATAAACTCTTCATTGTTTTTAACAGCACTTACAATTTCGCCATCCAGGGCCGGAATAATGATCAGGTCGGTTTTCTTCACCTCCTCTAAAACCACTTGGGCGTTTACGGTAAACAAGCCACCGGTAATGGGCGTTTTATCGGCCAAGCCCACCAGCTGCACTTCAAATACAGGTGCCATTCCTCTGGCAGCAAAAAAGTGGTTTACCTGTGTCAACAGTTGTCTCGAACCCTCTAAACTACCCAGAATAGCTCCCTTAGGGACTAAAATTGATATGTGCTTCATATCTCAAATCTATGTTAAAGTATTGTCGCAATCAACCCCTTAAATTGCCGTAATAACACCTTCTGCCGTGTAAGCCTTGTTCTACCTTTGTAAGGTAATTAATTGGTAAGCCGTTGGTTAACTATGTTTTGATATGCGCAAGGTTATCTTATCAGTAAACATCACGATGGATGGTTTGATGGCCGGACCTAACGGTGAACTTGATTGGCATTACGATTACTGGAACGATGAAATGGCCAAAGAAAGCAGCGCTATTTTGAACAATACGGGTGCTATAGTGGTAGGCCGCGTAACTTATTTAGCACTGTTAAAATATTGGTCGCAAGTGGCGGTTAGTCCGTTATCAACCACTACCGACAGAAGTTACGCACGCCTGATTTGCGGGATACCCAAGATTGTGTTTTCAAATACACTTACCCATGTTAACCATTACCAGTCTACCCTGGCTAAAGGTAATTTGCAAGAGGAGATACTTGCGCTGAAAATGCAGCAAGGTAAAAATATCCTGTCGTGGGGTGGAGTAAATATGGCCTACTCACTTATAGAGGCCGGCCTGGTTGATGTTTACCTGCTTTGGGTGGCTCCGGTAATTTTATATACAGGCGTGCCTTTGTTTAAAGATGCTGCAGAACGGGAGAAATTAAGGCTGATTAAAGCCCGCCACTTTAACAACGGCGTTGTGCTTTATTATTATGAATTATAAAATTAGACATATAACTTAAATTACCGTTATGAAACGTATTGATGCTTACCTGTTTTTTGAAAACAATTGCCGCGAAGCCATGACTTACTACCAGCAGTGCTTGGGTGGAGAACTTAATTTGATGACGGTAGGCGAATCGCCAGTAGCCGGACAATTGCCTGCTGAAATGAAAGACAAAATCATGCATGCTTGTTTAAATTATGACGGCGTAGTACTTATGGCGTCAGATAATTGTATGGGCGGCCCACTGGGTGAAAGTAAAAACTTTAGCCTTTCATTGGTTTGCAGTAATGAAGAAGAAGTGCATGCCCTTTACGCTAAGCTAACTGATGGAGGCGAAGCCGTTAGCCTGCCAAAAACAGAATTTTGGGGTGATGTGTTCGGGATGCTGGTTGACAAATTTGGCGTAAGTTGGATGTTAAATTACCGCCCAGAAAAGCAATAGGTTTTATTGATAACGGGAGATTTTTCAATAGATATAAACTATAGACTAAGAAATCATGAAACGAACAAACATAATTTACTGGATACTTACGGCCTTGTTTGCCTTCGTAATGTTTGGCTCGGCCATACCCGATGCTTTAATGATGGATTTGGCAAAGCAAGGCTTTAAGGAAATACAGCTGCCAGCCTACCTGCTGCCATTTGTGGGCATAGCTAAGATACTGGGTGTTATTGCCATCCTCATTCCGGGCAACCCGAGAATTAAAGAATGGGCTTATGCCGGTTTAATATTCGACCTCATAGGGGCCACTTATGCTATAGCTGCATCGGGTAAACCGGCAGAAAACTGGGCACCTTTATGCCTTTTTATTGCACTGGGCTTTGGCTCGTATTATTACTATCATAAAAAATCAAAGTCAGATGAAATTGCTAAGATGAATCAGAATTTATCTGGCAACTTAGGGCCTGAAGCCTTAAAAACATCTTGGATGTAAATTATGGAAACGGGTACAGGTATCGAGCCAAAACTACAAACCGGTTGTGCCCAACCCTACGTTGCTATTCCTGTTCAAATATTTGACGAAGGAAAGCTCGACGTAGACCTTACCAAATTAACGGACTGGCTTAGCCGTAATGGCATTAAAATAGCCGGTCCGTTATTTTATCGTTATTATACTTCGGGCAGTTTAAGTAAGCCGCTAAGTATAGAAGTTGGCTACCCTGTTGCAACCCCGGCACAGGGTCAAGATCCCATTATATGCGGCAACATTCCCGAAGGCACCTTTGCCACCTCAATACATTGCGGGCCCCCGGGGTTAATTACACCATCACTTAAAACGCTGCAATGCTGGGCCGGTCACAGGGGCATTCAATGGAGCTACAGCCAGCAAAATGGTGATCAGGTATGGGCGGGCTGCTTTGAGTTTTACCTTACCAACCCCGCTGATATTTCAGATAACAGTCAATGCCGAATGGCACTGGCCCTTTTGATACAAGGGTAAACTTCTGATGGTGAAGGCTCGCTGTTTGTTCGTAACTGCGTATCTTTGCCCCATGTTTGAGGTATTCCTGAAAAAAGGCAAAGAAAAAGCGGTGCTGCAGCGCCATCCCTGGGTATTTTCCGGGGCTATTGAGCGTGTGAAGGGTAAACCTGTTAATGGCGATATTGTAAAATTATTGGATGCCCAGAGCCGCTTTATGGCTTACGGTTTTTATAACGACCAATCGCGCGTGGCCCTTCGCCTGTTAGAGTGGGACGAAACAGTGGCCGTTGACGAGGTGTGGTTTCGCCAAAAAGTAGCTACTGCAGTAGAAGGCCGTAGCTATGTACTGCGTTCGGACGCTACTAACACCTGCCGCTTAATATTTAGTGAGGCCGATTACCTACCCGGCTTAATTGTAGACAAGTATGCCGATTACCTTTCGGTACAGATTTTAACTTCAGGCATACAAAACAACATCACTGTTATTATTGATGAGTTACAGCGCCTGTTGCAACCCAAGGGCATCTACGACAAAAGTGATGCCTCATCGCGTGCACATGAGGGCTTGGAAACTGCCAACGAGGTATTGGCGGGCAGCCCGCCACCCGAATTGGTCTATGTAAAAGAGAACAACATTACCTATGGCATCAATATAGCCGAAGGTCAAAAATCGGGCTTTTACTGCGACCAGCGCGATAACCGGCATTTACTGGCCGCATATGTACAGGGTAAAAAAGTATTAGACTGCTTTAGTTATACGGGCGGCTTTACCCTTAACAGCCTTCAGCACGGCGCCGCATCGGTGGTTAGCGTTGATAGTTCGGCATTGGCTATCGAAACTTTAAGACAAAATATTGAACTTAACGGTTTTGATGCAGCTAAACACAGCGCCGTGCAAAGCGATGTAAATAAGCAGCTGCGCCGCTTTAAAGAAGAAGGCCAAACATTTGATGTGATCGTGCTCGATCCGCCTAAATACGCCCCCTCCCGTTCGGCCTTAAATCGCGCCTCCCGTGCTTACAAAGACTTAAATCGTATTGCCATGCTCCTGCTAAATAAAGGCGGGCTGCTGGCTACCTTTTCCTGCTCGGGCGCTATGGATATCGATAACTTTAAGCAAGTGCTGGCCTGGGCCGCCTTAGATGCCGGTAAACAGGTGCAATTTATTAACCAGTTTTGCCAGCCTGAAGACCACCCGGTAAGGTCTTCTTTTCCGGAAGGGGAGTATTTGAAGGGTTTGCTGTGCCGCGTATATTAACAGCATAGGGAAACGCGTTATTAAACCGGCTTTTTTTGAAATCATATTTTTATTAAAAGCCCTTTTTCGTTTTATTTGCTATATATGCTGAAAACCGTATTCGGATTTCTTGTCCTTATTTTATTTACCACTACGTTGGCCAGCGCTCAAACCGACAGCCTGCAGCGTGTTGCCGATAGTTTACGCATAGTGGCTCAAAACCTGCGCCGTGCCGATAGCCTGCGCCGTGATAGTATTAAGATAGACACCAATTTACTTAACCAATACCGCATAGAGCCGCGCCGCAATGCGCTGCCCCAACGTTTAAAGCCTATACAAATACAGCCCGAACTAATACCGGTAACTATGCTGGATTACAAGGTGAGTTACTGGCACAAGTACGTTATTTTCGGGATTAATTTTAACCAGGCGGGCTTTAGTAACAACTGGGCCGGGGGTGGTGTAAACTCGTTTGCCCTCAACAGCAACCTCGATTATAAGATAGAATATAATAAGCAGCCCTTTGTATATACCACGCAATTCATCCTGATTTACGGGCGTTCCAAAAACAGGGGCCAACTATCGCGCAAGAGTAACGACCGTATTTTTTGGGATAACAAAATAGCCACCCAAATGTCTAAAACCTGGTTTTTCTTCGGGTCGTTAAGCTTTGAGTCGCAATTTGATAAGGGATTTAACTACGATGCTAACGGCAACCGCACGCGTATTTCAAACTTCATGGCTCCCGGCTATGTAACCGAGTCGTTAGGTTTCGAGTACAAGCCCAACAGCACCTTCGATTTACGAATAGGTACAGGTACTGCACGTCAAACTTTTGTGTTAGACACCGTAATATCAAACAAGACGGGTCCTAATTACGGGGTTACCCAATACCGTAAATTCAAGAACGAACTCGCTTTCCAGGCGGTGGTCCAATATGATAAAGAAATTATGCAAAACCTGCGCTTAACCAGCAGGTATCAATTATTCATCCCTTATGGCCGGTCTATGAAAAACGTTGACCACCGTTTAGACGCCACAATAGCTGCCCGCATAAACCGACTGATTTCGGTAACCATAACAGGTGTAGCCCTGTTTGATAACGATACCTCGCCCAACATTCAAAGCAACGAAAACTTAGCCTTGGGGGTATTATACCGGTTTCCGTAAGCATAGTCAACGCTATTTACTGATATAGTATGATCACCTTTACAGGGCGTTCGGTTTTTTCTAAAGTAAGGCCCAGCTTGTCAACCGCGGCAAATATGTTGCTCTTATCGCGCATATCATTGGTGGTCTTAATGTCGTAGCCCTTGGTTAAGCCGGTTTCATCTACTACAGGCAGTTCCAGTTCATTGCTCAGGTAAATATGCGAAAACTCTGCAAGCGTAATTTCTTTACCATCGAAACCATTTCCGCTGAAGCTGTATGTACGTGTGTTAGGTGCCGATAAGGGCATGGCAACCGGCGTACCTGGCTTGGTTTTTAGCACATATACCGGCATGGTGCGCATTTCGGTACGGGCTTTTACAGGTAGGTTTTCCGATAGCTTTTTTTGCATAATGAGGTACAGGCTGTCTTTTTGTGCAGGTGTTACTAACAGGTCAAAACAATACAGCTGGCTTTGGTCGTTATAATCATCGTACTTTTTTTTTCTATTTCGTAAATTACCTGTTTAGGGCTTCTAATCTCGTATGCAGTTCTGTATAAACTAATGAGGGTAACGTTATAATTACTTATCCGCCGTTTAGCAAATACACCCATAGTTGGTACTCTGCCTGATGACTGCTGACCTTTCATATAACCACGTATGGTAAAGCTGCTGGCCATGGTCGAATCAATACCAAAAGCGTCTTTAATGCTGTTGTCTAATTTTTCTTTTACCTTGGCGTCAGATGCTACCTTTTGTCCGTTCAGCAGCTTATCTATCATTTTAGTGCTGATGGAATCTGTGTTAACTACGGCTACAATATTGCGCTTAGCATCTACAATAGCACTATAACCTACCGAAGCCAAATCGAGCAGTTGATATAATATCTCAGACGTATCGCTCGCCAGCCAAATCTTGGAGGGCTTTTTCGCGATGAACTTTCGTAGTTTCTCGGGCGAATCATTAGACACGCCTATTACCTGAATTTGCGTAGGATATTTATCCTGCAGTTTGGCCAGCATCTCCATTTCGGGTATGCAGGGGCTGCACCATGTACCCCAATTATTAAGAATGTACAATTTTTTACCTGGGTAGTTGTTCAGGTCCAGTTCTTTAACCGGAGCATTTATCATGGGCCGAAAAACCAGGTCGGGAAAATGGTCGCCCGCCTTTAGCCGGTAATTTTGGCTGTGCGCCAAAGTGCTGAGCATCGCAAAAAATAAGGTAAGCAGTTTTTTCATGTGTTATAGTTTTGATTGAAACAAAGCTGCAAATTGGAGCGGGAAGAATGTGTTATTGGCTGAGTTAACTTAGGTTATATTATGTTAACGGCCACACTTATGCTGCCACAACCTGCTATATTTGGTTGAATGAAAATGAGCACCCGCTATTTGCTGATACTTTGTATAACTGCGATTACAGGGGTGTTCGTATTGCAATTTTTCTGGATCAGGAATTATTATTTTGTAAATAAGGCCACATTTGAAAAAGAAGTGAACCTGGCCATGGAAGATGCCGTTAAAAAGGAATTTATAGTACGCTGTGATACTGTTGAACGACGGGTACTAAACCTGTTAAACGATACCAACGAATTCATCATCAAAAACCAATACAGTCCTAAGCAAAAGCATTATTTGCTCACCGTAATGGATAAGCGCCACCCGGCCGACAGCAGCAGCTTTTCATCAGACACATTAACCAAAGTATTACTGCCCGGCGATACGGCTTACCGGAAAAAGATTACGCGCTACTTTGCCCGTTCGGTTAGGGTTACCGAACTGGAAAGCCGCTTTTACTTTTACCACACGCAAAAGTTAGGTAAGTTTACTACGGAGCAAGTAAGAAAGCTCGACTTTGATACCGCCCGGCTAAGGCCGATATTAACAAAGTTTTTAGCCGACCGGGAGATATACACCCCGTTTAAATTTTCCTTACGCTTTAAGGATAGTATTTTTAACAATAGTAGTTTTAGCCCCGTACTGCTGGCCCGTTATCCCATCATTACCAAAGCCCATATAACATACAAGAACAATAAAGAAGATCATTACGTTCGAGCCATGTTTATAACTCCATCTGGGTATATTGTCTCGAGGCTGGGTTTTATGGTGGGTGGCTCGCTGGTGCTTGTTTTAATGGTGGGCTTTAGCTTGTTTTACCTGCTGCGCTCGTTACTGACAGAGAAGAGGCTATCGGCCATTAAGAACGATTTCATCAGCAATATCACACACGAGTTTAAAACACCTATTGCCAGTGTATCGGCTGCGGTAGAAGCTTTGTCGGGTTTTGGTGTGCTCGATGATAAAGAAAAGACTCAACGTTACCTCAACCATTCTAAAAATGAACTGCAACGATTATCGGTACTGGTAGATAAGGTACTCAATAGCACCCTTTATGAGCGGCAAACCTTCGATATTAAGCCTGAAGAAATTCAGGTAGACGATGCCATTCAAATCCTACTAAAGAACCATACTTCGGCCACTAATAAGAATGTGCAATACAGCTATATTAACTCTACGGCAGTTCACACCCTGCAGGCCGACCGCCTGTACTTTGAGCATGCTTTGAGTAACATCATTGATAATGCCATCAAGTATTCAGGCAATGAAGTACAAATAAAGGTAAGCTGCAGCCTTCAGGATAATAAGCTTTCTATTGCAGTGCGCGATAACGGGCCGGGCATTAGCAGTGCCAACCTGAGCATGGTGTTCGAAAAGTTTTACCGCGTACCCACCGGCAACCGGCATGAAGTAAAAGGCCACGGTTTAGGGTTAAATTATGTGAAAAGCATTGTGGAACGGCATGGCGGCAGTTGCAGCATAGAAAGCGAGCCAGGCAAAGGCACCATGTTAACTTTAAACTGGCTGGTATGAATAAGCCTCTGATCTTGCTGGTAGAAGATGAACCCGTGCTGGCCGAAATTGTACGCGAAAGCCTGCAAACCCGCGGCTTTGAGGTAATGCATGCCGATACGGTTAAAACCGCTATGCAGCATTACAGTCAGCAAGCACCAAATTTAATAGTACTGGATGTGATGCTGCCCGATGGTGATGGCTTTACCTTGGCCCGCCACATCAGGACCCATAATCTAGCGCTGCCCATCATCTTTCTTACCTCTCGTTCATTGCCGCAAGATGTGGTAGAAGGTTTTGAAAGCGGCGGCAATGATTATTTAAAGAAACCTTTTAGTTTAGAGGAGCTGGTAGTGCGTATTAAGGCGCTGCTGAGCAGGAACCGGCTGGTGAGCCCGGTAATAAACACGACGCATACCACTGCTTTGGGACAATACCTGTTTGAGTACCCGGCTTCTACCTTAACCCTGATGGGCAAAAAGCGTACACTTACCTCCCGCGAGGGGGAGATATTGCATATGCTTATTCTCAGTAAAAACCAAGTACTCGACCGCAAAACGCTGCTGCTGCATCTCTGGGGCAACAACGATTACTTTTCGGGCCGAAGCCTCGACGTGTTTATGGCCAAGCTGCGTAAATATTTAAAAGACGACGCAACGGTTAATATCTTAAACATCCGCGGGAAGGGCTATAAATTAATTTACGACTAGTTACGGTTTAGCAGCACTGCCAGGTGTTATCTTAACCGGTGCCGATTGGGGCCGTGGCGCATAACCGGGCGAGTAAACTATTGAAAGGTAAGGCTTATTGTCTTTGTCGGTTTGTTTAACCATCTTGTAATCGCCTGTTTTGGTAAGGGCAAAGGCTTCTTTAGCGGTAAGTACTTTGCCCTGTTCATTTTTAAATTCCATTGGCGCATTAGTTTTTGTTCCGCCGGCTAATACGGTTGTGCTTTTGGGAGTAGGTTGGGTTTGCGCTTTGCCGGCCATCGACAGGATTGCAAAAAGCAATACCACAGTGGTTACTTTTAAGGCTGTTAACATATTAATCTTGTTTTGAAGTGTCATTTAGAAATTAGCTGGTTGCTGGTTTACCTGGTCGTACTACAATTGGTGGGCCCGGTGGCTTAGGCATAGGAGCCTGCAGCTTTTGCAGCAAGATATATATCCGGTTGTTTTTATCTCTTCGAATGGCAGGCATATACATTCTCGATTTTTGCATTGCTGCAATTTCAGGCCGGGTTAATATTCTGCCGTCCTGGTTTCGGTATGTAAAGTTTTGGCCCTGTTTTGTCGTTTGTGATGGCCCTGTTTGCGCAATTAAGGTTAAAGGTATTGTGGCAACCAAAAAAATAAAGCAGGTAAATTTTTCATACACATTTCCAAGTATGCAGGTAAACGAATATAGTTAAACTAATTTAATAACTAATAAATTAGTTTATAGTTTTTGTAAAGATTATGCATTTGCTCCTCAGGCTGCTGTTTTTCCTTCCTCCCTGTGCCTGATACCCTACAACTTACAACAAAAAATAATACCTTTGTAACCTCAAAATAAAGCAGGAAAAAGCATGTTTGAAAATCTTTCCGATAAGCTCGACAGGGCGTTTAAAGTTCTGAAAGGACAAGGAACCATTACTGAAATTAACGTGGCCGAAACCATGAAGGAAATTAGAAAAGCCTTACTGGATGCCGACGTAAACTATAAAACCGCCAAAGCCTTTACCGATGATGTAAGGCAGAAAGCATTGGGTGAGAATGTGTTAACCTCCATTTCGCCGGGCCAGTTGCTCACCAAGATCATGAACGATGAGCTTACCGCCTTAATGGGTGGCACCACGGCCGAGTTAACTTTAACCGCATCGCCTACTGTTATTTTAATTGCAGGCTTGAACGGTGCGGGTAAAACTACCTTTAGCGGTAAGCTGGCCAATTTCCTCAAAACGCAAAAAAACAAAAAGCCGCTTTTAGTGGCCGATGATATTTACCGCCCTGCGGCTATTACCCAATTACAGGTATTAGGCGAGCAGATAGGCATCCCCGTTTATGCCAACCTGGAAAGCAAAGACCCGGTGGCTATTGCTTTAGAAGGTATTGCCCATGCCAAAGCTAACGGCAACAACGTGGTTATTATTGATACCGCCGGTCGTTTGGCTATTGATGAGGCCATGATGGTGGAGATAGAGAAAGTGAAAGCCGCCGTTAACCCGCACGAGATCTTGTTTGTGGTAGATGCCATGACCGGTCAGGATGCCGTGAATACCGCCAAGGTGTTTAATGACCGTTTGGATTTCACCGGCGCGGTATTAACCAAGCTTGATGGCGATACCCGCGGTGGTGCGGCCTTGTCTATCAAATCGGTAGTGAACAAGCCGATCAAGTTCATAGGTACGGGCGAAAAGATGGAAGCGTTAGACGTTTTCCACCCCGACCGTATGGCTTCGCGTATTTTGGGTATGGGCGACGTGGTATCGTTAGTGGAACGTGCCCAGCAGCAATTTGACGAAAAAGAAGCGGCCGAACTGCAAAAGAAGATCCGTAAGAACAAGTTCGACTTTAACGACTTTTATAGCCAGATACAGCAGATCAAGAAAATGGGTAACATGAAAGATCTGATGGGCATGATACCGGGCGTAGGCAAGATGATGAAGGATGTGGAAATTGGCGACGATGCTTTCAAAAACATTGAGGCTATCATCAACAGTATGACCCCGCACGAAAAATCGAACCCCGACACCATTAACCCAAGTCGCCGCAACCGTATAGCCAAAGGTTCGGGCACCGATTTGCAGGAAGTAAACCGCTTAATAAAGCAGTTTGAAGACATGCGCAAGATCATGAAACAGGTAAGCAACCCCGCAGCCATGGCCAACATGATGCGCAGGATGCCGAAGATGTAATTGAGGAGAGAATCAAGAGTACAGAGTCAGGAGTCAAGACCTGCTTTGATATAAAAACCGCCATGCTGAATTGTCTGATATCTATCAGGACGGATTTCTACAAGTAGTAACCAATAAAAAAGCCGCCTTATCTTAGGGCGGCTTTTTTAGTTTGCATTACTGTTATTTAAAAGTTATCGCTTTTACGGATGACGCATTAACCGAAAGTAGTACCATTTGACCGGCGTTATTACCAAAGAATTGAGGGTGTAACGTGTAGCTACTTACTTTTACATCAAGATCTTTCGCAAAGGTTATAGGGTTCTCCATTAAACCATCATTATTAATTAGCACGGCTACCGGCAATTTATTGTTGCGATAATAATTATCATCTATGTATTTACCATAGGCATCATTGTATATTAAAGCAAGTTTATTGTTTATAATGCCCGAAGCTACCATAAATTCTGAATCTGTATCGCGTGAGTTCCATCTTCTGCTTAATGACAGTTCGAATTTTTTATCGCCAGTGATAGAAAAGGCAGTTACCATAATGTCATTATGGGTATAGTTAAATATCTCAGGTGCAGACAGAGCTGCCATTCCAGTAGCACGATTAGGTTCTTTTTCTGCCTTATATTGTTCGCCAACTAAATAAAAGGTATCGCCATTGTATACAATGTTACGAGCGATGCAATTAGTAAGAGGGGCATCAAATTTAAAGGTCTTTACCTCGTTAGGCTTTAAAGAATTAAACAGCCATGTACCGGTTGCTTTGGTATCGCCCACAGTAAATGTCTGATTTTTTTGTGTATATCCTGCCATAATAAGATCTCCCTGAGGGTTTACAGTGCTGGTATAACTCAAATTTTTCAGATCAGGGTCGGCCATCATTACTGGTATAATGTTGCCTTTGCCACCTTCGGAGAACTTGTATAGTATTGGAAATTTGTACGTTTTATCGTAATCTTCTGATATAATATAATAATCACCTTTATCAGAAGCCATAAAATCGAAAACACTTATTTTTTTTGTGTTGCCTTCAAAGCTAAACTGCCCTTTACTTACCTCTTTTAACTGATCGTCTAATAAATAGTATTTAAATTGTTCGGGCTGGTTTTTTTCGTAAGGCAGTTTACTTATTACGGCTACATGTTTTTTATCGGGCGTAAGGCTGGTATACCAATCGCCCGAATTGGTTATTTTGGTAAAATCTACCGAACCAATTGCCATTTCTGTAGAACTAACATTACCGGCTTTATCAACCATGCGGGCAGTAAGTGTGTTTTTCCCGCTGGCTTTATTATGATTTTCAATAAAAACGACCGGAGTGTTTCCAACTACAAGTAAGCTAACCACCTCATGAGTATCGTTGAAAACACCCATGTTAATCCTTATTTCTTTAGCTATATTGATGGAGCTGTTTTTATCGGTTACAATTAAGGTGTTAATTTTTTCAAACCTTTCGGTACGTGTAAGTACCATGTAGCTGGCGTCGTTAGTATTAAATGATGTAACCTGCCGTTGCCTGTTTAATGTAAAATCAGGGCTGTTGCTTCCCTGAGTTACTTTTACTTGTGCCTGTGCACTTGAGCAGGCCAATAAGGTTAACGCTAAAAATAGATATTTCATAAAATGTTATGTACTTAATTTTGTAACTGTCTGCTTTTTAACTCTGAAAAGAGAACATCAAAGTCGAGCTTGGCTTTTCTTTCGGCATAGGTAAGGCTTTGAGTATTTAGCTTATCCAGCGTATTTTGCCCACCATCCACATTGCCCAATGCGTAGTATCCTTCCAGCAAATCAAAATAAATACCCATCGTAATATCCTTATTTATGCGGGCTTTCTTATTGTTTAAATCAGTTTCTTTAAGTGCGGTGCTCCATAACTCACAGGCTTTTTGCAATTTTACTTTTGCCATATTGTTGTCTTGCTGCAGCATGAGCAGGCCCGATGAAGCCTCGTTAAAAGCTGTAGTAAGATCCGTATACTGGCTGTCGGCATTTTTAATATAATAAAGGTTAGCTGTGCGCTTAATGCTGGCAAAGCCATACTTGTCATTCAGCAAATTATTTATAAAGCGCAAATTGTCTTGCAAAACCTTTTCCTCGTAGGTTTTTATGAGTAGCTCAGGATTACTTATAGTTGGCCTGTCGGTATTAGGACCCTTATAAATTTTATAACTGTTAAGCTCGGGAGGTGTAAGGTTAAGCATCTCTTTGCCGTCGGGCGTATAAACTTTTACCGCCATAGGATGCCTGTATGAAAATTCGGTATGATATGAGATTGCCTTATAAGTAGAAGCGCTACCGCCACCTAATCGCATATTATTGGTTTCTTCGCTAACCATACGGGGCTGAGTGTGGTCGTATCCGTATAAAATCACTGCAATTTTAAGCGCATTTGACGGCTCGTTATGGTATCCTTCTAAATTTATATATGTACTGGCCATTACCGAGTAATCATATGATGATTGCAGTACAGGTTTAGTGATTTCTTCAAGATAAGGGCGACTTATTTGTTCACGTACTGGTTTGCGGTTATTAAGCAAACCGGTCTCTACAATTTTCGACCCTAAGGACTTTTTATTGTATTCGGCCAGTTCTTTTTCATAACGCGTATCAGCTGCTTTTACCAAGCCGGCGTATGCGGCCATTTCTTTCTGATATTTGATATAAGCCGCTTGTTTTTGTTCCTGATACTCTTTAAGCATCTGTTGATTTTTGGCTTCGTAAGCAGCCACAAATGTTACTTGGTAGTTATTTATTCCTTTAACCGGCAGGGCTGGCAGGCGATTAAAACTATAATTAATAACCTCTGATTTTAATTTTTGGCAATATCCGAGGCTACTGCATAAAATTGTAAATGCAATCAAAAAAACAATTGCAAAACGTTGCACTATAAACATTGTTAAAGAAATTAATGATGAAATAAATTATTTTTTAGACAATGCCCAAGAGTTATACTCATCAATGATTTGTGTCAGGTTAAGCATGCCGTAACCTTTTTCTTTACGCTCTACTTTGCCGGCAATTTCAACATTGTCGCTTACTAATTTTAACATGTTCTTTTTAAACGATAGCAGCATTGAGGCATTGCTTATAGCTTCATCTTCCCCCTTTTTCCAAAATATCTGCTCATTGTTTGCCCAATAAATAAATGTGCTGATGGCACCATCCTGAGCTAAGTAAACAAAATGTTTGTCGGCTTTACCCACACCTAAGAAGTTCATATTACCGCTATAACTAACACTGCGGTATTGATGGTTTTCGATGCTATAGCCTAAAGCTTCGTTAGGGTGGTAAACTTTACGACTGCGCGAATCATTATAATCGGTATAAAAAATACACTCATTTTGGTTGCCCGACCGGCTGCCAACCACAACATATCCTTTAAGTGTTTGCCCGTCCAGGGCGGTAACGGTGCCTGGGTATAAATTTTTGGGGAATGTTGGAAGATTACGTATCTGTTGAGCAGATGTACTTAGAGTGCTTGCTAAAAGAATAGCAAGGAAAAAGTAGAGTTTCATTTAGGATAAGGCTTTAAAATATTTCTTAAAAATATCAAAAAAATAAGGACTTATCAACTGTTTTTGATTACAAAGAAATTTGTTTTCCATTTGTAGGCTACGAATTAGTACGCAAATCGTTTTTTACCAATCATCAATTAGACTTTTTAATTGGTTAAGAAGTTAGCTATGGTTATTTTAGCCATAATCTACCCCTCCCCAATGACGTTTAAACCGCTGCTCAACTTACTCCTTATTGTTAGTTCCTTTACTTGTTTTGCACAGACCCGCATCCAGTTTAGCCGCAAGGCCGATAGTTTGTATAAAGCCAAGAATTATGCCCAAGCCGGGCCATATTACATAAAGGCTGCAGCTAATGCTGAATACGCTGCTGTTAAAAAGAACGATTATTACAATGCAGCCTGCTGTTATGCTCTGGCCGGCAAAACTGATAGCGCGTTCCTGATGTTGAATGCGTCTATCAAAAATGGCTATACTAAAATAGAACACATCAAGGTAGATACCGATCTTAACTCGCTGCACTCCCTTGCAGCATGGCAAGGCATCATCAACACGCCCGTTCCGGTGAGGGATACCGACGACCCATATAAAGCCAAACTGGTAACATCTGACGTTCAAAACTTTTGGAAAGCTTATGATCTGGCTCAAAAAGATACCGCCAACCGTTTAGCTATCTACAGAAAACACTACCTCGACCCGGCCAGCCCGGGCATGCAAGATTACTTTGCCTACAAGGTATCATCGCTGGCTAATTTTGTGAGAGGACATGATAAGCGGGCCAAGTTTTATGCAAGCATCCGTAAAAACACGGAGAAGGTAGAGTCTCAGAAAAAGCAGATCCAGGAGAGCTTTGTAAATTTCAAAAACCTGTATCCTGCGGCGCGCTTTCCTAATATGTTTTTTATTATCGGCAGCTTTACTTCGGGCGGGACGGCTTCAGACAACGGTTTGCTCATCGGGCTTGATCAGGCTGCCGGCTCGCCAAATGTTAATGTGAGTGAACTGAGCCTGTGGGAACGTAACAACCTGACCGATATTGATGCTTTGCCTTACCTCATGGCACATGAGCTGATTCACTACCAACAGAAGGGAATGGGCAGCGACACTACTTTACTCAAAGCGGTCATGGTAGAAGGAATGGCCGATTTTATGGGCGAACTTATTTCAGGTAAAACGGCTAACCCTCGTTTGCACACCTGGGCCAAGGGCCGCGAAAAGCTAATTTGGGCCGATTTTAAGAAAGATATGTACCTGAACAAAGCCAGCCACTGGATTGCTAACTCTGATGAGGAAACTGCCGACAAACCCGCCGATTTAGGTTATTGGATAGGCTATTACATTTGCAAGGCCTATTACCATAACAGTCCGGATAAAAAGAAGGCTATTAACGATATGCTGCATGTAAAAGATTACAAGCAATTTTATGCTTTAAGTAAAGCTGATGAATTGCCGTTTTTGAAGTAAAATTGAGGTGTTGATTGGAAAGTAACCCACCAATACCAGCAATAATACTATCGGTACCCACTTTATAAATCGCCTCTGTTAACAGGCACAAGTCATTCATAAAGCCTTAATCAAATTAACGATATAGAAAGTTAATGTTAATAAGGGCTTTTAGTGGTTTGAACTGCTGCCGGCAGTGCAAATAAATTTTGAGAGAGTTTCATGGGCTTTACTTCTATTGCTATACCCTCCATAGTAAACTGTGCATTATCTACCATTACTTTTAATGGTATAGCATGGGCCTTTTGCAGGTAAGCATAATAATTGCCTAACTGGTGCTTGGTATACAATTTAGTATTCACAGGTAGCTTAGCGCTGAAATAATACTTTTGTATGCCACTTTTGCAGGTAAGTATCAACTCATCGCATAAATAGCCTAAAACTTTGGTTGTTGCTTTGTGAACTTCACTCTTAACTACTTCATCGTTGTTTGCCGCGCCATCGTTCCAAAGCAGAGCTGGTGAGTTAGCTAACTTGTTATACAGTTTGTTATCCTTATTAATATAAAGCTGCCAAAGCATAAACGTTCCGTTAGCTTCTGATTTGTAATCGCCGCCTTTAATATAATAGTTTTGCTGAGTGCCCATCATCGAGCTTAACTGCTCATCTTTAACAGCAGCAGACTTGCTTTTATAAGCGTTCTTATATACCACTTTGCCTTCAAAGTATTGTGCAGAAGCAAATAGTGTAACAAGCGTTAAGCCGAAGGTGAGTAATAACGTTTTCATGATTTGGTTTACCAGTTGCTAATATAGCATTTGAAGATGGAACTTCTTCTCTTCATTGGATGAAACCTATCGTCGCTATAATAATCTTAATAGTATGGTGTACTAAATAATTGTCGTGTTACTTTGCAAAATCGTAAAAGCTTATACTAACTACAATATTTATAAGTTATTAGTACAATCAACACACCTTACATCAATGAAAATCCTTTTTGCAGGTATCTGCTCTATGCTCATCGGCGCAATTTCTTGCGCCCAAACTCAAACGCAATTTAATGGCAATATCGAACAGTTGGATGCAAAGCATCAGGCCAAAGGATGGGCACTTTCCTTTCAGCCGGAGCAACTTAAAGCTTACCCGGTAACGCTGGACAGCACTGTAAAGCACGAGGGTAAATATGCACTGTGCATCAGCAAAGCTGCCGAGGGTGCCGACTTTGGTGTTGCTGCCTACACTATTCCGCATACGTTTGAGGGGGATAACATTGAACTAAAAGGGTTTTTAAAACTTGATAACGTAACCGGTTCTGCCGGCTTATGGATGCGGGTTGACGGGAAAGGAGAAAGCATAGCATTTGACAATATGCAAAAGCAGGCTCTCAAAGGCACCGCCGATTGGAAAGAATACAGCATAAAATTACCTTACAATAGTAATAAGGCCATTCAAATTGTATTTGGAGGGCTGCTTTCGGGCGGCGGCAAAATCTGGATAGACGATTTCAAGCTTTATATCAACGGCAAACCTGTACAGCAAGCACCTTATAAAGCGGTAGCTTTAACCAAGGCACAAACCGATACTGCATTTGCTAAAAAGTAGGGCATTGATACCATAC
>Ga0265798_10002114_pt1 | contig 29694 bp, 15 predicted proteins | sample P3T30metagenome_FD_192430 | JGI IMG/M metagenome (GOLD analysis project Ga0265798, IMG submission 192430) | Plant litter microbial communities from East Loma Ridge, Irvine, California - P3 T30 | ecosystem: Environmental > Terrestrial > Plant litter > Unclassified | place: USA: California...
CGAGTTCACCGAGCAGCTTGGAGGCGCCCGGTTGCGTCAGGCCCGCCGCTTCGGCGGCATGCAGGATGGATGGGTGGCGGCCCAGTTCGACCAGCAGCACCAGGTGCCGCGTCTTGAGGTGAAAGCGGATGAAGCGGGTCGAGGGCGTATCGCGCATGGCGCATGGCGCATGGCCGGGTGACGGGAATCGTCCAATCCTAAAGTAGCGCAGGCATTTACGTCAAACAAGAATCGGCCTCGTCGCGCCTTGCTCACGCTTGCCATGCATCGGCATGAACTTTCTCCCACCTACCCGGATAGGTTCTAAATGCAAACAAGATGCGCAGCTTATTCATGGCGGTTTGGCAGGGACACGCCGCTCGGATATCATGAAGACACTATTCGACCCACGCCGTATCGACTTGCGCAGGCGCCATGAAACACGATTCATTCGAGACGGTGGACGTGGCGGACCCTGTTGCCGGCGCCGGGGCTTACCTCGCCCGCGACCGCTTGCTCAGCCTGTGCAGTGCGGCGCCGCTGCCCGAATCGACGCACGGGGTGGCGCTGCTGGCCGACATCGCCAACTTTACCTCGCTGACCGAATTGCTGCATGCCAGCCATGGTCCGCGCGACGGCGCCGAAGTCTTGATCAGTTACACCAACCAGGTCTATGCGCAGCTGATCGAGCAGGCGCACGCCCACGGCGGCAGCGTAATCGACTTTGCCGGCGACGCCATCCTGTGCTGGTTCGATGGCGCCTGCGAGACGACGCTGCTGCGCGCGGTCGCGGCCGGCCTGGCCATGCTGGCCAGCGCGCCCGCGTGCGCGGCGCCGGCGCCGGCCGCGTGGCGCCAGCACTTCGCGCTCAAGGTGTCGATCGCGGCGGGGCCGGCGCGGCGCATGGCGCCTGGCCACCCCAAATATGGTCGCCTGGACAGCATTGCCGGCACCGCCATCAATCGGCTGGCCGGACTGGAGCCGCTGCTGCAGCCCGGCGCACTGGTGGTCGACCGCGACAGCCTGGCGCCGGTGCGCCATCGCTTGCGCTGGGATGCCAGCCTGGCGCATGTGGTCACCGGATTGCGGGTCGACGTGGCGCCGATCGCCCTGACGCCGCCGGCGCCATTGCCGCCGCACCTGCTGCGGCAATGGCTGCCGGCGCCGGTGCGGCGCCAGCTGGCACATGCCGGTCATCCTGAATTCGGCTGCGAGATCCGGCGCGCCGTGGTCGTATTCCTGCGTTTCGCGCGGCGCGACTACCAGCACGAAGCCGATGCGGCGCGGCTGCTCGAGCGCTTGGTGCGGCATACCCAGGAGGTCGCGCAGCGCTTCGGCGGCCATCTGCTGCAGCTGTCGCTGAGCGACAAGGGCAATTATCTGTATCTGGTGTTCGGCGCCCCGATTGCACGTGAGAACGCAGCCGGGCGCGCCATTCGCGCAGCGCTCGCGCTGCTGGCACCAAGCCCGGCCAGCGCGCCGTTCGGGATCCTGGCCGGCGGCATCGCCAGCGGCTACGCCCGCATCGGCAGCTATGGCGCGCCGCAGCGACGCGCCTATGGCGTGATCGGCGGCCCGGTCAACCTGGCGGCGCGTCTGATGGAAGCGGCGCGTCCCGGCGAGCTGCTGGCGCCGGCATGGCTGGCCGGCGCCGTGTCCGGAGCACCGGCCAGTGCGCGCGGCGCCCTGACGCTCAAGGGCATGGCGGCGCCGTGCGAGGTGGTGTGCCTGGGCGCCGAAGCCCACGAGCGCGGCCCCGCGCCGGCGCCGGGCGGCGCCGTGCGCAGCCATCATGGCGCCGCCCTGCGCGCGCTCGAACAAAGGCTGGACGGCTTGCAGCGCGGCGCCGGCGCCGCGCTGCTGGTCGAAGGCGCGCCCGGCATCGGCAAGACCGTGCTGCTGCATACGCTGGCCGACGCGGCGCGCGCGCGCGGGATCGTGGTCGTGGCCAGCGCCGTGAACGAGTTCGAGCAAACCTCCCTGTACGCGCCCTGGCGCCGCGTGTTCGCCGCCTTGTTCGCGTCCGACGCCGCGCTCGCCACCGAGCTGGCTGCACTCGATAACGGCCTGGCCCGGGCCGCGCCGTTGGTCATGCACGCGCTGCACCGCGGCGCGCCAGCGGGCCGCATGTCGGGCATTGGCGCGGGCGCGCACGACTCGGCCGCGCAGTTGCGCGCCCAGCTGACCCGCGAAGCGCTGGCCGCGCTGGTCGATGCCCAAGCGCGCCGGGCGCCGCTGCTGCTGGTGCTGGACGATGCGCACTGGTTCGACAGCGCTTCGCTGTCGCTGCTGGCCATGCTGGCGCGCGCGGATCTGCCCCTGATGCTGCTGGTCGCGGCGCGCGACGGCAGCGCCGGCGCCGGCGCCGTCGCGGCGCGGCTCGGCCTGGCCGACGGCGCGCGCCTGCCACTGGCGCCTCTGCCCGCGCCGGCGCTGCTCGCGGTCGCCAGCGCGCGCGTCAAGGCCGCTGCCATGAGTGCCGAAGCCGGCGCCTTCGTGCTCGACAAATCCGGCGGCAATCCGTTCTTTGCCGAGCAGCTGGTACTGTCGCTCAAGCAGCTGGGCCATCTGTACGTGACGCATGGCTTGTGCCAGTTGAGCGCTGCCGGCGGCGCTGGCAGCGCGATCCTGCCCGACTCGATCGAAGAGGTGATCACCGCCCGCCTCGACCGGCTGACGGCGCGCCAGCTGCACTTGACCAAACTCGCCAGCGCCCTGGACGGCGCCTTCGATGCGCGCCTGGTGGCCGGTCTGGCCGCAGCGGCGGCCGGCGACGACGCGCCCCCGCCGGCCGCGATCGACGCCGGCCTGGCCGAGCTGCATGCGCTCGAGATCCTCGCTCCCGTGTCGGACACACCGGGCAGCTACCGTTTTCGCGACACGCTGGTGCGCGACGTGGCCTATCACCTGATGCTGGCCAGCCAGCGCAGCCTGCTGCACCGCTGGCTGGCCCTGCGGTATGAAACAGCGGGCGGCGACCGGCTCGACGCGCTGCTGCCAGTGCTGGCGCGGCACTGGCAGCAGGTCGCGGCCGACCCGGCGGCCGATGCCGACGCTCTGGCGCGCGCCATCGGCCTGCTGCACCGCGCCGCGCTGCAGGCGGTGCGCGCGCACGCGCTGGGCGAAGCGGCGCGCCACCTGCAATACGCCTTGCCGCTGCTGGCGCGCGGGCCGGACAGCAGCGCCAGGGTGTGCCTGGAAACCGAACTGCAGGCGCTGCTGGGGTATTGCCTGTCGACCCAGCGCGGCTTCGGCGACGCCGCCGTCGAACAGGCCTACCGCCGCGGTTACGCGCTGGCGCAACTGGCCGACCCGACGCCGTCGCTCGGCTTCTCGCTGTATGGCCTGTTTTCGTTCTACGCGTCGCGCGCCGAATATGCGCCGGCGCAGCGCCTGGCGGCGCAAATGCTGCAGCTCGGCCAATCGTCCGGCAGCGGCGGCGGCGATGCCGCGCTGTGCGCGTTCGCCCACCACAGCATGGGCATCAGCGCTTTCCTGGCTGGCGAGCCGGATGCGGCGCGCGCCAGCCTGGCGCGCAGCGACGCCCTGTGCGACGCGCTGGCGCCGGCCGACTTCCTTGGTTTTGCCAACGAGCTGCCGCTGTTCAACGGCGCCTGGCACATCCTGGCCCTGGCCAGCAGCGGCCGGGTCGACGCGGCGCGCCAACGCTACGCCGCAGTGCTGAGCGCCAGCGCGCACGCGCCGCACGCCCAGGCATTCGTGCTGTGCTTTGCCATGCTGCCGGTGTGGGAGCGCGACTTCGAGGCCACGCTGCACGCTTGCGACCGGCTCGACGCCCTGAGCCAGCGCCATGGATTCGACCTGTACGCCGCCGCTGCCCGCGTGTATCGCGGCTGGACGCTGGCGCTGCGCGGTGACGATGGCGCCGGCGCCGCCCTGGCCGCCGGCGCCCTGCCGCTGCTGCGCGCAGTGCAGCTGAACTCGTTCCTGCCGCTGTTCCTGGCGCTGGCGGCGGAAGCGCAGCTGAGCGCCGGCGACACCGACGCCGCCGCCGCCATGCTGGCCGAAGCGCGCGCCGCCGAGCGCGCTGCCGGCGCCGGATTCTGCAGCGCGCGCCTGGCGCACCTGCAACGACAAATTCCTTCACCACGGAGAACCGCTGTGACCCTGCCCTTGCCGCCGCAACTGCAACCGAATCCCGCACCCGTCCCGCGCCTGGCCGCATACTGGCACGCCATCGCGCTGTGCACCCCGTTCGACGGCGCGGCAGTGACGGTGGCCGAGGTTTGGCTCGACAGCACCGCCGGCGTGATGCGGGTGCTGCAATGCCGGCTCGACGGCGCCTATCTGGACATGCTGTTCGCCGGCGGCCAAGCCTGGATCCTGGAGTCGGAAGGCGGCAGCGCGCCATGGGCCGCCATCGGCCCGTTCCCGTCCGGCTGCGTGGTGCCGGACAGCGACTGGTTTGGCCGCCAGTCGCTGCGCTCGCCAGGTCGCGGCAGGCTGCTGGGCGTCGAGTGCGACTGGTGGGTTGGCCTCACCACCTGCCATAACCCGATCAATCCCGACAATCCACCGGCGCCGACCGACCAGGTCGGCAACTGGTTCTGGTTCGACAGCGCCAGCGCCTTGCCGCTGCAAATGATGTTCATTAACAGCGACAATAGTTACCGGCTACCGATTCTGGGCGAGTTCGCCAAGGTCACCTTTACCCGGTCCGACCAGATCGCCGACCCGGGCCTGGCAGCGCTGCTGGCGCGCTGTGCCGACGCGCGCCCGGCGCCGCCCGGGGCCAGCGTCGCCGACGGCGCCGGGCGCGCGCCCCTGATGGCTGCGCAGCCGGGCATGGCGGCGCGCCTGCTGCCGGGCCTGCGCCTGCCCGATGCCGGCGATCGCTTGCCGGTATGGGCCGAGCGCCTGTACCTGAGCTCGTTCACCATCGCCACCTACGACAGCGCGCCCAACGCACCCTATCCGACCCAGGTGTATTACGAAGCCGGGCCGGCGCACATGCTGACCCGCCTGCAGCTACAGGATGGCAGCCAGGAAGACTGTATCCTCGACGCCGGCAGTACCCATGTGGTGCGGCGCTGGTCCGACGGCCGGCACCAGGTGGTGGCGCAGCTGCCGGTCGGCTTGCCCTATCGCGACTGGCTGGCGCGCGACGGCGCCGGCATCGTGGCCGCGATCGACCGCCATCCGCTGTTCTTCCCGGACGGCACGCTGCTGCTGATCAGCGCCCCATCGGACCATGGGCGCGTGTTCTGGATCTGGTACAGCGGCGACGGCGTGCCGCTCAGCTTCCTGGAAGCGCCGCAATGCGCCAACGTGCAACTGGTGCTGACCGAGTACGCCGCGATGGCGCTGCCCGATACACCGTTCGACCCGGCCCTGTTCGTAGTGCCGGCCGCCCAGAAGGAGCCAGCCCATGGCGCTTAAATCCTACCGCGGCGCCCAGGCGCGCAACGCCGCCGTGACGGCGCTGCTGGCGGCGGCCGAGCCGGCGCTGCTGTTCCGGCTGGGCCTGACGCCGGCGTCGCTGCGCGAGCTGGCCCAGGCCTTCCACGGCAAACTGGTCTTGCCCGGCATGCCCGGCTACGACCGCGACCGCGCCGGCAATCCGCTGTACGAGGCGGCGCCGCTGGCGATCGCCTACTGCGCCACGGTAAGCGACGTGGCGCTGATGCTCGACCTGGCGCGCAGCCGTTCGCTGTGGGTGGCCTGCCGTTCGGGTGGCCACAGTACCGCCGGGTTTTCGGTCAACAACGGCCTGGTGATCGATACCAGCTTGCTCAATGGTATTGCGGTGGACGCTGAACGGCGCGAAGCGCGGGTCGGCGCCGGCGTCAACTTCGGCCAGCTCAACAGCACACTCGATATCTACCAGCTGCACGTGCCCGGCGGCGGCTGCGCCACGGTGTGCGTGGCCGGCTTCATGCAGGGCGGCGGCTACGGTTTCACGTCGCGCCAATACGGCATGAACTGCGACAACGTGCTCGGGTTTTCCATGATGCTGGCCGATGGCAGCATCGTGCAGGCCAGCCGGGACGTCAACCGCGACCTGTTCTGGGCGGTGCGCGGCGGCACCGGCAACAATTTCGGGGTGCTGCTCGACATCACCTACCGGCTGCACGACCTGTACCAGGTCTGGGGCTTTGGACTGCACTGGCACCTGGAGCAAGCGCCCGACGTGCTGGTGACGCTGCAGGCCGGCTTCATGGACACCGGCGCGCCGGCGGCGCTTGGGCACCAGGTGTTTCTCGGCACCAGCAAGCACGGCAAGGGTTTGACGATGCTCGGCATGTTCAACGGCAGCCGCGCCGACGGCCTGGCGGCACTGGCGCCCTTGCTGCGATTGGGCGCGCCGCAGCTGGTGGCCGACCGGATCGATACCTACCACGCCCTCAACGAAGGACTGCTCGACGAAATGACGCCGCCAGTCGACGGCCTGATCGAATTCAAGCGTTCCGGCTACCTGGCCGCCCCCCTCGGGCGCGCAGGCTGGCAGCACCTGAGCGACGCCCTGCGCGACGCGCCCAACCCGTTCGCCCTGATCGGCCTGGAAGTGTACGGCGGCGCGATCAATGCAGGTCCCGAACCAGCCAATGCCTTCATCCACCGCGATGTCAGCTGCAACCTGTTCATCGATTCATTCTTCGACGAAGCCGGGCAGCCGACCAGCCGCCAGCAGGCGCAGGCCTGGCTGGACGAGACCTTCGGCGCCATCGCGCCCAGCCTGAACGGCCATGTCTACCAGAATTATCCGGTGCGCGGCCTGCCCCGTTTCTGGGACGCCTACTGGGGCCCGGCCTACCCGGCCTTGCGTGCGGTGAAGGACCGCTACGATCCGGGCAACCTGTTCCGCTTCGAGCAGAGCATCAGCGCCGGGCCGGCCCTGTCCCTTCCCCCGTCCATGGCACCGGACAGCGCCGACGGACACGCCGTGATACGCACCACCCCGGCCCGTGGCTTGCTACCCCTGCCACGATAAGAACGCCATGCGGGCAAGGCGCAAACCGGCGCCACACCTCTTGGTAGCGCGAGGATGTGCAACGCCCCAGGGCGCATTTTCTCGTGGCCGGGAGCGCCGCCATGAATAGATCGGTGTTTCCCTAGGCGAGCTCCCAGCTCTCGCCCAGCGCCAGACGGCACGCCAGTTCGGGACCGAGCACCGCGCCCTGCGCCTGCAGCCGCCCCATCTCATCCGGCGTGAGCGCTTCGGCGCACAGCAGCGCGGCGCGCTCGCGCAGCGCTGCGGCCACGTTGTCGCGCGCGCCGAGCCGGCTGCGGGCGGCGTCGGAAAAACCGAGCAGGCGCGCGCTATCGTCGAAGCGCCCGCGGCAGGCCGCGCACAAGGCCAGGGTGTCGCCATGCAGGTCGAGCCACTCCCAGTTGCGCAGGCGCGCGGCGCGCGCAAATTCGCCCAGCGCCGCCTTGCCGCCGACACAGTCGCCACTTAAAAAATGGGCGTTGGCCTGCACGCCGTGCGCCAGCAGCAGGAAATTGCCGCGGTGGGTGGCACGCCGCGCCAGCAGCAACTCGGCCTGCGCCAGCGCGCCGCCGTAGTCGTGGCGCGCCAGGCACCACTCGGCCAGTGCGCCCAGCGCCGCGCAGACGATCGCGTCCAGGCCGGCCTGCTGGCCCAGCAGCGCTACCTGGTCGAGCGCGCCGCGCGCTGCCATCGGGTCGTCGATTTTTTGCACTGCCGCCTGGGTCAAGAGTCGCTGCGCGTGCGCGCGTGCACCCCATTCGGGTGCTTCGAGCGCGCCCATTTCGGCCAGCATGGCCTTGCCCTCGGCGCTCGTGGCGGCGCACACGGCGGCGCAGCGCAGCGCCAGGTAGCTGCCCAGGCGGTCGCCGATACGCCGGTACAGCGCCAGGGCGCGCGTGGCATGCGCACGCATGGCAAGGCTCGATACGCCCCACTCGAGCCGGCTGCGCTCAAGCCAGAAGCGCGCTTGCCAGGCGGCGCCCGCCGTGTCGAGGTTCAGGTCATCGAGCGCCAATGCCGCGCCAGCGTCGGCCGCGCGGCGCCGCGCTTCGGGCGCCATCCCCACCAGCATGAACAGCGGACTGGCGGCGCCGGCCAGGCGCGCCGCCAGGGCGGCGTCGGCCTGCAGCGCCCAATCGAAGGCGCGCCGCACATTGTCCAGCTCTGGCGCATAGCGCTGCAGCCAGCTGTCGTCGTCGCTGCGCCAGTAGGCGTCGTAGGCCTGCTCCATCAGGCCCAGGCAGTAGTGCGCATGCGCGCGGCGCCAGGGTTCGGCGCCGTCACCCTCCTGTCCCTGGAACTGCAGCACGGCATACTGGCGCGCGCATTCGGGCAAATGGTAGCGCAACACGCCAGCCTCGGCATCGGGCGCCGTATGCAGCATCGAGCGTTCGGTCAGTTCTTGCAGATGATCGAGCACGCGCCAGCTGTCGCCCAGGTCGGGCGCCAGCGCCAGCGCCGCGTCAAACCGGAAGCCGCCCACGAACAGTCCCACGCGGCAGAACAGCTGCTGCGCCGCCGGCGCCAGCAAGCCGTAGCTCCAGTTCAGCGCTGCCTGCATGGTCTGGTGGCGGTCCGCCACATGGCGCTCGTTGCTGCGCAGCAGGTTCAAGCTATCCTGCAGATGCAGCGCGATGCCGTCCAGGCCCAGTACAGGCAGGCGCGACACGGCCAGACGCAGCGCCAGAGGCAGGCCGCCCAGCTGGCGGCAGATGGCGATCACGGTCGGCAGGTTGCTGTCGTCGAGCGTGAAGCCGCGCTCGACGGCCTGCGCGCGCTCCACGAACAAGGCCACCGCGCCAAAGCCAAGCGCCGCGGCGACGCTGCTGTCCTGTGGCGCCAGCGCCAGGCCATCGAGGCGAAACAGGGTTTCATCCGGCAGGCCAAGCGGCGCCTGGCTGGTCACCAGCAGGCGCAGCTGGCTTGCGCCGCCGCGCAGCGCATGCACGCAGCCGGCGACACCGTCCAGCACATGTTCGGCGTTGTCGAGCACCAGCAGCATGCTGCGTTCGCGCAGCGCCGCCGCCAGCGGCGCCAGCACGCCCTCGGCCGGCGCCGGCAGCGCGGCCGCGTGCGCGATGGCGGCGCCCACCCGCGCCGCATCGGCGCCGGTCGGCAGGCGCGCCAGGTCGACCCAGCACACATGAATCGCGCGCGCGGCGCCGTAGTCGGTGGCGGCATGCAGGGCGAGCGCGGTCTTGCCGATCCCGCCCGGCCCGATCACATTGACCAGCGCGCGCTCGCGCAGCACGCGCGCCAGCGCCTGCAGCTCGTCGGCGCGTCCGGCGAGGCGTTGTGGCTGCACGGGCAGCGCTGCGATCGGCGCCGGATCCGGGTCCGCGGGCACCGGTTCGAGGGTGAATCGGTAGCCACGTCCCTGCACCGTGGCGATCGATTCCGCGCCGATCAGTTTGCGCAGCGCCGAAACATGGCTTTGCAGGTTGTTGTCTTCGACCACCATGCGCGGCCACACCTGGGCCAGCAGCTCTTGCTTGGTGACCACCCGGTCGCGATGGGCAATCAGCATCAGCAACAGGTCGAACGCGCGCGAGCCCACTTCGGCCGGCTGACCGTCGACCAGCAGCACGCGGCGCTCGGGACGCACCTCGAAACCCTTGAAGCGCTGAGAAACGGTCACCCTGGGCCACCCCTGCCTGGTCGAACGATGCCGGAACATGCAGCTCACGGCGCCTGTCCGGAGGCTGGCGTCGCCCAGCCATTCTAGCATTCGCGCCAGCGCGGATGCTCAGCGCGGCGGCGCCGTCGCCAGGGCCGGGCGCAGCGCGCGGGCCTTGAGCAGCAAGGCCTCGAATTGCCCGGCCTCGCCATTGAAGCTGTCGAGGTCGACGCAGCCCTGGATACCCTCGACCAAGCCGCTCTGGCTCTTCTGCCAGAAGGTCCAGCGCTTCCAGTCGAGCGGCAGGACCGGCGCCGCGCTGTCGCGGTACTCGGCCAGCCACAAGGGGTAGGCGCCGAATCCTTTCAGATGACGGTTGGCGAAATCACGACCGGCGTAAATGATCGGCCTGGCGCCATAATGCGATTCGAGCAGCGTCAGAAACGCCGCCAATTCGGCGGCAAGGCCGGCATCGTGCTGGCCGTTCATGACTTCGATATCGACCACCGGCGGCAAGTCGCCCGCCGCGACCGAGGCATGCGTGACGAAATGCCGGAACTGGTCCGGCGCTCCCTTGCCGGGCAGGTAGTAGTGATAAGTGCCCACTGCCAGTCCGGCGTCGCGTGCGCCGCGGATATTGGCGCCGTACGCCCGGTCCACGCCGCTGGCGCCATGGGTGGCGCGCACGAACACGTAGCGGACACTGGACGGCAGGCGCCGGAAATGAATTTCGCCTTGCCACTTCGAGACATCCAGGCCAGTCACCGCCGCCTTGGCCACGTTGGTCGGGTGGATGCAGGCGGGCGCCGCCCTGGACGGCTTGGCCACGTTGGCCTGGCCTGGCGCCACCGGGGCCAGCGTCAATGCCAGCAGCAGCGCCGCCGGCGGCGCCAGTTGACGGGAAACTTCCTTTGCACGCACGGTAAATGATTCGGACATTGCGCCTCCTGCATATCGGGGTCGGGAAACCGATGGCGCGCGTCTGCTGGCAAGAGCGCGGGCAGTCACGGCGAATCGGAAAGATGGCACATCGGGCTCTTCAAGCCAGGCGCCCGACGTCCAGGCCTGCCGGGCTGCGACGGGCAAGCCGATTATGGTGCGCGTCCCAGCGCCGTAAGCGCGCCGGGGCGCGTGTTTCAGGACATATCAGGAAATGTCAGATCCTGTTGCTGCTAACAAGAATCCTTCAGACTATTGCGCCGCCGCTTATCCATACTCCGACCCAGCGAGATCAAACCGGGGCAGCTTAAAGCGACACGAGATTTGATTTCGCGCAGTGCCGAGCGGCAAACAAAGCTGCGGCACACCGTTCAACGGGACTGGAGTACTATGTACACCGACATCGACGCACCGGCGCAGTTGCAGGACATGCTCACGGCAGGCGGCGCCACGGCGCTGCGCGCCTGGGGCGGCAACGGCATGCTGCGGGTACTGCCCGACACGCTGGAACTGGCCAGCCGCGCCGACGCAACGCCCGACTTCAGTTTCGACCTGATCCGGCGCGACGACCGCTCGGCCGAACCCTATGGCGTGCTTGCCTTCCGGGTCCAGGCGCGCGCCCCGGCCCAGGCGGCGCTCGATGCGCTGACGGCGGCCGCGCCCGGGGCCATGCTGGCGCCCCTCGAGTTCGTGGGCGGCTACCTGCGCCTGTTGCCGGCCGGGCCAGTGGCGCTGCCGCCGGCGCTGGCGGCGCCACAGGCGCTGGCTTGGAATGACCTGGGCCGCGCTGCGCTGTGCGTCCGTGTCTCTGGCGACGCCGCCCGGCTGCTCGAAGGGCTGTTGCGCCAGCAGTCGATCCCGCTGCTGGCGCACGCCGAGCTCGAATACAGCGCCATGGTGGCCGGCGCGCCGCTGCAGGTCGAGTTCGATCCAGCCGTGCTGCTGCGCGCGCTGCGCCGGGACGACGGCTTGCCGCTTTCCAGGACGGCGCTGCTCGAGCGCCTGGGTCCAGGGCGCGCAGCGCTGCCGCTGACCTGGAGCGCCGACACTGCCGGCTACGACAGCGCGACCCTGGCCGAGGCCCTGCTGGCGCGCATCCGCGCCTGCTTTGCCGATTTTGCCCCAGCGCCTGTCGCGGGCCCGAGTGACTACCTGCTGCTGCGCGATAGCGCGCCGGGCCGGGTGTGCTGGGACCTGACGGCGCCCTGCCTGGCACGGCGCGGCCTGTGCCTGACGCTGGCACCGTTCGCCGCGCTCGAGCGGCTTGCCAACCCGGACGCGTATGTGCACCGCGTCGCCGCGCCGGGGCCCGACTTCGGCGCGCGCTGCATCGACATCGTGGCAGACCTGCCGCCAGAGGCGCCACTGCGCTTCGGCGTGTCGCTGCACGTTGCCGCGGGCCCGATGCGCGCTGCGATCGACACCGACATCGCCGAACTGGCGGCGCCGGCGCGCCAGGCCGCGTTCACCCTGCGCCTGGCGCCAGGCGAGGTGCTGGACTACCAGGCCAGCACCTGGTGCCGCTGGCCGGACGGCGTCTGGCAGCGCGCCGCCGCACGGCTGCCGGCGCCGATCGTCGCCGACCATCTCAGGCTGGCGCCCGAGGATTTCCCGGCGCGCCATGTCAGGCTTGGGGCGAGCGCTCGGCTGGCCGTGCAGGCCACACTGCATTGCGCGGCCAGCGGCCTTGTGCGCGGCACCCCGTTTCACGCTGGCGTCACCCTCGGCGCCGGGCAAGGTCAGGCCACCCTGTTCTGCCCACCCGGCATGGACAATGCGCAGTTGGTGGTCACGGCCACGGCAGGCGATACGGCAGCGCCGGCGACAGTCATGCTGCCGCTGCGCTCGATCGAACTGGACCTGCCGCTGTTTCCCGGCTACGGCGAGCACGGCATCGACATCGATTGCCGCTTCGCCCCCGGCGACGCCGGCGCGCTGCTGCTGGAACTGGCCGACGCGGCGCTGCAGTGCGTCACGCCGCTGCACCTGACGCGGGCAGCGCCGGCGGCGCGCTTCAGCTGGTGCAACGATACGCCGTTCGGCGCCGCCTGGCGCTGGCGCCAATACGGCGCCGACGCCTGGTCGGCGCCGCAGCCAGCCGGCACCGGCCTGCACCTGACCCTGAACGGCGGCCTCGCGGCGCTTACTCCCCCTGCCGCGGAGCTGTGACGATGACGCTTCTCTTAGATATGCTGTTTCGCGAACACGGGCAGCTGTATTTCGCGAGTCCCGACAACCCGGCGCTGTGGTACGTGGTGCCGGAGGCGCCACTGCCCGCGCCCGACAGCGGCGCCGGACCCGCGCTGCAACAGCTGAGCGGCCAGACCCGCCTGGTGCTGGCGGCGCACTGGCCGGCGCCGGGCGAGGCCGAACTGGCGGCGCTGGCGGCCATCATCAGGACGCGCCATGGCGTGGCCGAGGCGCGGGTGCAAGCGGCGCCGCCAGCGATGCTGCAGGTCGACGCCATGACGCTCGACATCAGGGACGAGGGTGGCCAGGCCCGCCAGATCGCTAGCTCGCCCACAGCGGGGAGCGTGCCGTACAACGCCGTATTTTCTCTGCTGCTGGACGCGCCCGACGCGGCGCGGGCGCGGGCGGCGCTCGAACTGGGCAGCCCGGACCTGCTCTGCTTGAGCGTGCGCTACGCGCTGCGCCTGCCCATGGGCGTGCGGGTGCACATCGGGGGCCAGTTGCCAGCGCCGGCCGAGAGCGTGCTGGAACGCCTGGCAAGCAGCGCCAACGGCGCCGAGGACGACCTCGACACCGCCGCCGGCGCCGCGATTCAGGCCGCCTTGACGCAGGGCGCGCTGCGCCAGGACGTGCGCAGCGCGCTGCCGCCCGAGCACGCTGCCGTGCGTGATACCTGCCAGCAGGCGCTCGAGCAGGCGCGCACGCTGGTCGCGTTTGACCTGGCGGCCCAGCTTGCAACCTGGCGCGCCCGGCGCGACGGCGCCAAACCCGCAACGTCCGGCGGCTGGATCAGCAAGACGTTCGGCGCCCGCCGTCCGCCGCCGCCGGCGCCATTCGCCGCCCAGCCGCTCACGCTCGACACCAGCGCCAACCGCAGCGACCTCACCCGCATTCCAGTGCAGCAAACGGATGCCGGCCAATCCTGGCTGAGCGCCACCACCGACCTCGGCGCATGGGCTGCCCGGCGCCGCGCCACCCTTTGAGGAGTCTTGCCATGTTACGTTTCTGGAAAAGTTTTTCCCTGTGCGGCTACCAGGTTAATCAGGACGACGACGACGTCAACCAGTTCTTCGTGATCCCGAACCGGCCCACCATCGGCCTGACCGGCGACGGCAACGACAAACTGGCCTTCAATTTTCGCAAATACCGCTACGCCGATTCTGCCGAGGCCAAGACCAAGGGCGGCGGCTACCTGATGTTCGACGCGTCGCTCGAAGTGCCGGCCGACCAGCTCGAGGCTATCAAGAAGGCGCTGATGGCGTACTACGCCGACGCCACGCCCGACAAGCCGATCGACGACGTGAAAGACGCCAAGCAGATCAAGCTCTCGTCCGCGGTGCCGTTCACCGACGCCCGGGTCGTGCTCAATATCAGCAAGGACGACAAGTCGGACTTCGTCGAATCGGTGACGTCGCTCGGCCGGCCCTCGAGCAATGGCCAGTACACTGTCTCGTTCAGCGCGGTGCTCAGCCCGGAAGGCGCGACCTATTTTGAGAACGCCATGAAAGGCAACGGCGCCGGCGCGGTGCAGGTGCTCTATTCGCTCGACACCTTCTTTCGCAGCGGCGACACCAAGGTCACCGGCAGCTTCAACAAGAAGAACACGCTCACCTACCTCGAGACGCGCAAACGCGAAAGCAAACTGTGGCGCGAAAGCAGCGACCACACCGACATCACCAGCGAACTGCTCAACAGCAAGGCGGTGACGATCGAGGCTTCGTTCGGCGACAGCGTCACCGGTGAGCAAAAGGACCAGATCCGCAAGTGGGCCACCGACATGGTCATGGATGCGGTCAAGAACCAGATTCCCGACCTGGCCCAGCCGCAAGAGAGCACCTCGGGCGCCGACAATATCTCGAAAAAACTCGATGAGTCGGCCATCAGCGACTTCAGCCTGACCTTTAACGAGCGCAGTGCGATGCATATCACGCTCAATCCCCAGGGCTTGCTGCCGAACGTGGGTGCGATCATCAACCCGAGCACCAAGGCGCCCTATGTCTGGTCCGATTATTTCCAGGAGGTCGACCTCGACGACCCATGGTTCCAGAGCCTGAACCTGGGCATCTCGACCCAGGCCGACTTCGCCGCCACGCCGCTGACCCGCCTGAATGTCGACCTGTGGTACGAGGACAACGGCAAGACCCACACGCAAACGGTCAGCTTCAGCAAGGACCAGAACGGACGGCGCGATTGGAAGCCCTACGGCACCGCCAGCAAGTACGAGTACAGCTATACCGCCTACTTCGACGGCGGCCCGAAATACACCTCGCCGCGCATGGAGGCGGTCACCAAGGAACTGGTGATCACGGGCGACGTCGGCGGCATGCTGCAGGTCGACGTGATTGCCGCCGGCCTGAATTTCGATCTGCTCAAGAACGTCGCCGTCACCGTCCAGATCGTTGACTCCACCACCAATCTCAAGGGGCCGAGCCAGACCGTGTTCCTGGATGCGAAAACGCCGCTGGCGCGGGTGTCGCTACTGGTGGGCGACAAGTTCGCCCAGCCCTACACCTACGAATACAGCGTGGTCTATACCCTGCCCGACATGGTGCGCATCAGCAATGCGACAACCCTGGGCAGCGCGCGCCAGTTGCAGGTGCTGCCATGCTTTGGCGACGTGCGCACGATCCAGGTCGGCGCCCGGCTCGGCGCCGGCGACACGGTCCTGGCCACCCTCGACTACACCGAGAACAACTACCGCCGCCATACCTCGATCCTGCTCGACGAGGACAACAAGAGCCGCGACTGGAAGGTCGGCGTAATCGACGGCAGTTCCGGCCGACTCAGTTATAGCGCCAACTTCAACCTGGCCAGCGCCGGTGCGCTCGACATCGGCACCACCAAGGCCAAGGGCGACAATATCTACCTCGACCCCAAGGACGCCGTTGCCGCCAGCGCGACGGGGGTATTCGAACTCACGGTCGACCCGAGCGCCATCGACTGGGATGCCCAGGGCGTCTACAACGTCACCCTGACGCTGGTATACGGCGCCAGCCAGAGCGTGCTCAGTTTCAGCGCGGCGGACCATACCGCGCCCAAGACGGTGCGCTGGGCGAAGCAGGAAGGCCAGGCCGGCTACAGCTGGAAGGCAGTCTATATCTGCAAGCGCGACAAAAAGACGCTGCGCATTGCCTCGAGCACCCAGGCCGGCGAAGACATCTTCATGCTGCTGCCGTCGCCGGATGAAGTCGACGTGGAAACGACGCCTGCCGCCGTCGCCGGATAACACCCACCCGCTGCCCGGGCCGCGCGTGCGGGACCCGGGCGACAAGGAGATCGCCATGCTGTATCTGAATGGGCCGGCCGTGGTGCTGGACAAATTCAACGTGGGTGTCTATCCCGACGATGAAAACCCCTTGATCTGGTATTACCTGCCGATGTATCCGCGCGTGACGCGCGGTTCCGCGCCTGGCAACGCGCCGCAGCTGATGCTGACCAAGTACACGTCCGAGCGCGACCAGTTCGCGATCCTCAATTTCGACGTCAACCTGGGCCTGTCGCAAGACGAACGGGCAGCCTGCGCAGCCAGCCTCAAACAGCGGTTGCGCGACGCCAACCGCCCGCTGCCGGGCGAACCGCTGCTGCAGCCGATGAGCGCCAAGAGCGGCAGCGTCGAACTGATGCTGTTGGGACGCAAGAGCGCCGGCGACACGCTGGTGAAGGGCATCAGCCAGGCCGCGGCGCCGGCCTTGTACAACGACAACCGCGCGGTGTTCTCGGTGCTGCTCGACGCCCAGGGCTCGGACATTGTCGAAGCCGCCCTGACCCGCCCCAACGCGCTGCAGGCGGTGGCGGTGATGTACACGCTCGCCATCGACGGCCTGCGCCCGGCCTACAAGGTCAAGGCAAGCGCCAGCTGGAAAACCATCCACGACTACCTGAAGCAGGAATTCAAACAAGACGGGGTCTTTACCGGCGCCGATATCGTTAAGGTGATCGACAAGCTCAAGGACAGCCAGGCGATCAGGATCGATGTCGACAACTTGCAGACCGAAGACCAGCAAGCCACTGCCGTGCAGGCGATGCTGGCCCAGGTGCGCGCCATGATCTTCGATCAGTTCTTCAAGCCGGCGCCGGTACCGGAAAAGTCCGGGCCGCCGTCTTTCTTGACCGGTTTGACCGAGCTGGCCAAGACTGGCATGGCAGCGGCCGCCACCGGCGGCCTGTCGCTGATCGGCAAATTCAGCTGGAACCGGGAAGACCGCACCGAGTTGCTGGACAAGACGCTGCAGATCGACCTGAACGAACGCGCGATGCAGACCATCAAGGTCTATCCGCAGGCTTTCCTGTCCGACCTGGCGGGCGATTGCCAGACCGAACTGGTGAAAGAAATCGATGGCGGCCAGGCCGACTTCTTCACCAGCCGCCAGCTCACCGTTGACCTGAACCAGAACCTGGCCGACGATGGCGTCGCCTCTGTCCTGGTCGAACTCGACTACGCGGGCAAGAAGAAGTCGCTGCTGTTTCGTAGCGGCGCACAAACGCTGCCGCCAGTCAGCTGGACCAGTTCGCGCGATGCCCAAGGCCAGCTGGTGCGCGACATCACCTTGAGCTACAGCGTCACCTTCGCGCCGCGCAGCGACGGCAGCGTGCCGGCGCCGCTGCGCGCCGCGCCGCAGGTGGTCGAGGGCGATTATTTCACCGTGTCGCCGCGCAGCTTGTACAGCCTGGACCAGGTACGGTTCTCTGCCGCGCCCGACTTCAACTGGAGCCAGTATCCCCTCATCACGCTCGAGTGCCGCTACGAGGATGAGCGCAACCACATCTCGCTGGGATACCAGGCGGCCCTGTACAAGACGGCGCTGGATTCCAACCTGAGCACGAAATGGACCATCCTGCGCACCGACCTGGCGCGGCAATCGTATCGCTACCGTATCAGCTACCAGCAGGCCGGCGGCGCCACCGCGCACTTGGGTTGGGTCGAGTCCGACCTGCCGCTGGTGAGACTGTCGCCCGCGTGCCTGGACCTGTCGATTTATCCGCCCCGGCCTGGCGCCTGGCCGGACGGGGTCGAGCGCATCGAAGTCGACCTGAGTTACGACGATCCGGCGAACCAGCTGCAACTGCGGCGCACGGTGCGCATCGACCCCGACCAGGCTGGAGCGCTCCAGGTGCAGCTCCTGGTCACCGACGCCACCCGGCGCGCGGTGGGCTACAGCGTCACCTGCATCGGCGCGCGCAGCGCCAAGGGGCCGCCGTCGCGCACCAGCCAGGGCGTGATTTCGCTGGCCAGGCCCTTGCAGGGCCACCGCTTCATCACGCTCAGGGCAGCCCCCGATCTGTTCGACGACGGCACCGTCACCAAGGTCGTGGCCAAATTGCGTCACCTCGAAGCGGCGTTGCCGGCAGCGGCTACGGAGCTGGTGTTTCGCCCGGGCGACAAGAACGCTGCGCAGAATGTCGATTACGACTTCACGAGCGATCCGGCCTGCCTGTGCAAGCTGGTCTACAGCTTCGCCGACGGCGCGCCGCACACCACGCGCGAAACCGACATCGGCGGGGCCGACGAATTCGTGATCAACCGTCCCGCCGACTGAACCGGAGAATTTGCCATGCTCATGACTGAACCGCTGTTTGTCGAACTCGGCGTGCCGGTATTCGCCGACCACGCCGACCCCGCGCTGTTCTGGTACCTGCCGGCGCGGGTCAGCCTGGCCCAGCGCAACGGCTATCCCGTGTTTTCCTTCATCAAATACCGCGACCCCCTCGGCCAGGGCGGCGGCCTGCTCTCGTTCGAGGTCAACCTGGGGTTGTCGGACAAGCTGCGCAACCGCATCACGGACAAGCTCGGCGGCAAGGCACCGCGTCTGGTACAGGTGCCGTTCGTGGACGGCAGCGTGCAATGTGTGACGCTCGACGCCGGCGCCGACGCCAGCCGCAGCGGCGCCGCGCCACGCCTGGTGAACCAGGTGCTGGGCGCTGCCCACCCTTCGCTACAGGGCGACAACAGCGCCATCTTCACGCTGGCGCTCGGACCCGAGGGCGCCGAAGTGGCCGAAGCGGCGATGAAGGGCGGCGCGAGCATACTGGGCGTGATCTATCAGCTCGACTACACCGCGATGCAGCCGCCGCTGCAGGTAAAAGTCACGGCCAAAATGGAACAGATCTACCGCTTCCTGGGTGCATCCGTGACTGCCCAGTACAAATTCCTGCGCGCCGACCTGTCGGCAGCGATCGAGCGCATGCGCGCCGACAAGAACCTGATCATCGAACGGATCGACACGGTGGGCACCGAAGCCAGTGCAAAGGAGCTCGATAGTGCTGCCAAGATCTTCACCGACCAACTGCTGCGCGACTGGTTTACGCCGCTTTTGATTCCGGGTTCGCCGCGCACCCAGATGGTGCCCAACCTGCCGTATAACCCGAACATGCAGTACAACCCGAACGCGCCATTTGGCGCTGTGGGCGCCAACCCGTTCGGCATGGCCGGCAGCGGTTATGGACTGGGAATCGGCAACGGCGCCATCAACCCGCTCAACGACCCGTTTGCGGCGCCAGGAGGGAGCGATCCGTTCAACCCGGGAGGCAACCCGCTCGCTCCCGGGGGCGACCCATTCAATCCGGGTGCAGGTCCGCTCGCGCCCGCGGGCGACCCATTCAATCCGGGGCTCGATCCATCTGCGTCCGGACTCGACCCGTTCAATCCCGGCGCCGCACCGCTGCGGCGCAGCCTGCTGCGCAGCAGCGGCATTGCGGGCGTCACGCCGACGCTACGCGATGCGCCAGGCGACCCGGCGCCAGACGCGCCGCCAGCCACGCCGGCCGCGCCCGCGGATCCCATCGCCACGCCCGCCACGCCTGAATCGCCAGGAACAGCCATTGCACCGGCGCCGGACGGCCGGGCCGACGATGCCGGCGCCGTCGATGGCGCGCCACAGGGCGTGGACCTGCTGGCCGATGGCGCCGCCGGTGCCGCCAGCGCGGCGGGTGGCGCCGCCAGCGCGGCCGCGGCTGTCGCCACGCGGCTGTTGCCGCTGCCGCAGGTAACGCTGCAGCTCAAGGCCATTGACCAGAAAGAGCTGCGCGAGTTCCATGCCGAGTACAACAGCCGGCAAGCTGTCAAGCGCACGTACCGGCCGCAAGGTTTCTTTGGCTTGAACGCGGCCTTGCTGGCGCAGCTGCCGGCCAGCGCGTTCATGGAAATCGATACCGACAGCCAGTTCTGGCGCCTGCTGGAAGTGACCATGCACGGACCGGCGCCGGCCGATTATGCCGCGCTCGGCTTGACCTCGGCAGTGGCGCGCATCCAGTACGGCACCACGCTGCCGGTGGACAAGTCGTTCCAGTTCGCGCCGCAAGACGAGGCGGCGCCGCCGCAGCGCTTCGCCGCGCCGATGCGGCGCGGCGAGCTCGATTACCAGCCGATCCTGACCTATGCCTTCGACGCCAGCTGGACCGGCGACCCGACCCCGCGCGAGCTGCGCCTGGCCCGTTCCGACCTGCGCGAGCTGTACCTGGCGCCGCATCGCGATTTTCGTTTCGTCGTGATCAATGCCTGCTTCACCGACGTGCCTGACTGGACACAGCTGGCCCAGATCCAGCTGTCGATCCGCGCCTGGTCCGGGCCCGATGGCGAGCGCTTCGAAAAAAACGTGGTCGTACGGCCCGACTGGGTGCCCGGCTTCGGCGCCGCCGACAGCGGCGCGGCGCTGCCCTGGCGCCTGCGCTTCCGGCGCACCGGCGCCGACGCCGACGCCGACGCCATCACGATCGATTCCATGCTCACCTGGTATTACAAGGATGGACGCACGGTGCGAGGCGCACGACTGAAAGCCGACAATGCCGACCTGGTCCTCCCGCCCGGTCCTTGACCCCGGCGCCCGGCTGGCGCACACGCTCGCCGCGCTGCACGCGCAGCGCGTCCCCGGCGCGCAGGCCGCCGCCGCAGAACTGGCGCGGCTGCTGGCCGGCTACGGGCGCGACGAGCGCGAATGGCGCCGCAGCACCCTGACCGCCGATGGCTTCCCGTGCGAATTCACCTTCGGCAGCGGCAAGCCCTGCGTACGCTACGCGCTCGAGCCGGCCGCGGCGTCGCCGCAGGCACGCCTGGCCATTTGCGAGGCGTTGCTGGATGCGGCCGGCGTGACGCCATTGGCGGCAGTGATGCGCAACCGCGTCAAGGCGCTACACAGTGGGGCCGCGCTGGCCTACGGCGCCTGGATCGGCGCCCGCCACGACGCTGCGGGCGCGCGCTACAAGCTCTATATCGAGGTGCCCGCGCATGGCGCCGGCGCCGCGGCGCGCGACATGCTGCGCGACTACCTGGGCCACGCCGGCGCGCATCTGCGCTGCCCGCTGCGCATGCTGGGCTGCGACCCGCAGGCCGGCACGCTCGAATTTTATTTCCGCAGCGATGGCGCGCTGCCGCCACAGCTGCTTGCGCCGCGCGCGCCGGACGGCCCGGCGCCAGACCAGACCGCAACGCTGGCGGCACTGATGGCGCGGACGGCGCGGCGCGGGCCATCGGGCTTCAGCCTGGCGCAGGACGCCGGCGGCCGGATGACGGCCACCTCGCGCTATGTATTTGCCAACCGCGCGTTCGGCGCCGACCCGCAACTGCGCCGCCGCGTGCTGCGTTTCGCGGCCGCCTGCCGCTGGGACCCGGCTGCCTACGCCGCTGCCAGCGCCCCTGCCGCCGGCGCGAACGGCGCCGGCGGCCATGGCTTGCTTGCCTGGATCACCCCGCTTGATGGGCCAGCCGAAATCCGGCTTGGCCTGAATCCGCCGCGCCCTGGAGCGCGGCACCTTGCTGCAGCAAACCCAACCGAGGAGTAATGCGATGCCTATCATGAATGTTGACAAGAACACCTTCAATGCCCTCGTCGTGGCGCAAGCCGCGATCAATTATGCCCGTAAGGCGCTGCCCTATGGCTCGGCCAACCAGTATGCCGACATCATGGCCAGGCGCGATGGCGGCGAGTCGGGCGCCCAGTCGCTCAAGCGGCTGGGATACAACCGCAAGGCCGTCGACCAGATGGCGCAAATGCCGCACGGCGCTCTGCCAGCGCAATTCGGCGCCAGCGCCCAAGAGCAGTTCGCTACCTATCTGAGCGCGCTGTCAGCCGGCGTCAGCCTGTACTACGGCGCCGGCAATTGCGGCGAACACGCCTACCTAACTTACCACTACCTGAGCACTTTCGGCTTCCCGGGCCTGCAACTCATCTGCGCCAGCTCGACCTCGATGGACCACGCTTACACCGTCCTCTCGTGGGAAGGATGCCGCGACTGGGTGGTGTGCGACGCATGGCCAAGCAGCCCGCAAGCCTGCCTATGGTCGCAGTTCTTCGGCAACACCGGCGGTCCCGGGAGGGCGCCCGCCTTCGCTACGCAGATGCGCCACAACATTACCCCGCAAAACATGGGCACCGATCTGATCGGCGAGGCATTCGGCCGACTCTCGCCGTCGTTCGTGAAGACACTGCCGCCGGCCTCCCGTGTCACCGGCTACTCGGCCCAGCAGATCCTGACCTGGCTGCGCAGCGAGAAGAACGGTGTCTACAACCACCAATCGGTGCTCAACCAGGCCACCCCGGGCCCGGTCGACTATGCCTATGACGGCGCACGCCTCTCGCAGGTCGCGCCAGCGGGCGAACAATGGACCGCCAGGCTGGCCAAGGTCATTATCGAGACCAACAACCAGCTGAAGGTTCTGGATCCGGCGCTGCGCTACACCACGTCGCATCAGGTGGCCTGATGACGCGACTGGACGAGTCACGCCGGGCCGCCACCGGCTACCTGCTCGCGCGCCAGGGAAAAGATGGCGCCTGGCGTGACTATCCCGACGTACCGATCGGCCCATCCGACGGCTGGGTCACCGGATTCGTCGGGCGCGCCCTGGCGCATCCAGGCGTGCGCCGGCTGGCGCCGGCCAGCCGCGCGGCCGCCCGGCGTGGCGCCGGCTTCCTGGCGCGCCGGCGCGGCGCAGGTGCCGGCCTGGGCTACAACGCCATCAGCGCACCGGACGCCGACTCGACCGCCCACGGACTGGCCCTGCTGCGCCTGCTCGGTCAGCCAGGCTCGGCGCGCGACGTGCGCTGGCTGCTGGCACGCTGGCGCCCCAACGGTGGCTGCGCCACCTACGACCGGCTCGATGCCTGGGGCGTATCCCATCCCTGCGTGACGCCGGTGGCCTGGCTGGCGCTGCCGCCAGCCGCGCGCGCCGCGCTGGCCCCGGCGGTGCATGCCTTTACGCTGGCTTGCCGCCGCCCGGACGGCACCTGGCCGGCCTACTGGTGGCGCTCGGATTACTACAGCACGTTCTGGAACTGCCGCGCGCTGCGCCTGCTCGATCCAGGCCAGCCGCTGGCGCCCGCGGCGGGATTCGCCGACGCCGCCGCATCGGCGTTCGAACTGGCCTGCGCCCTGGGCGTGACCGCGCTTGCCGGCCGGCCTGATGCGGCGCTGCTGGCGCGCCTGCTGGCGCTGCAGGACGCCGACGGCAGCTGGGCCGGCGCCGCCAATCTTCGCGTGACCCATCCGGCCTGCTTCAGGCCCTGGGAGGAGCCCCACGGCGACTGTTACGTCGACCGCCACCATCTGGTGAGCACCGCGGCCGCGCTCGATGTGCTGACCCTGCTCGCATCAACCACGGAGTAATGACCATGACCTTACGTTCCCGCCTACGCGCCGCGCTGCTGGTACTGGCCCTGTGCTGCGCCGCCGGCGCGCTTGCTGCCCCGCCCCCGCTGGCCCCGCGCGACGCCGGCCTGGCGCTGGACGACAGCACCGTGTTTCGCGGTGTCGACGGCGCGCCCTTTTATATTCCCCAGTATCAGGTTGCCACCGATACGGTGGGCTTGACCGGCGGCGGCCAGCAACTGCGCTACCGGATGGCGCTCGTTGCCGACGGCGCCGACTGGGTCTTGCGCGTGCACCTGCGCACGCAGCCTTCGCCGCAGCTGAAACTGGCGCCCGAGCAGCTGGCCGCGGCGCGGCCGCTGGCGGACACGCCGCCGCAGCTCACCCTGTCGTATGACGTGAGCGGTCTCGGTGGCGCCTTTCGGCGCGAGCGCCGGTTCGACAGTGTGGTGCAAGAAGGCGGTGGCGTGGTGGCCGAGCTGCGCCTGCATCTGCTGAGCGAGCAGTCCGAACTGGGCTCGGCGCTGAGCACCAATGGCCGCCTGCAGCTGGCAGTGCGGCGCCAGGCCGAGGTCAGGCTCGAGCTGCCCAATCCCGACCCGGCGGCGCGCAAGCTGCTCGACGACCTTGCGACGCAGCAGCTGCAATTGCTGCGCCAGCGCGCTGCTTACCAGGACCTGCGGCGCCGTCTCGGGCCGGGTGACGACATGCTGGCGCCACTGGAACAGCGCATCGCCACCGAGCAGGCGGCACTGGACGACGGGCGGCGCAAGGCCAGCACACTGCAGACAGCGGCGCGCATCGAGCCGTTGACGCTGGCGCTGGCACAACAGGTGCGTTCGGACGGCTTCGACATGGTCCAGCACCCGTATGTGGTGCAGGTGCCGATCGAACGCATCACCGCCGCGACTGGCCTGAAGCAGTACAGCGCCAGAGGGCGCCGCTACTACCAGGATGTCGCCAGGCCGCGCCATTTCTACTATCTGCCCGACCGCTTCAGGCTTGCCCTCGACAGCGCCGGCAATCCACTGATCCAGGTCAGGCAAACGCCGGACAGCGACATCTACCGCCTGGAATACAAGGCTGAGCCATTTACCGATGCGGCGCGCCTGACGACCGACGGCGCCGACCTCGCCGGGCAGCTCGATGTCGCCCCCGGCCTGCTCGAATTCGAGCCACTGCCGGCCGATGACCTCGCGTTTCGTCTCAATCTGCCGCAAGCGAGCGATTGGCTGCGGGTCGAACGCGCCGATACGGTGAGCAGCCTGGTGCTGCCCTTTACCGACGCCGTTACCCTGGCAGCGCAAGACTTGCGCCTGCTGTACGAAACCCTGCTGGCGCAGGATGGCAATTCTTTATTCACCGGGACCGTCACCGTGCGCATTGGCGACTGGGCCAGGGAAACGGTGCCTTTCGTCGGCCAGGTGCAGGGCGATCCGGCCCAGGTATGGAACCGCATGTTCGACCGCGCCGTTCCGTCGGCATACCGGCGCCAGGTGCTGGTCAGCGCAGCGGGCGATTGCTTCGCGAGCGCCGAGGTGGTGCTGGTCATCAACGACGACGGCGAGAGGCTCGAACTGACGCGCCAGGCGCCTGAAGGCCGGCTGGCGGTCGGCCAGAATATCGACGACTACATGCTGCGGCGCCAGGCCGACGGCAGCTTTCACTACCGCCTGGCTTGGCGCACCGGCGCCAACCTGGCCGACGGCGGCGCGCGCGTTGCGCAGGGCGCGCAGTTACTGCTGCAGGCGGCCGACCTGACCACACCCTGACCGATCATTTTTTTCACCAAGGAGTTACCATGTCAAAGCTCGAATCAATATCCGAAGCCGCCCTTGCGGCGCTCCTGGCACAGGCCCAGAATCAGTCCCTGATCCAGGCCGTGCAGCTGCTGTGGGACAGTACCGGCAACCTGAGTCTGGTCGCGCAAAAGGCGCAGCAGGCGTATCAGCCGCTACTGCTCGAACTGGCCACCGCACTGCGCGCCGTGAGCGCCGGCACGCCCGCGATCGGCGCCGAGCAACTGGCGGCAGCACTGATAGCGGCCAATCCGGCGTATGGCACGCAAGCTGCCGGCGTTGCCGGCGCACTGATGCGGGTATTGCCGGGCATGCTGCCGCGCCGTTTTTTCGGCGACCTGGGCAACCGCCCAGCGGTGGCCAACGACACCGTGTACAGTTCACCCGACCTGATCATCAGCGGCACGTCGCCGCTGAGCGACCCGGCGCAATTACTCGCCAGCTGGAACCGCGACCCCAGCGTCAGTCCGCAGGGCGAACGCGTCAATTACATCTATGTGCGCGGCCTGAACCTGTATCCCGGCACCCAGGAAGGCAAGGTTTACCTGTATCTGGCCGCCGCCAACATCACCAATGACCCATCGCGCTGGAGCCCGCTCAAGGCGAATGACAACCGGGATTACGCCTTGATCGCGGCGGACAATACGGGCAACATCTGGAGCACGAGCGTGCCGTTCACCTGGACTCCGCCGGCGAACCAGCACATGTGCCTGATCGCGCGGGTCGAAACCAAAGAGTATCCGAACGCCCTGCCGACCGGCCTGATCAATCAGGCCGACTGGGTCAACAATTCTCCCGGCATTGCATGGCGCAACTACGAGCCGCTGGCCGGGCTGCGCGGGGTGCACAGCAACGTGCTCGACTTCGGTAATACGGGCGCCGGCGACGATGATTTCGTCATTGCCGCGATTGCCCGCAACATGCCGGCCGGCGTCACGATCCGCCTCCAGAGCGGCGGCGCGGTGCGCTTCGATACCGGCGTGGTGGCGATCAGCCTGGCGCGCCAGGAACTGACCATGCATATGCGTTTGCCCGGCAAGTTCTGGGGCCAGCTGCAGGTGAGCCTGAATAACCCCGGCGCCGATGCCTTGCCGCCGGCGGCATCGATCGACATCCGCTGCTACCGCAAGGTGGCGCCAGGCAGCAGTGCCTACGCATTGCCGGCGCCGGCGCAAGGACTGCGCCAGTATCTCGGCGCCGGCAACGACACGCGCCATCTGCAACTGGTGGGAAGCTTCGTGTTTGGCGGTGGCGGCATGTCTGCCTGACCTGATCGCGGCGATCCCGGATTGGCCGCTGTCCCTGCCGGGCAGCGGCCAAGGTTTTTGCACCCGCTTATCGAACTAGAGCGAACTCAGGATTGCAGGGCATTCGCCGCCCTTGTACGAAGACCCCTTGAAGTAGTTTTTCCAGTCTTCGCTCAGCTTCGCCAATGTAATTTTGCCGATTTTTCCGGCGCCACCGGGCGCCAGTTTGGCAGCCAGGCGCCACGGCTCGCCGGCTTCGGAGATGACGATCATCTGGCCGCCGAAATTGGCCGGTTCGAGATTGGCTTCATCGCCATACACGAAGCAACCGGCCTTGGTCACACCGGTCGCGCCCAGTCTGGTCAGGCCGGGCGGATAGGTAACCGCGACATTGACCGGCGCAAGGCCAGGCACGGAGGGATCGGTATGCACGGGTACGGCGCCGGGCGTCGGCGCAGCGGGAATCCAGCCGCTCGAACTGGGAATGAAGGACAGTTCAATATCGGCGCCGCCGTTGAAATTGGCGAGCGCCCCGGTTCTGGCTTCAACGGTAGTCAAGGCTTGGCGCAGGTCGGCCAGGATTGGGGGGACGACTTTTTTCCAATTGGCGTAGGCGGCGCCGATACCGATTTGCGTGTCGTATATTTCAAATATGCCGCCCATTCCGTACACCTTGATGGCCCGCTCTTCCATATCGGGATCGCTGTCGAAGTAATAACTTACTTCGGCCGGAGAATACCAGATAGAACCACGCGCCTCGTCGATGAATGATTTCATGACGATCGTACGGTCGGTAAGATTTAATCCGGCATGTTTCAGCATCTCGATTCCAATACCTGCCGCCGCAGATTTTTCGGCTGGTGTTTTGGCGGCGGCAATCGTCTGCAGCAAACTGGGTGCATTTGCATTCAGTAATTGCATGAAATTCTGCACGCCGGGCAAGCGCGGATAATTCAGTACTGAATGGGTCGCAAGGGCGCCGTCTTTCGGATAATCGTCAGCGCCCGATATGCTTGGATCGAACAAGGTTTTAGCGTAACTGAATGTCAGGACCACGTCGAATAATTTATCTTCCGCCGCGGGTTTCAGGCTCAACCTTTTTTCGATCGCCTGCGCCGGTGTTTGCATCCACGCGGTTTTCGCGGAATAGACCGGCACCACGACACTACCGATTCCTTTGCGCACTGCCGCCCAATCCAGGTCCAGGCGCGCCTGGCCGGCGACGATGGCGCCGGCGCTTTCATTGATCTTCTGTTCCAGGTTGCTCATCGCCGGCTTGGCAAACGCCGACGTCAGGCCGGCGACCGTGGTCGCGGCGCCGCCCGTGGTAAACACCGCAACCGCGCCCAGCGCGATCTGCGCGGCCGAGACCAGGTTGGCTTCCTTGTCGGTGGTCGACTTGATGTCGAAGATGATCGACAGCGCACCGGGTGCCGCCGCGGAAAATGGTTCCAGACGGGCATACGGAATGATGGTGGCAGGCAAGGTATTAAAGCCAGTGCAGGTTCCAGGCGCGCTGCGACCGTCAAAGGTGGCGACCGGAAGATTTTGTCCGTCGAGATTGGTTCGAAACCCGACCGTTTTCACGGAGGCGACGATTTGCATCTTTTCGGAGAATATATTCCCGACCAAGCCTTTCCTGCCCAGATTCGCGCAGGTAATCGGCGGCATCTTGACATCCGCACGGACCGTTACATAACCGTCGTCGCCGAAGTTTCCTGCCAACCAAGCTGGTGGCGATGCCGATGCGGTCACCGTTGGACTACCGGCTGGAAATACAAACGATGCGGCCGTCGCTACATTTAACGGAACCAGTAATAAAGCGCACGGCATTAATATCCTGGAAGTCAGCATGGCGAAATCTCCTGAAAGTGATAAACCGGTTATAACCCGATAATATTTATATCAGATCAATGCAATCGATTCACCAACTTTCCATTCTAAAGTATCGCCTGTCAGCTGCCAGCAACGCTTTATGCAAGCCGAATTTAAAGTTTCTCGCTATTATTTATTAATACCATAGGCGAGGTATTCGTTCATATATTTTGGCGGTGCTCGTTGGATGTGGATGACTGGCCATTGCGGTCGCACGGCGTCATGCATGGCGCCGTGCATACTGCGCCGGCGCCACGCCGTTCACTCGTGACTGGACATTGCCGCCGCCCTGGCGCGCGCCGCATGCAGCTTCTTGTAGCTGTCAATCAGGCGCTGGTGCCGTTCCAGTCCCTCGAGCTTCATGCTGGTCGGGGTCAAGCCATAAAAGCGCACGCTGCCGTCGACCGAACCGAGAGCCGCATCCATGCGCTCGTCGCCGTACATGCGGCGGAAGTTGACCACATAATCGTCCAGTTCCAACTCATCGTCGAGCGTGACTTCGAGCACCACATTCAAGGCCTGGTAGAACAGGCGGCGCAAGGCGGTGTTGTCGTTGTACTGCAAGAAAGCACCCACCAGGTCATGCGCTTCTTCATGCTGGCCCAGTGCGAGATGAATCAGCAACTTCAGTTCGAGCACCGTCAGCTGGCCCCAGTCGGTGTTCTCGTCAAACTCGATGCCGATCAAGGTGGCGATGTCGGAATACTCATCGAGCTCATTGTTGTCCAGGCGCTCGAGCAGCGAGGCCAAGGCATCGTCGTCGAGCCGGTGCAGATTCAGGATATCGGCACGGAACAACAACGATTTGTTGGTGTTATCCCAGATCAGGTCTTCAATTGGATACACTTCGGAATAACCCGGCACCAGGATGCGGCAGGCGACCGCGCCTAGCTGGTCGTACACGGCGGTGTACACTTCCTTGCCCATTTCTTCGAGAATCGCCAGCAAGGTTGCCGCCTCCTGGGCATTCGAATCCTTGCCCTCGCCGGAGAAATCCCATTCCACGAAATCGTAATCGGCCTTGGCGCTGAAGAAGCGCCACGACACCACGCCGCTCGAATCGATGAAGTGCTCGACGAAGTTATTCGGCTCGGTTACCGCGTGACTGGAAAAGGTCGGCTGCGGCAAATCGTTCAAGCCCTCGAAACTGCGTCCTTGCAGCAACTCGGTCAGGCTGCGTTCGAGCGCCACCTCGAAACTCGGGTGCGCGCCGAACGAGGCGAATACGCCGCCGGTCTTTGGATTCATCAACGTCACGCACATCAGCGGATACACGCCGCCCAGCGACGCATCCTTGACCAGCACCGGGAACCCCTGCTCTTCCAGGCCCTTGATGCCGGCCACAATGCCCGGGTATTTCGCCAGCACCTGTTGCGGTACATCCGGCAGCGACAGTTCGCCTTCCAGGATTTCGCGCTTGACGGCGCGCTCGAAAATCTCGGACAGGCATTGCACCTGCGCTTCGGCCAGGGTATTGCCGGCGCTCATGCCATTGCTGGCGTACAGGTTCTCGACCAG
>Ga0265798_10002115_pt1 | contig 29693 bp, 29 predicted proteins | sample P3T30metagenome_FD_192430 | JGI IMG/M metagenome (GOLD analysis project Ga0265798, IMG submission 192430) | Plant litter microbial communities from East Loma Ridge, Irvine, California - P3 T30 | ecosystem: Environmental > Terrestrial > Plant litter > Unclassified | place: USA: California...
TTACCCGGCAGCGGCAGCAGGGCGATGATGCCTTCCTTGCAGGTGAACCACTGGTGGGCGACGTTGTGGTGCGGCTTCTCGCAGGCGAAATTGGCGACGATGGCGCGCTGGTGATAGGAGCGGTAATCGATGCCGATGTCGCACTGGCCGCGCACCCAGGATTCGCGGCCGTCGGCGCCGAGCAGCAACTGGGCCTCGATCGGTGCGCCCTCTTCCAGCTCGACTTTGGTGCCGAGCGGGCTGCAGGTCAGCCTGCAGGCGCGGCCGGTGACGATGTCGACGTTCTGGGCGAAGCGCAGGGCCGCGTCCAGCGCCGTGTTCAGGTTGCTGTCCTCGACGATCCAGGCCAGCGTGCCGGTATGGGCGCCGAAGGCGTCGAAGCCCAGGTGGCCGCCCTGCTCGCCGTCGCCCTTGACATCCATGGCGTCGACCGGCGCCACGCGCGCCATGTCGAGCGCGCCCCAGACCTTCAGCGAAGCCAGCAGCTTCTGCGCGGTGTGGTTCAGCGCATAAACCCGCACGTCCCAGGGCTTTTCGCCGCCGGAAGACGAGGATGCAGACGACTCCTCCGCCCCCGGCCGCGCGGGCGGCACCAGCAGGGTGACACTGTGCCCGGCCTGGGACAGGCCCAGGGCGGCAGTCTTGGCAATCGCGCCGTTGCCGACGATGCAGACGTCGCTGCGGCGGGCGTCGGCGCGGTATTGTGCGGTGGGAGAGGTCTGTGTAGTCATGGGAACATTATAGCCCCTTGCCTCAGGTGGCTTCGCCAGCCAGCGTACGAGGCTCCAGTCCCGCTGCTGAAAAAATTGCCGCTTGGGACTTGCGGGCTTGGAAACCGCTGGCTATAATCATGCCTCTCTTGGCCTGGTAGCTCAGTTGGTAGAGCAGAGGATTGAAAATCCTTGTGTCGGTGGTTCGATTCCGCCCCGGGCCACCAAGAATTCAGCACAGACGTGCAAACAAAAACGCCACCTTCGGGTGGCGTTTTTGTTTTGGCGCACTATTTCAGCGCTTGTTGCGGCGGCGGCGCGAAGCCAGGAAGCCGCCCGCACCCAGCAGCATCAACGCGGCCGATGCCGGTTCAGGCACATCCACCGGCGGCGGCGTCTGGTTGCCGAAGCCGTCGATGTACATGTAGCCGGTATGGCCGGTCGGCAGGCAATCGGCGGCCAGCAGGGACAGCGTGAAATCGTGGCCGGACAGGGAGGCGTCGATGCTCAGTTGTTCGATCTGCCAGTTCGCGGTATAGAACAGGCTGCCGATCTGGGTAAACCGCGTGTCTACGCCACCACCGGTCGAGCCGGCATTGTAGACGCGGCTGATGAGGAGCTGGCCCGTCGTGTCGTCGGTCAGGGTGAGGATCATCTCGGCCGATTCATCTGCATCGTGCCCACCGTTTTCCAGCACGGCCTTCCATGCGAAGAAAATATCGGTATCGGTATAGTTCAGCACTTTCTGGCTCAGGACCGACGCATACCCACCGTAGGTCGTGTCTTCGAGACGGTAGGAATAATTGCCGGAATAAACGGTCGAGCCCAGCAGCGCGCCCAGCAAAGGGTCTACCGTACCAGCGGACACAATGGACGACCTCGGCGATGGCCCCTCGTAAAGGCTGCCGCCAGGCAGGAAGTCGGCAGGCGTCATCGTATTGTTCGAGACATTGCCACGGTAACCCCCGCCACTGGTCCAGCCATCCGTGTTGCCGTTTTCGAACCCGCCGTTGACGAACGCGCCAGCATGGGCGAGGTTAGCGAAGGCAAGAAGGGCGGCCACCGAAAGCACATTGCGAAAATTCATCTTGATCTCCATCAGGTAATTTGCGTTAAGAAACCCAAAGTATTGCGATGGGAGACTTAGCATTAACTATGCCAGCAACGTAAATACATGAAATCAAAAGAGAAGATTTTTCGCTTTAATCAAAAATTAACTTTTGTGTTAAAAAACTCGACAATAAGTAATTAATCTCGAGCTACTGGTATTACCAAATGATACTAAAAGTATCTTTCTGGCTAGTCTGCATAAAGCAAAACGCCAACCGTACAGGTTGGCGTTTTTGTTGTGACGATTTGTCCAATCAATGGAAGAACATATAGATCAGAACCAGGACGATGGCCGGCACGCCCAGAATCCACGCCAGGAAATATTTGCCCATGATCGTGCTCCTTGAAAAGTTGTGCAATGAGTACGATTCCATGGTGCCTTGAGCACGCTTGACGGTCGGTACGTTACACCACAAACGGGCGCCCGCGATTGCCAGGAAGCCTAGAATGGACGCGCAGTTCAACCGGTTCACAGGAGATTTCCATGAAATCAGTCAGCCTTGGTTCTGCATTCCTGCTTGGCTTCTTCTCGCTGTCCGCCCTCGCCGCCGATCCGGTCGTCCCGGTCAGGAAGATGAACGGCATGCTGGTCGACTCGAAAGGGATGACCGTCTACACCTTCGACAAGGACACACCCAACAGCGGCAAGAGCGCCTGCACCGGCACCTGCGCGCAGAACTGGCCGCCGGTCCAGGCCGGTGATGTGCCGCTGCCCGCGCCCTACTCCTTCGTCACGCGCGAGGACGGCAACCGCCAGCTTGCGTACCAGGGCAAGCCGCTGTACACCTTCGTGAAGGACAAGAAACCGGGCGACAAGGCCGGCGACAAGGCCATGAACGTGTGGCATGTGGTGACCGACTGAGCACGCGCTGAGCAGCGGCTGACGCGCTCAGGCGGTGTGGTCGTGATCGGTACGGGCGCCCAGTCCCATGCCGAGTCCCATTCCCATGCCGCCACCGCCGCCGGCATCGGCACCGCCGCCTCCACCGCCACCGCCTTTTCCGCCGCCACCGCCGCCACCCTCGCCCCGGCCGCCGCCTTTTCCACCGCCGCCCTGGGTGCGGGTCGGGCCCTGCAGCGGGATCGCGACGTCCTTCGGCATCGGGTCGAGGTCGAGTGCCTCGCGGATGAAGTCGCGCAGCGAGACCACCAGCTCGGCCGTGTGGATCGGGCGCCCGGCCGCCATGTCGCTGGCGGCCTGTCCGGCCAGCCGGCAGTGCTCTTCGGTGCCGAGCAGGAGGATGTCGGCCAGCGCCGCCTCGACGGCGTCGCGGATGCGCCGCGCACGGTCGGAATTGGCTGCAGCACTTGGTGCCGCCTCCCCTGCCGCGGGCGGCGTTGTCGCGCGCAGTTCGCGCAGATGGGTCGGGTCGACCGTCAGCTCGCCGGTGAAGGAACCGCCCAGCGTCTTATAAGCCGCGATCAGGGTCCGCAGCCGCTCGTTGATCTGGCGGTTCATACGCTCACGGCGCTGCTGGATGGTCTGCATCATCAGCACGCGGATGCCGACGCCCAGCAGGGTGAACACGGCAAGGCTCATCAGCGTGCTGAACACACCCTGCCAGGAACTGAAATCCATGTAGCGCACAGGCACCTCGAACGGCAATGTCGACAAGGCCTAGTGTAGTGGGCTTCGATACCCGGCAACGTTCGCGCACGAACATCCCGGGCATGGCCGCCTAGCGCGCCGCCATCTCGCGCAGGCGCCTGCGCATGTCGCGCTCGCGCTGCTGCTGCTCGGCCCAGTCGGCGCGCATGGCACGCCACAGCGACAGCACCATCAGCACGATCACCGCCGTCAGCGGCAGGGCGAACACGATGGTCGCGGTCTGCACCGCCTGCAGGCCGCCGGCCAGCAGCAGGCTGATGGCGATGCCCGCCACCAGCACACCCCAGACGACCTTGACGCGGCCCGGCGGGTTCGGGTTGCCGCCGGTGCTCATCATGCCCAGCACCAGCACCGCCGAGTCGCCGGAGGTCACGAAGAACACCAGCACCAGCAGGGTCGCGACCACCGACATCGCCAGGCCGAAGGGCATGGCGCCGAACATGGCGAACAGGCCGGTGGCGACATCGGCCTTGACCGCGTCGGCGATCGGCACGTGCTGCCAGATCTGCATCGTCAGCGCGCTGCCGCCGAAGACCGAGAACCACAGGAAGGCCACCAGCGAGGGCGCCAGCACGGTACCGACGATGAACTCGCGAATCGTGCGGCCGCGCGAGACACGCGCGATGAACAGGCCGACGAACGGCGACCACGAAATCCACCAGGCCCAGTAGAAGATGGTCCAGGTGCCGACCCAGTTGCTGTCGCGGAAAGGCGTGGCCCGCAGGCTCATCCTGACGAAATCGTTCAGGTAGTTACCCAGCGTATTGCTGAAGGTGTCGATGATCGCCACCGTCGGCCCGAGGATGAACACGGCCAGCGCCAGCAGCGCCGCCAGCACCATGTTGAAGTTGGACAGCAGCTTGACGCCCTTTTCGACCCCGCTCACCGCCGAGGCCACGAAGATGGCGGTGGTCACGACGATGATCGCCACCTGCCAGGTGGTATTCACCTCGACGCCGAACACCGCCTGCAGGCCGCCGTTGATCTGCAGCGCCCCCATGCCGAGCGAGGCGGCGACCCCGAACGCGGTCGCCACCACCGCCAGGCCGTTGAACAGCCCGGACATCGAGCGCACCGCGCGCCAGGGCAAGGCGCTGGTGGCGGTGCTGATCAGGGCATCGCCGTTGCGGCGGTACTGGAAGAAGGCGATCGCCAGCGCGACGATGCCGTACACCGCCCACGGGTGCAGTCCCCAGTGGAAGAACACGTAGCGCATGGCGGCGTTGGCCGCTTCCGGGGTGCCGGACTTGATGCCGGGCGGCGCCGTGACGTAGTGCGAGATCGGCTCGGCCACGCCCCAGAACACCAGGCCGATACCCATGCCGGCCGCGAACAGCATCGCGAACCAGCTGCCGGCCGAGAACTCGGGTTCCTCGTCTTCGCCGCCAAGCTTGAGGTTGCCGTAGCGGCTGAAGGCGACGAAGGCGGCGAAAACGACCAGGGCGAGAACCATCCACAGGTAGAGCCAGCCGAAATTACGGGTGAGCGACGCGAGCACGTCATTGAAGACGGACGCCATATTGTCCGGGGCCAGGATGCCCCACAGGACGACGAGCAGGATGAATCCCGCCGATAGAACCATTTGCATGAAGACTCCTCTTTACATCGGGAACCCTCCATTATATTCGTGCAAATGTATTTGCGTCGCTCTTGTCTAACGAACAACCTGCAGCTTGACCTGCCTGCCCTCGCGGTAGGTGTAGAGCGTCAGCGCGGCATTGCTCAAGTCGCCGCTGGGGTCGAAGGCGATGTCGCCGGTGACGCCGTGGTATTTGATCTTCGCCAGCGCCGGCAGGAATTTCGCCGGATCGGTCGAATTCGCCTGCTGCATGGCCTGGGCAAATACCATGGTCGCGTCGTAGGCATAGGGCGCGTAGGTCTGCAGCGGGATCTTGTAGCGCTGGCGGTAGCGCTCGGCGAAGGCGGCCGCGGCCTTTTCCTCCTCGGCGCTGCCGACGCCGCCGGCCACCACGCAGATCACCTTGTCGCTGCCGAGCGCGTCGCCGGCCAGTTGCGGCAGCTTTTCCGAGCACACGCCGTCGCCGGACACGAACTTCGCGTCGATGCCGAGCGCCTTCATCTGCTTGAGCATGGGACCTGCCACCGCGTCCATGCCGCCGTAGAAGATCACGTCCGGCTTGCGGGCGCGGATCTGGGTCAGGATGGCGTTGAAGTCGGTCGCCTTGTCGTTGGTGAACTGGCGGCTGACCAGCTGGGCGCCGCCGACCGCCTTGACGCCCTTCGTGAACTCGTCGGCCAGTCCCTGGCCGAAGGCGGTGCGGTCGTCGATCACCGCAATCTTCTTCGCCTTCAGCGTGTTAATCGAGTAAGCAGCCAGCGTGCGCCCGACCAGGCTGTCGCTGGCGACCACGCGGAAAGCCGTCTTGTAACCCTGGCGGGTGTACAGCGGCGTGGTCGCGGCCGGCGAAATCTGCGGGATGCCGGCGCTGTTGTAGATCTTCGAGGCCGGCACCGTGGTGCCCGAATTCAGGTGGCCGACCACCGCCACAACCTTGTTGTCGACCAGCTTCTGCGCCGCCGCCGTGCCCATCTTCGGGTCGGCGCCGTCGTCCTCGGCCTGCAGCACGAAACGGATCTTGCGGCCGCCGATGCTCACGCCTTTCGCGTTCAGGTCGTCGATGGCCATGCGCGCGCCGTTCTCGATGTCCTTGCCCTGGTGGGCGCCGGTGCCGGACAGCGGCGAGACGCTGCCGATCCTGACATCGAGGGGCGCCTGGGCCCGGGCGCACGGCGCGGCGAGGATGAGTAGGAACGGGATGATCGCAGGACGCATGGCTTTCCTTTCAATGGATGCCTGATTGTAATGCGATGCGGCGCCCCCACCTGTCCCGTATGAAGATGCGCAAAAAATCCGACCTGCCGGTCAAGACCTGCGCCCATTGCGGCCTGCCCTTCAGCTGGCGCAAGAAGTGGGAGCGCGACTGGGACCAGGTCAAGTACTGCTCGGAACGCTGCCGGCGTGCGTCCAGGCCCACCGCCGCCGGGTGAACATCGGGATGGCCCTACAATATCGGCACAAGGATACTGGAGACCGTCATGCCCGCTTACCGCATCATCGCCGCCGCCGCTTCACTGGCCGCCACGCTGGCCGCCGCCGCCGCACCGGCGTCGAGCGCCACCACCATCCTCTTCGTCGGCAACAGTTTCACCTACGGCGATCCGGCCGGCGCCGCGCCAGTGGTGCGCGAATACCGTCCCGATACGGTAACGGACCTGAACGGCACCCATATCGGCGGCGTTCCGGCCCTGTTCAAGGCCATGACCCGGCAGGCCGGCCTGGACTACGAGGTCAGCCTGGAGACTTCGCCCGGCAAGGGCGTCGACTGGCATTACGAGAACCGGCTCGCGGCCATCGCCAAACCTTTCGACAAGGTGGTCCTGCAAAGCTACAGCACGCTGGACGGCGCCCATCCCGGCAACCCGGCCACCCTGATCAAGTATGCCGGCCTGCTGGCCCAGGCCTTCCACGACAGGAACCCGAAGGTCGACGTGCGCCTGGTTGCGACCTGGTCGCGCGCCGACCAGACCTACAAGCAGGGCGGCGCCTGGTATGGGCAACCGATTCAGAAAATGGCGCTCGACGTGCGCGCCGGCTACGATGCCGCGGACCGTGCCTCCGACCTGATCGGCAGCGTGATCCCGGTCGGCCAGGCCTGGAACCGCGCCTTCGCCAGCGGGCTGGCGGACGACAATCCCTACGACGGCAAGGTCACCGGCATCAACCTGTGGGCGCCGGACGCCTACCACGGCAGCGTGTACGGCTACTACCTCGAGGCGCTGACCATCTTCGGCAACATCACCGGCCGCGACCCGCGTTCGCTGGGGGCGCAGGATGGTGTGGCGAAGGAGCTGGGCATCGATGCGGAGACGGCCGCCGCGCTGCAGAACATCGCGGCTCAGACGCTGGATTTGTGATTCGCAGTCACAAATCGCCGGTCTGATGTATGACAGCATCCCGAATCATTCCGTACAGCAAAATTTCTATCCCAACATCAAGGAGGTAGAACCATGGCTGACTTGCAAGATCAAAGCGCGGTAATGGCGAAGCTCGCCGGGCCGCTGGCGACGGTGGTCGACAAGCATGAGGATGTCATCCTGGGCAAACTCGGGGGCGGCGCGGCCACGCTGGCGAACGACGACAAGGTGCGCGAACTTGCAAAGTTCTGCTATCCGGCGTTGCCCTTCCCGGCCCGCATGCTGTTGAAGGAAGACGCCTTCGTCGACCTGGTCCTGAAGCACCGCGAACCGGTGTTCAGGGAACTGGCGAAGCGCGCGGCGGCGTAAAACATCAAACATGCACCATAAAAAAAGCCAGCCTGGAGGCTGGCTTTTTTACGCGGCAAAAACGGTTACCAGAAAATCACGCGGTCTTCCGGCGCCAGGTACATCTTGTCGCCCGGCTTGACGTCGAAGGCTTCGTAATAGCCCGGGTGGTTGCGCAGGCTGCCGTTCACGCGGAACTCGGCCGGCGAGTGCGGGTCCGACTTCACCTGGGCGATCAGGGCGGCATCGCGCGCCTTGCCGCGGCGAGCCTGGGCCAGGCCCATGAAGATGCGCTGTTCGGCGGTGTAGCCGTCGATGACCGGGGCCGGCTTGCCCTTCAGCGAGATCCTGTAGGCGCGGCTGGCCATGATGGCGCCGGCATTGTCGGCGATGTTCTCACCCAGCGTCAGCTCGCCGTTCAGGTGGTAGCCGTCCACCGGGCTGTAGCCTTCGTACTGCTTGACCAGCACCTTGCCCTTGGCCGCGAACTTCTCGCCGTCTTCCTTGGTCCACCAGTTGCGCAGGTTGCCGTCGCCGTCGTACTGCGAGCCCTGGTCGTCGAAGGCGTGGCTGATCTCGTGACCGATCGAGATGCCGACCGCGCCGTAGTTGATCGCCGGTTCGGCATCCGCATCGTACAGCGGCGCCTGCAGGCGCGCGGCCGGGAACACGACTTCGTTCATCTCCGGGCTGTAGTAGGCGTTCACGGTCTGCGGGGTCATGTGCCATTCGCCGCGGTCCACCGGTTTGCCCAGCTTGTTCACGCCGTACAGGTGGCCGAACTCGCGTGCGCGCATCACGTTGCCGACCAGGTCGTCACGCTTGACGGCCAGCGAGGAATAATCGCGCCACTTGTCCGGGTAGCCGACCTTGACCGAGATCTTCGCCAGCTTGGCCTGGGCCTGCTTCTTGGTCTCCGGGCTCATCCAGTCCAGGGTCTCGATGCGTTCCTTGTAGGCCAGCAGGAAGTTGTGGACCATCTCCTCGACCTGCTTCTTGCGCTCGGCCGGGAAGTAGTTCTGCACGTAGACCTTGCCGACCACTTCGCCCAGGTCGCGATTCACTTCCGCGATCGCGCGCTTGTCCAGCGGACGGTTGACCTTGGCGCCGCTCAGCACGGTGCCGCGGAAGGCGAAGCTCTCGTCGACGAAAGGCTGCGACAGGTAAGGCGCGTAGGCGCTGATCAGGCGGAAGGCGAAATAGGACTTCCAGGTCTCGACCGGGGTCGCGGCGATGATCTTGTCGAGGCCCTGCAGGTAGGACGGCTGGCTGACGATGACGTCCTTTGCCTTGCCGGCCACGCCGCAATCCTTCAGGTAGGTGGCCCAGTCGAAGCCAGGGGCCAGCTTGTTCAGCTCAAGCGCCTTCATCTTGTTGTAGCCCTTGACCGGATCGCGGTTCTCGACGGCGCTCCACTGCGCTTTCGCGATCTCGGTTTCCAGCGCCACGATGGCTTGCGCTTCCTTGGCGGCATCCTGGTGACCGGCCAGGCCCAGCATCTTCTCGACGTGGGCCAGGTACTTGGCGCGGGTGTCCTTCAGGCGCGCTTCGTCCTGCAGGTAGAAGTCGCGGTTGGGCATGCCGAGGCCGGACTGCGAGATGTCGACGATGTAGCGGGTCGAATCCTTGTTGTCCTGGTGGACACCCATGTTGACCGGCGAGCCGGCGCCGATGCGCTCGAAGCGCGCGGCGACTTTGGCCAGCGACTTCTTGTCCTTCAGGGCCTCGATGCGCGCCAGTTCAGCTTTGAGCGGGGCCAGGCCGAGCTGGTTGCGGCGCGCTTCGTCGATGTAGCTGGCGTAGAAATCGCCCATCTTCTGGGTGCTTGATCCGGCTTTCGCATTCTTGTCGTTGGCGGCCTGCTCGATCAGGGTGCGGATCTGGGTCTCGACGTTGTCGGCGGCGATGTTGAAGGCGCCCCAGCTGGAGCGGTCGTTCGGGATGTCGACGTCCTTCAGCCACTTGCCTTGCGAGTAGCGGAAGAAATCGTCCTGCGGGCGTACCGCGGCGTCCATTGCGCCGGTATCGACACCGGAACGGGCACTGCTGGCAGTTGCGCTCGGGGCGGCGGAAGCGGTGTCCGCGGCCGGGTGGGCGGCGGGTGCGCCGGCGTGGGCAAAGCCGGCGAACAGGCCCGCGATCAGGGCGCTGCACAGGGTACGCTTCATTGTGTTGTCTCCATGGATGAATCTGGTAAATCGGATCGTTGATCCTAATTTAAACTTTGCCCGATGCCAAGGTTTCATCATGGATTTCGCATATGCATGTGTTGCGCCGCTGCTTGATTTCCGGGCTGCCGGCCCCATGTCATGGCCAGCATCCCATCCGCACATCCATCATCCATTCCATGTCCCTTACTTCCCGACTGCTGGCCGCTGCGCTCGCTTGCGCCGCCGTGGCCGCGCCGCCTGCATTTGCACGCCAGAATAAGCAAATGAGCGATGAACTTGCCAACCTGATCAACGCCTACCGCAGCGCGCCCGGCAGCTGCGCAGGCCAGCCCGCCCTGCCCGCCGAACCGCTAACCAGCGAGCGGGTGTTGTCCAGCGTGCGCATCGGTGCCGGCGCCTTCCTAGAATCGGCACTGAAACAGGCGGGATACAGGTCCGACCTGGCGGAGATGATCTCGGTGACCGGGCCGGAGAACGCGCAGGCGGCAATGGCGGCGATCCGCGACAAGTACTGCGGCCGGCTCCTGAGCGGCGAGTTCTCGGCGGTCGGCACCGCGCGCTTCGGCAACGAGTGGCAGATCATCCTCGCCCATCCGCTGGTGTTCCCGCCCCTGCCCGAACCAGGCCAGCTGAGCCAGGAACTGGTGGCCCTGGTCAACCGGGCGCGCGCCACGCCGCGCAGCTGCGGCAACCAGAGCTTTGGCGCGGCGCCGCCCATCGCCTGGAACGACACGCTGGCCCGCGCCGCGCTCGGCCACAGCCAGGACATGGCGACCAAACGCTACTTCAGCCACAAGGAACCGGGCGGGAGCGACCCGGCCGCGCGCGCCACCCGCGCCGGCTACCATTGGACCCGGGTCAGCGAGAACATCGCCGCCGGCCAGCATTCGGTGACGCAGGCGGTGGCCGACTGGCTGGACAGTCCGGGCCACTGCGCCAACATCATGAACCCCGCCTTTACGGAGATGGGCGCGGCCTGGGCAGTGAACCCGGCCAACGAAAACCGGACGCCCTACTGGACCCAGATGTTCGGCAAGCCTTGAAAGCTTGTCATTGCTTCCGGCTATCGCGACGATTGGATCATTTAGATAGCGCGCTATTTAATTTCGCGCTATGATTCATCCATCGAAGCACCAACCACTCAATGAAAGGGTAACGCGATGACCACCAAACTCGACAAAGTCCTGTACACCGCAAAGGCGCACACCACCGGCGGCCGCGACGGCCGTTCCACCACCAGCGACAACCTGCTGGACGTGCGCCTGGCGCCGCCGAAGGAAATGGGCGGCAAGGGTGACGCGACCAACCCGGAACAGCTGTTCGCCGCCGGTTACTCGGCCTGCTTCATGGGTGCGATGAAATTTGTTGCTGGCCAGAAGAAGATCGCGGTGCCGGCCGACGCGGCCATCGACGCCAGCGTGTCGATCGGCCCGATCCCGGCCGGTTTCGGCCTGGCCGTGGAACTGGCTGTCAGCCTGCCGGGCATGGACCGCGCCCAAGCCCAGGAACTGGTCGAAGCCGCGCACGGCGTCTGCCCGTACTCGAACGCGACCCGCGGCAACATCGACGTCACCCTGACGGTGGTATAAAAAGCACCACGTCGTCCCCGCGCAGGCGGGGACCCTATTTTGCCGGCGTTTCGTTAGCGCATACAAGACTTGGGTCCCCGCCTGCGCGGGGACGACGTTCTGCTGTTTCAGGTTAAAGGCACTCGCTCCACCGCCCGCACCAAGGCGTCGTAACAGTCCGGATCGAGTGCCGTCCCCACCGTTTTCTGCATCATCTCCAGCGCCTGCGGAATCGGGATCGCGCCGCGGTAGGGGCGCGAAGCCGTGATCGCGTCGAAGATGTCGGCCGTCGTGATGATGCGCGTCTCGATCCGGATCTCTTCCGCCGCCAGGCCGCGCGGATAGCCGCTGCCGTCCAGGCGCTCATGGTGCGCGCCGGCGATGGCCGCCAGTTCGCGGAAGGCGCCGATGCGTCCGAGGATGGTCTCCGTGAATTCCGCATGCAGCTTGACGGCGTCCCATTCGGCGCGGTCGAGCGCGCCGGCCTTGTCCAGCACGCTGTTGCTGACGCCCAGCTTGCCGACGTCATGCAGCAGCGCCCCGCGCTTGAGCCAGCGCCGGCGTTCCATCGACAACCCCAGCGACTCGCCGATCATGTCGGTGTACAGCGCCACGCGTGCGCTGTGGCCGCTGGTGTAGGGACTCTTGGCGTCGACCACCTGCCCGAAGGCGGTGGCGATGTCGTCCAGGTAGTCGTCGTCCAGCGCGTGCTGCTGCCCGGCTCCGGGCGGCAGCAGGCCGGCTACCGCCTCGTCGATCCGTTCCATGCGCAGCGTGGCCCAGAATGCGCTGGAGTCCGCTACCGTTTCGAAGGCCTGCACCAGCATCGGGTCGAACCACTGCCCCACGCGCGCCTGCACTTCCTTCAGCGCACCCGCGTGTCCGCTCTCGGTATGGAACACGTCGATCACCTGCGCCAGCAGGGCAATGCGCGAATACAAGGGGATCGCTTCTCCGGCCAGCCGGTCCGGCTTGCCGTTGCCATTGAAGTGCTCGTCCAGCGAATAAATCCCCTCGGCCACGCCTTCCGGAAAACGCAGCAGGCGCGCAATCTCCGCGCCGCGCTGGCAGCGCGTGGCAACCAGTTCGCGCGCGATTTCCGGCCCGTCGCGCAGGATCGTCATCACGCTGCGGAAGCGCTCCGCCAGGCCCGCCTTCAGGCCGGTGTGCTTGAGCACGAAGCCCAGCACCTGCGGCAGGCTGTCGCCGACCGTCTTGTAGTCGCGCTTGAAATCGAGGTCGTCGGTCAGGTAAAGCTCGCAGATACGCGCGGCATTGCTGCTGCAACCCAGGTCCTTCAGCAGCAGGGTGTAGTAAAGCTCCCACAAACGCTCATCGTGAAGGCCGAGCTGGCGCCCGATGTGCATGCCGATCCAGCACGCGCGCACGCAATGGCCGGGCGGCTGGCCCTCGGTGATATCGAGGGCGTAGCTGAGAGAAGCGATCAATTCCGACAGTTTGAGCTCGGCGGCGGGGAGGATTTCGGCTTTCATATGCGCTCCGGGTTGATCCGGAAGAAAAATTTGATGATTTAGAGCAATAGCGTACTGCGATTGCAGCGCCAGCTCAACATTAATTTTTCCTATGGAAGAGATATAAATAGATAGTTTGCACAAATGACCAGCCGGTCTTACCATGCTCTCGAACAAATAAACACTATCGATTAAAAAGAATCGATAGCCTAAAACTTCGAAAGCGAGCAGCCATGACCGACCTCACCACCGCCTCCGGCATTCCCGTCAACGACAACCAGAACTCTATCACCGCCGGTCCGCGCGGTCCGGTCCTGCTGCAGGACTTCCACCTGATCGAGAAGCTCCAGCACTTCAACCGCGAGCGCATCCCCGAGCGCGTCGTCCACGCCAAGGGCTCGGGCGCCTACGGTACTTTCACCGTCACCCACGACATCACGAAATACACCAAAGCGAAACTGTTCGGCGGGATCGGCAAGCAGACCGAGACCTTCCTGCGCTTCTCGACTGTCGGCGGCGAAAAGGGCTCGGCCGACACCGAGCGCGATCCGCGCGGCTTCGCGTTGCGCTTCTATACGGAAGAAGGCAACTGGGACCTGGTCGGCAACAACACCCCGACCTTCTTCCTGAAGGACGGCATCAAGTTCCCCGACTTCATCCACACCCAGAAGCGCGATCCACAAACGAATCTGAAGTCGGCGCAGATGATGTGGTATTTCTGGAGCCGTGCCCCGGAAAGCCTGCACCAGGTGACGATCCTGTTCTCGGACCGCGGCACCCCGGACGGCTACCGCCATATGGACGGCTTCGGCAGCCACACCTATAGCCTGATCAACGCGGAAGGCCGACGCGTGTGGGTCAAGTGGCACTTCAAGACCTTGCAGGGGATTAAAAACCTGCCGGCGGCGGAAGCGGTGCGCCTGGCGGGCACCGACCCGGACTACGCCCAGCGCGACCTGTTCAATGCGATTGCAACAGGCGACTTCCCGCGCTGGAGCGTCGAGATCCAGGTGATGGACGACGAACAGCGTGCCGCCTGGGAAGCCCGCACCGGCTGGGATGCGTTCGACCTGACGAAAGTATGGCCGCAGGGCGACTTCCCGCGCATTCCGGTCGGCATCCTGGAGCTGAACCGCAATCCGGACAACTACCATGCCGACGTCGAACAGGCCGCGCTGTCGCCGTCGAACATCGTGCCGGGCATGGGTTACAGCCCGGACAAGATGCTGCAGGCGCGCCTGTTCGCCTACCACGACGCCCAGCTCTACCGCGTCGGCACCAACCACCAGCACCTGCCGGTGAACCGTCCGCGCTGCCCCTTCCACAACCAGCAGCGCGACGGCGCGATGGCGATCGCCAACGGCGGCGCCGCACGCAACTACGATCCGGTGCGTGAAGGTGTCCCGGCAGCGGGCGGCTTCGGCCACGGCGATGCCGGCTGGCAGCTCGAGGGCGCCGCGGGCCGCTACGACACCCGCGCCACCGATGACCACACCACCCAGGCCGGTAACCTGTTCCGCCTGCTCAGCGACGAAGGCAAGCGCAACCTGATCGCCAACATCGCCGGCAGCCTGAGCCAGGCCGACGCCGTGACCCAGGACCGCCAGATCGGCCACTTCCTGCGCGCCGATCCGGCTTATGGCCATGGCGTGGCGGAGGCGATTTACGCGCTGGCTGGCAAGGCCTGATAGCGCGCCAGCCAGGGCACGATGATCCCGGCCAGGCGCTGCGGCGCCTCGATCGGGATCATGTGTCCGCTGTCCTCGACGACTTCGAGCATGGCGCCGGGGATCCCGGCCTGCAGCTCGCGCGCTTCCTCGATGCTGCGCAGCTGGTCCTGCGCGGCCGCGACCACCAGGGTCGGGCAGCGGATTTCGGCGAGGCGATCCAGGTCGCCGGGCCGCTCCAGCATCGACTGACGCCGGAACACCTCGCCGCCCAGGCGCATGCCCATCGCCCGCACCCGCTCGATCAGCGCCTCGTTGTTGCGGTCCTTCGGATGCAGCGAGGACGCGACCGCGATGCGGCTCAACCCACTGAAGGCGATCGACGGCGCCGCATTGCCGATCGCGCCCTTGCGCTGCCTGAGCGCCGGCGTGTCGGGACGGGTCGAGGTGGCGATCAGCACCAGCGCGCGCACCCGTTCGGGCGCCAGGCGCGCGATCTCGCGCGCGACGTAGCCGCCCATCGAAAAACCCACCAGCAAAAAGGAAGGCGGCGCGGCGTCCAGCGCACGGCGCGCCATCGCCCCGATCGAGCCGTCGTGGCGCAGGTCGGCGTAATACAGGGGACCGAAGGGCGCCAGCGGCGCTTCGAGATCGGCCCACAGGGTTTCATCGGCCATGAAGCCGGGAACGAGCAGAAGTGACATCCACGCATCGTAGCAGAAGCACATAGCCGCGCCGGACGGCCCGCTGTCGCCTTATCAACAAATTCAATAAATTCTGGACAATTATTGACAATCAGTACATATTATTCACTTCGAGTAACGTTTCCAATTTGCATGTGACCTGCGCCAGCTCATGACCTTTGCGTAGGCGGCATTCTTAAATTGACCTTTCCCCTCATTACAAGGAAATGAAGTGCTGACCTCCCTCACTGCCAGCGTACGCAACCAGCTCCGGCTTGCCTTCGCCATCGTGATCCTCCTGTCCTTCGCCTCGACCGCGGTCGCGATCTGGCGTCTGCAGGTCCTGTCGAACGATACCAACGAGCTCACCCACCGGCCGCTGGCGAAGGAGCGCCTGGTGTCGAGCTGGCTGCTGAACATTTCGATGTCCTCGAAACGCACCGCCGCGATCGCGCGCGAGTCGAGCGGCGAACTGGCGAAGGTGTTCGCCAACGAGACCCTGGAGCAGTCGAAGCGCACCAGCGAACTGCAGAAGCAGGTGGGCGAGATGCTCGACACGGCTGCGGAAAAGGACCTGTTCGCGCAGATCGCCACGGCGCGCCAGCAGTACATCGAATCGCGCGACCGCGTGATGGCGCTGAAGGCCGAGGGCAAGGCCGACGAAGCGCGCGAGCTCTACGAGCGCTCCTTCGCCGGCATCATGGACCATTACATCGACAAGGTGAAGGAGCTGCAGGCGCTGGAGCAGAAGGCGATCGACGAACGCGCCACCGAAGTGCTGGACATGGCCCACGGCAGCTCTACCCTGCTGGTTGGCCTGTGCCTGGCCACGCTGATCTTCAGCATCTGGGCCGCCCACCGCTTCGCGCAGGCCCTGTTCCGCCGCCTCGGCGGCGAGCCCGCGCTGGCGGCCGCGGTGGCCGGCGAGATCGCCGCCGGCAACCTGCGCGTCGAGGTGAAGGTGGCGGACGGCGACGAGACCAGCCTGATGGCCGCTTTGCACCGCATGCGCGACAGCCTGGCAGGCATCGTCAGCCAGGTCCGCCATGGCACCACGGCCATCGGCGAATCGATCGTCGTGATGTCGAGCGAAGCCCAGGAGCTGTCGCGCCGCACCGAAAGCCAGGCCGCCTCGCTCGAGGAAACCGCTTCCTCGATCGAAGAACTGACCCAGGGCATCCAGCACAGCGCGGACAACGCCGAGCAGGCCAACACGCTGGCGGCGCAGGCATCCCAGGTCGCCCAGCAGGGTGGCCGGATGGTCGGCCAGCTGGTCGAGACCATGGGCGCGATCAACGAATCTTCCGCGCGCATCGCCGACATCATCGGCGTCATCGACGGCATCGCCTTCCAGACCAATATCCTGGCGCTGAACGCGGCGGTCGAAGCGGCGCGCGCCGGCGAACAGGGACGCGGCTTTGCGGTGGTGGCAGGCGAGGTGCGCGCGCTGGCCCAGCGCTCGGCTTCGGCGGCCAAGGAAATCAAGGTCCTGATCGACGATTCGACCGGCCGCGTGACCGAGGGCTCGAACCTGGCCGGACGCGCCGGCGAAACCATGCAGGACATCGTCGCCAGCATCGACCGCGTCAGCACCATCATGAGCGACATCGTCGCCTCCAGCCGCGAACAGGCCAGCGGCATCGCCCAGGTCAACCAGGCGATCACGCAGATGGACGGCGCCACCCAGCAGAACGCGGCGCTGGTCGAGGAATCGGCCGCGGCGACGGTCTCGATGCAGGAGCAGTCGCAGCAGCTGCAGCAGCTGGTGTCCGTGTTCCGGGTCGACGCGCCCGCCACCAGGGCGCCGGCTGCGCGCCCTGCCCTGGCCGCTGCTGCTGTCGGCAAACCGGTGGTTGCGGCGCCGGCGGCGCCGGCACGTACGCGGGCCAAGCCGGCGGCGACGCGCAAGGCCGCCCCGGAACAGCCGGCCAGGGCGCCCAGGCCGTCCAAACCCGCCGCCGTCGCCGACGACTGGGAAGAGTTCTAGGCCGGCGGTTGCCTCGCTGGAGTTTCCATGTCAGCATGCAACGACATGTACAAGGAGGCCCATGAACCTGCCCAATCACCAGCTCAGCATGACGGTGCTGATGACCCCGGACACCGCCAATTTTTCCGGTAACGTCCATGGCGGCCACATCCTGAAACTGCTCGACCAGGTGGCCTACGCCTGCGCCAGCCGCTACGCCGGCGCCTATGTGGTGACGATGAGCGTCGACCAGGTCACCTTCCGCCAGCCCATCCACGTGGGCGAGCTGGTGACCTTCCTGGCAGCCGTCAACTACACCGGCCGCAGCTCGATGGAAATCGGCATCAAGGTGCTGGCCGAAAGCATCCGCACCCAGGAAGTGCGCCACGTGAACAGCTGCTTCTTCACGATGGTGGCGGTCGGCGACGACAAGAAGCCGGTGGCCGTGAAGCCGCTGCAGCCGTCCACGCCGGACGAACTGCGCCGCTTCGAGGAAGCCAGGGGGCGCAAGGAACTGCGCCTGGCACTGGACCGGCAGCACGCCAGGCGCTGAAACGTCGGTCGAACTTCGGCCGGGACTTCCGCTCAGCGGCGGCGGTGTGCTACAATTCGCCGCCTTGGCCTGGTAGCTCAGTTGGTAGAGCAGAGGATTGAAAATCCTTGTGTCGGTGGTTCGATTCCGCCCCGGGCCACCAAGATATTACATAACGCCCACTCCTTCGAGTGGGCGTTGTCGTTTCTGGTCCCTCGCCGCCCGCGTACCCGGTCTGTTTCCCTCTCCCCTGTACGAACACACCCACTACCAGCCCCAGTTCGTAAAAACCATGCCGCCAACGCATGTTTTTACAACATTTCCCCGCTGAAAAAACTATTTGATTACATTTGCCTAGGCAAATATAATTCATGCCTTCCACAACGAAGTATTGCGTAAAGCATTTTTCAGAGCCGTGTCAGCATTAGAAGAATTGAAAGATGCGCAGTTCGGCTACCTGGTCAGCCAGATCCGGAACGCGCTCTTTGCCGCACTCGATAAAGAAATGCTGCCTCTGGACCTGACCGCGTCGCAGTTTGTCGTGGTCATCGGGGCGATGCGCAATCGCGCACGGACCGTCAATGAATTTTGCCAAATGGCCGGAATCGAGCCCGGTCCCATGTCGCGTCTTCTCGATCGCCTCGAAGCCAAGGGCATCGTCCGCAGAGTGCGCGACTTGAAAGACCGTCGCCAGGTCAATGTCACCCTGACCGAAAAAGGCGCCGCACTCTACCCACAAATCAACGCAGGGATTCACAAGGTCTACGGGCATTTGCTGGATGGGTTCAGCGAAGAGGAAGCGCTGAACCTCAAACATGCGCTGGAAAAAATTCTGATGAATGCGAGGCAGTAGTTTCGCAGGAACAGAGGATGCAGCCATCGCTGCACCGTTAATAGAAAAATAACTTCTAGGAGACATAGTTCGCGCCTGCGCACCGTTTTGATCGACGGTTGCCTGGCGCTTTCAATCTTTATAAGAAGGTTCATCGCATGAGTCAAGAAAGCAGCAACAATTCAGCAGCGCGCCCTAGCGGCATGCGCTTCACCCGACGCAAGTTTCTCGGGGCTGCTGTCGGCGCCGCCGCCGTATGGGGCGGCTACTCGTTTTTCCTGGGCGGCCAATACCGTGCCGCCAAGGCAGACCGCACGGTCGACGTGCTGCTGATCGGCGGCGGCATCATGAGCGCAACGCTCGGCGTCTATCTGTCCGAGTTGGAGCCGACCTGGAAGTTCGAAGTGTTCGAACGTCTGGATAAAGTTGCGGAAGAAAGTTCCAATGGCTGGAACAACGCGGGCACAGGCCACTCGGCGCTGTGCGAACTGAACTACACCCCGATGGACGATAAAGGGCAAGTGCACATTGCCAAGGCGATCGAGATCAACGAGAACTTCCAGATCTCGCGCCAGTTCTGGTCGCATCAGGTGCGCAAGGGCGTGCTCGGCAACCCGCGCGAGTTCATCAATTCGACGCCGCACATGAATCTTGTGTTCGGCGAGGAGAACCGGGAGTTCATGCGCAAGCGCGTTGCGGCCCTGAAGGCATCGCCCCTGTTCGCCGGCATGGAACTGACCACCGATCCAGCCAGGATCACCGAATGGGTGCCGGTCATGATGGAAGGCCGCAAGCAGGACGAGGTCGTAACCGCCACCCGTTCGCCGCTCGGCACCGACGTCAACCTGGGTTCGATTACCCGCCAGTTCTACAAGCATCTCAGCCAGACCGTGGGCAGCAGGATTTCGACCGGCTACGAGGTCCGCTCGATCACGCGCAACGAGGATGGATCCTGGCGCGTGTCTGCGTTCGACATCAAGGACAAGTCAAAAGTCCAGACGGTCGATGCGCGCCACATCTTCATCGGTGCAGGCGGTGCCGCCTTGCCGCTGCTACAGTTGTCGGGCATTCCGGAAGCGCAGCAGTATGCCGGCTTCCCGGTAGGCGGCGAGTTCCTGGTCACGGATAATCCGGCAATCACCTCGCGCCACCTGGCCAAAGTGTACGGCCTGGCGGATACCGGTTCGCCACCGATGTCGGTGCCGCACCTGGATACCCGCGTGCTGGACGGTAAAACGGTGCTGCTGTTCGGGCCATTCGCCACCTGGTCCAGCAAATTCCTCAAGAATGGATCGTATTTCGATATCGCGAAGGCCACCACGCCCTCCAATATCATTCCGCAGCTTCAGGTCGGCGCCCATGAGTTTGCGCTCGTAAAATATCTCGCGCAACAATTGGAGCAGTCCAGGGAAGACAAACTGGCAGCGCTGCGCCGCTACATGCCCGAGGCAAAGGACGAAGACTGGCGTTTGTGGCAAGCCGGCCAGCGCGTGCAGATCATCAAGAAAACTGCCGACAAGGGCGGCGTCCTGAAGCTGGGTACCGAAGTCGTGGTTTCCGAAGACCGCTCCGTGTCTGCGTTGCTGGGCGCATCGCCGGGTGGCTCGACCTCGCCGGCGATCATGCTGTCCTTGCTGGAGCGCGTATTCCCGGATCGGATGAAGACCAGCGCCTGGCAGGAAAAGATTCGCGAGATCGTGCCGTCCTACGGGAAAAAGCTGAACGAGAACGTGCAGCTGCTGGCGACAACCTGGGCAAGCACCGCTGAGACGCTGCAGCTGGCGATTGCATCGCCAAGTCTGGAGAGCTTTGTTCCAGGCACCGCTCCCGTCGGTCAAGCCGGGCAAGTGAAAAAAGTGTCCGATATCGCACTGTAGTGCCGTGCCGGAAAAACGCCACCTTCGGGTGGCGTTTTTATCTGGTCGGGCAAAGGCGATCGGGCCTCATTCTTTCTTCTCCCTGAATTCACCGTCGATCACTGTGTCATCGGCGCTTCTGGGAGCCTTTCGGCCAGTGAATCCAAAGACAGACGATCCTATTCGATCGAATATGGCTCGCCTCCACCAGGGGTAGATGAGAAGAAAAACCGTCGTGAAACCCGTAAACAGTGCTGGTACGTATTCCTCTCGCCACAGAAAGTGCAACAGGCAGAGCGTTAGTATGCTCACGATGAGTGGTCGACGGACAGGTTTGGGTAACAGCCCGACAATGCGCAGCTTACCTCTGCTTATCCAGGGGAATCTCGCAAAAAGACCGCCAAGAAGCAGGCCTGCGACGAACCGGCTCGTGCCGAGATAATCGGCCAACACGCCGACGACAAGGAAGCCGGTGTAGGTCATCGTGCTGGCCAGCGCCGCCAGCAGCAATAACGCGACAGCGATCGTCAGCTTTGGCCTGCGGATCGCCGCTCCAATTAAAAAACCGAGAATTTGTGTACTCCTGCAAATGGACGTCGAAGGATATCGTAAATTTGGTTTTCAGTATTCGTTAGCCTCCGTCACAAAGCGTTTCTGTCGCGCCACATCTGCAAAAAAAGCCGTTAAAACAAGGGCAAGTTTGTGCTTGTTTTGCCAGCGCATCTGCGAAAATTCCCAGCATTTCCAAGCGGCAATATTTACGCTGCCGGGCTCATCCCTCTTATTGGCAAAACATCATGAAACTCGACAACGTCAACATCCGGAGTCTGCTGCTGGCAGGTTTCGGCACCATACTGGCCGCCATGGTCCTGCTGGTCAGCCTCGGTATCGGCCAGATGAACAAGGCGGACGCGCTGACCAGGAAACTGGCCGGCGAAAGCTTCCACCGCGCTTCCATGCTGCAGGAGTGGCAATCGATCATCGAAGTGAATGCGGCACGCACGCTGGCGGCCATCAAGCTGGCCGATCCCGTCGACGCCAAGTTTTTCCTCGACAGCATCAGCGAGGCGTCCCGGCGCTCCGATGTCCTGCACAAGGACATCAAGGCCAGCATCGCCGACGACCCGGCCGCGCTGGCCCTGTTCGAAGCGGTCAACAAGCAGCGCGATGCCTACCGCGTGGCGCGCAAGACGGCGCTCGAAAAGAAGGCAACCGGCGATGTCGAAGCGGTACGCCGCTTCGTCGATACCGACATGGTGCCGCGCGTGAAAGCGTATATCGACGCGCTGCACGCGATGGTGAAATACCAGCAGGAAGCGGTGGAGGCGGATGCGGTGCGCGTCGACCGTGAATTCCAGAACAGCCAGCGCCTGCAGATCGGCCTGGTGGTGCTGGCCGTGCTGGCAGGCGGCGGCTTCGCGTGGTGGATCGGCCGCCGCATCGCGGTGCCGCTGGTGAAAGCCGTATCGGTGGCGCAGACGGTGGCGCGCGGCGACCTGAGCAGCCGCATCGAATCGCATGGCAGCAACGAGACCGGCGCCCTGATGGCCGCGCTGCGCGACATGAATACCAACCTGGTCGGCATCGTCAGCCAGGTGCGCACGGGCACCGGCGCCATCGTCGATGCCGCCAACCAGATCTCGGCCGGCAACCTGGAACTGTCTTCGCGCACCGAGCAGCAGGCCGGTTCGCTCGAGGAAACCGCATCGTCGATGGAAGAGCTGACCTCGACCGTGCGCCAGAATGCCGAGAATGCGCGCGAAGCCAATGCGCTGGCCCAGGCGGCATCGACGGTCGCCAGCCGCGGCGGCGCCACGGTCGGCCGCGTGGTCGAAACGATGCAGGCCATCAGCGCATCGTCGAACCAGATCGTCGACATCATCGGCGTCATCGACGGCATCGCCTTCCAGACCAATATCCTGGCGCTGAACGCGGCCGTCGAGGCGGCGCGCGCCGGCGAACAGGGCCGCGGTTTCGCCGTGGTGGCGACCGAGGTGCGCAACCTGGCCCAGCGCTCGGCCGCGGCGGCCAAGGAGATCAAGGAGCTGATCGGCAGCTCGGCCAACAAGGTGGAGGAAGGCAGCCGCCTGGTCTCGGATGCCGGCGCGACGATGCATGAAATCGTCGACAGCATTGCCCGCGTGACCGCCATCATGGCCGAGATCTCTTCGGCCAGCGCGGAGCAGTCGGCCGGCATCGAGCAGGTCAACCAGGCCGTGGCGCACATGGACCAGGCAACCCAGCAGAACGCGGCCCTGGTCGAGGAAGCCGCCGCGGCATCGGACGCCATGCGCGAACAGGCCGAGGCGCTGGCACAACTGGTGTCGACCTTCCGCTTCGACGAGCACGCCGCGCAGCCGGCCTCCCGCGCCGTGCAGGCGCCTGCCCTGCGCCTGGCAGCCTGAGGCTGTCAGATTTTCCTGAGGGCCGAGGGCTTGTGCGCAGCTTCGGCCCCGGTCTCGTCGCTCACGACGAGGTACTCCGGATTCTCTGCCGATGCCGCCACGTGATGGCCCTTGATGTCGGTCGGCGCGGTCAGCTTCTTCTTGACCGTGCCGCGCACCGCGCCCTGCGCGGCATGCCATTCCACCTTGTCGCCTGCCTTGAAAGTCTGGGTCATGATGGCTCCTCTGTCCTGGACAGCTATTTGAACATACGCCCTTCCGCGGCCCCGCACCTTACCCGCCGGATACGTGACGCCAGCCATTTGCAAGCTTGGCTATACTGAATTCAAGCCATGATCGGCATGCAATGCCGGTCTGTTCTTCACGCTTCATAGACAGGGGGTAACATGCAAACGACCTGGATTATTTCGGCGAACACGGGCCGAGCGAGGATTTTTTCGGAAGCGGATCCGTCGGAACCGCTGCAGGAAATCGAGGATATGATCAACGATGCCGTGCGTCTGCGCGAGTCGGAAACCGAGCGCGACAAGAGTGGCGTGACGGCCGCCGGCAGCAGCGGCCATAACATCGGCGGCACGCAGGGCGTAGGCTTTGCCCACAATGGCAAGGTCGGCGCACCCAACAAGCAATACGAGCCGCCCCACACACCCGCCGAGCTTGAAGCCGAAAAGTTTGCGAAAGACATTTCGCACTACCTGCTCGACGCGCACCGTGAAGGCCGTTTCCAGCAACTGGTTATTTCGGCCTCGCCGCAATTCCTGGGCTCCCTGCGTTCCTTCCTCGATCCGCACATCAAGCCGCTGATCAAGCTCGAGGTCAACAAGGACTACACGCACTCGAACGCCCAGCAGCTGCGCGAGCAGATCCACGAACAGCTGCAAGCCCAGCGCGCCAGCAAACTGCAATAAGTCTTCACTGACACCGTAATGCCGACGCCAACCCGAAAGGTTGGCGTTTTTTATGTGCGCCGATAAGTTCACTCAACACGCATACTTCTAAGCCTGCCTCAACTCAGCCTTATTCCTCGATGTGCGCGCAAGGTCCCAGGCACACAATGACCGTACATCGAGTCGTCCGAGGAGGCAGCCATGCCGACCGATCGCGTGCGCACCGTGCTGGTCATCCTGTTCCTAATATCGCTGTTCCTGGGCTCGCTTGCCGGCTGTGGCGGCGGAGGCGACCCGGGCCAGAAGAATAGCCCTGTACAACTGCAAGCCAGCATCACCGCTACCGGCAGCCTGGCCGTCACAGTCGGCAACCTGCCCACAGGCATCAGCGCGGCGCTACATGTCAGCGGCCCCGGCAACTATGCGGCCGACCTCACCGGCTCGCAGACCCTGGGCGAACTCGCCCCGGGCCTCTATACGATCACGGCCCTGCCCGCCGTAGCCGGCGCCACCACCTGGACCCCGTCGCCGCCGACGCAGGACGTGCGCGTCGACACCGGCACCGGCGCGACGGCGAGCGTGCAGTATGCGCAGGCACCGGCCCGGCTCGCATTACGGCACGTCGCCACCCTGGCCAGCCCGACGTACCTGACAGCGCCCAGGGGCGATGCGCGCCAGTTCGTGACCGAACGCGCCGGCCGCATCCTGGTTCTCGAGGACGGCGCGCCGCTGTCCCGGCCCTTCCTCGACCTGCGTGCGGTCACCGACACCAGCGGCGAAGGCGGACTGCTGTCGCTGGCCTTCGATCCGGACTATGCCGCCAATGGCCATTTCTATGTCTACCGCACGAATGCCAGCCACGACATTCTCGTCGAACGCTACACGGTCTCGGGCGACCGCAACCTGGCCGATGCCGCCTCGCGCCTTGAGATCATCCGCATCGCGCACCCGCTCTACATGAACCACTTCGGCGGCCAGCTGGCCTTCGATCCGGACGGCTACCTGACGATCGGCACCGGCGACGGCGGCGGCGCCGGCGACCCGAACGGCAATGCGCAGAACCTGAACGCCCTGCTGGGCAAGCTGCTGCGGCTGGATGTCCGCGCCGCCAGCGCGGCCGAGCCCTACCGGATCCCGGCTTCGAACCCCTGGCCGAACGCAGCCGGGCACCGCCCCGAAGTCTGGGCCAGCGGCCTGCGCAACCCATGGCGCTTCAGCTATGCCGGCAACCGCCTGTATATCGCCGACGTCGGCCAGGAAGCCTTCGAGGAAATCGACCTGGTTCCCAGCCGGCTGGGCGCCCTGAACTTCGGCTGGAACCGCATGGAAGCCTCGACCTGCTACGGCGGCACGCCCTGCGACCGCACCGGCCTGATCTACCCCGTGGTCGCCTACGCGCACACCGCGGCCGAGGGCAGCCCCTGCTCCGTCATCGGCGGCTTCGTCTACCGCGGCAGTGCGATCCCGGCGCTGGCCGGACACTACTTCTATTCGGACCTGTGCGCCGGCTTCCTGCGCAGCTTCTACGCGGTTCCCAGCGGCGCGCTGTACGCGGTGCGCGACTGGGACATCGCCAGCGTGGGCCGGATCGTGTCCTTCGGCGAGGATGGACAGGGCGAACTTTACATGCTGGCCCTGGACGGGGGAATCTGGCGGATCGTGCAGCCGTCGCCTTGAACCTGCTAGGATGGCGTTTCGATGCGCAACCCGACCAACGCCATGCCGCTACCTGTTTCACGTCTCGCCCTCATCGCCTTCGGCCTGCTCGGCGCCACCCTCACCGTGATGGCCGCCGCGCGCGAGCGCCACGCACAAGCGGCGCTCGAGACGATTCCTTCGCTCGACGTGCCGCGCTACCTCGGGGCCTGGTACGAGATCGCCAAATACCCGAACCGCTTCCAGAAGCAGTGCGACAGCAACACCACCGCGCATTACAGCCAGCTGCCCGACGGCAGCCTGCAGGTGCTCAACCGCTGCCGCCGCGCCGACGGCAGCTACGACGAAGCCGTCGGCAGCGCGCGCCAGATCGGCCCGGCCGACTCGCCGAAGCTCGAAGTGCGCTTCGCGCCCGGCTGGCTGTCCTTCCTGCCGATGGTGTGGGGCGATTACTGGGTGATCGACCTCGACCCCGACTACCAGCTGGCGGCGGTCAGCGAACCGAAACGCGAATACCTGTGGATCCTGTCGCGCACGCCCACGGTGCCGCGCCAGACCCTGGCCGCCCTGCTCGACCGGCTCGAGCGCCAGGGCTTCGATACCGGCAGGCTGGAGATGACGAAGCAGGCGCGCTGACAACACCTTGGGCATGCAGTCGCCGCAAATGCTTGCCAAAGAGAGTTTATTTACGGAATATTGTTATTTCATATTTGTAATTATCCCGTAATCAACTTTCGAATGAAGCCGCCCTCGCGCGTATCGCGCCTGTACGAAGTGATGGACCTGATGCTGGATTCGGTCGGAGACCCGCTTGCGCTGAAAAGCCTGGCGGCATCGGCCAGCTATTCGTCCTTCCACTTCGACCGCATCTTCCGCGAGCTGACCGGCTTCTCGGCCGTCGAATACCAGAGAAAGCGCCGCCTGCGCCGCGCCGCCCACCTGCTGCGCCACGAGCCCGACGTGCCGGTCGTGCGCATTGCCCAGGACTGCGGCTTCCCGTCCAACGCGGCCTTCGCCAAGGCCTTCAAGCAGCAGTTCTCGATGTCGGCCAAGGCCTGGCGCGAAGGCGGCTGGCGCGACTACATGGACCAGCAGGTCGGGCGCGAAAGCGACGTCAGCTTCTTCGTGGCCGAGCCGGACAACCTGGAGGTGCTGCTGGCGCCCTACTGCCCGCCGCCGCCGGGCACGATCGCCGCGCGCATCGCCGTGCGCATGCTGCCGGCGGTGACCCTGCGCTACCAGCGCTTCTTCGGCCAATCCGGCGCCGCGCTGTCGATGGCTTGCAACAATGTGATCTGCGAGCGCGAACGGCTCGATGCCGCGGCCGGGACAGCAAACGTGCGGCCCTGGTACGGGGTGTTCGACGAGGATCCCGGTTTTACGGGCGAAAGCGAATACTGCTACGACTTCGGTCATGCCGACGATGGCGGCATGGACCTCGGCATGGGTCTGCGCGTGCTGCCGGCAGGCTCTTATGCCTGCCTGGACTTCCACAACGAATGGCCGCGCTTCCGCTCGATGTACGAGGACTGGCTGGATAAACAGTCGCTATGGCGGCTGGACAGTACACGCCCGCACATCCAGATGGTCGAGCGCAGCCCTGACGCCCGCTGGCGCGGCTGGCTGGCGCTGCCCATCAAACGACGCTGAACTTCCGGATGCCGCGGCTTACCAGGTGAAGTCGTCCGGGATCTTGAAGTCGGCGTAGGGATCGTCTTCCTCGACCGCCTGCGGCGCGGCTTTCGTCACGCGCACCACGCTCTCGGGCGCACGCTCGGCGATCTTGTCCGCGATCACGCGCGGCACCAGCTCGAAGCCGCCGCCGTGGGCAACGATGGCCAGGCGCCCCGCCACCAGGTGGTCGCGCACCTTTTCCGAGACGTGGATGCGCTCGATCCTGGTGCCGATCGTGAAGTTGTAGGGAATGTCGCCATTGCCCTTGGGCTGGCGGTTGGTCGTGACCATCTGCGCGATCTGGGCTGCGACGGCCTTCTGCGCCGCGGCGGCGTCGCGCTGGGCGTTCAGCTCGCGCGCCCGCTCGGCCTGCTTGCGCTGCATTTCCTGCGCGGCCAGGCGGGCCTCGTTTTCCTTCTTGTCGCCGGTGCGCAGCTCGATCTTGTGCTGCTTGCTCTTTTCCTGGTTGGCCAGCTTGACCTTCTTCTTGTCGACCAGGCCGGCCTTGAGCAGCTGCTCTTGCAGGGAAACCATCTTGAGACTCCATGTGTGTGAAGCCGCAAGGATAGCAAATCACTGACCAAGGAAAAAGCGCAACATCTCGCTGGATGCATTGGGGCCGGACGATGTTGCGTAGGAGCCGGCCGTGCTGCCGCCCGACCAGGCGTGGCCGGCGCCGTGCAGGGTCCAATGCTCGGCCACCACCTGCCCGCCGGCGTCGCGCGCCACGGTCCGGGTGTGGCCATCGCCGCGTTCTTCGGTTTCCTTCGTCCCCGCAGCCTGCATGAACTGCCGGTAGACCGCTTCGCCGTTCGACGGGTGGACGGTGGCATCGCGGTCGCCGTGGAAGACGATGGTGCGCACCGGCCGCGCGCCGGATCGCGCCGCCGGCTTCTTGCGGGCGCCCTGCATCGCGTTGAGTGCCGACATCAGGTCGTGCGCGCTGCCCACCGGCAGGCCGGAGTGCACGCCGGCGGCGGCATACAGTTCCGGATAGCTTGCCGCCATCACGGCCGCCATGGCGCCGCCGGCCGACAGGCCCGCCACGAAGACCTTGTCCGCGTCGCCGTCATGCTCGCGCAGCACCTGGCGCGTCATGCCGGCAATCAGCGAAGGCTCGCCCTGGTCGCGCTGCTGGTGCGCGCCCTCGAACCAGTTCCAGCACTGCGAGTGGTTCGCGCTCGCGGCCTGTTCCGGGTAGAGCACCAGGCAGCCGCTTTCCTCGGCCAGCAGGTTCATCGTGGTGCCGGCCGCGAAGTCCACGGGATTCTGTTTGCAGCCGTGCAGCATCACGACCAGCGGACGCGGACCGGTTGCCGGCCTGGCCGGCACGTACAGGCGGTAATTGCGCGTGCCCGCTTCGTTGCTGAAACTCCCCGCCAGGAACTGGCCGGGTCCGTGGGTAGCAGGATCGACGGCCTTGCTGCTGGCCATACCTTGTCCCGGCAGGTTCGAGGCAAATCGTGCCATCCAGTCCGGCATCGCGGTACCGGCGCCGGCGCTGCCGGTGTCCGGCTGGGCTGCCTGGGCTGCCTGCTGGCGGAACTTTGCGGCCCATGCCGGCGGCGGATTCAGGTCGACGAAAGCTGCTGTTTTGTCCTGCGCGGGGGCAGCAGCAGGCGATGCAACGCCGCCCATCAATCCGGCCGCCGACAAGGCTTCCTGGATGATCGCAGTGGCGGCAGCCGGGTCCCTGCCCTGGCTGGAACGGACGGCGCCGAGAATATTCTCGACAAATTTTTCATAGGGTTTCATGACCGGCTCCTCAGGATTCGATGCGGTCTGCGAGCGCCGCCTTGACGGCGTTCGAAGCTAAAAAGGCGCCCAGCACGTGGATCGAGGCGATCGCCTCGCGTGCCAGTTCGGGGGTGACGTCGTCGTCGATGGAGGCGAGGCCGAGCACGTGGATTTCGAGCCGTTCGCCGCTGGCGACCGTCTTTTCCAGCTCGGCCTTCGAGTAGCGCTGCATGCCCATCACGTAGCGCTTGCGGATCACGGTCTGGCGGATCGCCTCGCCGTGCAGCTCCAGCTGCTTGCGGATCGCCATGCGCACGAAGTCGGTGCGGTTGGTATAGAAGCCTTCTTCGACCAGCAGGTCCATCTGCGCGAGATCGACCAGGCCGAGGTTGATGGTCACCTTTTCGGTGTCCGGGAATTTGGGTCTGGCTTCGACAAGCTTCATAGAAATACTCTCCTTATACTCCATGTGGAGTATAAGGAGAGTATTTCAAGCCCGCGAGCCTTATTTTTCCGGTTCCAGCCGAACGAAGCGCGTCAGCAACATTACCGGCAGCGCCGACAGCACCACCCACAGGAAAAAGTGCTGGTAGCCCAGCGCCTGCTGGATGTCGCCGCTGACCACCTTGGACAGCACGAAGCCCAGCTGCATGAAGCCCGAGCCCAGCGCATAGTGAGCAGTCTGATAAGGCCCGCTGGCGATCACCTGCATGATGAACAGGATCATGCCGACGAAGCCGAAGCCGTAGCCGAACATCTCGGCCGCCAGCGCGGCGGTCACGACGCCCAGCGACTCGGGCTGCGCCATGCTGAGGTAATAGAACACCAGGTTGGGCACGTTCATCGCCAGGATCAGGAAGAGCATGGCGCGCTT
>Ga0265798_10002116_pt1 | contig 29675 bp, 21 predicted proteins | sample P3T30metagenome_FD_192430 | JGI IMG/M metagenome (GOLD analysis project Ga0265798, IMG submission 192430) | Plant litter microbial communities from East Loma Ridge, Irvine, California - P3 T30 | ecosystem: Environmental > Terrestrial > Plant litter > Unclassified | place: USA: California...
TCACGAGCACGACGCCGCCGGCGACCAGGACGGCGACGACGGCGAGGGCGACCACGACGTCGACGGACGACTGCCGGCCGGGCGCCACGAGCCCGACGAGCAGCACCGACGCCCCGATCGGCGACCCTATGACGGCGATCGCGAGCAGCACGACTCCCCAGGTGAGTGCTGCGGTGCCCGACGGGCCGCGACGGCTCGACGGACGGCGGAGGTCGGACGGGTCGGAGCTCGGCATCGCCCCAGCGTAGGGCGGCCGACCGGGTGAGGCCCGGGTGCGGCGGCGGTGCCCGACGCGACCCCGCCCCGGCTCCGCGGTGGCCTTCCGTTCACTCGGCCGCGCGGGACCAGCCGAGTCCGCGGTCCTCGACCAGGCGGCGCAGCACCACGGTCATGGCGGCGAAGTCCTTCGACCCGAGGGCGTCGGTGAGGACCACGTAGGCGTGCGCGGCGTCCGCCGGCGACGACGGCGTCGCGCGGGTCGGGTCGACCAGGCGGGTCGTCCCCTCGCTGCCGGCGTGACGACGCACCTCGTCGTGGTCGCGCAGGTGGAAGTTGACGAGCCGCTTCCCGTCGCCGATCGCGAACAGACGGGCGACGATCGACAGCCGCCGAACCGACCTCCCGCCCGCACCGGCCAGGGGGCCGGCCGGCCCGTCGACCCAGCTCACCCGGGTGACCGAGTCCCACGGCACGACGACGCTGCCGTCGATGACGACGGCGGACGCGTGGACCGACAAGGACGGCCGACCACGGCGACGCAGGGCTCCGACGTACTCGGAGAACGTCGCGATCGGCAACAGCGTCGGCAGGACCCAGAGGGCGACCACGAACCAGAGCAGCGCGGTGCTGGTGACGGCCCACGTCACGAGGACGGCGAGCAGGGCGAGGGCGAGGAGGACCCCGATGCCCGAACCGACCAGCTGACGCCGGAGCCGCCGGCCGTCGTGGGCGACGACGAGCACCGGCGCGTCCGTCGGGCGGGCGAAGCGGTCCGGACCGGCCGGCGGCGTGGCTGTCGAGCCGTTCGCGTCCGCTGCGCGCCGCGCCCGCCGATCCACGCCGAACCTCCGCATGGCGTCGAGTGCACCCAGGGGTGCGTAGGGCCCCTTCCCCTCGACGTCGAAGAGGACGCCGAACACGCCGGTGCGCTCCCGCGCGACGGCATCGTCGACGAATCCGCCCGACGGCAGCGCGAGGAGCCGGCCCGCCTCCTCGTCCGACAGGCCTCGCGCGAGGCCGTGCTGCCGCGCCCGCTCGGGCGACGTGAAGGCCAGGACCATCGGACGTCCGTCGACGTCGGCCACCAGGGGCTGCACGTCGGGCAGGTCGCCCCGGGCGATGAACCACCAGCGGTCGAGGGCGAAGAGCGCGTCCCAGAGGTCGGCCTGGGCGTCGGTGTCGTCGATGCCCCGCAATTCGGACACCCGGGTCAGCTCGTCGATCCGTTCGCTCGTCACCCGCATCTCGTCGGCCGAGGGTGGCGGGGTCATCGGGACGCCGCTCGAGTCAGGCGGACGGGTCTGTTCACTCACGGGCCCAGCGTAGGGGAACGACGCAGATGGGCGAGAGATCCTCATGGCCCACCGCCCCGGGTGATCGACGGAGCCGCGAGTCGCGCGTTACGCTCCGACCATGGCCGACACGCGTGGACCCCAGATCGTCCGAGGCGACCCCGAGGTGACCCGGGCGACGCTCGACCTCAAGCTGCCGGTGGCGATGCTGCCCGGTCTCGTGCGCCGGGCACTGCAGGCGAGCCCGACGTTCTCGTTGGGCGACGCCGACGAGACGGGGGCCACGCTCCTGCGCCGGTCGGCCTCGGCGGGTGGCGCGGACGCCGTCCGCCTCGACTTCACCGCGTCCGAGAAGGGCAGCCGGGTCTCGGCCGAGGTCCACTCCCCCGGCGGCACGATCGGCACGTCGGTCAAGCGCCGCGACGACGACACCACCGCCCTGTTCGAGGCGATCGCGAAGGCCGCCGGACCTTTCTGACCGGTGCCGGAGCACGGGACGGCACCGCGCCTCCCGACGTCTTCCGATGTCTTCCCGGCGACTCAGCCGCCGACGATCCAGGTGTCCTTCGCGCCCCCGCCCTGCGACGAGTTGACGATCATGCTGCCCTCGGGTGCCACGCGGGTGAGCCCCAGGTCGGCCAGCACGCTCTCGCCCGCCCCGGTGCCGGTGAGGTAGACGAAGCAGCGCAGGTCGACGTGCCGGGGCTGCAGCCCGGTCGCCGTCAGGGTCGGATGAGACGACAGCCTCACCACCTCCTGCGCGACCCAGCCGGACGGATCGCGGGCGATCTCGGCCCGCCGCTCGGCCACGACCGCCGCACTCGCCGAGGGCCCGATCAGGACGCCCCGGCCGCCCTCGCCGTCGACCGGCTTCGTGACGAGCTCGCCCACCCGGTCGAGCACCGCGAGCCGCTCGGCCGGATCACCCGTCCGGTAGGTCGGGACCGACTCGAGCAGCGGACGCTCGCCCAGGTAGTACCAGATGAGGTCGGGCACGGCGCAGTACATCGCCTTGTCGTCGGCGAGCCCGTTGCCGGGCGCGTTGGCCAGCACGACGCCGCCCGCCGCCGCCACGTCCATCAGGTGCTCGCCGAGCAACGGGTCGTGCGGCGCGTGGACGTCGACCAACTCGCGGTCGAGCCGCAGGTAGAGGGCGTCGACGACGGCGCCGGTCCTGCGGTCGACGACCCGCGCCTCCTGCACCTCGACGTCGTCGGCCCGCAGCAGCAGCAGTCCCGCGCCCTCGGCGAGGGTGCGGTGCTCGTACCAGGCGGGGCTCGTCGGGCCCTCGCTGAGGACCGCGCCGACCGGGTCGCCTCCGCCCCGAGGAGGCGCGGCGTGCGCCAGGAGCGTCGCCCGCAGCACGGCGAACACGCTCGTCGGGTCGAGCAGCCCCGCCGGCCGCGGAGCGTCCGGCACCACCTCGTCGAGCAGCCGCCGCACCGCGAGCGAGAACGCGGCCCCGCTCGGCGCCCGGACGTTGTCCTCGAGCACCCGCCAGCCACCCAGCTCGTCGCGCACCAGGTCGAAGCCCTGCACCGCCGCCCGCACGGCGTCCGCGGGCAGCCGGGTGGCCTCGTCCCGCCAGCCCGCCGCCCCGACGACCTGATCGTGGGTCAGCACGCCGTCCGCCACGACCCGACGCTCGCCGTAGGCGTCGCGCAGGAACGCCTCGATCGCCCGGGCCCGCTGTGTCAGACCCGCCTCGAGCCGGCTCCACTCGTGCCGTGTGACGATGCGGGGCACGAGGTCGCAGTGGAACGCCCGGTGGTCGCCGCCCCCGCCGAACCCGAGACCGGCCCGCTCGCACCAAGCGTCTCGCGCGACGGATCGGGCGTGCGCCTCGGTCGCACCGAGCTCCTGGAAGAACCCGGCGACGTCGCGGTAGGCCGGGCGCGGGTGCAGTCCCGGGCCGATCGCTTCGTCGCCGGCGCGGAACCGGTACCCCACGAGGGTCGGCGTGGGGGCGTCGAGCCCGGCGGCGGGGCCGTGCGTCTCGCGGACGACCAGGTCGACCACGTCGTCGAGCCGTCCCCGCTCGGCGAAGGCGGCGCGCTGCCGGTCGGCGGAGTTGCCGCGGGCGAGCGTGGCCTCGGCGAGGTCGCTCACGGTCTGCCAGTCGCCGAACTCCTCGAGCTGGGGACGCAACCGGGTCACGAGCTGCCGGACGGCCTCGGCCGCGGGCAGCCGCGAGGGGTGCGGTTCGAGGTCGAGCAACTCGCCGCCGAGCCCGCTGCGCGCCGCCTGCCACATCGCGGCGCGGTGCAGCGGGGCCGCCCTGTGCTCGGCGGGGCGACCGGCCTCGACGTCCGTCTCGGCCCGACGCACCGCGGCACGGTAGAGGCCGGCGATCAGCACGGCGTCGTCGACCAGGGGGCAGGCGTCGCAGGTGCGCAGCTCGAGGGTGGGCGCGTGGCTCGACGGTCGGACGTCGAAGTAGGCCATCCCGCTGTCGGCGATCACGCCCGATCCGATCAGGTCGGCGAGCAGCCGGTCGTACTCGGCGGCGTCGGCCAGCGGTCCGGTCGCCCCGGCGCTCGGCCACCGCTGCCAGATGAGCGAGCGGATGCTCGCGTAGCCGGTGTCCTGCCCGTTCCAGTAGGGCGAGCTGGCGCTCAGGGCGAGCAGAGCCGGCAGCACGGGGGCGATCCGCCCGGCGATCTGCACGGCGAGGTCGCGGTCGGACACCCCCACGTGGATCTGCAGTCCGCAGATCAGCTGCTCGTCGACGAGCAGGCGGTACTGCTCGTGCATGCGTCCGTAGCGTCCGGTCGTCGTCAGTTCGAAGTCGGCGAACTCGCTGCGCGGGGCCGTGCCGACGGCGCCGATGGCGAGCCCCTCGGCGGTGGTCACCTCGACCAGGTCACGGCGGAGGGTGAGGATCTCGCGCCGCAGGTCGTCGAGCGTGGTCACGACGGGCACGTTGGTCTCGATCGTGGTGCGCTGCAGCTCCGCCCCGTAACGGTCGGCGGGCAGCCGGGTCAGGAGGTGCGGTGCACGAGCCGACAGACGCCCCGTCTCGAGGTCGATCAGGTGCAGCTCTTCTTCGGCCCCCAGCGTCAGCTCTGCGCTCATGCCTGCACAGTACGGGCGCGGCCCGGTTCTGCCCGCCTCTTCATGAGGATTTCACATGAACGAAAAACGAGGAGGCGCGGCCCCGGTCGGCCGCGGAATCAGACCCTGGCGGTCTGACGCACCCCCGCGGCGGGCAGCAGCACACCGTCGATGAGCCCGACGAGGTAGTCGCGGTCGACGGGCTTCCGCAGGACGAGCACGCGGTACGACACCATCGACGGGGTGACGAGGGCGAGCGCCTCGATGTCGGTGTCGGCCGCGATCTCGCCTCGCTCGAGGGCCCGGCGCAGCAGCAGCCGGTTGGCCTCGGCGCGGGGCTGGACGATCGCGGCGTCCACGGCCTCGGCGAGCTCGGGCGTGGTCGAGAGCATCGTGACGACACCCGCCATGACCCGCATCTTCTTCTCGGCGTCGTCGATGCTGTGCGGCTTGATCATCGCCACGAGGTCACCGCGCAGCGTGCCCGTGTCGGGCAGTCCGTCGAGGTCGACGGCACCCTGCTTCAGGCAGGCCACCGCGTCGACGACGAGCTCGCCCTTGGACGCCCAGCGGCGGTACAGCGTGGCCTTGCCGGCCTTGGCGCGGGCGGCGACCATCTCGATGGTCATGCCCTCGAAGCCGGTCTCGGCGAGCACGTCGATGGTGCAGCGGAGGATCTCGGGGTCGCGACTGTGGTCGCGCTTGCGACCCGGTCGCGAGGGGGTCGCGGGGCCGGTCTCGGCGGGCGTCGTCGCCGCGCCTTCCCTGTCGGTCATGGGGGTGACTCTACATCGGATGTTTACGAAACTGCCTGTATCCGAAACTAGCGGGACTCGTATATGCTCGCGCTCATGTCTCAGGCCTCCACCTCCCCTGACGGCGCGACCCGCGCCTCCTCGTCCTCCCCCACCCCGCCGCCGTCCCGGCGCTGGTGGACCCTCACCACCGTCGCCCTCGCCCAACTGATGGTCGTGCTCGACTCCACGGTCGTGAACATCGCCCTGCCCGCCGCCCAGACCGACCTCGGCTTCTCGGACGGCGACCGGCAGTGGATCATCACCGCCTACTCGCTCGCCTTCGGCAGCCTGCTGCTCGTCGGCGGCCGCGTCAGCGACCTCATCGGCCGCAAGCGCACGTTCGTCATCGGCCTGATCGGCTTCGCCCTGGCCTCGGCCCTCGGCGGCGCGGCCGGCACCTTCGGGCTGCTCGTCTTCGCGCGCGCCCTGCAGGGTGCGTTCGGCGCGCTGCTCGCTCCGACCGCCCTGGCCGTGCTGACCACGACCTTCACGATCCCGAAGGAGCGCGCCCGCGCCTTCGGCGTCTTCGGCGCGATCGCCGGCGCCGGCGGGGCCATCGGCCTGCTGCTCGGCGGGTTCCTCACCCAGTACGCCTCGTGGCGCTGGAACCTCTACATCAACGTCGTCATCGCCGCCGTGGCGATCGTCGGCGCCGCGATCTTCGTGTCGCACGTCACCCGCACCGGCCCGCGCCCGAAGCTCGACGTGCCCGGCACGCTGCTCGTCTCCGGCGCGCTCTTCTCGCTCGTCTACGGCTTCTCGAACGCCGAGACCCAGGGCTGGGACTCGCCCTTGACCTGGGGCTTCCTGGCGGCGGCCGTCGTGCTGCTGACCTCGTTCGTGGCGTGGCAGCGCCGTGCCGAGCACCCGCTGCTGCCCCTGTCCATCGTGCTCGACCGCAACCGCGGGGCCGCCTACGCCTCGGTGACGATCGCGGGCGCCGGCATGTTCGGCATCTTCCTGTTCGTGACGTACTACCTGCAGACCTCGCTCGGCTACACGCCGACGAAGACCGGCCTGGCCTTCCTGCCGATGATCGCGATGCTCGTGCTCGCGGCCCAGTTGTCGACGAACATCTTCGTGCCGCGCTTCGGCCCCAAGATCATGGTGCCGTTCGGCATGACCCTCGGCGTGATCGGCATGCTGCTGCTCACCCGGCTCGACCTCGAGAGCCTGTACGCCGCCAACGTGCTGCCCGCACTGATGGTCCTCGGTTTCGGGATGGGCTCGATCATGCCCGCGTCGATCCAGACCGCCACGCTCGGCGTCGACCGCGGCCACGCGGGCGTCGCCTCGGCCATGGTCAACACGAGCCAGCAGGTCGGCGGGTCGATCGGCACGGCACTGCTCAACACGCTGGCGGCGACCGCCGCGGCGAACTACGTCGCCGACCACCTGCCGGCGACCGGAGCCGTCGCGGCCGAGGCCGCCGTCACCGGCTACGCCACGGCGTACTGGTGGGGAGCCGGGTTCTTCGCCGTCGGCGCGGTCATCGCGGCCCTGCTGTTCCGTCGCCGCGTCCCGCAGTCGGACGACGTGGACGCGACGACCTCGCCCGCCGTCGACGCACCGGTCCCCGTGCACTGACGCGACCCCCTCGCACGGACGACCCGCGCCTCCTCAGCCCTCGGGGGCCGGGGAGGCGCGGGTCGTCTGCGCGACGGACGTCGCGTCGGTCAGGACGCGGCTTCGTCCTCGTCGTAGCGGTCGACGCTGATCGTCGGGATCGACGCCGTGATGACCGAGCCGTCGGCTCGCATCAGCCCGCGCAGGTCACTCGTCGTGGGGACGCGGGTCGTGATGCGCGGCCCCTGGCCCTCGAGGGCCACCCGCACCGGAGCCTCGGGGGTGACCCGGAACTCGTCGCCGCGGACGGACAACGTCACGGCGTCGCCCGTCTCGACGGTGAAGACGATCTCGTGCTGGGCGAGGTCGACGCGCACCCGGCTGCCCTTGATCGCGACGCGGAACGAGAGTTCTTCCCAGTCGGCCGGCAGGCGCGGGTCGAAGGTGATCGAGCCGAGCCAGTCGCGCATGCCGCCGTAGCCGTTGACGAGTGCGCTCCAGATGCCACCGGTCGACGCGACGTGCACGCCGTCCGAGGTGTTCTTGTGCAGGTCGGCCAGGTCGACGTACAGGGACGACAGGAAGTACTGCTGCGACAGCTGGTGGTGGCCGACCTCGGCCGCGATGATCGACTGCACGACGCCGGACAGGGTCGAGTCGCCCGTCGTCAGCGCGTCGTAGTACTCGAAGTTGCGCAGCTTCTGCTCGGGCGTGAACTCGTCGCCCTGCAGGTACAGCGCGAGCACGACGTCGGCTTGCTTGAGCACCTGGAAGCGGTAGATGACCAGCGGGTGGTAGTGCAACAGCAGCGGACGCTTGTTCGCCGGGGTGGCCTCGAGGTCCCACAGCTCTTTGTCGAGGAACTGGGCGTCCTGCGGGTGGATGCCCCGGTGGTCGTCGTACGGGATGTGCATCGCCTCGGCGGCGAGCTGCCAGCCCGTGATCTCGTGCTCTTCGAGGCCGAGGCGGTCGACCATCCGGTCGAACGCGACGGGAGCGTCGTCCTTCAGACGGGTGACCGCCCGGACGGCCGCCCGCAGGTTCGCCCGCGCCATGACGTTCGTGTAGAGGTTGTCGTCGACGACCGTCGTGTACTCGTCCGGCCCGGTGACGCCGTCGATGTGGAACCGCTGGTCGCCGTTCGAGCGCCAGAAGCCGAGGTCGGCCCACAGGCGCGCGGTCTCGACGAGGATGTCGACGGCACCCCGCTGCAGGAAGTCCTCGTCGCCCGTCGCCTGGACGTACTGGCTCAGGGCATGGCTGATGTCGGCGTCGATGTGGTACTGAGCCGTTCCGGCCGCGTAGTAGGCGCTCGACTCGAGCCCGTTGATGGTGCGCCACGGGAAGAGGGCACCACGCTGGTTCAACTCGACGGCCCGGTCGCGAGCGGCGTCCAGCATGCCGAGACGGAAGCGCAGGGCGTTGCGGGCGACGTTCGGCGACGTGTAGGTGAGGAACGGCAGGACGTAGATCTCGGTGTCCCAGAAGTAGTGCCCACCGTAGCCCGACCCCGTCACGCCCTTGGCCGCGACGCCCTGACCGTCGGTGCGGGCCGTGGCCTGGGCGAGCTGGAAGAGGTTCCAGCGGATGGCCTGCTGGATCTCGGGTTGGCCGGCGACCTGGACGTCGCTGCGCTGCCAGAAGTCGTCGAGCCAGGCGCGCTGGTGCTCGAAGATCTCGGCCGTGGGCGTCTCGGCCGCCCGGTCGAGGGTGCGGTCACACCGGTCGGCCAGTTCGCGAGGCGGCACGCCCCGACTCGTGTGGTAGGTGATCGTCTTGGTCAGGCGGACCTTCTGGCCGGCCTGCGCCTTGACGCGGTAGACGTGCTTGGCGATGTCGTCGTCGATCTGCGACGACTGGTCCCACTCGGCGTCGGTCTCGATGCGGTGCTCGGCACCGACCGCGATCGTCATGCCCGAGTTCGTCGTGCGGTAGCCGAGCACGGCCCGCGCGCCGCCGTTGCGGTTGAGCACGGGCTGAAGGACCCGGTCGTCGAACGACTCGGCCTTGCGCGGGTCGAACGCCTCGGCCGCGGCGCGCATGCCGGCGTGGTACTGGTCGCCCATGTCCTGACGGTTGAGGATCTGGCTCGAGATCAGCAGCGACGCCGACGAGTCGAGCATCGTGACCTCGTACTCGATGACGACGAGGTGGCGGTCCTCGAAGCTGACCAGGCGACGACTGGTGACCAGGACCCGCTTGCCCGAGGGGGTGCGCCAGTCGATCTCGCGGGTGAGGACGCCGTCGCGGAAGTCGAGGCGTCGCGTGTGGCGGAGGATGTCGGCCTCGAACAGCACGAACGGCTCGTCGTCGACGTAGAGGCGGATGACCTTCGCGTCGGGCACGTTGACGATCGTCTGGCCGACCCGGGCGAACCCGAAGGCCTCCTCGGCGTGCCGGATGGGCCAGGTCTCGTGGAACCCGTTGACGAAGGTGCCGAACGCGTGTCCGCCGCGACCCTCGTCGGGGTTGCCGCGGAGGCCGAGGTAGCCGTTGCCGACCGCGAACACGGTCTCGGTGAGGCCCTCGTCGCCCTGGACGTACTCGTCCTCGACGAAGGCCCATTCGTCGACGGGGAACCGCGAGCGGTCGAGCGGGTCGGACGTGATGTGGTTCACGACTGTGCCTCCGTGGTGCCGGTGGTGCTGCTGCTGGTCGAGGGGGTGTCCGGTGTCGCCTGGTCGGGATTCGGAGCCGAGGAGGCGCGGGTTCGGTCGAGCGCACCGACCAGCGTGCCGAGGTCGTCCACGACGAGGTCGGCGCCGAAGTCGAGCAGGGTCTGCGCGCCCGTGCCGCGGTCGACCCCGAGCACGAGGCCGAAGGCACCACGACGACCGGCTTCGACACCGGACTGCGCGTCTTCGACGACCACGCAGTCGTCGGCGGTGAGGCCGAGGCGGCGGGCACCCTCGAGGTACGTGTCGGGGGCCGGCTTGCCGGCGATGCCCTCGTCCGCGGCCACGACGCCGTCGACGATCACGTCGAACCGGTCGCGGAGACCGGCGGCCTCGAGCACGGGCACGGCGTTGCGCGAGCTGGAGACCACGGCGACGCGGACTCCCTCGGCGACGGCCCGGTCGAGGAAGGCCACCGACCCCGGGTACGGCGTGACGCCGTTCTCGGCGAGCTCGGCGGCGAAGGCCGCGTTCTTGCGGTTGCCGAGTCCGCAGACGGTCTCGGCCTCGGGGTCGTCGTCGGGTGACCCCTCGGGCAGGACGACGTCGCGGGCGGCGAGCATCGCCCGGACACCGTCGTAACGGGGCCGACCGTCGACGTGCTCGAAGTAGTCGGCCTCGGTGTAGGGCGCGAGGTCGTGCGCGGCGAAGTAGTCGCCGAAGAGGCGGGCCCACGCGCGCATGTGGACCTCGGCGGTCGGCGTCAGGACGCCGTCCAGGTCGAAGAGCAGGGCGCGGAGGTGCGAGAGGCGCGAGGCGTCGCGGGGCATGGCGGAGGACACGGGGTGCCGATCCCTTCGAGCGTGGGGGCAGGGTGAGCGGCACCGGGGCGACGACGGCCCGGTGCCGGTGAGGCGGGAACGTTTCGGGGCAGGGCGATGGTGCGGGGCAACGGGACGAGCGGGGGTGATGCGAGCCAGCTGCTGCGCCGACGAGGTGGTGCGGGATGTACCGCACGGCTCAAGTGTGGCACCGCTCCGCCCGCACACCTAGCCACCGACCGGGGTGGGGAGCAGCCGAGCCCTGGGGACGGGACGACGGGACGGGTCACCCGGCCCTGTGGACGGCGCCACCACCTGGGGAAGGAGCCCGAGGTGTCGGCGGCGGCTGACATCATGGGCGGCATGGACCTGGGCGACGAGTTCGACGTGCACGGCGGCTTCCCGGCCGGCGACGGCGACGCCGACGGCCCCGTCCACTCCGCGGCCGTGCCGCTGGTCGACGCCGTCGACGTCATCCGGCTCGTCGGGCCCCGCGCCTTCAACCGGGCGAAAGAATACGTCCGCGACGGAGCCGTGCTCGACACCGCCTGGCACCCCGCGGACGAGCGCCTCGAGGGCACCGTCCGAGGTGCCGAGTCGACGCCCTACCGGGTCGTCGTCGACCTGCGGGCGACCCGAGGCGAGTACAGCCGTCCGGTCCGCAGCCGCTGCACCTGTCCGATCGGTGGCGACTGCAAGCACGTCGCGGCGACGCTGCTCCAGAGCAATTCCCGAGCCGTGGCCGATCGCAGCGCTGCGACACCCACCGTCGACGACCTGACGACCGGGGGCGTGACCGCGCTGGGTGCTGCACGGCCCGGCACCGGCAGGAGCGACTGGCGGTCGACGGTGGGGGCGATCGGGCAGCCGACCCGCGCCTCCTCGGCCCGGACGACGCGCATGGGGCTGCTGTTCGAACTGCGCGACCGGGCTCACTCGACCCGGGGGCGCGCGGTCGCGCCCTCCGCCCGCCGTCAGGGCGGACCGACGGTGCAGCGACTCGGCGTGCGGCCGGTCACCCTGAGCGGCACGGGCAACTGGGTGCGGGGCAACCTCACCTGGTCGTCGTTGCCGTACCAACTCAACCGGCTCGCCATCGAACCCGAGCACCACGCCTGGTTCGGCCAGTTCGCGGCGCTGCACCGGTCGGCCGTCTCGACCTACACGCCGGGCGACGCCGACTGGCTGTTCGTCGACGACTTCGGCAGCCCCCTGCTCTGGCCACTGCTGGCCGAGGCCGAGCGCCTCGGCATCTCGCTCGTGACGGGCAAGCGCTCGACCGACGTCCTCGTCGGTGATGAGGCCCGGGTCACCGTCGACGCGGTGCGCGGCGACGACGGCTCGATGCTGCTGACCGCCGGGGTCACCGTCGACGGCGTGGCCCGTCGTGCGGAGTCGACCGGCGTGATCGCCGACCACGGGGTGTGGTGCGTCGCGCACGAACCCGCGCTGACCTTCACCCTCGCGCCGACCGCGGCTCCGCTCGACGACGAGCAACGCCGGCTCTTGACCGTCACGCCCGAGGTGGTCGTGCCCGCCGCCGACTCCGACGAGTTCCTGCGCGACTACTACCCCACCCTTCGCCGGCGCGTCGACGTCGTCAGCTCGGACGCCTCGATCGAGTTCCCGACGATCGTGCCGCCCGTGCTCACGCTCACGGTCACCTTCGAGAAGGGGCAGGCGATCCGCCTGACGTGGGGGTGGACCATCGACGGCACGCTGCGACCGCTGACGGCGCACTCCCCCGTCCCCGACCTGGGCGAGCTCGACCTCGTGCCCCGCGATCAGGTGCTGAAGGGGGTGACCGCAGCCGAGTTCGCGACCGGCACGCTGCCCGCCCTCGAGGCGCGAACCGACCTGCAGGTCGACCTCGTCGGCACGCGGCCCGATTACCGCGAGCTGACCGACGAGCCACGTCTGACCATCACCACCATGCCGACCGACAAGCGCGACTGGTTCGACCTGGGCGTGCTGGTGACCGTCGAGGGACGGACCGTGCCCTTCACGCCGCTCATCACCGCCCTCGCGAAGGGGCGGAAGAAGCTGCTGCTGGTCGACCACTCGTACCTGTCCCTCGACCACCCGGCCTTCGACGAGCTCAAGAGACTGATCGACGAGGCGTCGGCGCTCGACGAATGGCAGGTGGCTCCGCGCATCAATCGCTACCAGGCGAGCCTCTGGTCCGAGCTCGACGAACTGGCGGACGAGACCGTCCCCGCCGCCGAGTGGCAGCAGGCGGTCGGGGGGCTGCTGGCCCTCGCCGACGCCGGTGGTCTCGAGGCCGCCACGGCGATCCCCGTGCCGACCGCGGTCGACGCGACCCTGCGCCCGTACCAGCACGAGGGCTTCGCCTGGCTCGCCTTCCTCCACGACCAGGGGCTCGGCGGCGTCTTGGCCGACGACATGGGGCTCGGCAAGACGCTGCAGACGCTCGCGCTCGTCGCGCACGTTCGCGAGACCGAACGAGCCAGGGCCGCCGAAGTCGCCGCCGCCGACACAGCGACGCCGGACGCTCCGAGCACCCCGCCCGCGCCCTTCCTCGTCGTCGCCCCGACGTCGGTCGTGTCGAACTGGGTGGCCGAGGCCGCTCGTTTCACCCCGGGGCTGGCCGTCCGGGCCGTGACCGCCACCCAGGCGAAGGGCGGGCGCGGGTCGGTGCACGACCTCGCGCAGGGTGCCGACGTCGTCGTGACCTCGTACGCGCTCTTCCGCCTCGACTTCGCCGCGTACCAGGCCGAGGGCTGGGCCGGGTTGATCCTGGACGAGGCGCAGTTCGTCAAGAACCGTGCGTCGCAGGCCCACCGGTGCGCGGTCGACCTCGACGTGCCGTTCAAGCTCGCGATCACCGGTACGCCGCTCGAGAACAGCCTCACCGACCTGTGGTCGCTGCTGCACGTGGTGGCGCCCGGCCTGCTCGGCAGCGGAGTCCGGTTCGCCGACGACTACGTCAAGCCGATCGCGACGGGTGAGGCACCCGAGCTCCTGCAGAAGCTCCGCAAGCGCATCCGACCGTTGATGATGCGCCGCACGAAAGAGCAGGTCGCCTCCGACCTGCCGGCCAAGCAAGAGCAGGTGTTGCGCGTCGACCTCGACCCCGCGCACCGCGACCTCTACGACGCCTTCCTGCAGCGTGAGCGGCAGAAGCTGCTCGGCCTGATGGACGACCTCGACCGCAACCGGTTCATCGTCTTCCGGTCGCTCACCCTGCTGCGCCTGCTGTCGCTCGACGCCTCGCTCGTCGACGAGGCCTACGCCGACATCCCCTCGGCGAAGCTCGACCAGCTGCTCGACGAACTCGAGGACGTGGTCGCCGAGGGGCACCGCGCCTTGATCTTCAGCCAGTTCACGACGTTCTTGCACAAGGTCGCCGCCCGGCTCGAACAGCGTGGAGTCGCGTTCGAGTACCTCGACGGGTCGACCCGACGTCGGGCCGAGGTGATCGACCGGTTCAAGACCGGCACCGCACCCGCGTTCCTGATCAGCCTCAAGGCGGGCGGGTTCGGGCTCAACCTCACCGAGGCGGACTACGTGTTCATCCTCGACCCGTGGTGGAACCCGGCCACCGAGGCCCAGGCGGTCGACCGCACGCACCGCATCGGCCAGACCGACAACGTGATGGTCTACCGGATGATCGCCAACGACACCATCGAAGAGAAGGTGCTGGCCCTCCAGGCCCAGAAGTCGCAGCTGTTCGACGCCGTGATGGACGACGACGCCGTGTTCAGCGCGGCGCTCACCGCCGACGACATCCGCGGCCTGCTCGACGCCTGACGCGGGTCGCTGTCGTGTCGCCCGCGGGGACGGGCGAGTTCGACGACGTCGGTCGTCCCCGGACGACCGCGCCCGTCGAACCCGCCCGTCGTCGCGGGCGGACGGGCGTCAGGCCAGCGGCACCGTCTCGGCGAACGTGCGGGTGGTCGGCGGGGCGAGCAGCACCTCGGGCAGGCGGTTGGCCCCCTCGGGAGTGGCCCGCCACGCGACGTAGGCGTCGTGGTCGGCCGACGACGCCCAGGTCTCGACGACGATCATGACCGACGGGTCGGCGTCGTCGATCAGCACCTCGAGCCCTTCGCAGCCGGGCCAGGCGCGCGTGGCGACGAGGGTCTCGCGAGCGATCTCGTGGGCGAGGTCGAGCCGGGCGGGGTCGACGTGGATCTCGAGGTGGACGGTGGTGGGCATGGTGGTTCCTTCGATCGGGCGGCGACCCCGGGAGCGGGCCGCGCGGCGGACGGGCCGCGACCTCCCACCCTGGCACCCGCGCCTCCTCGTCCGCCGGGTCAGGCGACGTCGACGGTCACGCGGTGCCACCCCTCGGCCCCGTTCGGAGCCGGCTGGACGTACGCCTCGGGCTGCCAGGTGCCGTCCGCGCCCTGCGCCCGCACGTCGATGGTGTGCGACCCCGATCCGGCCGACCCGGCGTCCCAGCGGTAGACCCACTGGCGCCAGGTGTCGGCCGACACCGAGTCGGCCAGCGTCGCGTCGAGCCAGGAGCCGCCGTCGACGCGCACCTGGACCGCCTCGACCCCGGTGTGCGGCTGCCAGGCCACGCCCGCGATCGACACCGTCCCCGCGTCCACCGATCCCCCGTCGCGGGGCACGTCGATGCGCGACTCGAGCTTGACGGGCCCCAGGGCGTCCCAACCGCGGGGCGTCCAGTAGCCCTCGGCGTCCGCGAAACGGGTGACCTCCATCTCGACGACCCACTTGGTCGCCGACACGTAGCCGAACAGGCCGGGCACGACCATCCGCACCGGGAAGCCGTGCTCGATCGGCAGCGGCTGCCCGTTCATGCCGACCGCGAGCAGCGCGTCCGTGCCCTCGTCCTGCAGCACGTCGAGCGGGGTGCCCGCCGAGAAGCCGTCGATGCTGCGCGAGAGCACCATGTCGGCGCCGCCGTTCGGGCCCGCGCGCTCGAGCAGCGAGCGGATCGGGTAGCCGAGCCAGAGCGCGTTGCCGATGAGGTCGCCGCCGACGTCGTTCGAGACGCAGCTGAGGGTCGCCATGTGCTCCTCGAGCGGCAGGGCGAGCAGCTCGTCGAACGTGATCGACACCTCGCGGTCGACCAGACCGTGGATGCGCAGGCTCCAGTCGGCCGGGTCGATCGAGGGCACCTGCAGGGCCGTGTCGATGCGGTAGAAGTCGGCGTTGGGCGTCACGTACGGGGTGATGCCGACGACGTCCAAGGAGGCGCCGGCCGGCACCGCGGCCTCGGTCACGCTCGCGCGGGGCAGCGTCAGGGCACGCCGCAGCGCCGCCGCGTTCGCGCGGCCCGCGTTCACCACGCGCGCCCCCGTGCCGACGACGACCGCGGCCACGCCGGCCACCACCGTGTAGGTCAGGAACGACCGGCGCTCGAGTCCGGGCCCGCGCAGCGGCGGGACGGGCTGCGTCTGCTCGGCCCACCCGGGCGACGTCGAACGGACCCACCGACGGAGGCGCGAGGCGAGCTTGTCGACGAGCAGCACGGCCGCGAAGGTGCCGACGAGGCTCGGGATGGCGTCCACCTGGCCGGCGTCCGCGCGGGTCAGGACCGCGATCACGGCGAGCGCCCCGCCCACCACGAAGGCGATCTTGCCGATCGGCTGGCGGCGGTACTCGCCGTAGCCGGCCGCGCCGGTGATGACGACGAGCAGCACGCCCATCAGGACGAAGAGGGCGACCTTGTCGCCGGTGCCGAACAGCGACACCATCGTGTCCTTGACGCCGGCGGGGGCGAGGTCGATGACGGCGGAGCCGACGGCGAAGAGCGGGCTGCCGGTGGGTCCGGTGACGAGGGCGACGACCTCGGCGGCGGCGAGGAACGCGGCCATCGACACGACTCCGGCGAGTGCGGCCCACAGTCCGGCGGCGCGGGGGGTCATCGGGTCGCCGGGCCCGGGCGAGGGGACGGGGCCGGGCGTCGCCGACTCGGGTGGGGACAGGCGGACCGACATGGGCTCAGGGTACGACGCGTGGCTCGGGAACGGCCTGCGTCCCCGGGTGCCGGCCGCGCCTCCTCGCCGTCGTGTGGACGCCCTCCCACGTTTCGGGGCCGTGACGATGTGCGGCCTCCTCTTCCGTCGCCACGACGACCGGAGCAGGATGACCGGAACGCCCGAGACACACCGATGCGCCCCGGAGGTCAGCATGTCGACGACGAACCAGCAGCCCCCGAACCCACGGTCCGCGAACCAGGCCCAGCCCCCCACGACCGACACGGGTGAGAGTCCCACCGAGCTGAAGCGGGCCATCGGCCCGAAGCTGCTGCTGCTCTTCATCGTCGGCGACATCCTGGGCACGGGGGTCTACGCCCTGACCGGGCAGGTCGCGGCCGAGGTCGGCGGTGCGGCCTGGCTGCCGTTCCTGATCGCGTTCGCCGTGGCGCTGGTGACGGCGTTCTCGTACCTCGAGCTCGTGACGAAGTACCCGCAGACCGCGGGCGCGGCCCTCTACGTGCACAAGGCGTTCGGCATCCACTTCGTGACGTTCATCGTCTGCTTCGTGGTGATGTGTTCGGGCATCACGAGCGCGTCGACCGCGTCCCGGGCGTTCGCGGCCAACCTGGCGGCGGGCATCGGCGTCGAGCTGTCGAACTCGGCCGTGATGCTGATCGCGATGGCGTTCATGCTGCTCGTGATGGCCGTGAACTTCCGCGGGGTCAGCGAGAGCGTCAAGGCGAACGTCGTGCTCACCCTGATCGAGCTCTCGGGCCTCGTCATGGTGATCCTGATCGGGTTCTGGTTCATCGCCGGCGGCAACGCCGACTGGGGCCAGGTCGTGCTGTTCGAGACGCCCGGCGACAAGTCGCTGCTCCTCAGCGTCAGCACGGCGACGTCGCTGGCGTTCTTCGCCATGGTCGGCTTCGAGGACTCCGTCAACATGGCGGAGGAGACGAAGGACCCGAGCCGCATCTTCCCCAAGGTCATGCTGACCGGGCTCGGCATCACCGCGGTGATCTACGTGCTCGTCTCGATCTGCGCCGTGGCGATCGTCCCGATCGGCGAGCTGGCCGACAACGAGACTCCGTTGGTCACGGTGGTGAACACCGCCGCACCGGACTTCCCGATCGGGAAGCTGCTGCCGTTCATCTCGATGTTCGCCGTCGCCAACAGCGCCCTGATCAACATGATGATGGCGAGCCGACTGCTCTACGGCATGAGCAAGCAGGGCGTGCTGCCCGGCTTCCTCGGCAGGGTGCACCGGAAGCGGCAGACCCCGTGGGCGGCGATCGTCTTCACGACGGCGCTCAGCCTGGTGCTGATCGGCTACGTCTCGCTCTCGCCCGAGTCCCCGATCGTGGCCGTGCTCGGCGGCACGACGTCCCTGTTGCTGCTGACGGTGTTCGCCCTGGTCAACGTCGTCGTCCTCGTGTTGCGGCGTGACACGGTGACGCACGACCACTTCCGGGCGGGAAGGGTGCTGCCGATCATCGGCGTCGTGGCCTGCCTCTGGCTCGTGCTGCCGGTGTCCTCCGGACGCGGCGCCGAGCAGTACACGATCGCCGGCGGCCTGCTCGCGATCGGGGTGGTGCTCTGGCTCGTGACGTTCCTGTCACGTCGGGGCCGGCCGGTGCCGAGCGACGCGATCGCGGACGCCGAGCGAGCCGACCCCGGGGCGTAGAGGGCCCGCGACCTCGACGGCCCGCGACCTCGAGGGGAGTGCGGGAGGCGCGGGTCGAGGACGCAGGAGGCGCGACGCCGGTCTCGTCACCGGCACCGCGCCTCCTCGGCGGCTCGGCCTACGGGATGAGGCGGGCGGCGCGGTACCGCTCGAACAGGTCGACGAACGCCTGCTCGGTGCGGCGGTACCGGGTGAAGCCGGCGTCGCGGGCCTTGCCCATGTCGGTGACGACCTCGATGTCACGGCCGAGGTCGCCGTCGGTGTGCCACCACGAGGCGACCCGCGACAGCTCGGGCTCGGCGAGGTCGTGCTCGGCGACGAGGTCCCGCCACTCCTGCTCGAGGCCGACCATCTGCTGCTCGAGCGGTCGGGGCTCGCCCTCGAAGCCCTCGACGAGGGCCGGGTCGATGCCGAGGTGGCCGGCGAGACGCGGCCACAGCCAACGCCACCGGAAGACGTCGCCGTTGACGATGTTGAACGGCTCGTCGGCACCCGCCGGGTCGGTCGCGGCCCAGATCATCTGCTCGGCGAGGACGCCCGCGTCGGTGACGTCGACGAGCGAGTTCCACTGGGTCTCACTGCCGGGGAAGACGAAGGGACGACCGAGACGCTTGCTCAGCGCGGCCTGCACGGCGATGGTCAGCCCCATGTTCATCGCGTTGCCCACGGCGAACCCGATGACGGTGTGCGAGCGGTGCACCGACCAGGTGAACCCCTGGCGCTCGGCGGCGGCGAAGAGTTCGTCCTCTTGTGCGTAGTAGAAGTTCGGGTAGGGCAGGCGCTCCTCGTCCTCGTGGAAGGGCGTGTCGGGCATGTTCCCCGTGCCGTAGGCCTCGAACGGGCCGAGGTAGTGCTTCAGCCCCGTGACGAGCGACACGTGCCGCACCGGGGCGTGGTCGAGAGCGGCCAGCAGGTCGCGGACCATCGCGCCGTTCACCGCGATGTTCTCGGCCTCGGTGTCGCGCTTCTGCCACGCGGCGAAGAACACGTGCGTCGGCTTCGCGTCGGCCAGCGCGGTGCGCAGGCTCTCGGCGCTCGTCAGGTCGGCGGCGATGCCCGTCACCCCGGCGGACGAGGAGGCGCGGCGCGAGAGGGCGAGGACGTCCCACCCGTCGCGCGTCAACTGCTCGACGAGGGCGGTGCCGGTGATGCCGCTGGCGCCCACCACGAGGGCGGTGCCGGGAACTGTCGGGGCGGCGGGCCGGCTGCTGTCGGTCTGGGGGGTCTCGGTGGTGCTCATCCGTGATCCAAGCCGTTCGCCCCTCCCGGCATTCCCGGTCGGCGCGTCCACACCGACGTACCCCGCCCCTCCCGTCTGACAGGACCCACGAGGCGCGGGCGTACGGTCGGCCCATGGATCAGGACACGAACGAGCCCACCGGTCGCACGCCCGAGGACGAGGCGGCCGCTCTCGCGCTCGCCATCGTGTCCCAGGCCGCGGCCATCACGCAGGGCGACCCCGAGGCCGTCGAGGCCAGCGACGAGAACCTCCGCGAGGTCGTCGCCGAGCTGACCGACGAACCGCTGACGCCTCGACAGGAGGACGTCATGGCGACCCTCGGCACCGCCGGAGGCAGCCTCGCGGCCGGCCTCACCGCCGCCCTCGCCCACGAGAAGGGAGTCGACCCGGGGGTGATCCTCGGCTCGACCTCGCAGGCCATCGTGGCCCAGACGCAGTCGCCCTTCGCCGGCGGACAGGACGAGATGGACGACGACCCCGAGATCGTCGCGCAAGCCGAACGCGACGCCCGGGCCCATGCCGCCGAGCGCGACGGGGACGACGCGCCCACGCGAACCGACCTCGGTCATCACGACATGGCCGACGCCGGACGCGAGCGGGGCGACGCGGGCGAGCCGCGGGCCGAGCGGGGCGACGACGACGACGCCGACCACGCGTCCTAGGGCCGACGACCTGCTCGACGCGACGGGCCCGGACGCCCGGCGCCGCGCCTCCTAGACTCGACGGACGGGTCCGCGGGACCGCCTCGGCGGTGCCCCGGCCCGACCGGTCATGAGCGAGGAAGAGGTCAGCGTGTCGGACGCCAGGCGCCCTGAGCGGCCCACTCCGGTGAGGCCCCGGCCTCCTCGGGTGCCCAAGGCCCCGAAGGCCAGGCCGAAGGGGCCGGCCCAGTCACGACTGGTCAACCAGCACGAACTGCGCGACGTCCGGGCGCGACTGCGCGGCACCATCTACGAGGGCACGACGCCCGAGCACGGCATCGGCGGCGACCTCTACTCGCCCCGACAGATCGTCGACTTCTGCCTCGACCTGGGCGACGTCATGCTGTCGTCGGGTGCCGACGTCCGCAGCACCGAGGTCGCGATCGTGGCCGTGAGCACCAAATGGAACCTGGCCCCGCTCGAACTCGACATCACGGGCACGGCGATCACCATCCAGTACGCCCCGGCCGGCGTCAACCCGTTGGTCAAGACCCGGGTCATCTACGCCGAGGGCTCGAACCTGCACCGGCTGTCGAGGGTCTACCAGATCGTCGACGACCTGCTGCACGACGACCGCGACATGACCGAGGCGGTGGCCGGCCTCGTCGAGGTGTTGAAGTCCCCGCCCCGGTGGCCGTCGTGGCTGACCGACCTGGCGATGGGTCTGCTGGGCGTCTCCGTGACGCTGCAGGCCGGCGGCACGTGGCAGGCCGCCGTCGGCGCCTTCGTGGTGATGATCGGCATCATGACGTCCGGTCGAGGGCTCAGTGCCCGCGGCATCCCCCAGTTCTTCGTCATCGGCCTGCAGGCCGCGTCCACCGCCGCCCTCGGCACGCTCGGCATCTGGGCGGGGCTGCTGACCCCGGGAGGCGCGGCGGCGTTGGTCGCGGCCGTGGTCGTCCTCGTCCTGCCGCACCCCACGATCGTCACCTGGGCCCAGGACGCGATCTCGGGCTTCCGGTCGATGGCGGTCGGCCGCGCCCTGGTGATCGGGCTGATCGTCGCCGGGGTCGTGTGCGGCATCCCGGCCGGACTCGCCGTGACCGCACGGTTCGCGGACATCGAGGTCGACCCGACGAACATCACGCTGCAGGCGTTGCCCCTCTGGCTCTCGCTCATCTCGAGCTTCGCCGCGGCGTCGGCCAACTCGATCGCCCAGGGGTCGACCGCCCGCATGATCCCGATCACGATCGGGGTCGCCCTGGTCGGCAACGTCTCGCTCTTCACCCTGCGCCACCTCGGGCTGCCGTTGATGGGGGCGACCTTCGTCGCGGCGACCCTGTTGGGTGCGCTCTCGACCGTGGCCGCGGCACGTCTGCGGACGGCCGCGACGGTCATCGCGGTGCCGGCCTTCTGCGGGTCGTTGCTGCCGTCGCTCGCCGTGGCGTCGTCGCTGCTGAACTTCATGGCCGGCAACGACGGTGCCGAGGTCGACTTCGTGTTCTCGATGCTCACGACGCTGGCGATCGGCGCCGGACTCGTGCTCGGCAGCCTGCTCGCGACCCCGGGCGCCCGTCGGTGGCTGCGCCGGGCCAAGCGCGTGCGCGTGCAGTCGGTGCACACGGACACGACGCCGATCAGCGTCATCGCGCCGACGGTCGCCGCGGAGGCGCCCGTCACGGCACCACCCGTCACGGAGCCGCCGGTCGCCGCGCCCTCGTCCGTGACCGTGACCGCGCCGATCCCCCTGGTCCCGTCCGCGCCTGAGACGGCCTCGGAGCCGAAACCCTTCCCGGAGCGCCCGCGCTTCGCGGACCCCACGGCACCGCACCTCCCCGGGGTCGCTCTCTCGACTCCGGTCCGATCCGCCGAGCCCCCGGCAGACGCCGGGACCTCGGGCGGCTAGCGCTCGGCGCCGGCGGTCACCCCACGGCCGGTGTCGCCGCGCCCCGTGTCTCCGCGGCCCGGCAGCTCGACCTGGGCGTCCTCGCCCTCGAGACGACGGATGATCGGCCGGACGTCGCCGATCTCGGCACCGACCCAGTGCCGGTGCATCTTCTCGGCCACGGCGTAGGTCGTGCCTGACCCGCCGAAGGGGTCGAGCACGAGATCGCCGGGCTCGGAGCTGATGGTCAGGACTCGCTCGAGCAGCTTCTCGCTGAGCTCGTTCGCCCCCCGGGTCTTCGTCGCCCGGTGTCGGACCGGGGGGATGTCGAGCCAGACGTCGGTCAGGTTGATGCCGTCGGGGTGCAGCTTGCTGCGGTGGCCGCCGTAGTCCTTGATGTCTCGGCCGCAGTGACGGCAGACCTGGATCGGCAGGCGGGGTCGGACGAACCGCGACGGCTTGCCCTTGCTGTAGTAGAGCAGCGAGTAGTGCGACGGGTAGAGCTTGTTGGGGATCGGCAGACCGTACTTGATGTCGACGGCGACCCAGTGACGGAAGGTCATGCCCTCGCCGTTGAGCACGTGGCCCAGCTCGATGTTCCAGCGGGGGAGGTTGAAGAGGTAGAAGGAGCCGCCCGGCCGCAGCACCCGGACGCACTCGGCGATCCACCGGCGGCACCAGGCCAGGTAGGCGTCCTCGTCGAGCGAGTCGTCGATGCCCACCCCGTAGACCTTGCCCAGGTTGAACGGCGGATCGGCGAACACGAGGTCGACCGACTCGTCGTCGAGCTCGGCGAGGACCTCGAGGCAGTCGGCCTGGAAGAGCCGACCGCTGGCGGTGCGGTACGTCGGTTGCACGTCGTCCTTCGGGGTGTCGCGAGGTGGGATCGGTCGTCGAGAAGACTACTTCGGGCCGCCGACATCGAGGCCCGCCCGTTGTGCAGACGACCGGTATGCTGACGACCGTGTCGCCCCCTGCGAAGAAGCAGATGCCGTACTCGAGGCGTCCTCGGCCCGTCGACGAGGTGATCGTGCTCCACCGGCAGGGTCGGCTCCCGCTCGACGACACGCTCGACCCCGACGACCCGATCCTGCGGCCGAGGCGCCACCCCCGGCGGGGCCCCCCGGCCGTCCACGTCCATCGCGAGCCGATCCCGCACCGGCCGGCCCTCGCGCTCGCCCTGTCGGCCGTGGCCACCGCCGGGTACGTCGCGTGGGGCTGGGCCGAACTGCACGAGGGAGCCGCCGAGTTCCCGCTCGACCTCGCTCGAGGGCGACGGGCCTCGGCGCCCGTGGTCGGCCTGACCTCGGCCGCCTTCGCCGTGACGGCCCTGCTGTCGGCCACCGTCGGGCCACGCCCGGGCCGGTCGCGGACCCTGCGCCGGGTCGCCGTCACGACCTCGGCGCTGGCCACGACGATCGTCGTGGCCACGCTCGCCGTGGCGCTGCTGCCCCCCGCACCGACATGACTCGACCCGCCTCGCGGGCGGGAGCAACGGCAGAGGCCCCGGACAAGCTACCGTTGCACCATGAGTGACACCACCGAGCAAGCCCCGAGCGACGCCACAGAGCAAGCCGACACGACGCCGACGTTCGCCGATCTGGGCTTGAGCGACCAGGTCCTGAAGGCCATCCGTGAGATCGGCTACGAGACCCCTTCGGCCATCCAGGCCGCCACGATCCCCACCCTGCTCGACGGCCGCGACGTCGTCGGCCTCGCGCAGACCGGCACCGGCAAGACCGCGGCCTTCGCCCTGCCCATCCTGTCGCGCCTCGACGTCTCGGCCAAGAAGCCGCAGGCGCTCGTGCTGTCGCCGACGCGCGAGCTCGCACTGCAGGTCTGCGAGGCGTTCGAGCAGTTCGCCTCCGGCATGCGTGGCGTCCACGTCCTGCCCGTCTACGGTGGCCAGGCCTACGGCGTGCAGTTGAGCGCCCTGCGCCGCGGCGTGCACGTCGTCGTCGGCACGCCCGGTCGCATCATGGACCACCTCGCCAAGGGCACCCTCGACCTCAGCGAGCTCAAGTACCTCGTGCTCGACGAGGCCGACGAGATGCTGAAGATGGGCTTCGCCGAGGACGTCGAGACGATCCTCGCCGACACCCCCGACGACAAGCAGGTGGCGCTGTTCTCGGCCACGATGCCGCCGCAGATCCGTCGCATCTCGAAGCAGTACCTGAACGACGCCGAAGAGATCACGGTCAAGGCGAAGACCACCACCTCGGTCAACACGACCCAGCGCTACCTGATGGTGTCGTACCCGCAGAAGGTCGACGCCCTGACGCGCATCCTCGAGGTCGAGAACTTCGAGGGCATGATCATCTTCGTCCGCACCAAGAGCGAGACCGAGACCCTCGCCGAGAAGCTGCGCGCCCGCGGTTACTCGGCCGCGGCCATCAGCGGTGACGTCGCCCAGGCCCAGCGCGAGCGCACGGTCAACCAGTTGAAGAGCGGCAAGCTCGACATCCTCGTGGCGACCGACGTCGCGGCCCGTGGTCTCGACGTCGACCGCATCAGCCACGTCGTCAACTACGACATCCCGATCGACACCGAGTCGTACGTGCACCGCATCGGCCGCACCGGCCGTGCCGGCCGCAGCGGTGCCGCGATCAGCTTCGTCACCCCGCGTGAGCGTCGTCTGCTGGGTGCGATCGAGAAGGCCACCCGCCAGCCGCTCACGCAGATGCAGCTGCCGACCGTCGAGGACGTCAACAGCACCCGCCTCACCCGGTTCGACGACGCGATCACCGAGGCCCTGTCGCAGGACAGCCGCATCTCGGCGTTCCGCGACATCATCAGCCACTACGTCGAGCACCACGACGTGCCCGAGGCCGACGTCGCCGCCGCCCTCGCCGTGGTCGCCCAGGGCGAGACTCCCCTGCTGCTCGACCCGAAGGACGAGCGACCGCAGCGCGACGAGCGTCCGCTGCGCGAGCGCGACGACCGCGCCCCGCGCGGCGGCCGTGACGACGACCGGGGCGAGCGCCGCGAGCGCGGACCGCGCACGTCGAAGCCGATGACGGCGTACCGCATCGAGGTCGGTCGTCGCCACCGTGTCGAGCCGCGTCAGATCGTGGGCGCCCTGGCGAACGAGGGTGGCCTGAGCCGCGACGACTTCGGGGCCATCCAGATCCGCCCCGACTTCTCGGTCGTCGAGCTCGCCTCGGACGTCTCGACCGACATGCTCGACCGTCTGAGCGACACCCGCATCAGCGGCAAGCTCATCGAGATCAAGCCCGACCGCCGAGGAGGCGCGCCCCGCCGCGACGACCGCCCCGACCGGTCACAGGGTGGCGAGCGGCCCGCCCGCAAGCCCCGTTACTAGACACCCGGCCGCACGGCCCACGACGCCGACCTCGCCTTCCGCCTGGTCGGCGTCGTCGTGTCCGGGCGGTTCGTCGGCGACTCGGCCCGTGACGGTCGTGGGCGGGCGAATTCGTCGTCCCCGGGCCGCCGGAGTCGCCCGTCCACCACGAACTCGCCCGTGAACCCACCGTCCCCGCCGAACGGAGTCCGATGAGCACCCCGCCCTCCCCCGGTGGCACCGATGCGCTGTTCGGCGTCGTGCAGACCGCTCTCACGATCGGCAGTGCGATCCCGATGCTGCTGTCGGTCGTCGCGCTCGTGCTCTTCGTCCGGATGCGACGTCGGCTCTCGGCCGGCCTGCCGGGAACGCCGGGCACGCGCCGCCTCGCCGACGACTCCCGCCGACTGCACGACCTGGCCCGGGTGAGCCTGCTGGGTGCCGCGTTCGGCCTCGTGCTGCTGGTGATCGGCCAGCTCGTCGTCGGCCTCGGCACACCCGTCGGCCTTGCCGCAGCGTTCGCCGGGCCGCTCGCACCCGTGACGATCGGTGCGGTCGTGCTGACCGGCCTCGCGGCCGTGGCGTTCGCGACCTCGCCGGCGCCACCCGCGCCTCCGCGTCGCTAGCCCGTCCCGGCGTCCGCCAGCAACGCTCGACCGCACGATCGAAGGGACCCGGTGTCGACGCGACGTGGCGACGACCGCCCGCCGGGCGCGACGCCCGCGTGACCGGGCTCCTGGTGGCCAACGTGGTCATGGCCGCGGCGTTGCTGCCCGCCACCTGCGCACTGATCGTCCTGATCGCCGGCCCCTGACGCCGCGGGCGAGACGCCGTCGAGTGGACGACGAACGGCGCCACGACGTGGCGCGGCGTCCACTCGACGGTGTCCAGGCGACCGGCGCTAGGCGGGTGTCGCGGCGTACTCCGCCGCCAGCACCTCGCCCAGCCATGCGGCGAGCGTCGCGGCGGCCGACACCGAGGACGACCGCTCGACGGCGGGGTTGTAGTTGGTGTTCGTGTTGACGTCGTAGGGCACGAAGCGACCGTCGACGGTCTCGATGAACTCGATGCCCGCGACCTCGATGCCCTGTTCGGCGACGAAGGCTTCGAGCCGCCTCACGAGCGGGTGCTCGGCGGTGACCGAGGGGCGCACCGCGAACGGGGCGAAGGTGGCCGGGTCGGCGCCGTCGGGCACGACGCACGCGTCGGCGGGGCACAACTCGAAGCTGCCGGCCGAGGTGTCGACCCGCACGGCGTAGACGAACCGCCCGCCGACGAACTCGACGCGCGTGTTGAAGGGTTGCTCGGCCTGCAGGAACTCCTGCAGCAGGGTGATCCCGTCGACCGGCACCTCGAAGTCGGGCCCGTCGACGTACGCGTCGAACGAGTCGAGGTCGTCGAAGCGGCGCACCCCGAGGCCCTTGCCGCCCTGGTTGTGCTTCGTGATGAACGGCAGCGTCTGCTCGCGGGCCCGCGCCTTGAGGTCGGCGGTGCCGAACACGGCGGTCGTCGCGGGGACGTCGAACCCGGCGGACGCCAGCGCCAGGTACTGCGCCACCTTGCTCACCTCGAGTTCGACGACACCGCTGCCGTTGATGGTCCGGCGCCCGTGCCGTTCGGCCCAGCGCAGGGTCGCCCGGGCGACCTCCTTGGCGGTCCCCCGGCCGCGCGTGTGGGCCGATCCGCTCAGCCGCGACCAGAACACCCCCTCAGGAGGCGCGGCCGCGAGGTCGAAGGACGTCCCGTCGAGCAGGTGCTCGCGGTGGGGCACCCCCGCGGCGTCGAGCGCGGCGACGAGCGGCGGCAGCCACTCGGCATTGTCGTGCAGCACGTGCACGACGGGTGTCGGGTCGGCGTGGTCGATCGGCGAGGTCATCGTTCGATCGTGCACCGTTCGGGCCCGGGGCGCCAGCACGGCCGACACACGCGGACACGTCGACTCAGGCCGGCCGAGGCGCGGGCACCGGAAGACAGGTCACGATCAGTACGTGTCGTACGAGTTCTCGCCCTCGCGCAGGGCGAGACATCGGGAGGCCGAAGCGAGGGTCACGAGGTGGGAGGCCTCGTCGAACCGACCCACGTAGGCAGCACCTTCAAGGCCCGTCACGAGGAGGCGAGGGTCACCGGTCTGCTCGTCGATCGCGGAGTCGTACCCCTCCCGGTCGTCGAAGGCGCCCGCGATCACGTCGAGGACGGCAGTACGGTCCGGGGAGCCGTCCATCTGCACAGTGACCCGGCCCGTCCACTGGTACGTGTCATCCGAACAGCAGCAGCCCGCCAGGGCCAGGACGGCCGCAGCGGGGCCGCATCTCACGGCGAGGGTTCCGGTCACCTCACCGACCATCACGCGCCCCATGCGGACCGGACGATCGCGCACAGTGCTGCATCGTCGTCGGCGAGCGTCGAGCAGTCACCCGTCGCCCCCTGCCCGACCGTCTCGGTGGCGAGGTCGGCCGCCCCGCGCACGTCTCGCCGGAACGTCACGACGGTCCCGGCCGGTGCCGTCCGAACCGCGCCGACGACGTCAGCCAGGGCGGCATCGTCGGCATCGTCGTCGTCGTCGTCGAGCTCGATGCTGATGCGGCCTTCCGTGGCGGTCACGGCCACGCCCTCGATCCGGGGTGCGGCCACGATGGCGCCCGTGACGGTGGCGAGCACCGCGAGCGCCTCGGGCCGTCCTGAGAACCAGAGTCCCCGACGGTCGGCTGCATCGGACGAGACGCGGATCTCGTCCATCCCGGACACGGCCGCGGAACCACCGATGGCCTGCATCGCGGGCACGGCGCCCTCGAGCCCCGACGTCCGTACCTCGACCGACCGGGCACTGATCGCCGAGTAGGTGACCGTGCCGGGCGCCACGACGTCCACCAACGACTCGGCCGCGGACAGGTCGCCGTCGAGCTCCCGCCGTTCGTCCGGTGAGTCGACGAAGCCGATCGACGTGCCGGGCACCTCCGACATCGCGACGAGGACGCCGGCGATCCGGGCGGCTCGTGGGGACGCCTCCGCCACCTCGTCCGGCGAGTGGTACCCCGTGACGGTCGGTGTGTCGAGATCGACCCTGATGCCCTCCGGCAACACGTCGACCCGCCCGGGCCCGAGGTCGGTGGCCCCGACGGCATCGAGCAGACGCCCCTGGTCGGCGGCGTCGAGGACGACGTCGGACGTCGCGGGGTCGTCGAGGACCGAGGGGAACCCGCTGACGTTCTCGGTGACGAACCGGCGGAAGTCCGGGCTCCAGGCCGTCACGTCGACGTCGGTCAGCTGAGCCGCGGTGTCCCGCAGGGAGCGTGCCCGCTGCCAGGCCGAGACGACGTCCGACGAGTCCGAGGGGACCACCGTGATCCCGAACCCCTGCCGAGGCGAGTCGGTTCCGATCGCCCGGCCCTCGCCGAACGCGTGCGTGGTGAGGGACACCTCGGCGAAGACCGGGTCGTCCGCGACGCGACGGGCGAGGTCGAGCTGGGCCGCCGTGTCGCCCTCGTCGGCGAGCACCTCGAACGAGACGGCGCCTCGCCGGACGTCGACGAACCGCCAGCCGGAGGAGTCACCGACGTTGCGGGCCACGAACGGCCTGATGCGCTCGGCGACGGCTTCGAGGTCGTCGTCGGAGAGGTCGTCCTCGACCACGACCGTGGCCTGGGCCTCCGCGACGCCGAGGGGAGAGTCGGTCCCGGCCGTCTCGATCTCGACCACGCCGCCGACACCGTCCATGAGCGACTCGAACCGTTGGAGCAGGTCACTCGAGCTGGCACATCCGGCGGCGAGCGCGAGGACGGCCACGACGACGGTCGCCACGACGCCCCGCCTCGACCTGATGCCCATTCCCATCCCCATCCCCATCCCCCCATCCTGGCCGCTGCGGACGACGAGCGACACCGTCGCCGAGCGGAGCGTCCCCAGTTGGTATCGTCGTCCGACGATTGCCGGAGGTCTTGCTTGGTGAACCACCCGTCGGGGCACGACGATGCCCTGAGCCGCGACGACGTGCGCGCGGCGTACGAAGACGACCCCACCTGGGCCCTGCTCCGCGGCTACAACGCCCGGTGGATGCTGCCGCTCTTCTCCCGCCACCTCGAGCACGCCGAGGGTCCGGTGTCGGCCGACTGGTTCCACCGGCAGGTCGCCGACGCCCTCGAGCAGAACGCCGCCGAGCAGGCGGCGTCCGAGCCGGACCCCGAGGAGGCGCGGCCCGCGGCCACGACGCCCGTCGCCTCCCCGGCCCCCACCGAGCAGAAGACCACCCCGGCCGAGTACTGCCGCAGCTGGGTCGAGAGCCGCTGGCTCGTCCGCACCCGCGCCTCCGGACCGGACGCCCGCGCCGAGTACCGCCTGTCGCCGCACGCGCTCAAGGCGCTGCGTCTGGTGCGCGACCTCGTCGAGCGCGACAACGCCGTCAGCGAGGCCCGCCTCGGCAGCATCGCCCACGCCGTCGGACAGCTCGCGGGCCTCGCCGATCCCAGCCGCGAGTCGCAACTCGCGCGCCTCGACGAGCAGATCGCCGAGCTCGAGCGCCGGAAGGCCGAGATCGAGCGGCACGGCACCGAACCCACCGCTCCCGACGTGCTGCGCCGTCAGGTCCGCGAGGTGGTGCGTCTGACCGCGTCGCTGCCCGAGGACTTCCGCCAGCTCGGCGCCATGGTCG
>Ga0265798_10002117_pt1 | contig 29667 bp, 29 predicted proteins | sample P3T30metagenome_FD_192430 | JGI IMG/M metagenome (GOLD analysis project Ga0265798, IMG submission 192430) | Plant litter microbial communities from East Loma Ridge, Irvine, California - P3 T30 | ecosystem: Environmental > Terrestrial > Plant litter > Unclassified | place: USA: California...
GCAAAGCTGAACAAGCGCGCAAAAGTACTGTGAACTTAGACAGGACTATAGTTCGCTGTATTGCTACTCGTGATTGATTGGGAGCAATGAGAGTCGAGGCATGTGTTGAGTGTGAGGTCTGCGGTTCTGTGTGATGAAATTCATATCGAACGAGGAGTCAACGCTGCTCTAACTATACGTTGCCGCATGCCTATCTAAATATGCACAAGCTCAGAATTCCCTAAACACCCGAAAATATGCAGCGTTCCACCCATCGCCCCAGTATTACTCCATATTCGTAACAAGGCTACAGTAGCATTCAGTGTACAAGCACTCTTCGCAGATATCTGTCTACAGCGCCGTAGCAGGCTGGTATCCATTGCTTCGTAGTTGTGACATTGTATGAACGTCTGCGGGCACTTGATTGCGCCGTGTGCATCCGTCCAATTCATGTCTGCAAGCAATTAGCGGTTGTTCAAGCAGCGCAATGAGAGATGGATTTACCTTCGAAGTGTGTCTTTGCGAGAGAAAGCTTGGGGACAGCGTGAGCACTTGAATGGCTTGTTGCGCTGATGGACACTGGCGTCGTGCCTTGAAAGATCGGTCTTGCGGACGAACTCCTTTCGGCATTCAGGATGGGGACAACAATGATCCTTACGTCGAGTGACATCGTGCGTCAACATGTGTTGATTGTAGTTGTACCGCCTTGCGAATCCCTTGTTCTCGCATATAGGGCAACGATACGCCGCGTTCGCAGGGTCGGTGTGTCGTCGGTTCCGGCCACGCTCTCTTGTGGAAGAGTAGTTCGAGCGAGCCTTTGAGTGCTGACTGCTAGTACTCTCTTCCGATGCGGCGCGCTTGTACTCTTGGTTGCTGTAATTGTACGCCGGCCCTGATTCAATCTTTGAGGTGTGTGGAGCTCCATACTGGTTGTCGAATGAGTACATATTGGCATTGAGGCGTTCTGGTGCCACTGTGAGAGGCTGGGGCTGACGTGAAGCTATCCCATGCATGGTTGCTGGCTCTGTGGTACCCCAGCGCATATCGGGATTTCCCCATTGAGAGTATTCCACCTTGATACCATGATGGTAGGCCTGCTCGGAGCCTTCGTGTGAGAAGACTGACATCTCGCGTGTGCAAGAAGACAGTGACGATCGAGGGGATGGGTGTGTAGAGTTCCAAGGTTGTGGAGAGTGAGACTGTATGGGGTGATCGAAAGCTCCAGATGCCCATGGATCAGCAAGAGCTTCAGTCATCAATGGCGACACTCCAGCGTTCCAGCCTTCTGAGGGTTGTGGAGATGGTGGTAACCCTGTTGGAAGAGCTGGTTGATAGCAGGCCCACAACCCCAGACCAGTGGCGTCGTGACGGTCCGGAGAAGGATACGGTGTCTCGAGCAATGAATTTTTCTTCGCTGTATGTTGTTGATAGGGAGGGGTGTGTTGGTCCGAGTATCGCAACATGTTGGAAGAGATGCAGAGAGAAGGTGGAGTATTCTTAGACTTTACACCAAGGCTTCGATGTATCTCTCAAGGGTTGGGGTGGAGGCGGCGAAATGTGCGACGATATATGGAAAGAGGAATGTGGTAGCTGCAGGGCGTTATATGGCGTGGGGAGCTGCAGCAAAGACGGACTCAGACGTCAATTTACAGTACTGCGGCAGTGTAAGTCTCGATGTGGTACGTTCGAACACTCCTAGACTTATGAACAGTGAGGCAGATTTCCGAGATTGGAGCTAGACAGGGAGGCATGAACATGCTGAGCTCGAGCAGTGGTAGGCGACAGGCGCCAAAGCTACATGGCATGGGTACTTGGGGCCGTTTTTTTGCGGAGTAGGTATAGGATGAGCAGGGTATCTACAATAAGATTAGCGCACGGGGACCCCTGCACGAGGTGTGCATGTGGCGCGGACGACGTCCCACGCTGTCGGGAACGGGCCGAACGAACACAAATCAGATTTGAGCCATAGGCGCAGCTGTACCTAGGCTCAGGCAGAAGCTTCGCCGACCCATTTAAATCTCTGTCAAATTAGATGCCGGGAATTGTGTAGATTTATGACAAAGATCCCGTCTATTTTGATTCGTATGCCAGATCGGCGAATGTTCAGCTCAAAACCAACACCAAAAGGCACGCACAGCTGTATGTGATTGCTGCGATTGCTTTGGCAACATGGCCATTCTGGAGATTACCCGGGTGTTGACCTTAGCAGACTCTGCTCCAAGTCACGGACGGCTGGAACCGCCGGCCTTCAAGAGGCCACAGTCGCTTCGCGTTCCTGCCCTTGGAGGCGGGAGACCACCTCTGTGAGTTGGTCAACCTGGCTACTGAGCTTCAAGACAAGTGCTCTGAATTCTGTCTCGGGATCGTTGAGTTGTCCCACTTTGGTGCCAGGCCGACTGGATCGTTCCATCTTGCCCTGCGAGCTCGGCGTCATCTGCAAATCCGCCAGCAGTAGACGGGGCGTATTGACAGGCAATCGAGGAGCTTTCCTCGAGGATAACGGCGTTTGGGGCCCACCATTCAAAGATGTCACGCTGCTGTCGCGCTTCCGAGCATCGGCAATGTGCTCGTAAGCGAATATCGCGGCGATGAACGGTAGGTGTGTCGCCTTGAGCAGAACGATGCGAGCGCTCCTCATCCGCTCCGAGGGTAGAACAAGGCGGAGTGGTCGCAGACACAGTGGAATCAGGTTCTTGGAATGAATTAGCCTTGCAAATGCCACACCATTGTTTCGTGAGATCGAAGGAACGAGCTGGCGCACTCCGGGAAACACCCGCAACCTCGCCGTGAAAGCCTTAGCGGTAAGCAACGCTTCATGTTGCCAGTGCCGCGGATCTTTGACAGAATCAAGATCCCCACGTATTGACATGCTAGATCAAACGACCTACTTTGACGGTTGGTGCAGAGACGGTGTTCGTTGGTTCCCCACAGTGGCTATGTTGGTCGGGTCATAGAGTCGGCCGGCGCTTAAAATTGGACAAGCAACTTACAAGTGGCGGGAGGAAATACGTCAATCTATTAGACGAGGATGCTTCGAGCACGTAGACAGAGTATATGAAAAGGTACTCATCGCGTGCATGGTCAAGAACCTAATTTCCTCTTAGCAAGTGCAGAAGCCGGCCGATCAAGTGCGCCCGAGCTCGTCCGAATCTCGCGAGTCGCCAACTCTGATAATGGGTCCTGAAGAATGACACAATAACTACGAGCGATCCCATACGGTCGCTGAAGTGACAAGCCCAAAAGGCAGCCCTGCACGGACGGCGTGAAAAGCTCAGCCATGCTGAGGCTTGAGTCCAGACAGCCACACACGAGAGCCGGCAGAAATACAAGCCATGGTACATCCAGACACGCCTCCTCCGTGTTGAGGCAGAGTTGACTGCGCGTGCCAAGGCGTCGTCATGCTTGGCACACAAGTATGGTATCGGGGAGAAAGGGAGGCAGTCTATTGCTTGCTTTCGGACCACATACCTTGCTAAGAGAATTGCTCAAGAGCGAGATCAGGCTCGTGATGAGGAGGATGTCTGGAAGTGCGTGCACGTGGTCAGTCCTTTCCGGAGTGCGCTCATGCATGGGCAAGGCCTACTGGTCTGCGAGGTTGAAAAGTCAGTGTATTCTACAAACAAACGTCATTGGAGACTTTACCAAGCTGACGAAAATGAGCATCACCGGTGGCCCTGTAAAAGATCAGTGCTAGTCTCGGGGACTCATTTCAATGTGTCCATACCGAAATAGGGAGAGCTATACGACTGATCAGTAAACTGGGGGATGATCTCCGGAAGGTTGCGCACATCTCTTTTGCAATGTCTGCCAACATGATTAGTGCCTACAATACCGGACGGATACCGAATCGTGCACTCACCAAAACCAAGGTAACTCGAACCAAAGAAGACCTTGATCAATATCCAGCTCTGTGGTACACTGGTTATTCCCCGTCGATGCAACGTGACAACGGATCCTCACCATTTGGGACGGCTTGAACTGGTCGCGGGCTAACAACACGAAGGTTGTCAAGAACCCTGCAAGACCGTATTAGTGGTCAACAAGATAAGACCATGCTTATAGGTTATACCTAGATAGACTGCACGAGTGAGTAGTGGTCAGCGCACGTTGCGGATGTGCGGAGCATACTCACGAATCACAACAAGCGACAAAAACTTGACGAAGTCTTTTGTCATTTCCTTGAGGCAAGGGATCTGCCTTGAATTAGCTCTCCGTCGATTCGAACACGGGGAACGAAGAAGAAAGGCTCCGTGCTGCTTTGAGGTCTGCATGTGGCGCCGTGCAAGTCGACAGTACTACATGCCGCCAGCTACGGGCGACAGTGACAAGGGGTGACAATGTGGAAAGTCGTCCAAAGCTTTACGAGGCTAGCCAAGACTGCTGTCCGCAAAGCTTCTCATTCCTCCTCTCGCCCAAAGCTGACGACATGCAATATGTAAGCAGTATATCCTCGCAACTTCTACGACAGAACACACGGCATCTCCCAAGATCAAAGTGCATCTTACCAAAGTCCCGAAGTATCTGTTCAAGCTCAACAGCGAGAATATGCGCGGTACCAGGAAAAGGGCTTCGAGCCCAAGCACGTCGTAACTCAGTTCTACGATGTCCTTGTTGCCAGAGGAAAGGCCAACTATGCGCATAATGCAGAAAATCAGTCCAACGAGTGAGATACTGATGTCCCACATCCACCAAAAATCCGATGCGTAGAAGGACGTTTGGCCGGCGTCAGAGAAGTCCGCGAACTCGTCGTAAGCGAAGCTCGCGATCCAAATGTAAAGGAAGATTTCTGCAACAGTGACGCGCTCGTTGTCTCGGTGGATGAGCACGAAATAGTACAGAGCGAGGAAAACCGCGAAGAATAGCGTTTCGAACACCTTCGCATAGCGCGGTACCCGTAGCCTACAGTACAAGTCGGCGTCGCGACGATGATACTTCCTGGGCCGCTTAGTCGAGTTCATGCTCAGTGTCTCCCAGAACACTATGTCGCCTCGCCAAAGGCCATTTATCACCTTCTGGCATGGTCGTTGACTCAAGAACTTCTTCCCACCTGACACAGCCGCAATCTCTAGAGCACTCAGGTTCTCACAGCGGGCAGCCAGTGTGCTGAAACGCGCGGTAGCGGTGACCTGCGAACGAGGGTTGAAGTAGTCGCTGGCTGCAGTTGGTAGCAGAGGCGTGTGCTCGCTCGCCTGGACGGCACCGCCACCGTTCTGCTGGTTGTGGTTTTCGTACCCTTCTTCGCTGTCTGCGAAGCTTGGAGAGGGAACCGCTGGTACCTCCAATAGGAGGACATCGATGATCTCCCGGTCTGCCAGATTGCCCAAAAACTGCCAGGCAACATATTCGCACGCGAAGCCTCGAGCTTCGTTCACGCCCGGTTCATCACTTTCATCTTCTAGCGCCGAGAAGTGGCCTTTCAAAGCCAGAAGAGCAGAGACCAGGGAAGGATGCTGGACCTGTGTGGAGAGGTAGCTTATGAGCGGTTGAAGAGCACGGCCTTGCTGGCTCCTTCGGAAATCGTCGAATGTATGAGGCAGCTTGACGGCGTGTTCGAAATATCTACGTTCTGAATCAGGACTTGATTGGGCTCTATTCATGAGTTGAATTACTGGCTCAGCTTGTCTGCGAGGTCCGCGAAGGTTTCGTTGCTCAATTCTGGCACTCCAGCATCGTCTACAGGCCAATGCGACGACATTTTGCGAACTATCGAATATACACAGTCGTCTGCGCAGTCATGAGACAGAGTGCTTGAGAAGTAGGCAGGCTGAGGCGCGCAGCAAGTCGCGGCTGCTCAAAACGCGTCGTCATCGCTAGCGCGCTTGGCAGTCGCCTCATCTCACTCACTCGCGTCACTCTTCAGGACAACTTGACCACCAGAGTTGGCGGCGCCAAACACGGCTTCCGTCGCACTCCAGATGTACAATGGGCTAACCACGTCTCGCAATCGTTTACGCACATCGCACTAACCATGGCTGCTGTTGCCAGCGCAGATGCTAACTTCCACCATGGTCGCCTCCGTCTTTCTATTTTTCTTCGGGCCGTGGAGCAAAGTGACATGCCGCAACGACCTTCACGCTTTCGGCGCCGCTTCAAGGCCTCAGATGAATCCTCTCGTGAACTGAATGACAGGCCAGTACAGGACGGCGACCATCAAGAACCGGGAACATGTGCGCTGATCGATTCACCATCGCCCATCCACTCACCTGCGCCCTCGGATCCCATAGCGACCGTTAGCGACAAGGCTACTCACGTGCCAAATTCACTCGAAGATCGTCTGGAAACGTCGGATGATCATGCAGACGTGGCGGACGACATAGCTGAAAGGCTGACTGGACTCTCTGAACCGCCGTCTATCCAGAACACGCCGCGCACTCGCAAGCAGCTTGAAGTAACGACGTCATCCAAAACGAGGGTTTACAAAGCACATAGTGATTCCTCAAGCACTCGGAAACGGCGACTACCTGTCAACTGCCTCGCTTTATTGCGAACAAGCACGTTGGAAGGCCTGCCAGAACCGGGTGTAAGCCATCGGAGGCTTCATCATTCACTACGCGGGCTGACAGGAAGACCAGGATGCCGAGATCATGTTTGCTACGCCGATAGGAGAAATCGATCCTATCGAAGACAGCCAAATGCATGCATCATATGTTCCTGCATCACGTGCTACAGTGATTGACACACTGATTGCCTGCGCTGCCAGCAACTGACGAGTTGCAGGCCTTCCCATCTCGGGTTGATATAGATCTATCTCGCGAAGCAGCTAGGGATGTTCGCCATCAACTTCGCTCACAGAACACAGCCACTATTCTACAACAGAGAAGCTTGTTGGTCAATTCACGAGGCCCCGCGACACCAGCGAGACAGAAACAGGCGATACGCCCAAAAGTACAGTTCTTCGCCGACGGGTTCGTGGGTGATGAGCGGAACATCACCTCCACGAAGAAACAGCGAAGACAAGGCAGGCAGGCTCCTCGAGAAGCGAAGAAGACGCCGGCGGTGGCTGCACTTGCATTGGCCAATGGTGCGCTCCCTATGTCATTGCTCCGAGCAGAATCACCTAGTGCTTCCACAAATGTCAGGCCGGCATCGTTGCAGGCCGCACTTCCTGAAACCAGACACAGCAATGACACAAATCCTCACAACCAGCTCGTCTTCACAGGGGTCCAGCCTGCTAACGGAATACGACCACAACAGCATAAAGTGGAACAGCGCGCAAGCGCAATTCGTAGCCAGCTCGCCAGTATCACAGCACCTATGCGGCGCGAGTCAGATTCCTCAGCATCGGAAGAGGGCTCAGAGTACGATCGAGAAGGCAGCTATGACGCAGAGCAGGATAGTTCAGAGGAGGCTGAGTACCCATCGGCACCGTTCTTACACCTCAATCGCAGGGCTACTGTTGTGCGTGAGAGTCACAGCTATTTTGAGAAAGCTAAGCATGGTCTGGACATCGAGCGACGTACCGGCATCCCCAAGGAGGAATATTGGTCTCAATATGGTATGGTGGAAGACTAGGAGGCAGACGTCCTTCTCATCATACGCATCCATAAGTGCTTCATGTTACGAAGCACAGCAGGGCTGATCTTTCTCAGACGTGGTCTTCGGACTCAAAAATATGTATTCTCAGCAGGTATCGTCAATCATTCAAGCGCTTGATCAAATCTTCACAGTAGACACTGTACTCCCTCTGCCTGGTCCACAGTACTTACAGCAATCTTTGCGCTTTCCTTCGACGTCATGCCGCGTCTTCGTGTCCGCTCGTTTGCGGTTTGAACTACCAATATTCAGAACTCTTGCAAGATCTGGTACTGCACTGGCTGCATTGTTCTTGAAAGACACAGAAAGAGGTGGCGCTGAACGTCGCGGTCCACACCCTTACCACACTAAGTTCCGGCGTGCTATTTTAGTGTATCCTGTCGCAGATCAGGCGCCAAACACCACTCGTCAAACAAAACGCCTTCTCCTGGACCACGAAACCTGGACCAAAGAACGAAAAAGGTTTGGTAAGGTTGCTCATTGATGGTCCGATTCCGATCTCCAGGTGTCATGTCGCGAACCTTTATCTACGGGCTTCCTGCCCCCGTCGACTGAAGTATGTTGCTGGCACCATTCCATTTCGCTGCGCGATTGTTTTCTTGCTCGTGGAGGCCTTGACTACACATAGAACCTATTCTTGCTAGTTGAGTACGCCTGTTCTTCCGCTGGAAAATGGCGTCGCAAAGTGGTATGCCTCCCATGGTAAGTAGGATCAACTTCTCTTCGAAATCGTGTAACTATCTAGGAGATCTTTTACTGACACTGAGCAGGCACTTCGGGGTCCTCCATATGCACCGACTACATGGCCAGTAGGCGGTCCGCCAGTCAAGCGAGTCGACATACCAGCACAAACAGCGTTCATGGTCCTTTTTGTTATTGGTGCTGCTGTCCACATGAAGATCTTTCAAGGGAACCGAGCGAGAGGACACAAATTTCTACCTAACCTGTTCATTTTCAGTAAGATCATGAGGTGCATTTTCTCTGTCGCATTACTAATACTTGCAGTCTTTTGCATGTCGCGCATCCTGACATCGATACTCCGAATCGCGTCGGTGTCGCTGCCTCAGAACATTCGCCTGGCTCTGGCGGCTCAGATTTTCCTCGCAGCCGGTGTCCTCATCCTCTTCATCATCAACATCATATTCGCGATGCGCCTCGTCAGATCGACACATCGCTCGTTCGGTTGGCATCCCGCATTCGGTATCGCCTTCAATATCTTGTTCGTGGTCATTGCAGCCACTCTTATCATGGTCATCACGGGAACCGTACAAAGCTTCTATACTCTGAACCTACAGATTCGCGCAACAGATCGCTCGTTGCAACTCTACGGCTCGACTCTCCTAGCAATCGTCGCAACACTGCCACTCCCAATGGCCGCACTCACCCTACTTATCCCATACTCGCCTCTCGACGAATTCGGCACCGGACGTCTGCGCACTAAAGTGATCGTCCTTCTCATCAGTACCACCCTGCTGTCTATCGGAGCCTGGTATAGATGCGCGATAACCTGGCAAACTCCCGTTCCTCGCTCACAGCCTTTACCTGGCTACCTAGGGAAAGCGCCCTTCTACATCCTGAACTTCCTTTTCGAGTTCCAAACAGTAATCATGTACGCCGTCCTCCGCGTCGATCAAAGATACCACATCCCCAACGGCGCCCACGGACCCGGCTCCTACTCTCGACCCCAGCGCGGCGACGTCGAAATGCACGACTCGCGCCCCACATCCGCCGATACCTCGACAGCAAAGGACAGCACCAGCATACGCGAAAACGAAAAGGAAACAGAAATAAGAATCGAGATCAAAGACACGTCGCACCTCCTCGCAGTTCCACACGCAGCACACCGCTCTCGCCCAACATCTCAACGCGGTTCCCTCCTGCACCACGTCCTCACCAAACAACCCACCTCCTCCTCCTCCCTCAAGAAACAATGGCGCGCATCCGAGGAATCGCGCACCGTGAGACGCCTAGGTGGTCCGTGGTCTGCTCTTCCCAGTCCCACGGAATCCATGTTCACCGCCGCCTCCACTCTCGATGCGCCGACATTTAGTTTCGACGCGCGCTCGACGGCGAGTCAAGAGACGCGCATCAGCGTGGGTACGGGGCTTAGTATGCCGGCGTCGCGTATGAGTGCTGGTGTGCCGAGTATACGTGATACGCTGAGGGGTGATGGGGATGTGGATTGGACCCCCGAGATTGAGTGGGAATTGGCTAGTCCGAGGCGGTTTCTGAGTTTGAAGAAAAGAAGTATGGTGTTTAAGTAAGTTTTGCTTTGGAAGGGGAGACGGCGGTATTGAGGGTTGGACTGGAATGATGGGCTGGGGGTTGGCGCGGTTTGCGCATACGATACCATTTTTTTGTGAGCCGCAAGTGTACGATAGAACCATCCAATTATTATTTCACATCACGCTGCTCGCAAATCGCACAGCACACAATCTTCGATTCGCATCTATCGATCGACCGGCTCTCTTCTCGGACACGCTCGAAACCTTAGATCGAAACGAAACATCTCGACAGTTCAAGTTTGCCTCAGCGCACCTGTCAACGTTTCACCCACAAAAAGGTGCCGCACCACTGAGTCGACGCGCCACAGATGTTTCGTTGAGGCTCGAGAGAGATTAAAAAGTTACAAGCTTGATAGCACGCGTGCTAGAAGGATTTGGTTAGCTGCTTCCAACATTTGAAGGGTTGAGGTGCACGTCACGTGCTCACGTGATCATGAAGTGTGTGTACATATGTAGACGCGAAATTCTGAAAGTTTAGATAAAAACGCATACTGAGAGAAAGCTAATTAGGGTATCGCGCGTCCGAATTCCAAACGCTGCCCAAGCTATATGTGCTCGTGGTCGTCAGTCATAACTCATAATTCATCGTGCTCAATCAAACCATCCTGCAGTCACGCACCCGCCGCCATCTTCCGCGCCCTCACAGCTCCCAGAAAAGCCCCATAGCTCCATGTCAGATCCCTCGCGCCCCTCATATAGCCTGTAACTCTGTCAAACTGCTCGCTCATGCTGCCCTCAGCGTCAACATGCGTTTTGACAACTTCAAGAAAGGCATCGCCGGTGATCTTCAATCTTTCGATGATCGAATGGTACACGGGGTCACTCTCGCCAAACGTGCCGGCTGCGACATCAAGACTAGATGTTGCGAGGAGAGATTGGTAAAAAGGCAGGGCGAGAGGCGTGATGGTCAGATTTGAGGATACAGCGAAATGCGACGCGGTGCGATATAGAATTTCGGCGGCGGAGGACGTGCACAAGAACCATGGATTTCCGCCTCGCTTGGAGGTGCCATAGCCGTCGTACACGTCTTCTGGGTAGCGACCGACGCCTGTGCCTTCCAAGGCATATTCCTCGGCATCATCATCTTGATCTTCCGAAGGACTGCTATTGATCGGGAAGCGTTCGTGCTGATCGCGAGCAAGCGCAAGGAGGGAGATGAGGATCTCGTCGGACCACGGTGGGTATACCGCTTCGTCGGTCGATTCTTCAGACGGTAGTGCGTGCAATGAGCCTAGGAGTAAGCCGCAGTCGAGACCTGTGCGCTTGCTCCACAGCGTCTCGACGAGATGGCCTTTATTGCGGTTCCAGAACTTGGGAAGGAGATTCTCAATGTAGCCTGCCTGCTCAGTGTAGAACTCGGCTGCGCCGTGATCTCCAAAGGAGCGTGCCAGTCGGCTTCCCTCCCTCAGACTCCGTGCGCTGACCATGAGGTTGAAGAAATGTAGGCCCTCTACTTCTTCCCAGAGATCGAAGCTCGACTCGTTCCAGAAGTGGCTTACGTATTCGAGGTCCGCTTTGATGACGCTATTCGGTGGCATCGACGCGTGGTAGTAGGGCTCGAAGAAATCGACGGCTTGGTTCGACGACCAGAGAGAAGGGTGGGAAGCATTGTATTCGCGTAGGTAGTGCATGAGTGTCAGAGCACGCAATGCAGGACCGTCACGTTGCGGTCGACCCCATGAGCCTGTAAAGGGCTTCCCGTCAACACCAAACTTTGGCTCACCAAGCCCTGACAGGTCGTCGAACGAGCCTGAGGGGTTTGAGGTATGTTGTATGTTGTTTTGGAGCGATGTGTATGCGTCGAGGATGGTGGTCAATCGCGAGGCGAGGGAAGAGGACGGGTCATCGGCATATACGTCTACAAGCGAATTCATGGTAATTGCTGCGTCCCGTACCCCTCGATGCTGTTAGCCCCCATAGCCTGAATGTTGATAGGTGAAGCACATACATTGGTACCAGTAATCCGGCTCATCCGTACTTGGGCTTGCAACAACTGTTCCAGGCGCCACTCCCTTTCCCTCAACGTTGCTGCCACCAGGTGCAACATTCGCCAGCAATTTGTCTAGGGCAATCTTCTCCTCCCGTTGTATCCATAAATCGATTGTGTCTTGTAGCGGCTGCTGCTGCTGTTGCGCTTGGCCAACGCCGAGGAAGTGGTTCAGGTGCGGAAGAGGTGGTATCGAGAAGGCAGTAGCATCGAGGACGAGATATGCTAGACTTAGGCCTTGAAGGAGCATGTTGACTACCCCTGGAGCACAACAAAGATGGAAGTTTGTAGGTTAAAAGGTCGTATGCTGGTCAGCAGCTCATAGCGTGCGGACGAAGCAGTTCGGTAAGCAAAATGAAGCGAGAATAGAGGTATAACGTGAGTATAATTACTGGGTAGTGTAAGACCTAGCTGGCTTGTGAAGGTGGAACTGTGCATTAGTTGGTGATCAAGCCGTTCCTTCCCCAGGTATCCACTTCCGTGGCAGTTCTTTCATGCCCAGCCATCGTTTGATCGTGACAAGCTCATGTGCCGTTACCAGGCCTCTGCTGGCGAGTTGGCGCTCAGGCGGCGGTGAAGTCTGACGATGACAGCGAGTCGGAGTGTGTGGAGGAGGGCTGTCGCGTGTCGTGTGACCCGCTCCGACGTCACGCGAACTATCGTAGCGTGGCGCGGAGCCGAGGCTGGCATTTCTTAGGGACATGCAGGTTGTCCGACATCGCCATCACCAACCACCAACGAGACTGGATGCCTGAACCTGCTTCTGGGTAGCATGTGGCTACATATGCGATGGATCTCAATAATATAACTAACACATCAACGCATCATGTCAGGTTGGACCGAAGCTGGGATACGCCACACGACTGCAAAACCTGATATCGACCACGCCTATGTATCACACTTGGTACCAACCGCTTCAAACATGTCCGAATGCGATGCTCTACCCAGAACAGAAGCTTCGAGAGCCTCGTCAAGCTTCGCGTAGATGTACGTGGTTGTATCGCAGCACCTTCCCTGGAGACCAAGTGCAGGAAGATTAAGAAGATCTCCCTAACATTTTCCAGCTCGGTTCATCGAAGTGAGAAGAGACGTGGTGATGAGATTACCCACGAGGCCGACTGGACACCTTCCCCGACGAGTATCAACCTGGTCGTGGAGCCAGACACCGAGTGGATTGCATATAATGCCAACCGTCGTCAACCAGCGCGCGGACAAGGAGCGGCATATGTCCTGTCTCGCCGGGATTGGTGTACACGACCACGGCGCGGGTCCTGTAAAATTGGCGTCCCGCTGCGTGAATCGTATTATCAGTCGTTTTGGCACGCCTTCTTGTTTCATGCCATGACCCAGACACTATATCCAGTCGTCGCCAGCTCGTGAAGGCGCATCAAAAGAACCTATCGAATTGAGATGAAAGCCCTCCTGTCTTCATAAACGCTCATCCCGTACGTCGCGGTATTCCCTTGCCTCCAGCTCCACTGGCGGATGTCCCATCTCCGCAGGCTTTGCCATCGAAGAGAGTTCCAGTATTTGCTTTCCTTCCGTGAGATGCGGCTTCACATCGTCGTGGTGTAGTTCGTGTCGCAGGAGATCTTCCTGTACTGGCTCATCCTTTACGCTACGAGCCTTTCGACGCCTCCAGTACAGGAAGAGACCTGCGCCCAGTAGAGCGAGACCGCCAACCACGCCTCCTGCTATGCCTCCTTTTGCTCCACCGGACATGTCTAGGGGTTCTACTGTGGAGGACCGAGATGGAGACGGCGACGCCGATGCTGTCGATGAGGCGATCGCTGATGTGCTCAAGAACTTAGCACTAGATGCCGTAACCGGCGGCTCTGGCGGCGCTATCGTAATCATCTGTAGTTTTGAAGCTTGAGATACCTCGTACGAAGTAAGGGTAGGATTTGCGGAGTGCATAGAATTGTATGTCTGGTTGAGCTTTGTTGAATTGATGGCTAATAAGGGGCTGACCTCACGGCTCCAACAGAGGTTGAACTGTCCTAAGTTTAAAGTCAGGTTGAAATTATTGCGTATACGTTCACAGATGCTTACTCTCATAAGATGTGCATGCTTCCTCTTTACCACAACACCAACGGACGTCGCCACTAGGCAGCTTGTAGAGACAACCAAGTTGTTGATCTGATGCCGTGCGGGAGTCGCTACCCATGTAGGTGTCTCTCCCCTTCCAGCACACTGAGTCGGAAGAGCCGGGTTGGCAGCGGTAGAGCTTTTTGGTCACGCTGTCTCTCGAACACATACCGGGTGCATCGCAGCTATAAGGCATATCCCCACAGACTCGCGGTGCACTCGCATCTTGGCCGCTGCCGGCGAAATAGAAGCTGTCAAAGATAGCATGGACAGACCGTGTGGCGAGCACGAGCCCAAGGAGTGAGGAGCGCATAACGAGCATATGGCTGAAGGGCTGGGAACTTCCAATTGCGACTGTAGAAAGAAGAGAAGAAAGACTAGTATTAGGAACCCGAGGAAGGGAGATACAAATTTTTGATTCGCGACATGAAGCATTTCGCATGTGCGCATGCTTGGGGGCCACAGCTTGTCTGAATGCCTCGGAAGGATTTGAGGTCGAATGCAGCTAATGCAGGGCTAACATTGTATGTCCTACGATCAGGCTACACCTACGATGTAGAAAGACGTTATCAACAATTGCCTTTCGTCACAACACGTTCTACAACTAGGCATCCCAAAATGCCCGAGTCACCTTGGGCAAACCGTTGTGCTGGCCAAAATTCTAAAATCGACGGACAGGCCTAGAAGCAATACACATCCTCAGATCGCCCGCTCTCTCGTCTTAAAGTCGTCCTGTTGCCGTTGGCCGAGACTCTTTGGCCGTATCGGTTGGGCCGTATCTATCACTAGATACGCGGGAGGCTCTGGGATGCCCCGTTTACGCCACACACAAGACTAATGCGGCTCTGCGACAAATACGGCATGGTCTTGGACGGGGTAGTGACATCCAGCTTATGCCAAGAGACCAGTGTTGAAAGGTACATGTAGAAGGATTTGGTCGGGAAAACTAGGGCTTTCATTGGATCAAATGACTTCATGCCTCCGCGGAGCACAAGGACAAGCCGTCAATGGTGTTGTATGGTCGCTTGAGACGTAACTTCCATGTCGGCTTTTGCGTATCCATCGCCGTAGTTGTGGAGTTTCTTCGTGACTTCGAATATCCGAGCGACTCAAGAGTCTTGATCTCATCCTGCTTTTTCTCGAATTGTCCTGCTCTTTCTCGAATAAGGGCAAAAGGCTGTCAAGGGTCACCTTGCGCAATCCATTCACCACAGCAAACTATGAAGCACAAAAGATCTGGAGTACTGGAGAGCATTTGTCGCAAGGGCGGAGTGGGGGGTCTGATTAGGTTGTGTGACAAGTGAGGTAGGGCTCGTATCTATTGTGTCAACCTTCAGGACACACTGAACGCCAAAGTTGGAAGATACAAGCACCTTCGTATGCCAATTGAATTGAAGGTCAGAGACAGTCTACGATAACGGTCCGCAAGCTCCACACTAACAAATTGTGGGGCCGTCGCTTTTCTCAGGCCCACTCGGGTCTCGCAACCTTCAATTCTTTCTTCAATTTCCTAAATGCGGCCGAATGGACATAGACATCGAGAAAACATCAACAGGCTTTTGATCGTGTGGTGAGATTTGCATTTATTTCGTTTACTGACGCTACCTCATATGTACGTCGTGCCTCTTCGCCCAGTCTACCTCTAGATCTTCAGAGCCTTCGCCAGCGCCTCACCAACGGCAGTCGCACTCGCCGGATTTTGACCAGTGATCAGACGACCAGAGATTGCGATCTTCTCTCCCCAAGGTTCCGCCGCCTTGACGAACTTGCCTCCACTCGCCTTCTGTAGGGCATCCTCGGGCAAAAACGGCACAGCATCGGTCAAGCCAGCCTGCTCCTCCTCCGCGTTCGTGAAAGCAGTGACCTCCTTGCCAGCGACAAGCAGGCTTCCATCGCTAAGCTTGACATTGTAGAAGACGGCAGGCGCATGGCATACGGCCGAGACGATTTTGTCGGCCTCCCAGAATTCCTTGATCAGCTGCTGGGAGGTTGAGTCGTCTGCGAGATCAAACATTGGGCCGTGGCCGCCGACGTAGAAGATGGCGTCGAAGTCCTTGGCCTTTCCAATGTAGTCGCCGAGCTTCTTCGTTGCCTTCCAGACTTGCTCGTCGTTCTTGAGGAAGTTGACGGACACGTCGTCTTTGGCGGCCTCAACGGATGCGGGGTCAAGAGGCGCCTCGCCGCCCTTGGGAGACACGACGGTGATGTTGGCCTTGTTGCGTAGGACGTGATATGGGTGTGCGAGCTCGGGGAGGTACCAGCCAGTGGGCTTGTCGAGCTTACCCATCTTGTTGTGGGAAGTCAGGACAAAGAGGATGGATGGCTTAGACATGATGGTAGTATTGACTTGATATGGGGGTGTGTAATGGTCTTGAGAGTAAGTTGAGAGTGCAGGCGAAAGAGACGACTTCTTTTTGCGACTTTATAATCTTTTAGAAATCTGGCCGATGTACGTAGCTGTTGTTGATATGACGACATAGAGGGGCAGAAGATGTGCACTTCGAGAAGGGCCGATTGACTAACGGCCGTTGCGCGACGACCACATCTCTAGCGCTTTCAGACCTTGAACCTTTCCCATGCTCACACCTTGTTTCACGTCTTCAGATGCTCATAGCATTTCTCAAATTGTGCTCGTAAATCAAGCGCGTCGTTGTGCTTGACAACTCCCCGCTCCTGAGGTCGTCTACATACGATCACAATCCCTTCCCAGAGTACCTTAAGTCTGGACAGGTGGACTACACTCGCTACCCGGATACTAGTGAATACACACAATGAAGAACTTCACGCTTAAGTATGGCAATGTAGCTACATTTGCGAAGCCTAGTCCATAGTATCAGCTACTTCAAACCTCACACAATGTTTTGACCATGCTCGGGCATCACAGGCGGGGCTTGTGGCGGATGAGAACTTCATGCTAATGAGTTTTGTAGGCTATCGCATGATCTGGATTTCTTAATGACTCACCTCATGATATGTTGGAGTCGGCATAAGGCTAATATGGCATGGTCTTTATATTGTTTCTCGTGGGCGGTGACCGGGCCGGCTTGCTTCTCCATATGTGTAGCGAGATGGTATAACTGGACGCCTCCTTTCACGGATAGCCCAAGCTCAGATAGTGGCGGCAAGGCTGTTGCAGTCGCTCCATCTATCATCCGTGGCGGGGATGGATTCCGGATTGTCTTCAGCCTCACCACAACGCTTTCGCGCATTTCCAATTTGCTCTTACGGCGTCGCACGTGTCGCATCGAACTTGCCAATATGTCCAGCATAACACCCTTCACTCCGCCCAGGTCATGTACTGCATTAGTGACAGGACCCATGGTGGGCGATGTCGCGGCTCTTCGTCAGGGTGTGAGTGTCAATTGCCTGGGCAAATCACGATGTGAAACGAGCGCAAGCTGAGTCTACACTCGTCTAGGTCAACTGTTTGTCACCAGAAGGCATCCTTGTGTGGGACACAAAATGTTATCCTTCAAGCACCTTACCAGTTGCAGCCGGTTGTCCAGTTGGTTGAACTAGCGCTGCAACAGAGTCCGATTCCGTGGCATGCTGTCCCAGGTAACGCCTCGAACATCAGTCTGTCTTGGTATCAACTAACGCGCATTCGCTGTGTATAGTAACTATAACTACTCATCGCGCAGCAATACTCATAGTTGCGTGCGAACTCCTGGCTTGGCTACGTATCGATTACAGGGCAAGTAGATGTTGATCCCCCAGAATTTTTTTTCCGCTGACATGTTTTGACTATACAGTCTGTCAGCCGAACCAACAAAACACTTTCGCTGTTACTACAGGATCAGTCATCGATGGTGTATCCAATCGTGTGGTCTTTCTGACAGCAACGACTGCAGTCTCCAGCCCTGGGGTCATCACCGTCACCTCTGAACGGGTCGTTACCGCTTTAGTGACCAATCTCGCTATTTCGTCGAACGCGAGCCCAAGCAATACTGACCTACCAAAGTCCAATGCTGGACCATCCATGATCCCTAGCTCGGGACTTTCCAAAGGTGCCATTGCAGGAATCGTGATCGGAGTACTGGCGCTACTAGCAGCCATAATCGTCGCTGTCTTCTTCATTCTGCGACGCCGTAAATCTGTACAGTCAGGCCAGAACGCACCCGTTACCGAAAGCACATACATAGACGCGAAATCAGAGCTGGCTGCGACACCTGGTGCAGCACAAGCCGAATTGGAGGCGCCTGAAAATACCGCGACCTACATCACCCCACCGGTAGAGCTATCCAGCGACAAGGAAAACACGGGGCCTCGTCATCCAGAAGTACACAACATATCAGACCAGGCCCATAACTCAAGGATCGCAGACATCGAGAGTGAAGTTCATGAACTCGAAGAGAAGATGGCGAGTGGGAGGCATCTGAGCGCTTGAAGAAAGCATCCAAAAATTCAGGCTGAGGCTACGAAATACGGTGGCTCTTAGTACGGCCAGAATACCTTCAAAGGAGTCACAGCCCGTTGATGATTTCCATGTCGCGTTTGATGAGTTGGAGGCTGTGTCCGAATTTCTGCGCACCGCGAGAACAAAACAGCTGCTCAGGAAGGACGGCTGCTATCGTAACATCACGAAGAAATTACCCGCGTGGATTCAGTTTCATTGAAATTCTGTATCCCACGTTTCAAACCTAACTGTAAACACGAATAGCAATGAACAAAACCTTCACGCGCAAAACCACTTGCAATTCCAAAAGAACGCAAAACTTCACCCCACCCAACATCACTCAATCAGTCCCCCCTCTTCGTCAAGCCAGCATAAAAGTTCAAAGGCCTAACAGCCAGCCACTCCGGGTCATACACCACAGCTTCAGGACTCTCATCCTCAAAACTATACCTCCGCACCATCTCCATCATCGACAGCTTCGCTTGGGCGAGAGCCAGGTCCCGACATACACAACCACGAGCCCCAGCTGCAAAAGGGGTGAAAGATCCTTCGTTGGTCATCCTCGTTGCAAGCGTCTCATCCTTCAGCCAGCGATCCGGACGGAACCACAGCGGGTTGTCCCAGTACTCCGCGTTCTTGTGGAGACTTGTGAAGCTCGAAATGACGACTGAGCCTTTTGGGATTAGGTAGCCTCCAGGAAGAACGACGTCTTGTTTGGCGTTGCGCGCAGTCTGGTAGCTGGGCGCATGCAGGCGGAGAACTTCTTTCAAAAAGGCGTCGAGGAATTTCAGGCTGTGGAGCTCAGCGCATGTCCACCGCTTCTTGCCCGCCGTGCTCGAGGATGACTTTTCGCTCTTGACATGTTGGGTGATCTCCTCGTGGAGACGCTCCTGGTTCCCCGGGTACCGCGTAAGCGCATAGATCGCCCACGCCAGCACAGCTGAAGCCGTGGCGAAGCCTGCTCCTACTGTGACTACCAAGTTGCCTAGCACCATCTCGTAAGGAAGACGATTGCCCGACTTGTCGGCAGCACGGTACAGGAAATCCGTTATGGTTTTTGCGCTCTTCAAAGCGTTCGGGTCGTTAAGCGCGAGGGAAGGTCTGTCTTTGTCGATGGAGGCGAGCATGGCTTCTTCGCACGAATCGAACAGTTGCTGGCGCACAGGCTTGAGATTTACGTGAGCACCGGCGGGTAGGTACTTGAACCATTTGGGTTGCAGAGACTTTCGTTTGGCGAGCGAGAGGAAGCCGCCGAAGTACCGGATTGGGGCCGCGAGTGGAGTTGTCGTGCATTCGAAGTGTTTCAGGTCTTGGTTGAAGACGACGCGCCAGATGATGGCCGAAGCGAGCTTGAGCGTGTAATGGTAGACATTGATGGCGAGATTGGATGAGGCAAGTTCATCGAAAACGGGGAAGGAGGCCTCAATTGCGTCTTGCATGAGTGGCACATAATGAGTGACCGCGCGTGGTGATAACATCGGTGGAACAAATTTGCGGTTTGGTATGCAGGCTGGAGCCGTGCTGTCACACGTGAAAAAACTGTGCTGTTCGCTCATGTAATAGAGTGGGTGGGATGGATCCGATGTTGTTTTCGTGAACAGGTGATCATCGCGTAGGATATAGCGGGAGATGACCGGGTCACCGTTCACGAATATTGTTGTACCCATGTTCTCAGTCTTGATCATAGGACCGTATCGGGAGAACAGTCGGGTGAAGTTGCCGAGGGCATCTGGGTAAATCTCGTAGCGGTTGCCGACGAACGGCAGTGTACGTGGGCCTGGTGGTATGCGGACAAACTCATGGCGCGTTGCTCGCAATTCGATCTGAACGTTGACTTCCTGCACCTCTCTGAGTGTCGAAAGCGATTTGTTTTGTTCGTCAATCATGAAGAGTACTTTGAGGGATCAGCGTCGTTCTATTACGTCCCAATTGATCGATTACCTCTCGGGTTGGCGAAAGCAAAGACCTTGGTGAGGCTCTCCGTGAGCTGCTCAAACTTCGCAAAGAGGGAGATGTCAATGTCTTGTGTTTGCCCTCTCTGCTTGTCTGCGATGTAAAATGTCTTGAGCATTTTCGCTGATTGATTATTGTTCCGGCCTTCGGCAATGGCGTGATCTTGTGGGGACGCAATAATCCTGGTGTCACCGGAGGACGAGGATGTAGAAGTAACAGTGAGGTGGCTGAGGTATCGTCTATAAGAGAAGATGGTACAGAGAATGGGCCCATCCGTTTGTGATGTGTAAATGGTGACCACGGGAACTGTTGAGGCTGACTATCTAGGTAACCACTGTTGCAACTTTGGACAAACGGCACACCGGTGAATTTCTCGCCTGTGATATCGACTCACCGATTATCTGCGAACTTCAGGGTCTATTGACTATAGATACAGAGTACTCTCTCAGGAGTACACCACGGCAGCACAACACGAAGAGAAAAAGCCCACTTAACATCCAGAGATGTCGGACACAGTCCCAGAGATCCCACTCGACCAAATCTCAGCTCACAACACGCTCTCATCCCTGTGGATCGCCGTGCATGGCAATGGTAAGCGTACTTTTTAGCTCTGGCACGCCCGTGTTTGTTTACTCCCACCTTTCGGTTGCTTACCAAATCATGTCCAGTCTACGATGTCACTTCTTTCGTTTCCGACCACCCGGGCGGCACTGAAGCTCTTCAAGCCAGTGCCGGAACCGACGGCACCAAAGCATATGAATACAGGGCCACAGTCGTCTCAATACTACAGTCCTACAGCGATTTCTGATTGGAACAATGAAAGGAGCAACTCTAACCGCCGCGGACACCTCGGTCACCCTTCTGCCCTCAGCGGCGAAGCACAAGAGTCAAATTCCCGGGTTGGCCCTGACGATCTCGAAGAATCTCTTGGTGGTGGCCGTCATCGGTATCGCGTTTGCTCAACGGGACAGGCAGAAGATTGCTGAACGCGACGAGAAGATGGGTCAAGGCAGTGGTGGATGCAGTGCCAGCTATGCGTTCTGGTTCGGAGTTACGGTAACGTCTTCGCTCGGTCTTCTTGGGGGTTTGTGGTTCTGGGTTTTGTTTCGGGCGACGTTGGAGTACGATACCGGCTTCCCTGCTACGACTCCTAGACGTAGGAGAAATTAGATACCATGACCGGTGTCGGTAACAGATGACATGGAGGTGGGTCAGGCAGGGACATACATAAATTGCTTTCTTACTAGATGATGAAAAAGGGTGGTACGAAATGCAGTAGAGTGCGAAGAGCATATGAGTATGGTGTCAATCCCGGACGGGGGTTGAGGGTCACCAGGTACCGCAATAATTCGAGATCGACGAGAAGAGTAGCAGCCACCAGCTTTGAATATAAGACCAAAATCTTACAACCTAAACCGGTAGCTTGTCTATCTTTGATTATCTTTGAGTAACTAAGAGGCCCTTGTATAAAGTGTTGAGGATATACAGGCTATACTTTTGTCGTACTCTAGGTAGGGTTTCCATCAGCTGATCGATCACGATTTTTCCATGTACCTAAAATGGCCTCTCGCTGCATAAATATAGGAGACACCATTTACAGCTTTGGTGTGCGCATCTATCCCCTCGCCATAGCCCAATCGAGCGCCCTCAACACCGCCTTGCTCTCCATCGGTTGCTTTGGAACATCATGCGCTCCTTCATGCCTGATCATCCTTGTCGTATCCTCATTGCAAATGCTATGCGCCGCCTCGGCCATGCTCATCATGAACCCGGCATCGCTTTTCCCCCACACATGCACCGTTGGGATTTGTACCTTCTGCTCTAACACTCCGGGATACATGACTCTAGGAACCTCATTCAGCTGCCCGTTTCGAAACACTTCCATATTAATGGGCGGCAGCAACGAGGCGTTGGCTGCAGCAGCCACGATCGTGCGTTTTAGAATGCTGACGAAGTCTTGCTCGGCGGTCGTTCAAGAGGCGGACTTAAGCGGGTCGAGACTGGGGTTTGTGATGTCGTACTCGACGTCTCGTAATTGCGAGATGATGGCGTCGCCGAGAGTAGGGTCGGTACTACAGGGCATGACTGATGAGAAGAGGACAGAAAATTTGACGGCAATGGTATCGGAGGCGGTCTGTTGTTGGTAGCAATACGAAAGGGCTATGGCGGCGCCTTGACTAAAGCCGAAGATGCCATCGAAGGGCTTTTCGTCGGTGAGGAGGCCTTCGAGGTACGAGACGGCTTGCGCCATATGTTTGGGAGAGTAGGTCTCCGTGTGCGAGAAGAAGGGACCGGGTTGCGATGCTGGCACGCCTGTAATGGAAGGTATCAGTGGACACAATTTTGGAATGAAAGGATCAGAGTATTGGCGCACCTGGTCCCGCTCGCTTTCGAACGGTCCATCTACAAAAACGAGCTCGAAGCTGGGATCTAGCTCCCGACGTAGACTCGCCATTTGCGCCCCCAGAATCTCACATGAGCTGCCGACGCCATGAAGACAGAGGATCTTCATCTTTGATGAGTGGAATGGTCGAATATATAGACAGCTTTGGCGCGCAGATGGCAGACGTGTAATGATATCTGCCTCGTTCGGCTCCGGCTGTGTGGTATGTGAATCACCCGCTCTCATCAACTCCAGTTCTGTCTCAAATTCATCTACGACGGTTTTGAATCGTCAACTTCCGCGTTCTGTGTGTCCTGAAGGATTACACAGTAGAAATAAGCTCCTTTCAGTTCGTTTGTCTGTAAGAAGAGCGGGCAAGGCGGCCCTCTTCCAAGCTCACGTCTTCTCTTCAAATTCAAATACTGGCAGTCCGTTTACGTGAAGAACGCCGGTAAAGGTGACCCAATCGTGGTCCGATAATCGTCCACCCCTGGTACATTCAACAACTCTGCCATCCGCGCGCTAGGTTGTTCGTACGTAAGCTTGAGCACCTCTCTTCTCTGCGTATATAGACTGTGTCTGTATCGTAAGAAAGGCTGTCGTAACTTCACACTGACTGGTTCTTTACCTTCCTACCCTGAACATTTTCTAGACTCAACTCTTTTTTCATCTCCCATAGACCGCATTTCCTCGACCAAATAGCGTCAGCCGTGAATCCTCCACCCGACAAGCAAGAGCCCATCGCGATAATCGGCGCAGCATTTCGATTCGCCGGTGAAGTTTCATCCCTCGGGTCTTTGTGGGACATGATCAGCCAGGTCACGACCGGACACTGCAAAGTGCCTGCCGACAGGTGGGATAGCAAGAACTGGTATCACCCGGATCCCGACCGCAAAGGCGGCATCAGTCTCGAGCACGGATACTTCTTGTAGCAAGATATCAGCCAGTTCGATGGGCCTTTCTTCTCGGTGACGGCCAAGGAGGCGGCGGTCATGGATCCGATGAAGCAAATGTTGCTGGAGGTTAGCTATGAGAGCATCGAGAATGGGAAATGACTGAATCTGCTCACTCTACATAAATGGTGGATGTATGGGTTTTGTGGCTAACTTCGTATAGCTGGCAATCCGGTCGAGAAGCTGATGAACAGCCGTACCGGCTGCTATGTGGGCTGCATGACGAACGACTACGAAATGCTCTCCCTATATGATATCTACGACATCGGGCACACAGCAGCCGCCGCCACGAGCGAGACCATGACCGCCAACCGGGTATCGTGGTTCTTCGGCATGACGGGCCCGAGTCTGACTCTCGACACTGCTTGTAGCTCCTCTCTGTATGCACTCCACCTCGCATGTCAATTCCTCAGGCTGAAGGAGACCAACATGGTAAGTCTTATTCCATTCTCCGCCTCATCAACGGGCCGTGGACTAACATGATACTCGCAGTCCCTCGTAACCGGCGTCAACCTTGTCAATGGGAGAAACTTGTAGTATTAGACTATGGGAAAGAGAGGCTATATACGAGGAGGGCAGAGGCAGCCAAGGCGCTAGCCGCGGGGCAGTCACGTGTGGGAGTATTCACCACTGACAAACCTCATGATCAACCCCAACACAATGCACCAACTCTCCGCCATGCACATGCTCAGCCCCGAAGGCATCTAGCACACCTTCGACAATCGCGCAAACGGATACGGTCGCGGCGACGGCATCGGTACAATGGTAGTCAAGCGCCTCTCGGACGCCATCCGCGACGGCGACACGATCCGCGCAGTGATCCGCGGGACCGGCGCAAACGCTGATGGAAAAAGACCAAGTGTCACACAGCCCAGCTCAGAATCACAAGTAAAACTCATTGCACAAACGTACGAAGGTACTGGTCTCGATCAGTCGGATACGGTGTACTGTGAGTGCCACGGCACAGGAACACCGGTCGACGACGCCCTCGAGTTGACTGGTATCGCGAACACCCTTGGTAAGGCACGAAGTGAGGCAGGCAAATCGCCGCTGTATGTTGGTAGCATCAAGCCATCTGTCGGTCACACCGAAGGCTGTGCGGGCCTTGCGGGAGTGTTCAAGTCCATCTTGCTACTCGAAAAGGAAATGCTGGTACTCACGTACGGTGTCGAGTGCGTCAATCCGAAGCTTAAGTTGAAAAATTGGCATCTTGCGCTTCCGCAAGAGGTTCTGAGTTGGGAGACGCAAGGTCTTCGTCGAATCAGTATCAATTCTTTTGCTTTTGGTGGTGCGAATGCACATGTCATCTTGGATGATGCATACCACTACTTGCTCAATCGGGGCCTGGACGGCAAGCACAACACGACGGTAAACGAGTGCGGTCTGGATGCGAAGATTGCGAGTCAAGTTGCCACCAAGCAATTGGTCCTCATCAGCGGTAAAGACCAGACGAGCATTAAGCGTATATCCGAAGGCTTGAAAGTATGGCTGGACAAAGACTCGGCAGACTCGAAGTCCTTGGAGAACCTCGCATACACCGTTGGCCAGCGCCGTACACATCTCGAATACTGATCTTTCGCAATCGCAGACTCGCTTCCAGCACTGTCGAATAGCCTCATCAAAGGCCTCCCCACAGCCCTATAAGCGCAGCGCAACAGCAAGAACTCGTCATGATCTTCACAGGACATGGCGCGCAATGGCCACTCATGGGAAAAGAACTGTTCGAGATCCCCGTGTTCCGTCAATGTGTTCAACTTTCACAGACCTACCTTGAAGAGCTTGGGTGCACCTGGAGCGCTATCGAAGAACTGTCAATAACAGGCAACAAGATCATCAATCGACCTGAATATAGTCAGCCCCTTTGCACAATACTTCAGGTCGCATTGACCGATACTCTGCGGTTCTGGGGCATCCTTCCCGTCGCCACGATAGGTCACTCCAGTGGTGAGATTGCGGCCGCATACGCTGCATCTCTGCTTAGCCATAAGGAGGCCATCAAACTGACGTACGTCCGCGGAATCAGCTCTGCTGCCGTTTTCCAACCAGGTGCCATGATGGCCGCCGGACTATCGCAAGAAGCCGCGCAAAAGTACCTCGACCGCGTCCCAGTCGGTTCGGCTGTCGTCGCATGCGTCAACAGTCCCAGCAGCGTCACCTTATCTGGCGACACCGAATCCATCCAATAACTCGAGACCATGATTTCAAAAGATAGTGCATTCGCACGTCAATTGAAAGTGACGACGGCGTATCACTTACCACACATGAGCGAGGTCGCGCCCAAGTATCTGGATATGATAGGAGACATCATACCAAAAGAGCCTACGGAACCAGGTGACTGCCCTGTCATGTACTTCTCCCTCACAGGAAGCGTTGTCTCTTCTTCCAAGGAACTCGATGCCCAGTACTGGGTCGACAACATGCAGAATCCAGTCAAGTTCCCACGAGGCGTGTCGGCGCTGTTGAAGCACAATAAAGCCGCCCCAGGTACTTCACGATCCACAGCCGTACAGTGGGGCTCGTTTCTTGAAATCGGACCACATGCTGCTCTGCAAGGACCGCTACGCCAAATCATCGACGCGAGTAACAAAAAGTTTGCAAAAGTAGCGCCGTACGCGTCAATGTTGATGCGTAACAAGGACGCCATCGACACATCGCTAAACGCAGCTGGTGTCACGAAGCACTGCGCTGGGACTGTAGCGGTGGTGTATGAAACAGCACCGAGCGGCGTCGAAGACTCCACCGTCGATGCGCTGTGGGAGAAGTGATCGAGCATGTACACAGCGCTGAAGTCGGAAAGCAACTCGATGGCCGTCGACACGGATGCTTTCTACAAGAACTTGGATTCTATCGGTATGCAGTATGACCCTTCGTTCCGGAACGTCACATCGCTGACTGCCGTCCCATCAAAGGGCGCGTCATACGGCTGCATCTTTGTCCCAGACACTGCGGCCACAATGCCGAAGGAGCATGAGTCGCCACACGTCATGCACCCAGCTACCATAGACTCCATATTTCACATGGTGCTGGCTTCTCTCAACGCTGGCAGGCCGGTGAAGCAGGCAGCTGTGCCTTACAGTATCGAGGAGATCTACGTTGCTTACGATCAGCCAAAGACACCGGGTTCGCTTTGCGCTGCCTACAGACGCTTGTTGTCGCAGGATGGACATGAGATCATGACTTAGCTGGTCGTCTCGGACCATGAGTGGACCAAGCCCAAACTCACGGTCAAGAACTTTGCACTGCGCCAAGTCACCGCAGGCGATGGCGCAAACACAACGAGCAATACAGCCTCGTTGGAGCCAGGCAAGAAGTGCGCAAGTCTGACCTAGATTCCGGATCTCTCGTTCGTAACCCGTGACAGCTATCTCGAGAATATGGTACCAGCGTCCGGCAAGGTATCCACTTTGGTAAGGAAGTGCTTAGATTCAATCTTCCTGAAGAAGCCTAGCAGCTCTCTCCTCATTGTGCTTTCTGATGATTCCGAGTCTAGCCAGGATGTGCTTTTGCATATCAAGACTCAGACATACGGGCCGGAAAAGCTCACGGTGTATGCAACCTCCGAGGCGCTGTTGCAGTTGTTGAATACCGCGCTCGAAGGCTATGCAAGTGGTACCATTATTACGACTGAAGTTTTGCCAGAGAACCAACTGCTTCCGTCACCAGTCCCACATGGCTACGACGTGGTGATCGGTTTGCGTGTCGCTGAACGGACTGCGACCAAATTGGCGGGAATACCTCCGCTGGCTATCCTCACGCATGATGGTGAAGTTGATCAGAGCAGCTTTGAGTTTCTAGAGAAATATTTCGCTCACCGGGCGACAGACGATGCGACGTCTGTCCTCATCGTCGCCGACCCGTGTGTTCTTTCGACGGATCTTCCAGACTCAGTCATTTTCCTGGTGCCGTCATCGCCCTCACCTCTCCTAACAAATTTTGCAACGGTCCTTCAAGCCAAGATAGAGGATTTCGGTGTTATCGTCTACCACGCCCGTCCCACTCAGAAAGGAATATCCAACCTCGCCGGACAATCAGTAATCTCTCTCCTCGAGATCGACAGCGCCTCGGTCTACGCATGGACGGAAAATGAGTTCCTCGCGTTCAAGACACTCGTCTCCACAGTCAGACATCTCTTCTGGATTACGCGTGGCATTCTCATGAACAGCTGGTCTACTGGTGTCGAATTCGCTTCTAGCCAGGGTCTGTTCCGGGTAATGCGCAATGAGTACCCCATGGCGATCTTACCGACTCTCGATCTTTCTTCCAATGCAGACTTGTTAAGCGAGCGGTTTGCGGATCTTGTGGTTAATATTTGGCGCGCATCGCTTGGTGAAGACGCTGATATGGAGTACGTTGAGTTGAACAGTGTGATCCATGTTCCTCGTGCGACTGGAGAGGAGGGATTGGACCACGAGTTGCAGTTGGCGAATAACTCGGCTCCGCCAATTTGGACGGCGATGGGGGCGAGCACGAATCCGCGTAGGGCGAGTGAGCTGGCACACACCAAAGGTCACGTCTGGACCGAAGAGACCGCATTCCGTCCTTTGGAGGACGGTGAAGTGGAGGTGCAGGTTGAGTTCGTTGGTCTGGAAGCTTCTCACCACACTTTGAGCTCCGTGAAGCACGCCGTCGGGAACTTCATCCGTACGGGCAATGACTGTGCCGAATTCTTTTCTGGTCAGCAAGTGGTTGTGTTCATCAACAATGTTGCGAGGACCCATGTGCGACAATCCAAGACGGTTCTCGCGCCGCTTCCTGAAGGTCTTCGACCCGAAGAGGCTATTACGTTCATCGAGCCCTTGATCGCCGCACAATACGCACTCATTGAGGTCGCTCGTTTGAGTCAAGGTCAGACAGTACTGCTGGACAACGCCGCAAGTGCCGTCGGCCAGGCTTTGATTCAAGTCGCAAAAGCTTCTGGTGATGAGGTCTTTGCGCTTGTTGACAGCAAGGCCGAGCGTGACCTGATCGTGGATCGATTAGCTCATGCGCCAGCACCTTGTGCAGCATGGTCTCATCTCTACAGCTGCGAGGTCCAAACCAGTCGCCTCGTTACCGGTCGCCGAGGATCTGATACTCTTTCTCTAGGCATGTGACGAGTACCAAGAGCTACATGCGCGAGCAAGACTACAGTTGCCATTCGATACTCTACCCATGGCTTCGCTCGAAAGTTATCTTCCCACTTCCAAAACGCTCCTACACCCCTCTCTGACTCTAAATCTTAGCCCACCGGAGTAACACACCAGCCGCAACAACCGGCAAGACACTAACCAACTCGCCCAGCCCCGCAAACTCCGGCGGAATACGCGCATGCACAAACGCGCCGGCAGCAAGTAGGATAGCAAACACATTGTACACAAAGCTCCAACCAAAGTTGAAAGCGATGCGATGAATCGACTTGCGACTGACGGCGATGGTGATGAGGATTCCTGACAGGCTTGGACGCATGAGGACTACGTCTGCGGCTGATTTGGCGACGTCGGTGCCTTCGTTCATGTGCACGCCGATGGTAGCCTGCGCGAGAGCAATAGCGTCGTTGGTCCCATCGCCGCAGAACATGACGACGGGCTCATTCGCTTTCTTTCCCGAGTTGCGAGGATCAGAAGTCGCGAGGAGGTTCTTGATATATGCTTCCTTGTCTGCCGGACCGCAGCGAGATCGAATGTTGGAATCAGGGATGTTGAGTTGAGACGCGACTACTCGGACGACACCGTCATCATCGCCGGAGAGGATGTGAACAGAAATGCCGTCTTGCTGCAGCTTAGAGATGGTAGAAAGAGTGTCGTGACGTAGAGCATCCTCAAGTCCAAACACGGCAGCGAGGCAACCGTCCTCAACAAAGCAAAAGGCTGTATAGCCCTGGGAAAGAACAGACTGAACAAGAGAATCTTCCGAAAGGTTGAGCCATCTAGAATTACCTGCGTGGAGAGTGCGACCTGCGAAAGTGCCCTCAACACCGCTGCCAACTATACTCTTAGGGTCGGACACCGTTGTGGCTGTGACACCATCCTTTTGAAGGTGAGTTGCTACGGCAATGGACACAGGATGCTTACTGCCTCCAACAAGGCCCAAGAGCAGAGCCTTCGTGTTTGGGGAAGCGCTGGGGTACTCTT
>Ga0265798_10002118_pt1 | contig 29654 bp, 36 predicted proteins | sample P3T30metagenome_FD_192430 | JGI IMG/M metagenome (GOLD analysis project Ga0265798, IMG submission 192430) | Plant litter microbial communities from East Loma Ridge, Irvine, California - P3 T30 | ecosystem: Environmental > Terrestrial > Plant litter > Unclassified | place: USA: California...
TATAGGTATGACGTCGTAACCGCCATGACACCTGTCTTGCCCACTCTAGACCTTTGATCAGCGGTGGTCAAGGCTGTTCTGGATCCAATCTGGCTCAAGGCCCATTTTGGTCTTGACAAGGCTGTTCTAGGCTTGAGAATATACCTGGATATTTGGCCGGTCTAGACTTGTACAACACATTTGGTTGGTCTAGACTTATTTACCGTTTTCCACATGTATCATTGGCAATGTTTATCAATTTGATTCTAGGCGCGTTGCATGTACTTGTCTTTGGAGATTTGTTTATCTCCATCAATGTTCTGCTCTGTTATAGGATCCTGAATAATACAACGGAAAGTACAGAGCACCACTCACTACTTGATCCAATGTTATGAGATGTCACTAAGCTACGTCGACCAACGATAGGTGTCGACGCCCAACTCAAGAATAGGTCCAGCTCAGATAGATCTGTCTTGTAGAGATTGAAATATCTTTGGCGAGCTTTGGCGAGAATGAGCTAAGAGCGTTGAGTTGCTGCTAGTTCAAGTGTTGGTTGAGGTAGCGTTCAAGGAAATGAGAGATAGGTGGGCAATATTGATTGTATAGTGATACTATATGAAGATAGAATTTAAACTAAGAGTAACTATAAGTAACTACAGCTGACAACAATCAGAGATCACTGAGATTCTTCAAGTCTCGGCGAGTCTCTTATATATCTTCAATATTCCATTGGTACCATGCGGTCAATCCCTTGGCCCATATGCTCCATTCTCTGAACAATAAGATGAGAACAATAGGACGGTTGGACTAGGTTTTGCTAAGCATTCATGACCCTGAAGAACAATAGGTGATTTATCAATAAGTTCTTATTGTTCTTCGAGAACAATAGGACTTTGTTGAATTTGGCCAAAAGTTGTTGAACTTGGCTGAAAGTAGAATAAAGTCGGCATGAACTAGCTCGGCACGTTATCCGGAGTGATCCGATTGATATGGGTCGATATGTGAACGAAGGTAGCAAAAGTTATTTGAATGTTGCCGAGTGTCGGCAAGAACTAGGTGTGTTTAGATGATGACCGATATGATTCCGTGACATAATCAGAACCAACAACCAACTCCTCTCGCCATTCAACGGCCACAAGAGCCTATGATAAAGGATTCCGAGACCTTTACTGGACAGAGAGATTCTCTTCACTTCTTCATCACCAAATGCAAGCTCGTATTTGAGCTTCAGCCCTCTCGCTTTGGCAATGATCAAACCAAGGTTAGTTATACGATCTCCCTTCTACGAGGTACGCCGCTCTTGCCTGTGCAACCTCTACTATCTTTTGACTCTCAATCTGTTTTCCTCAACAACCATCGACTCTTTATCCAGTACCTACAGACAAACTATGGTGATCCCAATGAGAAGGGTACCGCTCGCAAAAAAACTCAAGAGCCAGAAACCAACTGGCCTAGCTTTAGCGTACTTTGCCAAATTTCCACAGTACATCGCCCTACTTAGCTGGCTAGACCAGGACCCTATTATCGACAAGGCCATTGACGATCTCAAGCCATTCCTCGCCATTCCTCAAGGACAAAGTTGCTTGAGCTGGCGACAGAACCAGCACTCTCTCCGAGCTCATTGCTTTTATAGTACCTCTCGACAGTCAACTGTACGAGCGTGTCACGATGCTAAAACCTAGACCATAGCTTGAGCAGCATGCAGCCTTTACCACTGCACCATAAAAAGGTCACAATAGACCAGACAGCCCAAAATCTGATCTCAGTCTACATATAGACCAAGAAGTCGGTTGGCAACTGCACTTCAATATAGTTTAGTGACAATGCGCGAGCAGGAGAAGAACATCAAATTTGTAACACCAGCGCCAAGCCACCAAACAAACCTAAAGCAAGTCATCCGACAACTACGACTACTTCAGTAACTTCGGCTACCTTTACTCCCAGATTGAATAACTTTGCCAAACAAAAGCCTGCCTATGTAAACCGTAACAGGTCCAACAGTGGTACTGCTCAAGGTCCGCTTACTGATGCCAAGATACAACAACAAAAGAATGCAAAACTTTGTCTTTACTACGGGGAAGGTGAATATATTGCCAACAACTGTCCCCTTGCCCAAGCTTGTAACGCAACCACCCATGTGTCACTGGGCTACTTCGACTAACAATGTATGTTGACGTCCAACTTGAGGTATTGTGGGTTGAGTTAGACTATCTTGTAGGGACTTGTACTAACTTAGTCAAACTTTGGCGAGAATAAGCTAAGAGCGTTGAGTTGCCGCTAGCTCAAGTGTTGGTTGAGGTAGCGTGCAAGATGTGTACAAAGACTGAATAAGGTAGTTGTGCAGTAATGAATGTATAGGGCACTACGGGTACTATGGCTTAACTTATAACGATGACTACGGTTGACAACAATTAGAGATTGCTGAGATTCGACAAATCTCGGCAAATCTTGGCAACAATTCTTATACTAAGTTTCACTTTAGCACCACGCGTCCAAGTTTCACTAATCCCATATGTCCATCCTTCCTACTGAAACATTGTGTTTCATTGTGATGGCCGCAAGAGGTATGAGGCGTAATAAGTTGACCGCAATTGGTAGTGAATTAAGTCGAGAATGATATAGATAATTGTACTGGCCGTAAATGGAAGAACTCGTATGAACTTCGGCAAACTTAGTCGAGATTGACCATCAGTGGAATTAGTGAACAAGGGCTTGAAGATTCCATCGTTGTACGGTGCTGGTGTTTCGATACTCGGTACTTGGTGGTATGTCGAGGAGAATGAGCTACCAACTCGGCCACTAATTACCATTAGTTGATCGACCATTCAAATGTCGACGTATGTCGGCGAAGATACGTGAACTCCAATATAATTCCGTGAAAAAGCCTCGACTATTGCCAAAAATAAGCGAGAAGACCCAACCATCACAGAAACAAAACCAGAGACAACCAAAGTGATCTTGCGCTCTATTCTGGGTGGAACTTTGCCAAACATAGGTAAAAGTGTCTACACCCAGTCTCAATTATCAAAGGACAATCACGCCGAACTTGTTACTGCAAAACCGCAATTTTACAAACCACAGGACAACTCTGAAGACGAGAAAGAAACTCAAGAACTGTTAGTTCGTAAACCTGACTATTGCCATGACTTCCTTGACATTATCAGACAGAAACAAGGAACTCAGAACTCAGACCTTACCACTGCCAAGAGAATACAGTACGCAAAGTGATCTCCCACCTTTGGCAAGTTATCAGCCGCCGAATTATATCAACTAAGTGACAACCAACAGAAGGTCTTGTTGGAGACACTAGTACGAGGAACCGCCGCAGGTTGAATAGGACCCAGTAAGGCGTCCTATGGTTCGCCAATGATCTTTATCCCTGAAAAAGATGGGGGATGGCGTATGATTGTCAATTGTCGGAAAATAGACGAAGAGACAATCCCCGACGCCTACCCACTTCCACTGATCAGCCAAATCACGAATGATCTTAGTAAGGCTATGTTCTTTATTAAGCTTGATCTGATTGGTGCGTACCAATTGCTTCGCATGGCAGAGGGACAGGAACCTCTCACTGCGTTCAGAACTCAGTATGGTATGTCTGAATCATTATTTGTTTGCGGCAGACTACAAAATGCGCCAGCAGTATTCCCACACTTCCTCAACGACGTCTTCAAAGAACCATTAGGTCGTGAATTTACTATCTACATTGACGACATCATCATGTACGCGTCTGAAATTGCCATACATTGCCGAGTCACTCGTAATGTTTTGAAAATCGTCCAAAAAGCTTTGCTCTATCTCAAGGCTTTGCAATACGAATTTGGAATGACTTCAATGACATGAATTGGATATGTAATCTTGGACAAAGACAAGGTTGTAGCTATTCAAAGCTTCCCTGTGCCAACAAACCTCTGCGAACCTTGATCTTTCATCGGGCTTTCAAGGGTTCATTGCTAATCCGTACCAAACCTTTCTGGGATTGCGTATATGTAGACCGAGACTAGACTTTGGGCTGTCTGGTCTATTGGGGCGCTTTTATAGTGCAGTGGTAAAGGCTGCATGATGCTCAAGCTACGGTCTAGGCTCTGGATTAGTGACAGTAGCAAGGCTATAACGATGTAACAATTTCAATGGCAAAACAAAAGCGTTACAGCTGCTTCACTGAAAATAATGTGCCTGAATTCTAGTTAATCCCAGCGGTTTGTAGATCTTAGACGCTGTTACTGGGCAACTGATATGGTTTCGTGACCATTTCTTACTCAGAAGAACAAGGCCTTCGAGTGAGAGATATCTCAGCAACACGCTTTTCAAGAGCTCAAGGATTTTCTTACCAAGGCTCTATTTTACAACACTTCACGCCGGCTAAAAGTACAGTTATCTAGACCAACGCATCACATCTCGACACGGGTTTCATTATCTCTCAGATTGTGCTTGTCAAGCCTTTGAGAGGTCTTCCCATATGTCACTTCAGGTACACAGCACCGAAACACTGAACGTATGAATCTGACCCATTAAATGAGACTCAATTGTCAGCCTCGTGTTCATCATAGCGAATGGGGATGCTTACGGAATTACATTGAAATTCACATATTCTCGCCAACATTCGTCAATCTGCCAGCAACATCCAACAATCAAGACACCAGCATAGGTCAATGATGTGATATCTGAGCTCTGGATGATACCTTCCAGTTCCAACTAGACCAAACAAAGTTTACCGGACATCAAACAACTCCTTCCAATTGCGGTTTCAACTCGACAAATTACACCACTTACGGCTCAACTTGTTCCAATTGCAGCCATCCTTGTATCAATCTAGATTTTCTTTGAGAGATTCACTGAAGTCGATGCGATAGATACATAGAAAGATGAAGTACAAGAGAGAAATGAAGCCAGGAGGAGAACAATGGAAAAGCGGTGTTCAAAGGAAGCAATATGAAACACTACCCCTTGATCACCAAGTGAAGTCGCCACATTCTCACATCCTTTGGCCAACACAGTAGGGCACAAGGTTCCAATTAGAAGGAGTGGAAGCATGTTATCGAAGTAATTTGACGCAAGATGCTGGAGCTTGACAATTTATAAGAAATGCTGCCAAGATTTGTCAAATCTCAGCGATCTCTGGTTGTTGTCAATCATAGCTACCGCTACTCGTAAGCTATAGTCGACCTGTCACAATGCTAGAACCTAGACCAGATCGTAGCTTGAGCATCGTACAGCCTTTATCACTGCACTATGGAAAGATCACAAACAGACCAGACAGCTAAAAGTCTGGTTTCAATATACATATAGGCCGAGCAGTTGGGTGGCAGCCGCACTTCGATATAAGCCAGTGGTACATGACTACATCTCTCGTGCAGGGCCCATGACTGACATTGACCTTGCTCGTCTGACGCGAGTCACCGAATTTGCGTTGACTCTCAGTTCTGCTCTTGAAACATTGCACACTGCATGACTTGGTATACAAGAATCTTGACAAGGCTGCAAAATGGACTAGCTATTATAATTTTTTGGTAATAATTCTTTTGAGTCAAATCAACGTCTACCTAAAACTCACTTTACATCCAAGCTTGCATCTATTCCATTTGTGTACCATATGAGCATTCAATCCAGTACTAAATGGAACTATCTAATTTACTCCTTCAAGCGTTGACCGTCAATTCACCATGGGAGCCGCTTTATGTAACTAGACAGGTGCTCTTGAAGAATCGTGTATGCAAAGACCAAACACCTGGAACTGACTATGTCGCCCACTAATATGCTGTGCTCCTCCATCTGAATCGAGAAGTCGGTATTCAATGCATTCCTGACCATTGTTGCCCTGTCTCACCCTCCAGAGTCTGCTCAGCGCCCACAATACTTTTAGTGTATCTCTGGAGCAGCCGTCTTACATAGTCAGATGCCCACTTTGGTGGTCGCCCCTAGGCTACGCGAAACTCTTGCTGTCTTCGCACCGCCTAGTCCACCCGCAACTGCTCCTTGCCCTTAGACTGTTTGGGACGAAAGTAGCTGAGGAATCAAGAACTGTGTGATTCCTTTTCGTCTTCGTTAACGCTCTATGTGCCCGCTACACGGCTTTGCAGCAGTCACTGTAAATCTAGTTGAAGCGGACGGGCCCTTCATGTATCTACTCCCGAATCACAACGGCAACACACTGACTATATTGGCCTATGTCCGTGAGACTCTTTTCCTCACGAGGACCTATGTAACACTTTGCCATGTCCACTTGCCAGATTCACGGTACTGGGCTCCTGATAGTGACTGCGATGCTCACTAGGCAAGTTTTCAGACACACAAGACTCACGATAGACAAGCCGTCGCTGAGGGAGACTACCAACCGACTCACCGCTAACAGAAGTCGGGCGATGGACCATTGACGCCTTATGAAATCCAGTGAATCTGGGTGGCCTGAAGCATTACTCCCAGGTACCAACTATCGATATGCAGGACTTATTGATCAGTTTTCGGTGAACTTTGTGTCTCAGAACCCTGTGACGGACATTTGATCGCCCGCCACCCAAGTGAGAATGTTTAGATCAGACTCAGGTCAAGGTGCTAGTGAGGACTGACTTCGAAAACGCCTTGGGCATCACGTTGTGGCCGGAAAATCATTGCGAACGTATCGGGCTTACCAATGTCCTGTCGCTCATATCCCATCGGAGCTCCACCTTATATGCCGCTATACCAGGCGATATCAGGCCTCAATTTGCGCGTCGACATAGCGGCATGAGGGTGGCGGTCTGCTCGTTACCATTGAGATGCCCCAGGACCGGGTTGTTGATGACTGGTGAGCTCCGGAGATCGTCGGTCATCGATAGAAGTTTATTTGTACTGGCAGTTCCAGTAACAAAGTTAGTAGCTTTACTGTATATTGTAGCAATAGATCACGAGACATCCACGAAATCCGTGAGACCCATGGCGTCACATATCGTCGGGATCAGGCCAATGGGATCCTCTGCCCTGTGATGACTTGACAAGATGGCAGTGGCAGCAGTGCGATCTCGCAGACATGTCCGACTTCCCGATGATGGACTGTCGCCGATCGACCTAGTTGGAAGCATGGCGCAGTCCGACCCTCTCAATAGCACTGACGAAGAAAGACACTGCCTCATATCCGTCTACATAGATTCCCTTGTGTCAATACGCTACAACTTCTACATGCACTCGTACAACATAATCACATCCAGCCTACAAGACTGTTCTGACTGCAAGCCCACAACGGCATCCTGTTTAGATTGTTTACTACTGTAGGGGGGCGGCAGGAAACGGTGGACTGTTCACCGTCATTCCTCAAAGTCGAAGGACTGATTTGCCCTTGATCAGGCGTCGTCTGCGCGTCGATCGTTCTTTCGCATGACGGGACTTTCCTCGTTGGTGATGTGTACCGGTGGTGGTGGTAATGCCTCGCGGACGCTGTGCAAGAGCACGCTTCTGTGGTTCGATAAATCGGACGCAGGAGCTGGCGAGTCCTGTATGCCATCTTGGCCATCTCGATTCTGAGACGCGGCGGGACTCGCGAATGCGTAACCATCCGTAAGACTCGCTGGACTGGGACTGATCGCGGAAGATATCTCGCTCGGCGAACCCGGAACCCGAGCTTGTAGTATAGATAGACGGAGTGTACGGGCGATGGCTATTGGTCAGGTAAGGCGGTAATTCGTGGACTGAAACACCGACCATAAGCAATGATGTCGAGTCCAATGCATAACGCGAAGGGCAGCAATAACAGCAGGGCTGTGATTCGGCAGATGAAAGGAATCTGCATTTCATCAGCCCGTCTGACTGTCTCGGCCTTAATTCGAGGACGCACCGTTACGATTTCCATCCTGTCTAAGCGGCCTGATACAATGATAGATCCGGCGGCCAGATATGATTGTTGCAGGTGACCGAAAGGTATATCCTTGCTTTCGAGAAAAGAGAAGATTTGGGACGCGTTGAGATGTCGCGCGTCAATCATGCTCGACGTATAACAAAAGGGACCGAGCTGAATGACTAGGAGCTGTAGTGGGCGATATAATCGGCTTGTATGGGTCTGCTTGCCGTCGAATATACTATTAGTCGGTGCGTAGACGTTGACTTATATCGCACATCGACTGAGAACAGGAGGTGTGACTCTTGGCGGGAAAGCATTCATTCAGGCACCACATTCCCACGTGGAACAGGTCTCTTGTTCGCGGCTGGAACAGTCATTTTACCTAGCTTGTTACATCAATCACCAACATGTCCGCCGACCCGGACGCTCTAGCGGATGAGCTTTCTGGCATTATCACAGCCTTGGAATCTACACCGGACAATGTTGGGCTTCTACGGAGGGAGATCGCAATCCTGCGCGAGCTGGAAATGACTCCCGAGGCGCTGGAGACCACTCTGCGACTGTCAGCTTTGGTGATGGTGGAGGATCGTAAGTTGCATAGCAAGCTCTTCTACCATGACTTACAGCAGATCTCTGGGCGCTGTTCTTTGACGACTTTGAGAAGGCGCCCATGACCCTGGACCACTTCGTTCAAACGATTGAGCACTTGGATACCGCCGAGAAGGACTACTTCTGTAAGCCCAACGAGTGGATTTGAGTCTGACGTCAGCCATCAAATTGCTCGAGCGACATGTTAGAACCCTTGTTCATGCTTCAAGCGGGAGTCGTGAGGGGGTAGACGATGCTGTATCAGCCTTATTGAGTGGAGAAAACATGCGAGGCATGTTGTCAAGTGTATACGTACAAAGCGCTGGCGATCTAGGTCTCAGTCATCAGGTCTGGAATATGTGGAGGGATTGGGAGATGAGCGAGCTGGAGCATAGTGACGACAGGTAACTTTCCGCGTGAGCGACTTTGCTGACCCTCCAGGACCGCTCAGTTGGATCGACTACATGCCATGTATCTCGAAAGGCTCTCCACTCCGCACTTCGGTGGGTCATCCGTGTTCGTGATCTTGCTGACTCCCAGACATTGACTCGACCGCCGCTGCTTATTCCACCTTTTGCACCGAAAACGCTCCTGATGGCTACGAGGCCCGAATGGTGACCGCCACCTCCGCTTCGCAGAGTGCCAAGGCGAAAATGTCGGGAGAACGGCGTCACGGACAGACAAGAGAAGACTTTGAGCAGCAGCTTGTGAGTCATTCCTTGGGTCCGTATCTGACCATAGCTTTCGTCGGCCGAAGATTCCATGTCGAAGATTCCCACGCTTGTAGCCTATATGGACTGGGAAATGGATCCCAAAGCCAAGTCGTCCGGAGCCCATGGACCTGTGCTGGACCAAGCACTGATCCGATCAGTCAGCGAACGTACACTGGCCGCATACTCCTTGGCGTGTGGAGTGGCCTCCGACGACCAGACACGAGCGCAGCTGAAAGACGGCGAGGCTGCCATCTGGCAACGCTACGTCGATTGGCTGAGATCGTATGATACTGAAGCCGCTACCGAGGTAGCCATGCGAGCCACTCGTGCCTGTCCACAAAGTGCCCTGATGTGGTGCACCCTACTCTACGAGACGGTGAGTCTTCCCTTGCATCTGTCGACTGATTATCAGGAGCGTCAGCAGCGGCCAGAGAGCGACATGTCGGCTGCGTTCGATCGAGCCCAAGACCTCGGCGCAATGTTCACCGACGGTTCGACATCCTTCATCGATGTGTTTGTCGCTCGCGCAGCCCAGCAATATCGTTTCTTGACAGCGGACAATCGTATTGGTAAGTGCAAGCTTGATTATCTTCTTGCTTACACTGACAAAGGCCAGACTTCACCCCGATCATCGAGACTGCCGAACGCGGCTTTGCGTTGATGGAGCGATTGAGCAAAGCCGGCGATCATTCCCTGAAGCTGGAAAAGTACCTCATGAATTGGGTACGTATTAACATGGATCAAGTGCTGACGGCAGGCCGAGACATGTGCACCAGCACAGCTAGACGAGGTGTTGCGACTCGTAGATAAACCCCTGCGATCGCGTTCTACGTCGTATCAGTTCATCATTCTCAAAGCTGGGCTTGAAAGGTGTGCACTCGATCGCAGAGAGGGGAGCTGACGTGCAGTCGGCGAGGCAACAACGAGGCCGCCAGGCAGATTTACGTCAGTGCGATACAGCGCTCCGATCTTGACTGGCCCGAAGCTGTTTTCGAGGCGTACACGCAATTTGAAGATATACATGGAAGTGTGGGATCGATACTGCAGACCCGCAGTAAGATCGCCAAGGAGACACAGCGATTGGCTCGTCGTAGAGAAAAGCAACAGGAGCAAATGGCAGCCGAATACGTTGCGCCGGACCCTGTGGCCATAGAGATCGCGGATTCAGCGCCAGAAGTACCGATCGAAGCAGAGATAATCGAAACGAAAGAGTTACCGAGCAACGAGATAAAGCGGTGAGTCGTCACTGCGACCAGAGATTGACGAGCAGAAATCGAGAACACACCACCGTGCTCATCGGGGGTCTGCGAAAGGGAACTCCTCAGGCACTGATTGAATCCTTTTTCGAATCTGTGGGTGGTCTGAAAAAACTCGAGCTGACTGATAGTGCGGTCGCATCCGGGAGACTACCATCCTATCGCAAGACTCTCATCCATCAGATTCCGCTCTTCTCGAATTTCAAATTGTCGAATCTGTCGCGTCGGCTCTGGCCAAGAGCCGTCGAAAGCTCGACGGCCAGGAGATCTCGGTGACAATGCTCTGGCGTTCGACTTTGTTCATTACGAATTTCCCTCGTGAGATGGACGATGCTGCCATCAGGGATCTATTTGGCAATGTATGTCATACTGACAAACGCAGCGTGCTGACGCGGTAGTATGGACTTATTCTTGACAGTCGTTGGCCAAGTCGGAAGTATGCAGATGCCCGACGATTCTGCTACATCACTATGGAGTCACCAGTGAGTATCTCCCAGCGGCAGACGGTGCCATAGCTCATCCTCATAGACTGCAGCAGAAAGCGCTTTGGTACTGGATGGATACAAGTCAGACCCCAGCAGCCGATTCGGTCTGACTGTGCGAATCTCGGATCCGTCGGCCAAGGCGAAACGCACTGATGAGAAAGACAGCGTCCTGTTCGTGGGAGGGCTCGGATCCAAGACTACAGAACAGGATGTCAGAGACCTCTTCAAAGAGGTGAGTAACGATTCACTTGATACACTGACTGGGCGCAGAAAGCGTCGATCCGGCATTTGAAACTCGGCTGGGATTCGGTCAAGGGAATCTGCAAAGGCTTCGCCTTTGTCACGGTGTCTTCCGAGGTGAGTGGTCCTATACAAGGAAGCAGGCGCTCAAAACCAGGCCGACGCCAAGGAAGGCTTAAAGCTGCACGGTACCTCGTACCTTGGCAAGAAATTAAAGGTGGAGCAGAGTGATCCAAACTTCAACAACAAGAAGGCTGCAAGGTGAGTGAACCGAGACTAGAGCGAGTCTAACTGTAGCGACGCGGAAATGAAGGATAAGCGTAGTCGCACCGTTCGCTTAAATGATGTCCCAGAGGGCATGCAAGAGGCTTTACTTCAGCAAGCGCTGGAGAAAATCGTTCCCGTACGACGATTGGAACTGTTTGGCAAGACGAATCACGCTCAAGCTGAACTCGAGAACCAAGCTGTAAGCGACCCGTATACACACCGCTAATAGTCAGGACGTGGGCAAGCTCCTTCTTCGCACCGAACCATTTGTGGTGGGAGAGTCGACCATTACCTTCGCTGAGTCCGGTCGTCGACAACTAAACGCAGCCACGGAGCAGGCACAGACGAAGTCGTCAGAAGAGAAGGCTGACTCCTTGTCCTTTGCCCCACGAGCCGCAAGACGATCGGGAAACACGTTAGGACGAGGCAATCACGGGAAAGCGAATGCTGCGCCCATACCGCTGTCTGTCCCAGCGTCTGGCAACGTACAGGACGCTTTTCGAGCGGTAGTCAATGCCAAGAATAAACAGCGAGAAGGAAATTTAGAATCGACCCGAGGAAAACGTCCATTGGATCAGGCGGGAAACGCTGAAGGGCAGTCGGGGGGCGATCAGGAGGCAAAGAAGCCCAGGACGGATTAGAGCTGGTAAACCTCGCTAAGAGAGATATATATTATTGGCGCCAATGGAATGCGCAAATACCATCAGAGAATGTATAATGACGAGAAACACACATCATTTGCATTGATTTCAGGACTTATAATAAGTGGTTACGATTCTCTTCTTGTTTCACGAGCGATATCTCAAGAGTCAGTCCGGCCTAGTGTCGAGGGCCCCTATCGGTCAGCCGACAGCAACGCCAACTCTACTCTCATGACTTACTGGTTGTTCCAGACGAAGCCGGCGTTGAGGTAGGTGGCTGAGAGGTCAGTGTCCTGCACTTTGACCTCGACGAAGAAAGAGTCTTACCGTATGCCAACCAGGCAACGTATGGTCCCAAGAACCAAGTGGTGCTGAAGGGAGTGTTGAGACCGTGCATTTTAACGGTCATGGTGGCAACGGTTCCGGTCAACGCCAAAATGTTACCCAAAGCGAGCTCCTTTTGTTGCGCTGTTTGTCAGTGTACTGTCGTACGTTACTGACCTACCTCCAAAGAACAGAGGAGTCCAAAGCATGTTGAGTGCCAATTGAGCATAGTACAACTGAAGAGACTGGTCTGCCTGAGCACTATCGAGAAAGCTTTAGCAGACACTCATGCAAGTATAAACGTCTTTGACTCACGCTGAGGCAGGGTTGACAGAAGTATCGAAAGATCGCACTGCCATGTGGGATGCGTACCCCATCAATCCGTAAAGGATGGTCCAGACTGGTCCGAAGACCTGCCTAGGTGGATTTCCTGGGGGAGGAGACATGGTCTTGATGATGAGCACCTTGTCAGGCGTCCACTAAGAGAGGTGCTTACAGTGTACCAATTGCTTCGGGAAGTCTTGCCGGTGATGATGCCAGAAATGGCACCGAGACCTATGGGAAGACCCACTTTTCCTGCGTCAGTGCCGTAGACATCCGATATCACGATGAACACACCTGCGAGGACTGGGTTCCTTGCAACATCTAGGAGAAAGTCTGGTAGGGGAGACATTATTATCTGTTATGGTATGTGTTAGAAAGTATAGTGGTAAGAGAGAAAGAGAGAGAGAGAGAGGAATGGCCGGAACTCGGGTGTAAACAGCGCAAGACAGCCCATGACGTAGTTGGCTATTGACAGATACGCTTAATCATCGGTTAAATCATGCATCTGGAGACTCCGCGTGGAACTAAAATTATGGCATCCCGACTCATGTGCATCTGTGTCCTTTAATGATACTATACTCCTACCAATGTCCGAACTCACAAATACTAGCAGGCCTGGGTCTACTGCGTACATCGATGGGCCAGTATCTGAGCCGTATGAACAACCGTCACGCTCAAATGATGACCACGAGCAGTGTTCCAGCGGATCCAGCGTGGAAGAAGAGTCGGAGAGTGATAACGAACAACATGTGCCCCAGCAAGCGGGTGGTGTTGAACCGGAGCTGCCAGAGCAACGACTTGACGACTTCGCCTATTTAGATCGACGACGACTGGTTTCCGAGACAGATGATGCTTCGGATGAGTCCGAATGGGACGTCGATGACGAGGACTGGGAATTGGCTAATGGGGGTAAGTTGCGCCTGATCGAGTTGTGTTTAGGCTGACGACTGCAGACTTTACCAAGCAATATAACCGACTCCGACAGCAACATAACGCTCAAACGCCTCAAGCGGGACCATCATCGTCCCGCCTCGACCAGCGCTCCACTGCGTCCGCCAGAGCCCCATTACCAGCTCGAAATGCTAATATCCCTAAAGATTCTGGAGTGGCGCTGAATCCCAAATCCGTGTCTCGAGCTACTACCAAAGACAAGAGCGACAGGGCAACGCAAGAACAAGTACTTGACCCCCGGACGAGGCTTGCGCTGTCGGGCTTGGTCAATCGTGGGATCGTTGGGGAGATTGAGAGATGTATCAGTACCGGAAAAGAGGTACGCTGTCGTTGAGAGCAATCGACTGAGACCAGGCCAACGTATACCACGCCCAAATTTCCGACAACGCCCCACCTCATATCGCAAACAAGTCTTCACTGGCGGTCAAGATCTACCGAACATCCATTCTGAGTTTCCGGGCGCGGCAAGCTTACATTGTCGGCGAACACCGATTCAAGGGGGAATACTCGTCTTCTCGAAACGCTAGAAAGATGGTGAAAGTCTGGGCAGAAAAGGAGTTGCGTAATCTGCGAAGATTGGAACAGGCCGGGATTCGCGCGCCCAGAGTGATTGAGGGCAAGGAGAATGTCCTCGTGATGGAATTTCTTGGTGTCGATGATATGTGAGTCACCTTGACTCATATCTCGGCTGACCAGAAAGTGCTGCACCAAGGCTTAAAGATGCCGACGTTCCTGAAGAGGAGCTGCCCAATCTGTATGTCGAGCTGGTAGTGGCCGTGAGAAAGATGTATCAGCAATGTAAGCTAGTACATGGGGATTTGTCGGAGTACAACATCTTGTGAGTCATCTCGGAGGAATCAGCTGATGAGCCAGATACCACGACTCGCACATCTACATAATCGATGTCTCGCAGTCCGTCGAGCATGACCATCCCAAGGCATTCGAATTCCTGAGAATAGATATTCGTAATGTCGAAGACTTTTTCAAGAGGAAATCAGGAGACGAGCTTTCGACATTGGGCCCGCGTCGCACTTGGGAGTTCATTGTCAGCGAGTCTGTCGGACTTTCACCCGAAGAGGAGGCCGGAGACGAAGGCGAGGAGCGACTTGCCGCGATCGTACGCGAACGCCTGGAAGAAGAGAGGGATGAAACGGACGATGCGGTCTTCATGTCATCCTTCATCCCTCGGAACCTTGGGGAAGTCTACGATCCAGAGCGCGATGTGGATCTCGTCAAAGCTGGTCGAGGTGATGAGCTGATCTACTCGACTCTTACTGGCGTTCTCGGTCGGTCTACAAAGGAGACAAGTGGAACCGCCCTGCCCAAGACGGCTGTCGACAACGAGGACGAGCAGACGAATTCCAGAGCCGAGCCCACGAGCTCACACAATCCAATCGATGAGGAGGGAAGTGCCGAGGACGAATATGATACAAGTAGACCTCGAGGATTTCGTAATGAAGATAAAGACGCAAAGAAGGTGTGTCTGGTTTCGGTTTTCATTGCTAATAATCAGGAAAGGAAGCAGGCAGTGAAAGAAGCCAAGCGGGAGCAAAGACAACACAAGATGCCTAAGGCAGAAAAGAAGCGGCTAATAAAAAAGAGTGCTGGTTGAATGGTTATATTCTACATTTCCGGCTACGCATGTATGTCTATGCTCCGGCCGAGAGCGCAATTATGTGCCATGTCTGACTCAGATGGCGTCATCTGGAGGCAAGCCTCGCAAGTCACTCTGATAACATGCATCGGCATCGTGTCCTGGCTTTGTATATCCTTATATCTCGAAAAGTGCCCGCAGTCACAACATGGCAAACAATCACCAAGATGGTTACAGTACCCGCGCAATACATGTCGGCTCGGAGCCGGATCCGGTTACAGGTGCTCTCGCGCCGGCTCTGAATGTCTCCACCACGTTCAAATTCAAAGGCATCGACGAGACAACCGTAGGTCTCGCCGGCAGGAGACCGGACTGACAAGTAGGGGTTTGAATACGCAAGGTCAAGCAACCCCACACGGAACCAACTGGAATCTCTTCTCACTTCACTCGAGACCAGCCCGGCTAGCTCGGTCTCGCCCGATTCTCACAACGATGCTTCAGGAGGAGAGGCGGTAGTCTTTGCTTCTGGCTCAGCTGGAACGGCTGCCATTTGTCACTGGGCAGCTCTTGCGGTTGAAGAGGGAGGTGCGGGTGGAGCCAACGGCAGAGATCACGGTGGTGGACACATCCTCGCGGTGAATGATGTATACGGGGGTACGGCTCGAATGCTGTCGAGGACTGCTAAGCCTCTTGGAGTTGACACAACATTCCTGAACTTTGCACAGGCTGGAGAAGAAGGGATAAGAAGGGCTCTGCGACCCGATACCAGGGTTGGTCAAATGGCTCGAGGTTTCACTCGTATATGCTGAAAATCAGGTGGTCTGGCTCGAGTGCCCTACCAATCCTCTGCTGCTCGTTCCTCCCATTCCGCAAATCGTCAAGATTCTCGACAGTCTACCTAATCGACCATTGTTGGTCGTAGACACGACATTCCTTTCGTCCTTCTACTTCACTCCCTTGGTAGCTGCGCCAAATGCAGAGCCACTGGCCGATGTGGTGATGTCCTCCTTGACGAAGTACTCTGGCGGCCATACCGACATCATGATGGGAGCATTGGTCGTATCGAAACAAGGCATACAGAAGCATCCAAACATTATCAAAGGCTTACGATTCCTTCAGAATTCGCTTGGTGCTACTGCGTCCCCTCGTGACTGTCACCTCATGATCAGATCAATTAAGACTTTAGCATTGCGGATGCTGCATCATGGACTGAGTGCTCTTCGATTGGCGGCTTGGCTCAAGACGAGGGACGATGTGGAGCATGTTCGATATCCTGGACTTGCGAGCGATGGTGCTTTCCATATGGTCGACCAACTTCTATCGGAAAATGCAAAGCGGGAACTTCGGTTCCTCGGATGGACATTTCCTTACAAGCCTGTTCAAGCGATCACGGACGTCGAGACATTGGATGCTGTACGAACACTCGGTATTCCGTTCGGTGGTGTCATCAACTTCAGGCTGAAAGACGTCTCTCCAGAGCAGACAAAACGCTTCGCTGGCGCTCTACGTCTAAATGCTCTTGCTGTGAGCTTGGGTGGGGTCGAATCTCTCTTAGAAGTTCCGGACAGCATGACTCACGCAGTGAGTCTACTTCGTTACTTCGCGGCTGACGGCAGGACCTGCCCGAAGCCATCAAGCTGGAATTAGGCATTACCCCTTCACTTATCCGTGTCTCCGTAGGGCTAGAGGACTTCTCGGATCTGGTCAGGGACTTTGAAGTTGCTCTCGCGGCCATGCGAGAATAGCTAGAGTATAGCGATGATGTGCTGAGATGCTCGATGAATGATTCGTAACCCCTGCGCGATTTCCGGTTTCTGAGCCGGCTAAGCGAATTGCCCAATCTAGTGTCTGTGGCTGGCTGCTGTCGACGTAGTGTTGGTCAGAGCCAAGCATTTCGGTGTGTAGGATTGTTTTGTACGCATACATAACACTGTCTATAGATCTTGCCATCAGATAGCCCTCACGAACGATGTCCAAGTCATCAAGCAGTCTAGTGGATCAGTTGAAATCACTGGGTATCAATGAAAAGACGGCAAAGTATGCCTTATCAGTACGTTCGCTATACTTCGGTTTCTTGCCAAGCAGCTAGCTACCTTTGCAAAGTATGCTCGGACGCTGATGCTGCTAGAAACACGGCAACAACGTAGAAAGAGCGGCGGACTATGGTGAGTCGGAGCGAAAATAGCATTCTTTGTGTTGCGGAAGAGTCGGGAAACACCGTGCGACGATCGTCGGCAAGGGATCCTGGAAAGGCTACAATGACTCTGTATATGAGCCCGTATCTCCAAGGAAGCGGTGAATATGGAAATAAAGCCAGAACCGAGATTATGAAGATTGAGAAAGGAGGGTAGTCGAGGATAGTTTAGGGAAAGACGTCCTTTGAAACAACCTTACCCCTGCCCATTCCACACGTTTGTGACATCCAGATTGGCAAACGTTGGGAACGGCTCTCATGGTCTATCCGACCTATCATTACGACGCAGTCCAGCTTTACTTTTGTCCTCGTCGCAGTCGTCAAGACCCTCCTCCACCACAAGATCATCGTGCCAAGACTTCCGCTGACACTGTCGGTTTCTCCCATCACTTGGCAACTCGACCACTCTCACTTCAACGTTGATCATCTACCACCCCTCAACAATACTCTTATCTATCGTCACACACGTCCGTCTTGGCCAAAACACCAACCTCGTTATTATGGCGCCTCTCGATCGATCTTTCTCCCTACCTGTCTCTCTGTCCGACCGTGTATCTCGTCTTAAAGTGTTTTCGGGGAATGCGGGCAAAGACGAGGTAAGCGGATTGGAAGAGTAAAGCTGATGCCTAGGTAAGCGACAAGACTCTAAAAAGAATCCCTACTTTGAACACCGTGCAAGAGGGTGAGGACCCGGCAGACAAGATGTCGAGCGCTTCTTCGTTTGCGAAATGGGGCAAAAAGAAATTGGGTCTGAAGAAAGGGTCCAAAGGAGAGCGAAGGGGGTCAGCAGACGGGACACCGGACTCAGTTGACGTTGCCGAAGAAGAAGGAGCAGGAATCAATAGGAGTGAATCGCTGACGCAGTTTTCCACCATCTCGAATGATCCCGACTCTCCTATCACCCCCCCCTCACCTGATATCCCTCTTTCGCCTATCACTCGCACCGATTCTTACGATGATCAGGCTTCGAACCTCATCTTGGGAGCCATGTCTCGAGGAAGGAAAGGAAGGACTGGATCGGACGGAACAGCAGGAGCACTAGCGGCCATCGGATTAAAAGGAGCTGGAATCACCAGTCCTATTGCGGCTTCCCGACCGGAACAGGTACAAAAGTCCAAGCCTGTCGGAGGATCATCCTCAAGCAAAGGCCGGGCGCCGAGTCCATTCTTTCGAGCGCGGAAACATCGCGAGAAACAACGAGCAAGAGATACCAGTCCGGAAGTTGGCGCCCTGGAGAAGGATGCGGCTAGTGAAAGTGATGGAGAGTCAATTGCCGCCCGTTCCTATCGCCCATCAAATTCCGCTTGGACTGATGACGAAGACGATACCGAGCCGGAACCCGACCTGGATAGCGACGACGACATGGACGAATTGGACTCTGACGAGTTGGAGCTTATTGACGAGGATGGCGGTGTCAAATTCGATGACGAGACTGTTCACAACACTGAAGCAAATGCGCTATTTTATCAGGGCGGTCAGCCGGCTCCACAGACAGGCGAACCAGAAGTAGATGAAGGACCACTCGACCGCTACGGAGAGGACGTCGAACAAGATGTTCTCGGAGAGGGTCCCAACGTCGTCGTCCCGCCCGAACCCATGTTCCCTTCATCTTCTGCTTTCAACGTCAAGAAGCGCAAGACGCTCGACTCTGGCCTAGAACTCGTCACCTCCCGACCCAGCTATGCTCGAGACCGATGTACTATCAACCTGACACACGGAGATCCAGACGCGTCACTTGAAGAAAGCAACAAACGCCTGAATAGATACGTCGTTCTCAGTGACTTGTCGGAAGAGAGCAAATACGCGGTCGAGTGGGCTATCGGTACGGTTGCCCGAGACGGAGACGAGGTATTTCTTATCTCGGTCAAGGAGGACGAATCGAAGGGTGGGTTGCTTACTTCGGGCGATTCCGCTAACCAAGCAGTCGATCCTAAAACGTGGTCGGATTCTGACAAGGGTCAAAAAGTCAAGAACCAACGAGAGCGACAACAGATGGCATTGCTATTGACAAAGCAAGTCACCAGTCTGCTGCAACGAACGAAGTTGAATATTACCGTTACCTGCCAATTCTTGCATGCCAAAAACTCGCGACACATGCTGCTTGGTGCGTTCCTACTGAATCTGGAGCTGATGAGGCAGATCTCATTGATTTCCTCGAGCCAACCATGGTGATTGTCGGATCCCGTGGTCTTGGTAAACTCAAAGGTATTTTGTTAGGCTCGACTTCCCATTACCTCGTACAGAAGTCATCGGTCCCCGTCATGGTGAGTAATATAGATGTTTCCCGCGCTGACATTTCAGGTTGCTCGACGTCGTCTACAGAGACCTCTGCGCAAAACGGATCCTGCCAACCTCCGACATTCGCCACGAGTCAGCTTGGCGTCGGCTAGTATCGAGAAAGCAGCCAGCAGTAAACAAGAGGACGAGATTGTGGACGTTGCCGAGAATGAAGAGGGTGGCCAGATTGCAGATGGCAACGAGGGCAAGGCGCAATAGGCTTCATAGATGTCCGACTCTCCTTATTGAGCCTATATTCGGCGTTGTATTGCACATATCATGATGGCGGTAGTAGTAGAAGTAGTAGTATTTGCTGACGTGTGATGAATGCATCCCAGCTCATGACCGATTGCTGGAACCGGTACGATCGGGAACTGTCAAGATCGGCGATGAGGAAAGGGTTGATTGATTCCGATGATCAAGAGATAAGATACAATCGTGCCGTCATGCACTTACATTTGGCCGATCGTGATTCCCGCTCGATCCAAGACGAACGCTAGTCTAGGGAAATGAAGAATCCAGTCAACCGGTACGTCATGCTTTCACGTCAGCATGACCACGGTATATATACTGGTACGCTACTCTTGGCCTACATCTTATCAACAATCAAACTTGTCAACAGATATCAAATCACAACTCTTCTAAACCCAAACAAACAATATGTCAGACAAAGAATTCGTTTCCACCGACAACCGAGCCGAGCAGGGTGATCTTCTCGACTACGAGACCAACGTCAATGCCGACAAGGAGGACAAGGCTGCCGCTCAGAGCGAGGAGACTGGTCAGGTGTCTAAAGGCGCGTTCTTGCATCCACTTCTTGATCAACACTGACTTTCAGATGAAGTCGAGGGCTTGAAGGATACTATCGGAGGCGGAGCTGTTTTGGACGAGTCCGAGGGCTACACTCGATCATCCAACAAGGATGCTCATCCCATGAAGGGAGAGGAGGACTTGGACGCCAAGATTGACGCTGCCACCGAGGCATAGAACACGAGGCACGAAGTTGCGGCGGAGATGGACAGATATAGCAGTATAAAAAGTCATGTATTAATCATATCTACACATCTACACGTCTACTTGTGCTTTGGGGGCGTCGCCGGCCTTGATGGCATTGGCGTCGGTGCCACTTCTGTGTTGAGAGCAGGGAGGAGTTGGAACCGCAGTCGGTGAAGCTGAACATGAGATACGGATTTTTTCAGAGCAGAATCACTTACACTGGGTAGTTTTGGGAAGAGGACGCAGACCAATGCGGCGAAGTTGAGTGCAAACAACCGCCAATCGTACCGGGTGTAGTGGGTGGAAATGAGAAAACTGATAAATTAGCTTTGGAGACCTGCGTACGGGTTTAGGATTTACAGGCCGATGGGTACACTAGTCAACCACTTTTTGGCTGGTGTATATTGAGCTCCCGAATCGATCTGTTCCCATAGCGTCAACTCGTCAAAGGCACCACTGGTGGTCATGCTATCGTCAGCCTAGCACAGCACTACAAAGCTCACGCTTGCTCGAATGGTACACCCGTTACGTGGTGGAACATTAAGAAAGATACCTGCCATCAGCATAGTCATTGGCGGCAGGGAAAGGAGACGTACCGCCATATAACCCAAATTCGTGACCGTCCAACTAAGATCCTGCGTCATGCCAGGTATAGCACCGACTAACACCTTGCCGAGGAGGATCAACATTGGATGTATGATCCATGAGCCTATCGATCAGCACACATACGGTCGGACAGCTGCTATGCTTACCTGGCGCATTGACCCAATTGGCATTCTCGTTCGTTCCAACGCCCATCCTATCGACCACGTTCTCTGGCTCGTCCCCTCCAACTTCCGTCACTGTCATCAATGATGAACTCCTAGCACGTCCCTTGGAAGGCTGAGCTTGATGGAGCGTAGCATGAGAAGTCGATGGACTGGTGCGTTGTACTGTCCCAGAAGAATGAGAGCGCATATATGCTGAGCGAACTGGCTTCATTTGGGAACTTTCGATAGAAGGCATGATGTTGGAAAAGTCTGTTGCGACACCCTCTCGGAGAGGTTGAGACACGGATCGAGCCCTTGTGGGAGAAGTTGGAAGGCCGAGGGTAGACGATGATGACATAGGTCGAATTGGGATAAAGGATGGCAGACTGGGTAGCAAAAGTTGAAATGGCTTGTGGGATTGGGCGAATTACGTGGGCGAGTTTTCTAATTTCCTCACCGCCAGAGCCCTAAGGGGACAGTGATCAACTATACGAGATATTGTATAACGGGGAGACACTGATTTATTGAGAGGAGTGCTCTGTCTGTGATGGTAATGAAAGAGAAGGGTTACGATATAGAGGAGAGTCAAGTGGGATGTGACGAGACTTACGAGTACTGACGATGACTGGTTGCATAGAAGGATATGCCACGTCATTACTTTCAAACAGTTTAACCGGTATTTAACAATCTCTCTACAGCTTCACCCAAAAGTTAAAGATGAGCATCACATTCATACCTATATCACAAAACAGCATGCTCAAAAGACTAGCTCGGCAGTCGAGCCGCCCGCTAGCAGCAGCATGCGAGGCCTCATCTTCTACAATACCACGTAGGTACTGGAACTTAGTCCCGCAGCTGACATCAGGTCGCCATGCCTCAAACGACTCATCCTCTTCGCGTCAAAAGGACGATCCGAGTGTTCCTGTTGTGGCCCAATTGGCCGAACTTGTCGACACTCTCTCCGCACTCAAGGATCAGTCGCGCAGGCCGGCCTCCTCGGCTTATCTTGATCTGATTCAGCTCGCCAGTCAATTCGACACTTTCCGAAGTCTACCCATACAGCAGGGCTCTGAGCCATCGTTACAAATACCGCGCGAGTCACTTGGATGGAGCTTGGCAGCGGCAGCACTAGCGGATGCAGCGGCAGGAAATGTGGAATTACCCCCTGATACGTACGATGTGATTGCGAGCGTAAGCTGCCCCTCTCTCAGGACACATTGACTCGTAGCTAAAATTCCAGTTCACCGGCACCTACCCCGGTCTCCTCCCTCATATCCTCCGGCTGCTGCCTTCACAATACCGTGGCTCCGATGCCTTCCTCTCCCGCCTTTGCCGTATCGCGATTCACGACAGCAATCTTGAGCAGCTCGTGCTCGTACTGAACGAAATGTGGCGCATGGGAGCGAAACCAAGTATCGCCATCATCACGCATGGTATTCGACTAGCATGTGACCAGGCCCTTCCCCGACTGGCAATAGGGCTCGCACAAGAGCACGACAAAGATTTGGAGTCGGGCACAAAAGTGCCAGTGGCCAGCTGGGTTAGGATTCTGATGTCGAGCGCGGAAAACAGCTATGTGAGTTACAATCAGGCCGGCATGACTGACCTCCAGCTCGAAGGTGTCGAGGCAGCATGGGAACATACCGTCGTATCTCGCCGATTTACCCCGGATGAAGGACTGCTGTGTAGCGTCCTCAACGTCGCGGCTCATACTGGAAAGCCAGATATGGTCACCAGGGTCCTGGACATTCTACCGGTCTTGTCGGTCCAGCCCGCAGAATATCATCTGGTCGCATTAATGGAAGCATATGTCAGGGCCGGTCAAGTACCTCAAGCATTACAGGTTCTGTCGATGGTTCGCTCAGTCGGACTTACCCCTACCCGCCATTCTGCTCAGCCGATCTTGGACATCCTGACCACGCCCGAAATTGTCGATCAAGCATTCTTTGCCCTCGAGGACATGAAGGCCCAAGGTCAAACAATCGATGTTACCGCATTCAATGTATTGATGGAAGCTTCGAGTCGACTTCAGGATGTTCAACGGGTACGTGCGACTCAGATGGCTGCTTCGGACCTAGGAATCGTTCCCGATATCGACACCTTCAATTCGGCCCTTGCCGTCTGCATACCTGCCAGCCATCGCGCTCTTGCCGACACCATCATGGAGGAAATGAAGCAGGCTGGCGTCTCACCCAATGGTCTGACATATCACAACATGATCCTCATCTGCTTGACTCAGGCAACATACGACGACGCGTTCTTTTACCTCGAAACATCGAAATCGGAAGGATACAAACCATTGGCCGAAGCATATCGTCGACTTGCTCTCAAGTGCTCCTCTGCCAGGGATCCACGATCGAAGTTGGTCATCGCCGAGATGGAATCGCTCGGTTACAAGATGGAATACCCGAAAGATACCGAAACGAGTGGACCGAGCAGGGAAGGCGGTCGGCGAGGAGGGTTCGGAAATCGTAGAGAAGACACAGGACGTAGGAATTCCGGTGCGCAACGAAAAGTTGGGCTCAGTGGAGATGGTAGGGGGCGCCTCTCTGGTGGACAACGTAGGGATGACGGCTCGCGCAGAGGCGATGGTACAAGTCGGGATGGCAGAAGATCAGGGCTTTCGCTTAGAGAAGGCGATCAACGCTCGGGAGGAGGTCAACATGAGCCACATGCCAAAAGTGACCAAGAGGTCCAGCACAGTGGAAGCGGTGACCGTAGACGTCGTCCGAATGCTAGTGGTGGTACCGAAGAGCCTGTGGCCCGAACATAAGCATCGAATGAATGCATACCCATATACAGACCTCATATAACGGAAGCAAATGCGCACCGGTGAAGATGGATGCACAACTTCACACATAGTATACTCGAGTACCTACATTCACACACTATACAAATCAAGCAGCAGCAGCATGGAGTAAGCAGTTTTCTGCTCGCGATGCACGGATATTCGAGAGCGTGCTGACATGCAGATCACTCGATCCAGAATGTACACCCTTAAAGCACCGATACGATTCGTGCTTCAATACCTGGTTTGAAGGCTATTTGCAACCTGCCCTCGACTCTCGCTCGACCGAGATCCTCAGCTCTCGCCAACAGCCTTCAGCATCTACCTCGTCATCATCTACGACCTCTCCAGCTCAGTCAACTACGTCAGAAATTGCGACGCAAGAGGTACAATCGGAAATACCACTTCGTAAACCGCTCGTTACAAGTTGGGCGAATGCCTTCCGAACACGTCCGCGACCAGTCATTGATGAAGCTCCTCTCGAAGATATATCAGACTCCTACATCAGTCACGATGTACCTGAAATGCAGCGAAGCTCGTACAAGATAGATACGAGAGGCAAGACAAGAGCACAAATCAAGGCGGAAGAGTATGAGAAGGCTTGTGGAGAACCCTGGCGTTTATATCAGTCTTGTTTGAAGGTATGTCCTGCTTTGAGCGTGCAGCTGATGGCAGAAAGCGGTTGCCCAGAACGTCAGTCTAACAATGTTGCTGGAACAGGCGAGGGACGAGCATCCGTTGGCGAGTCAGGAGGGGCTAGCTGGAACAGCGTGGGATCCGGAGCAGCGGGAGAAACCATAGCTACGCATATAGAGGCTGCAGGTGTCTAGTAATCTGCATATGCATGGCGACCTTCTGAATGGTGATGATTTATGGCGATACGCCCATGTGACAGGCTGCCGGACATAGCCGATCCAGCCTCTACCTCGCACCTGCCGATAGCGTCGCGACTTGTTGTTGTACCATCTATCTAACATGTCGGGTCGCGTAACTACCCTCGTGGTGGGCATGTTCCTCACTGGATGTGCCAACTCTCTACTGTAAGTTAGCGTATCAGATTAGTCTAACGGTAGATCGAAGTATCAAGATATGCAGTGTGTCGAGGGATGTCAACCCGATGAACAAAGACTTGATTTTGAACAACCTGTATGTCTCACAGCTTGGAAGATATCAAGCTAATCCGCAGGTCTGGCAGACCCTAAAGTAATTGTCATACATGCGACTCGAAAGCTGATAGTAGCATGTTTGTAGGGGAGTTCCTCTGCTGCATTCCACTGTTATATTCCCACTTCTCTCGGTCAGCCAAGGGCGACCCCAGTCTTGCTAGCCTTTTGAGCAAGATTGGACTCGGCAAGTCGGCGCATGAAGGCTATTCTCGCGTTGGGCAGGCTGAAGAGGACGATGGAGAGGATGTAGAGGGGGAGCAGCTGGACGATGCTTTGACAGGGTGGCGGATGATGTGGATGTGGTTCCCTGCTTTCTTCGATAGTCAGTCCACATCTCCCTCAAGAGCTGACGGTAGTCTGCGGAACCACTCTAATGAATGTTGGCCTTATCCTCACCCCCGTATCGATATACCAAATGTCTCGAGGGGCTCTCGTGTTGTGGGTCGGTATCTTATCGGTCATCTTTCTCCGACGCCATCTTTACCTCTACCAGTGGATGTCTCTGTGTGTCGTTACTCTCGGTGTCTGCCTTGTTGGGTTATCCGGTAGTCTCGTCAAGAAGACGGTCAACGAGGGGACTCTGGATGGGCTCATGAGGATAGCAACGAGCGACGATGATCCTGGCAAGGTAGCATTGGGTGTCATTCTCATCCTCTTCGCTCAGAATTTCACTGCCTGTCAATACGTAGTCGAGGAAAAGATCATGACTCGGTACAAAGTTGAGCCACTAGTGAGTCATCACTCACGACCTTTCGCTGAAGACAGGCGGCCGTGACTCTTGAGGGATTCTTCGGATTAGTCACGACCCTTGTCGCCATGCCTTTCCTCCATTATTTCTTCAAAGATCGATCCCCGTACTTTGACATGCCTCGAGGCTGGCATCAGATCATCACCAATCCGACTGTCATGTGGTTATCATTCGCCATCTGCCTCAGTATAGGAAGTTTCAACTACTTTGGCTTGAGCGTTACTAGCCGTGTATCAGCTACAACTAGGAGTACTATTGATACCTGTCGAACACTTGGGATCTGGATCGTCAGTCTGGGACTAGGATGGGAGAGATTGGTTTGGCCATTCTCGTTGTTACAGGTCGCTGGATTCGCGATGCTAGTGTAGGTCCACAATTGCTCATGTCCCGCAAGACCTTTACTGAGGACTAGCTACGGTACCTTTGTCTTCAACGGCCTGCTCCGGCCCTTTTGTTTCGCTCCGCCCGCTGCTGTTCAATTACCAAATGAACCTGAACTCGAAGCAAGCGGCGCGGTACCGGCAGCAGGTGCCCAAGCTAGAGGAGGCTATGATGTGCTTCCAGCAGAAGACGCTCATGGCCGACGAGACTAGTGGTTGCTGTAGGGGTAGTAAATCTGGACAAGATGCATGAGATCGTGTACTATATACATCAAGACTAGTAGTCAACAACATCGTGTATGGGTATTTATATGCTAGAGACAAGTTTAACGATAATCTGGGAATGAAGGGATGTTGGGTCCGTGACCCATTCGATCCCATTCAGTCAAGAGGGTGGCAGCGGTTGCTGTTTCGTCAGTTTGGCGAAACGCACCATATGTGGATTCGAAAGCTTACCAGGCTCTATTTCTGTACCATCTCGAGATACCTTGACTTCCCTATCAGCGTTCCATGGGTTCCGAAGCGACCTCAATCGGTGGAAAGGCAACGTTCCAACACGTATCCACTCGAGCTTGAACGATAGGCCCCAGTCTTCAGGCGAGAACTCCTCTGCTTGTTCAGCAGGAGGCCCCTGGGCTTGTCGCACAGCCTTTTCGCCGGGAGAGAGGGCTGTATCTTTTCGCAGTACGCCATCCTTGTCTTCATCTTGAGGTCTAGAAGAACCACCGAGAGCTTCTTGCTTTTTCGCTTCATCTTGGTTAGCGTTGGGTACAGGAATATCGAAAAATGAGGGTTCCGGATTTGGAACGCTGGAATGTCCATATCCAGTAGCTGCCGGCGCTGATTGTGTCGATTTGTTGACATTCAGCGAACCCATTCCGACTGGTTGCGGTGATTCCGTTTTCCTTTCTGTTCGTCGAAGCATGGTGGTTTCATCATCTTCCTCCTCGCCACGCGGAGTCAATTGACCAGGTGATGATGCGGCGAAATGGGTAGACGAGTGACTCTGAAGCCACTGAGGTCGTTTCGGGACCTCAGACTCATCTTCCTCCGCGATGGTGTGGACGTCTTCTTGGAAGAAAGGTTTGGCAATGGGCGCTGGGCCCGAATTCGAATCTCCGGCCGAGAGTGATCCGGACGATCGCGAGCCAGAATCGGTTGCTCTAGCGGCTCGGGCAGCTGCCTTGACCTTATCGATCGGTTCGACCATTTTAGCATATCCAAAGAACTCGCCAGACTTGTTGGCGCTGAACACGAGGATGACTTCTTGAGCGGTACGGAAAGCTTGGTCTGGGAGTCAATACCGTTCAGCAATGATTACGTACCGAGAACAGGCTCGTTATGCCTCTGTGTTTTCCAGGTGCCAGACCTTACACTGTCTTCCAATTCGACCTGACATCAGCAATTACACAGCTGGGATGCGAGTTACTCACCGTCGTCAAGCTTTTGAGGATAAAGAATCGTTTGGGGAAATGTCGGAGCAAGAAACTGGAATTCGTCGAAGCCATGCTCGTGGTCGAAGCGTTTCTAGCTTTGACTGCTTCGGCAATGGATGATCTTCTCCTGCCCTCTCCCTCAGGTGGTTGTTCCAGAACAGCAGGCGAAGGGGGCTCGGTGATCTTGGCAGAGCCCAGCCCTGAGCTCGCACCAGAGTGGTCGGGAGTAAGGTTCGTTTCCAGAGGAGGTGGCAATTGATCATCTCGACCTTTGATCCATTCCCTGTGCATGCCCGTTCCTCTTTGTGCTCCAACCCCCGCTCGGAGGTCGTCGTCCTTTTTCCTGATTCGGCAGACCATACGGGGACACCTGGGATCATTTGGACGTAGCGATTTACCGTTGAAAAAGCGGACTGCACGGTCGAGATCAGACTGTGATGAGAGGTTGACGAATGCGCATTGTGAGCGTGATATAAGGAATATCGATGATGGTCCGTGCCATTCTGTTGTCTCCTCTTCATCCGGCAATGAGGGTATGGTTGAGTTGAAGTATTTCCACAGCTCTTCGTGCGAAGTGTTTCCGGGACTTTGATCAGCAAATTCCATGTGAGGATGTGACAGGACTCACACGTTGCCGACCCACATCACCCAATCACTCCTCCTTGCCGGTGGCTGAGGATGATACGCCTTCCTCTCTCTATCCCTCTGATCTCCCACAACCTGTCCTGTCCATGCCGTTCTACTGGTAGGTGGTTTCTGTTCAGAATAGGATGCTCGATGCTGTTGGAAGCCTTGAGGAACCGTAGGAGGTCTAGCATGGTATTGCTGATCACGAGGGTTATGTTGCTGTTGGAAATTAGGCTGATAGTAGTTGTATTGTGGAGCAGGCGCCATCCAGCCGGATCCTTCATTGTACATCATAGGTGTGTTGGCGCCATAATCATCTTGTGGTCCACGAGTATAAATTCCCGGGCGGTCATATCCTCCTCGATGAGAAATCCCATTATAAGGTCCCGAATTCATGGATGGACTCATTGGTGGGGTTCCCCATCCATAAGGCCTGGGAGTCAGAGACGCATTTGATGGTCCCGAGTAGAGAGGCGAGACAGATTGTACATTTCTGGGAACTGGATTCTGGTTTGGATATCCGGGCATGCCGTGCATCGTCTCGATTGAAAAGTCTGAGTGGGATGGCTCGTAGTAATTGGGTCGAGGTGGGAAATGGCCGACTTGGTTCTGGTAACTCGGCTGCGACTGGTAGCCGGGTTGTGACTGGTAGCCCATCTGAGCTTGGGGCTGCGTTTGATAGTTTATCGGATGTTGGTATCCTGGTTGTGACTGATACCGAGGATAAGGTGCGTAGCCGGATTGATTTGAAGGCGTATACGGGTTATGTTGACTGGAATTGGGATACGAGCTGTAGTCATATGGGTTAGGGGATAATGCCGGTGGTGTGTCCTCAACCATGCTGACATTCCGCATTCGTTGAGTCAAGTCCTTGTCTTTGGACTCGGTAACAAGTGATGATTCGGCAGGCATTGGAGCAACATCGACTACATGGTCAGATACAGGCTGACGTTATCACTCACGTTGTCCACCTCTTAGACGGTTGACGTCAAGCCTATCACCTTCAGAGACTCGTCTGTGAGGCTCGTCTTCCTCAAGCGAGTCCTCCGTGGTGCGTGGGACCGGAACAGACATGGTTGATATGCGTAAAGCAAGTGTTGGCGATGACGACTAATTTCCAC
>Ga0265798_10002121_pt1 | contig 29586 bp, 23 predicted proteins | sample P3T30metagenome_FD_192430 | JGI IMG/M metagenome (GOLD analysis project Ga0265798, IMG submission 192430) | Plant litter microbial communities from East Loma Ridge, Irvine, California - P3 T30 | ecosystem: Environmental > Terrestrial > Plant litter > Unclassified | place: USA: California...
GTTCGGTGTCGATGCGAGCCACTTCCAGGTTCTGGGTGGTGACGGTGACGTCGCCCATGTGACCGGTCATGCGCTTGCCTGGGAACACGCGGCCTGGATCCTGGGCCATACCGATCGAGCCAGGAACGTTGTGCGAACGCGAGTTACCGTGGGTCTGGCGACCCGAGGCGAAGTTGTGACGCTTGATGGTACCGGCGTAGCCCTTACCGATCGAGGTGCCTTGCACGTCGATTTTCTGGCCCACTTCGAACAGCGAAGCATCGATGGTGTCACCGGCTTTGAGTTCGGCGGCTTTGGTGGAATCGATGCGGAATTCTTTCAGCATCGTACCGGCTTCGACGCCAGCTTTGGCGTAGTGACCGGCAGCAGCTTTGGTCACGCGCGAAGCGCGACGTTGGCCGTAGACGACCTGAACTGCGGTGTAGCCATCAGTTTCAGGGGTTTTGATTTGTGCGACACGGTTGTTCGACACATCCAGCACAGTGACAGGGATCGAATCGCCGTCATCCGTGAAGATACGCATCATGCCAACCTTGCGACCGAGAAGGCCCAAGCTCATTTTTTCTCCATTCCCACCTACGATTGGGCGGGGGTAGTTGAACTACTAAATAATATGGGCAATAAAAGAGGCACCCATACCGAAGCCGGCTAGTATAACGCGCAAAAGGCTTCGGCGCAACAGGAAAAATCGGAGTCGAATCCGGCCTGTTGCGCTTTTCGCAGTATCTGGAGAAAGAAGAATCCACTCTAGCTGAGTGGCACAGAAAACACACACCGCTGTGTGTTTTCTCTACAGGCTACAACCATTGCTGGGAGCCTGCGATCTGGAAGTCTGGTGGGCGGTGCAGGATTCGAACCTGCGACCCCTTGGATGTCGACCAAGTATTCTAACCAACTGAACTAACCGCCCGGGGAGCCGAATTATAAGTGCCCTGCTTAAAGTTTTGCAATAGCTATTTTCGTGTGCGGACGCATTGACCGCTGTACCGACAGCGACTGCCGGTATGCTGCGCTGCGAAATCGCGGGTTGTCGATGCCTCCATGAAATGCTATTGTACAAATGTATTTCGAGGGACGGTCGGCGTCGCGCGCACCTGGCGCACGTGATTCTCCGGCATCCATGCCGGCGCCTCCTCCCCTCTTCCGCCTGGCGCTTCCCGGTGTCGATCGCGCATTCATATACAAAAGAGCGCCGATCCGCCGGGTTCGCCTTTCTCCGGCCCACGCGCCTCCCCGGCGAGCATCGCAGGCCCATACCCGGTCCGCCACCCAGCCTACGGCTGTCTGGGCGGACGCATCGCTGCAAAGGATGAAGCATGACTGTTATTGAATCCCGCCACTGGCCACGCCAGCTCGATCCCTCACGCCTGGTTCTCGCGACCGACCTCGACGGTACCCTGCTGGCCGGCACCCACGAGGCGCGGCGCCGACTCCGTGAGCTGTTTTCCGGCGCCCTGCCGGAGGCAAAGCTGGTGTTCGTCACCGGCCGCGGCCTGGAAACTGTCATTCCCCTGCTGTCCGACCCGACTGTCCCGCGTCCCCACTACATCATCGCCGACGTCGGCGCCACCATCGTCGACGCCGACCTGCGTCCGGTCGAGCCGCTGGCGCACGAAATCGCTGGGCGCTGGCCCGGCAGCCAGGCGGTGTTGAAAGCGTTGGCTGACTTTCCCGAGCTGGTGCGCCAATCGGTGCCGCAGGAACGGCGCGTCTCGTTCTATGCGACCGAGGAAGCGATCACGCCGGCGCTGCGCGCTGCGGTCGACGCCCTCGATTGCGACCTGCTGTTCTCCGCGGGACGTTACCTGGACGTGCTGCCGCGCGGCGTCGGCAAGGGTGTCGCGGTGCGGCGCCTGGCCGAAGTGGCCGGATTCGATCCGGCCCATATCGTGGTGGCCGGCGACACCCTGAACGACCTGTCGATGTTCGAGGCGGGTTTCCGTGGCGTGGTGGTCGGCGCCGCCGAACCGGCGCTGGTGCAGGCGGTGCGCAAGATGCCGCGCGTGGTGGTGGCCGACGCCGCCGGCTGCGGCGGCATCCTGCAGGCGTTTGACCGCCACGGCCTGCGCCTGGATGGCGACAATGCGGCGATCGAGGCGACCTCGTACGGCGAGGCCGAACTGGTGATGGTGTATCACCGCCTGCCCTACGACGAAGTGGTCGAGGATGGCGTCACCTACCAGCGCCGTCCGAAGAGCCCGAATGGCATCATGCCGACCCTGCTCAGCTTCTTCGCGGGCGGGCGCAAGGGTTCGTGGGTCGCCTGGTCGCAGCAGGCCAGCCGCCAGCCGAACGGCTTCATTCCACACGTGGCGGTCGATGCCCAGCGCTATCCCCAACTGAAGGCGGCGCGGATTGCCCTGACGGCGGACGACATCGACCAGTTCTATAAAAAATTCTCGAAAGAGGCGTTCTGGCCGATCATCTTCTCGTTCCCCGATAAAGCGGAATTTCGCCAGGATCACTGGGAGCGCTTCCTGGAAGTGAACCGCCTGTTCGCCGAGCAGACCGCGCGCGAAGCGGCGCCCGGCGCCACCGCCTGGATCCACGACTACAACCTGTGGATGGTGCCGGCCTTCCTGCGCCCGCTGCGTCCCGACCTGACGATCGCCTTCTTCCATCACACCGCGTTTCCGTCGTCCGACGTCTTCAATATCCTGCCGTGGAGGAATGACATCATCGGCAGCCTGCTGCAATGCGACTACGTGGGATTCCATATCCCGCGCTATGTCGAAAATTTCGTCGATGCGGCCCGTTCCTGCGCGCCGGTCGAGGTGCTGGACGCGGTGCCGTGCGCGCCGCGCTTCCTCACCTTCGGCTGCGCGCTCGGGGTCGACCGCATGCACACCACGCTCGAAGTGGGCGGGCGCCGCGTGACCCTCGGCGCGCATCCGGTCGGCACCAATGCGCAACTGATCGACCACCTGGTGCAGACCGATGACGTCCAGCGCCAGATCGCCGAATGGGACGAATACCTCGATGGCCGCACCGGCATCATCTCGATCGAACGCCTCGACTACGTGAAAGGCTCGCTCGAAAAGCTGCAGGCCTACGAGCGCATGCTGGAACAGCATCCCGAGTTGCTGGGCAAGGTCACCCTGATCAATATCATCACGCCGGCGGCATCGGGCATGGAGATCTATGACAGCCTGCGCGAAGAGCTCGATCGGGTCGTCGGCCGCATCAACGGGCGCTTCTCGACCCTGGGCTGGGTGCCGGTGCGCTACTTCTACCGCTCGCTGCCGTTCGAAGACGTAGTGGCCCACTACGCCGCCTGCGACGTCGCCTGGATCACACCGCTGCGCGATGGCCTGAACCTGGTGGCCAAGGAATACGTCGCCACCCGCCACGCGGCGGGCCGGCCAGGCACCCTGGTGCTGTCGGAATTCGCCGGCGCGGCGGTCGAGCTGCATGGCGCGCTGCTGGTCAATCCCTATGACCGCAATGCAATGAGCGCGACGCTGTACCACGCGCTGACCATGGGCGCCGACGAAGTGGCGTATCGCTCCGGACGGATGGCGGCGATCGTCAACGACCGCGATGTGACGCGCTGGGGCGACGATTTCCTGGCCGCGCTGGCGCAAATGCCGGCATCCGGGGCCGATGAAGCGGTGGAAGAACGCTCCGCCGCCTGACGATTTATTGAAAAGGGAAATACGACAGTGATGGAATACCTCATCCTGAAAAATCCGGTGGCCGACTGGCTGGTCGCACTGGTGGTGGTGGCCGCCGTCGCGGCCGGACTCGACGCCGTCAAATCGATCCTGGCGCGGCGCCTGGCCGTGCTCGCAGCAAACACCGATGCCAAATGGGACGATATCGCGGTCGCCGCACTGCGCTCGACCAAGCTGCTGGTGCTCGTCATCGTCGGCATCCATGCCGGCGCCAGCTTCCTGGTCTTGTCCGACAAGGCGCAGCTGTTCCTGAGCCGGGTCGCCATCACGGCGGTGCTGTTCCAGGTCGCGATCTGGGGCGACCACGCGCTGCGCACCTGGCTCAAGGCGAAGCGCGCCCAGAGCAGCGAAGACCCGGACCGCATCACCTCCTCGGCCGCGATCACCTTCCTGGTGCGGGTGCTGCTGTGGGCGGTGGTGGCGCTGATGGTGCTCGACAACCTGGGCGTCAACATCACCACGCTGGTGGCCAGCCTGGGGATCGGCGGCATCGCCATCGCGCTGGCAGTGCAGAGCATCCTGGGCGACCTGTTCGCCTCGCTCTCGATCGTGCTCGACAAGCCGTTCGTGGTCGGCGACTTCATCATCGTCGGCACCATGCTGGGCACGGTGGAAAAGATCGGCCTGAAAACCACCCGCGTGCGCAGCCTCTCCGGCGAGCAGATCGTGTTCTCGAATAACGACCTGCTCACCAGCCGGGTGCAGAACCTGCGCCGCATGGAATCGCGCCGGGTGGTGTTCCAGTTCGCGGTGTCGCACCTGACGCCGGCGCCGGTGCTGCGCGAGCTGCCCGAGATGGTCAAGGAGATCGTGACCGCCCAGCCCCAGGTGCGCTTCGACCGCGCCCACCTCTCCAGCATCGCCGCCCCCAGCTTCAACTACGAAACGGTGTACTACGTCGATAACACCGACTATGCCGTCTACATGACGACGCAGCAGGAAATCTACCTGGCCATCCTCGCCGGGCTGGAACAGCGCGGCGTGGCGCTGGCGCTGCCGGTGCAGACGGTGAAGCTGGCGCGCGAGGCAACGCCGGCACAGGCGGAGCCGGCGCCGGTGACGTCCCTGCAAAAGTCCGGGGCCGACGACGCCAGGGCCGCCTAGCACCGCTTCCCGCCGTTGGTCTACACTGGCGCACATGAAGAGCGAACTTCTCGACATCGTGCTGCGCCATGCGGACCACCTGGCGGACCGGGACGGCGTGGCGCGCACGCCGATCCCGGGCCTGGTAGCGATCCGCTCGACCGAACGCTCGGCCCTGAGCTACCAGATCGCGCGCCCGCTGGCCTGCCTGGTGCTGCAGGGCCGCAAGCAGGTCGCCATGGGCAGCGCCTCGTTTACCTTCGAGGCGGGCGACTCGCTGCTGATCATGGCCGACGTGCCGACCGTCAGCCAGGTGAGCCAGGCCAGCGCCGCCGCCCCCTATTGCTCGCTGGTACTCGATCTGGACCCGGCGGTGATCGCCGGCCTGTCCACCGAGATGGCGGCGCTGGACGACGCTAACCAGGCGCCGGTGCGCGCCGAACCCACCGACGCCCACCTGCACGACACCGCCCTGCGCCTGATGCGCCTGCTCGAGCGCCCGGCCTCGATCCCGGTGCTGCAGGACGCGCTGGTGCGCGAATTCCACTACTGGCTGCTGGCCGGCCGCCATGGCGCCGCGATCCGGCGCCTGGGCCTGCCCGACAGCCATGTCCGGCGCGTGGCGCGCGCGGTCGCCGTCCTGCGCCGTGACTACCCAAGGCGGCTGCCGGTCGAGGAACTGGCGGCCCTGGCCGGCATGAGTCTCTCCTCCTTCCACCACCACTTCCGCGCCGTGACCTCGCTCACGCCGCTGCAGTTCCAGAAGCAGCTGCGCCTGATCGAGGCGCGCCGCCTGATGCTGGCCGAGGGCGCCAGCGCCAGCCTGGCTGCGCACACGGTGGGCTACGAGAGCGTGCAGCAGTTTACGCGCGAATACGGGCGCATGTTCGGGCTGCCGCCGATGCGTGATATGACGAGCCTTCTGACGGCCGCCGCGTAAACATCGGTGCAAGTATTTAGCGGAGGCAACATAAACACTGCACAGTACTTATTCTACAAGTATCTAACAAAGTATAAGCATGTATAAGGTCAGGAGGCTATACTTAGCTATACATTCCTAGATATAGGTAGTTGTATGGACCCGGTTCGAAATCCTTTTGCTCCTGGCGCAGGCAGTCGCCCGCCTGAACTTGCTGGCCGACAACTCATTATTGAAGACGCCCGAGTTGCCATTGAACGTGCCTTGCTTGGCAAGCCCAGTCGTTCGCAAATGTTCTTGGGGTTACGAGGCGTGGGTAAAACCGTACTGTTGAATACGGTAGAAGCAATGGCGAGAGAACGCGGCCATCTCACCTCGATCATTGAAGCTCCGGAAAGCAAGTCGCTGGGAGAACTGCTGCTGCCGCGTGTCCATCAGGTATTACGCAAACTGTCTGTAACCGATCATGCAAAAGCCAAGGCTCATGAAGCTATGCGCGCACTAAGGTCGTTCGCCTCCGTATTCAAGCTCGAGTACGGTAATCTCGCCATTGCCGTCGACCCCGAAGTGGGCGTAGCTGATAGCGGCGACTTGGAAAACGATCTCCCCGAGCTTTTCGTTCGCATCGGAGAGGCTGCCAAGGCAGCGGGCAAAGCATGGACCCTGCTGATCGATGAAGTCCAATATCTCAGCCAAAAAGACTTGGCAGCCCTGATTGTCTCACTACATAAAATCAACCAGGCCAATCTGCCTGTCTTGTTTTTTGGTGCTGGTCTGCCGCAAGTTGCAGCGCTATCAGGGGAAGCCAAATCTTACGCGGAAAGACTGTTTCATTACCCCGACGTCGGCGCCCTCCCCGAGACGGATGCCAAGGCGGCAATTCAGCAGCCCGTCAGTGACGAAGGCGCCAGCATCGATGATGCAGCCTTGACAGAGATTTTCCTTAAGACGCGTGGCTATCCTTATTTTCTACAGGAATGGGGACATCAGTCCTGGAATCTTGCAGCGGGCAACACCATCACGCTCAATGACGCCAGGCAGGCCGAAGCGACGACCTTGAAACGCCTGGATGAGGGATTCTTCAAAGTTCGCTTTGATCGTCTGACGCCCAAGGAGCGCGAGTATGTCATCGCCATGGCGAAGCTGGGCAATGGGCCCTACCGGTCTTCCGACGTCGCAGACGCACTCGGTGAAACTGCACAGAGTCTAGGGCCGCGCCGTGCGCAGATCATCAGCAAAGGAATGATTTACAGTCCCTCTCACGGCGACATTGCTTTCACGGTGCCAATGTTTAATGACTATTTAATTCGCAACCTGGCCAATATTTTCTGATTACCTGCTTCAGATAGTCTGGCCGCCCGAGACTTCGATGCGCTGGCCATTGACCCAACGGTTATCCTCGCCCAGCAGGCTGGCGATCATCGGCCCGATATCCTCCGGCACGCCCACCCGGCCAAGCGCCGTCATCCCGGCAAAGATGCCATTCAGGTCCGGCGTATCGCGCACCGCGCCGCCCAGGAAGTCGGTCTCGATCGCGCCCGGCGCGACCGTGTTGACGGCGATGCCACGGCTGCCCAGCTCCCTGGCCAGGTAGACGCTCAACACCTCGACCGCGCCCTTGACCGCCGCGTAGGCGCCGAAGCCGGGGAACGATACCCGGGTCAGGCCGCTCGACAGGTTGACGATGCGTCCGCCGTCGGCCAGCAGCGGCAGCAGGGCCTGGGTCAGGAAGAACACGCCCTTGAAATGGACGTCGACCAGGCGGTCGAACTGGGCTTCGGTAGTATCGAGAATGGGCGCCATATCGCCATGGCCGGCGTTGTTGACCAGGTGATCGAAGCTGTCGCGGCCCCAGGTTTGCTGCAACCCGGCGCGCAGGCTGGCGGCGAAGGCCGGGAAGCCGGCCACGTCGCCGACATCGAGCCGCAGCGCCAGCGCCCGGCGGCCCATGGCGCGGATCTGGTCGACCACGGCCTGGGCATCCTGCTCGCGGCTTTGATACGTGACGACTACATCGCCGCCGAGGCGCGCGATGTGCAGTGCGGTGTGGCGGCCGAGGCCGCGGCTGGCGCCGGTGACGAGTGCGATCTTGTTCATGCTGTGCTCCTTCAGTGGATTGGAAGAGCACCCAGTATCGGATTCGCGCGCCAGCCTCCGTTGCCGGAAGCTGGACGTCTTTTGCCTATTCCTCCAAACCGCGATTACAACGCCTTCTCGACCGGCGGCACGACCACGGCCTGGATCACCGGACTGCCTCGGTGAATCCGGTGGATCCGGTACAGCATCAGGCTCGATACGGCGCAAATCGCCGCCATCAGCAGGAAGAACAGGTGCGGGCTGGTGCGTTCCCAGAAGGCCCCGATCACCCCCGATAGCAGGTTGCCGACGAAGGAGCAGAAGAACCAGGCAGCGACCGTGGTGGCGGCGAAGCGCTTGGGCGCCAGGGTCGCGAACAATCCGAGTCCCACCGGCAGGATATACAGTTCGGCCAGGGTGAACACGGCGAAGAACCCCACCATCCAGATCCAGCTGAGGGTATAGCCGGCGCCGGCGCCCATCAGGATCAGCCCGGCCAGCAGGGCATAGGCCACGCCGATGCCGAGCGCGCCCAAGGTCATGCGTTCCAGCGCGGGCACCGCGTGCCCCCGGGCGGCGCGGGCGTTCCACATGCGCACCAGCAGTGGGCTGAGCAGGAACACGAACATCGGGTTGAGCGACTGGAACCAGGTGACCGGGATCGTCATGCCGAAGGCCTGGCGATCGACGGCGCCATCGGCCCAGATCGCGAAGGTATTCCCGGTCTGTTCGTAGGCGATCCGGAACAGCATGACCGCGACCGCGACCCCGGCCAGCAGCGGGATCGTGCCATAGCCTTCCGCTCCCTGGACCGGCGGCGTGCGCCCGGCCGGCTTCGAGGCCTCGGCCGGCAGGTACTTGCCGCCCCAGACATAGATCGCCAGGCCCAGGCACATGCCGATGCCGGCGGCGCCGAAGCCGTAGTGCCAGCCATACAGCTCGCCCAGCGTGCCGCAGATCAGCGGCGCCAGGAAGGCGCCCAGGTTGATGCCCACGTAGTAGACATTGAAGGCGGAACCCGCGCGCGGATCGTCCTTCGCGTACAGCAGGTTGACCTGGCTGGGCAGGTTCGGCAGGAACAGGCCGTTGCCGATCGCGATCACCACCATCGCCGGGAAGAACAGCGCCTCGAAGGCCATCATGAAGTGACCCAGCGCCATCAACAGGCCGCCGATGATCACGGCCGGGCGCCGGCCCAGCCAGCGGTCGGCGATGATGCCGCCAAAGATCGGCGTCAGGTAGACCCCGGCCGCGTAGGCGCCGAAGATCAGCGACGCATGCGCATGGGTGAACTGCAGCTCCTTCGTCATATAGTAGATCTGCAGCGCGCGCATGCCGAAGAACGAGAACTTTTCCCACATCTCGGTCAGGAAAAGAATCGTCAGGCCCTTGGGCTGGCCGAACCAGCTGTCCTTGTCACGCATGGTGTGGTCTCCGGTGGCGGTCATGGAAGAGTGAAACGCGAGGGGCTGATACGGGCCGGATCGAAGCCCGACGCCGCCAGTTGCGGATCGGCTTGCTCGCCCAGCAGGACCGAGGCGTAATAGCGCCCCGCGCCAGGCGCCGACTGGATGCCGTAGCCGCCCTGCCCGGCGGCCCAGAAGAAGCCGGGCAGCTTTGGATCATGGCCGCCCACCAGTTCGCCATCGGCGACGAAGCTGCGCAGACCGGCCCAGACGTGGGTCGGCCGGCGGATGCGCAGCGTGGTCTGGCGCTCGATCTGGTCGATGGCGATGGCGATATCGAGTTCCTCGGCCTGCACGTCGTGCGGCGGCGCCGGATCGGCATTGCAGGGGGAGCCCAGCAGCATGCCGGCGTCGGGCTTGATATAGAACGATTCCGTCACGTCCAGCACCATCGGCCAGTGGGCCGTGGCCATGCCCTCGGGCGGCGCGAAGATGAAAGCCGAGCGGCGCTTGGGCACCAGCCCCACCGGATCGGCGCCGGCCATGCGTGCAATATGGTCGGCCCAGGCGCCGGCGGCGTTGACGACCACCGGCGCGCGAAAAGTGGTGCCCGCGGCGGTCACTTCCCACAGGCCGCCGCTACGCTGCAAGGCGCCGACGCGGGCGTCGCACACGATGCGGCCGCCATGCTGGCGCACGCCGCGCAGGAAGCCCTGCAGCAGGGCGTCGACATCGATGTCGGCGGCATCCTGTTCCAGCACGCCGCCGGCCACCTGGCCCGGACGCAGCACCGGCACCAGCTCCAGCGCAGCCTGGGCGTCGAGGCGCTCGACCGCCGAGGACGTCGCGCGCACCGTGGCTTCATGCGCGGCAAGGGCGGCCTCCTGGCCGGGCGCGGCGAACATGAAGGCGCCGCGCGCCGACAGCAACGCATGGTCGCTGAATCCTGGCGGCGGATTCCTGAAGAAACCGAGACTGGCACGGGTCAGCGCGCGCACCTGGTCGGGGCCATAACTTTCCATGAACAGCGCTGCCGAACGCCCGGTGCTGTGGTAACCGGGTTGGGATTCGCCTTCCAGCACGATCACGCGCGCCCGCTGCGACAGCCAGTAGGCAATCGAGGCGCCGCCGATCCCGGCGCCGATCACGATGAAATCCGCAGTGTCATGGTTCATACAGTCCCCGCTCGCCTTTCATCCGTCGATCATTATTTTCAAATAAAGAAAATTATTCTATAAATGAAAGATATGCGATCGACCAAGCCGGTGCAAGCGTTTTTTCAAGCACTGTATGCATCAGCGCATCGCTCGAAAAATGGAATGGATTGAATGGACGGCGCAGTTGTCCACGCAAGGCCCCGCAGGCCTATTTCTTCGACTTCCTGGGAGCCAGGGGCGGCGGGACAGGCACCGGCGCCGGTTCGGCCCCATCGAACAGCGAAGCGAAGGCGGCTTCGGAATTGGGCTCGTCCGAGATGCACACCGACAGCAGTCGGCAAGGGCCTTCGCCGACCGCGATATAGGCATGCGCCATGCCGCTGTCGAAATAGATCGAATCGCCGGTCTCGAGCCGCAGCGGCGCATACAGCTCGGTGTACATGTCGATCGCGCCTTCGAGGACCAGGGCGAATTCCTCGCCCGGGTGGCGAATGAGCTCGCCGAATTCGGCCAGCGAGCGCACATGGACTTCGGCGAACACCGGCACCGCGCGCTTGTTGAGCAGGTCGGCCGCCGGGTACAGGTGCGAATAATTGGGCGTGTCGATCACATAGCCGGTATTGCGCCGGTTGATGCTGCGGCGCCCGCTCGGCGCCGGCGCCGGCGATTTCTCCACCGCCGGGCCGCCGCTGAACAACTGCGAGATGTCGACCTCGAGCGCATTACAGATGCGCAGCAGCTTGTCGTAGCTGAGCGACATCTTGTTGTTCTCGATCTTGGATATGGTGGACATCGGCATGCCGCTCTTCTCGCCGGCTTCGATCAGCGTCATGCCACGCTCCTTGCGGATGCGCCTGAGCGATTCGCCCAGGTTACCGTCCCGTTCAGGTCCGTGATTGATCGCGCGTTTGGTTGCCATGCTTGTCCTCTGTTGAGCGCCTATTATAGTTGGGCGTCATGCGGGTCGGCCACGCGCGGCCAGTAATCGAGGCTGCGCAGGCGGTAGGGAATGGCGGAGAAGTCGAAGCTCATCGCACCGGGCGTGGTCACGTAGCCGACCTGGCGCGCCAGCGGCGCGAACTCGGCGTAAAAATGCTGGGTCGATTTCACCACCACCAGCGCTTTGTCGACCAGGCCGATCCCCATGCCGGTGAAGGCATCCAGCCCATAGGTCTGGGTACGGATCGACGCCAGCAGGATGTGCAGTCCATTGGCCGCTTCGACCCAGACGCAGTCGCCCAGGCGCTCGCGGGTGCCGAGCGCGCTCTGGGTATGATTTGCCACGACCGCGCGCACGGTCACACGCAGGTCGAGCGGCTGGCCGGAGGCCGGCCCGCATTTGCCGCCGATGCGCAGGTCGATCCGTGCGCCCACCCCTGCACTCTTGCAGACGTGGACCGCGCCCAGGTCCCAGAAGGCGCCGATGGCCACATTCGCGATCCCGCGCTCGACGATCCGGCGCAGGATGAAGGTGCTGTCGCCGGCCGCGCCGCCGCCGGGATTGTCGGCGATATCGGCCAGCACCAGCGGCCCCTCCCCCGCCGCCGTAGCGACCAGGTCGAGCGCCGCATCGACCTCCATCACCTGCGGCCCGATCCGCGTGCGCAGGGCCCAGAACTCGGCGCCCAGGCGGCGCGCCAGGGTCGCGGCCAGTTGCGGATCGTTGTCGGTCACCACCCACAATTTGGCCCCCGCCTGCGGCACATCGCCCCAGGGGAAGCCATGGCCGAGCGATACCGACAGCACCCCGGGCTCGCGCTCGGCCTGCTGCATGCGCCTGACGAAACCCTGCATCGGCTCGCGCGTGGTGTGCCACAGGCCGACCATCTTGCAGTCGAACACCGCGCTGACGGGCCGCACGCGGCCGGTCACGGTGGCCTTGAGGATCTGGTACAGCTCGCGCCCGCGTTCATCGGTGTCGATGTGCGGATACTCCTTCAAGCCGACGATCACGTCGCTGGAGGTGCGCATCAGCTCCGTGAAGTGGCAGTGCAGGTCAAGCACCATCCCGATCGGCACGCCGGGCCCGACCAGCTCGCGGATGCGCGCCGCCAGGTCGCCTTCGCAATCGTCGTAGCCGTCGGCCGCCATCGCGCCGTGCAGCAGCAACTGTACCGCGTCGACCGGCAGCGCCGCCCGCAGATCGGCCAGGATCTCATCGCGCAGCGTTTCGTACACATGGCGCAGCGTGCGTCCGCCCGGCTGGGCCAGGGTGCACAGGCTTTCGACGACTTCACCGCCATCGGCCTCGACCAGGCCGCGCAGGTAGCGCAGGAAAGCGCCCGCGCCTTCTGGATCGCGCCGGCTGGCGTCGCCGTGGAAGATGCCGATTTCCTCGTAGTCGCCCAGCCCGGTGGGCGCCGCGGCGAAGGTGTTGGTCTCGGTGGCCAGATGGGCGATAAAGAATTTCATCAGTAGTTCAAACCCCAGGTAATCAGCTTGCCGACGATGCCGAGCCAGACCACGCCCAGCAGGGCCAGCGCCACCAGTATGGCCCAGCCGCGGCGCAGGCGCGAGGCATCGCTGCGCGCCATGCGCCAGGCCGCCCACAGCCCTGCGCCCGCCGCGCCGATGACCAGCAGGCCGCTGGCCTGCAGCAGGCCGACCAGCCAGTCGTTCCCGCTATGGTAGAGCGCCAGGTCGGTGCTCAGCACCGGCTTGATCAGCATGAACCAGGCCGCCATATAGACCAGCGCCAGCGCCGCCGCCGCGCGCAGGACGATGCGCGGCCGGTGCTGGGTGGGCGTGGCGCCGCTGGTCGCACGGTCGGCGCGGCGCAGCAGTGCGCCCACTGGCCAGGCCGCCAGCGTGCAGGCCAGCACCAGGAAGGATAGCAGCAGGATGCTCACGTTCAGCGGCGCCGAGTTGGCGAAGCTGTCTGCCTGCAGCACAGCGACCGGGTTCTCGCTGTCGATCACGGTCTTGACGCCACCCTCCTCCCTGAGCGCCACCATGCGCGCGCCATCGACCGCGCGCCACAGCTGCGGGCCCACCGCGCGCATGGTGTCCACGCCGCCCAGGCCATCGGGCACCGCGATGCTGCCGTCCGGATTGGCCGTGATGACGGTCTGCTGCAGCAGGTAGAAGAAGCGCAGGAAGCCGTTCTCGACCCGGCGCGAGCTCTGGTAGCGGCCCGCAATGCGCTGCGCGTCTTCGACGGCCGAAGCGGGTGCCGGCGGCGGCCCGGCGCTGGCGGCGGACGGGAAGTAGCGCCGCATGAAGCCGTCCATCAGCTCCTTGCGCGCGCCATACACCGCCCCATCCTTGCCCAGGCCGTTGTAGGTGAAATAGATGCCCACGCCTTCGTCGGGCAGCAGGTTCAGGTCGGTGTGGTAGACCACCGTGTCGCCGCCATGTCCGAGCATGGTGCGGCCGTTGTGCGTCAGGCGAAAGAAGCCGTGCGCCATCGTGCCGAAGCCCGGCAGGCCGTCGATGCTGGGGCCGTGCATGCGCGCGGTGGTGGCCGCGTCGAGCATCTGGTAGCCATCGAGGCTGCCCTGCTGCAGGTGGGCCAGCATGAAGCGCGCCATGTCGGCCGCGGTCGTGGTGACCGAACCGGCAGGGGCCGTGATCACGATCTCGAACGGCGATGGCGGCGCGTCCGTGGTGCGGTAGCCTTTTGACAGCCGGCCAGGGAAATTTGCGGGCAGCGGCTGGACGAAGGTCGAGTGGCGCATCCCCAGCGGCGCGAAGATATGGCGCTCGACATAGGTTTCGAACGGCATGCCGGAAACCCGCTGCACGATGTAGCCGGCCAGCGCCACGCCATAGTTCGAATAGGCCGGCACCGCGCCGGGCGCGAACAGCATCGGCCGCGGATGCTCCTTCAGATACTGCTCGGTGCTCTGGGCCAGGGCCGGATCGTAGCCCAGCAAGTCCTTCAGCCCTTCCTCGAAGCCGGCGCGGTGGTTCATCAGGTGGCGCATGGTCACCGGCCTGCCATAGGGTTCGGCGATCTTGAAATCGAGGTAGTCGTTGACGTTGCGGTCGAGATCGATCCGGCCCTGCTGGACCAGTTGCATGACGGCGGTCCAGGTGAACAGCTTCGAGGTCGAGCCGGGCCGCAACAGGCTGGTCGCGGGATCCATCGGGACCTTGTCCGCGACATCGGCCAATCCGTAGCCCTTCTGCAGCAGGATCTTGCCGTCCTTGACCACGCTGATCGCCATGCCTGCGATGTCGCCGCTCTTGAGCGAATACGGCACCTGGCCGTCGAGCCAGGCCGCAAGGTCGGCGGCATCGAGCGCGTGAGGGGCCGCGGCCGGCTCCGGGGCGCTCGGGGCCTCTGGAGTTTGCGCTACCGGCGCCGCAAGCGGCGAATCGGCCTGCATTGCCAGGGCCGGGCCGGCGCCGAGCAGCACGCCGGCCGCGAACAGGGACAGCAAATGGGTACGCACTGTCATGGTCTTCCTCCGGACTGGATCAGAAATGGGGATTAAAACTCATCAAATGGTGATAGAGCCCCACTGCCACCAGCAGCGCGAAGCACAGCACCCACAACACCGGCAGCACCAGCGCGGCCCTGGCGCCGGCCGCCGCCACGGTGCGCGCATGCCACAGCGCGGCCACCAGCCCGCCGCCGAAGGCCAGCCAGCTGCTCGCCTGGGCCAGCAGCAGCACCAGGCCAGGCTCGCTGTCCTCGATCAGCACGAACACCAGGGTCCACAGGACCGCGCTGACCAGTACCAGGCAGCAGGCGATCCGCACCCAGGCCAGCGAACGCGCGGGCGGCGCCAGGCCGTGGCGGCGCCGTACGCGGGCCGCTACCGGCCAGGCCAGCGCGGTCGCCAGCGCCACACCCAGCGCGCCGAGCAGCAGGACCAGTACCGCCCCGCTGGCCATGAACGGGACCGGCTCGAACACGAAGGCGAACACATACGGCTCCAGGCCCCAGCGGATGACTTTTCCATCCTCGACCAGCGCCTGCAGGCGCCGCTTGCCATTTACTTCCTGCCACAGGAAGGGCTGGACTTCACGGAATTCGCTGCGGCTGCCGCCCAGCGTGAGCGCTACTTTGCCCTGCCCGGCGTCTTCCACGCGGATCGGGCTGACCAGTTGCAGGATCGACAGGAAGGTCGAATCCTCGCGCCGCGAATTACGGTAGGCGCCGGCCAGCAGGCGCGCGTGGGCCTCGGCCGTGGCTGCGTCGACGCCAGGGCCGGCGGGCGGACGCACGTCCGGAAGGTAGCGGTCGGCGAAGCCGTGGTACAGGCGCTCGCGCAGCCATTTGCCCAGGTCGTGGCGCCCGGCCGCATTGACCGACACGTACAGGCCGATGCCCTGGTCGGGCAGCAGGATCAGCTCGGAGTGGAACAGGATGGTGTCGCCGCCATGGCCGACGGCGCGGTGGCCGTTGAGGTCTTGCTGGTAGAAGCCCAGGCCGATCCCGTTCAGGGCCGGCAGGCCGCGGGTGATCGTGGAATGCATGCGGGCGACGGTGTCCGGCTGCAGGATGCGCTGGCCGCCCAGCTGTCCGCCCTGCAGATAGGCCAGCATGAAGCGCCCCATGTCGGAACCGGTCGCCGCCATGCTGCCGGCAGGCGGCATGCTGACGATCTCGAAGCCTTTCGGCTGGCCGTCCACGCTCAGGTAGCCCTGCGACATCTGGCCGCGCAGCGCCTCGGGCAGCGGCTGGCGGAAAGTCGACTGGCGCATGCCCAGCGGCCCGAAGATGTGCTGTTCCACGTAGTCGTCGAACGATTGTCCGCTCACGCGCTGCACGATGTAGCCGGCCAGTCCCGTGGCCCAGTTCGAGTAACCCTGGGTCGTTCCCGGCTGGTACAGGTAAGGCGGAATATAGCCCTTCAGGACCGCGCCGTTGTCCGGCGTCGAATCGCCATACACGATCAGCCCGCGTCCGGTTTCCTCGAGCCCGGTGGTGTGGGTCATCACGTGGCGCAGCGTCATGGCCGTGCCCTGGTAGGCCGGCACCTCGAAATCCAGGTAGCGATTCAGGTCGGCGTCCAGGTCGAGCTTGCCCTGCTCGACCAGCTGCATCACCGCGGTCCAGGTAAACAGCTTGGAGATCGAGCCGGGGCGAAACAGCGTGCGCGCCGGATCGACCGGCACCCCGCGTTCCCAGTCGGCGTAGCCATAACCTTTTTCGAGCAGCGGCTGGCCGTCCTTGACCACCACCACCACCGCACCGGGCACGCCGGCGCTGCGCAGGGCGCTGGGCATCAGGCCATCGAGCCAGGCCTCAAGGTCGGTCGCGGTCAACACGTGGCCTGCCGGCACAGGCGCAGGCGCCTGCGCCGCAACTGGCGGCGACATGGCCCCGGCCAGCACCAGGGCCAATCCGCACAGCGCGATGCGCCAGCCTGCGCGCGCCGGGCGGAACATCAGAATGCCCTCGTCAGGTTCATGCCGATGGTGCGTGGCTGCACCGGCGTGGCCCGCAGCGGACCGCCGAACGCGGTCAGGTTGGTGTCGGCGCTGTTCAGTGCGCGCTTGTCGGCCACGTTGCGGACAAAGGCGCCGACTTCCCAGCCATTGACGTCCACGCCCAGTTGCAGGTCGGCCAGGGTGTAGCCGGCCATGCTGAAATACGGCACCGAGGTCACCGGTGTATCGAAGCCGGCATTGCGCTGGCCGACGCCGCGCACGGCCACACCGGCCCAGGCCCGGTTGCCGGCCAGCTGGAAGTCGTAGCGGCCGCCCACCGAGGCCGACAGCCGGGCCGAATTGGGCAGGCGTGCGCCGGCCGGTCCCAGGCCCGGGGCCTCCTCGGTCAGCGTGGCATCGGTCCAGGCCAGGCTGCCGTCGAGACTGAAGCTTTCGTTCAGCTTGTAGCGCACGGCCAGCTCCAGGCCGTTGGACTCGGCCTCGCCGGCATTGCCGGTCAGCGAAGTCACGCCGACTGCCATCGGCAATTGCAGGTCTTTCCAGCGAATGCTGAACAGTGCCGCTTCCAGGAACAGGCGGCGCTGCAGCAGGTCAGCCTTGTAGCCGACTTCATAGCTCCACAGCTTGTCGGGCTCGAAAGTCAGCGGCGCGCCCGGCACCACCTGCCCGTCCTGGCCGATCGCCGGCGGATTCGGGCCGCCCGGGCGATAGCCGCTGGCGGCGCGGAAGTACACGCTGCTGGTCTTGTCGAGCGAGTAGCGCGCCGTTGCCAGGTAGGTCTTGGAACTGTCCTTGCCGGTCGACTCGAAGTCTTTCACGCCATTGGTCTCGGTGCCATACACCTGGCGGTTGCGCGCACTGCGCGCGCCCACGGTGAACGACCATTCCGGCGCCGGATTCCAGGTGATGTCGCCATACACGGCATTTTCCTGGAAGCGCGAGGGCTGGGTGGAGCGCACCAGGTCGGTGGCAGAGCCGTCGGGCGTCTGGATCCACAGGCGCTGGGCGCGGCGGCCGGTTTCCTTGTTGTGATAGAAGCCGAGCAGCCATTCGAGCGGGCCGCGTGCTGACGTCAGGCGCACTTCGGCGCTGCGCTTGCGCAGGTCGATGTCATTGTCGAGCCCACCGAAATCGATGCCGGGGATGCCCACGATCTCGGTGGCGTCCAGCGCCGTCTCGCCCTTGAAGCGCTGGGCCGAGGTGATCACGTTCAGGCGCGCCCAGCCCATCTCGTACTCGACGGTGCCGGACACCACCCCGGTCTTGATGGTATAGGGTTCCGGCCGGTACAGCAGTTGGGTCAGGTCGCCGTGCAGCGGCTGGCCGGTGCGGGCGTCGTACTGCGCGATGCTGGTGCCGTCGCGCTCGATGTTCTGCTGGGTGGCGGTCAGGCGCACCCGCAGCGCCGCGCTCGGATCGAACAGCGCCGACACCCGCACGCCGCGCGTGTCGCCGTCGTTGGCATGGTCGCCCGCCACCCGGCCGACCGACTTGATGTAGCCGCCGTCGTGTTCATTGAAAGCGGCCACCCGCAAGGCTGCCACGCCGGCGCTCAGGGGCACGTTGACGACCGCGTTCTCGGTATGGCCGAGCGCCCCGCCCCGGCTCTGGCGCACGGCCAGGCCGGCCTTGCCCGAGAAACCGCTCGGGTCGGGATCGTTGGTCACATACTTGAGCAGGCCGCCCATGGCGCCGGCGCCGTACAGCGTGCCCTGGGGACCGCGCAGCAGTTCGACATGGCGCAGGTCGAGCAGCGACAGGTCGAGCGCCGACACTGCCTCGCCGACGAAACCGGTGCTGGAACCGAAGGCCACGTCGTCGATATACACGCCGACCGTCGGGGAGCTGAGCCCAGTCACCGAAATGCCGCGGATCTTGACCTGGCCGCGTCCCGGACCGCCGTCGCTGTGCACGTGCACACCCGGCAGGGTGCCGATGTAGTCGGTCAGCGACGCGGCGCCGGAACGTTCAAGCGCCTCGGCGCTGATGGTTTCGACCCGCAGCGGCACGTCGCGGATCGGTTCGCGGCGGCGGGTGGCGGAGACGGTGACGACTTCGGCGGCCTCGATCGCCGCAGGCGCATCCTGGACCGCGGACGGCGCCGGCTGCTGGGCGGAGGCCGGAGCGCTGGCGAGCCAGGCCAGTGAGGCAACCGCCAAAGCCACCGCCTTGCGGCGCTGTCCGGGCATGAATTCGTTGGAAACGGGATTCGACAGCTGCAAAACGCTTCGGTACATGATGCACTCCTCCAGAGGAAACCGCGATCGATACGACATTTTCAAAAATACTACATTATTTCTGGAAAATAAAATATTAGAAAAATATAGTGTCTGTTTTCTGCAATAGAAAATATTCTCATGACCAGGCTGTATTGCACATCCTGCGGCTGTATTTATGTCCACTTTGTGTCCCAACTTTTATTGGTGTATGGACATTGCAAGAAGGGCTAAAGTGAAATCCGGAGCGTGTACAATCGGCTGGTTGGGCGCCTTCAACGGCCCTCGTTTCGATATCGTCCGCCTCGCGTCTGTCGCGCGGCGGCGGGAGAGTTGATCCACCACTGACTACAAAGGAGTTCGCATGGCAATCAGTCTGCAAAAAGGCGGCAACGTCAACCTGAGCAAGGAAGCACCGGGCCTGACCAAGGTCATCATTGGCCTGGGCTGGGATCCGCGCTCGACCGACGGTTCGGCCTTCGACCTCGACGGTAGCGCCTTCATGCTCAAGGCCGACGCCAAGGTGCGCGGCGATACCGACTTCATCTTCTACAACAACCTGAAATCGACCGATGGTTCGGTGACCCACGCCGGCGACAACACCGACGGCCAGGGCGATGGCGACGACGAGAAACTGACGGTCGACCTGGCGCGCGTGCCGGCCGACATCGACAAGGTCTCGTTCTGCGTCACCATCCACGACGCCGAAGCGCGCCGCCAGAGCTTCGGCCAGGTCGGCAAAGCGTATATCCGCTGCCTGAACGCCGCCGGCGAAGCCGAGATCGCGCGCTACGATCTGTCCGAAGACAGCTCGACCGAAACCGCGATGATCTTCGGCGAGCTGTACCGCGCCGGCAGCGAGTGGAAGTTCCGCGCCGTCGGCCAGGGCTTCAAGGGCGGCCTCGGTCCGCTGGCACGTTCGTTCGGCGTCAACGTCTAAGTCATACAGGGATCTTCCCTGACGGTCCGCGCCGCCCGGCGCGGACCTGCAACGCCACGCCAGTGGCCGATCACTATCAAGAGAGCCCACATGCGCGTCTGGTACAACAGGACGTTTTCGTCCGTGAATGCGGCGATCAAGCTGATCCGCGAGGCCGATACCGAAGGCCGTTTCACCATCATCCACAGCAATGCCAACCGCCATGCGCCAGCCGCGCGCCTGGCCCATGAATTCCAGGTCGAACCGACGGGACTCAAGGGCGACGCCTACGTCGACTGGTGCCTCACCTTCTGCCGCGAGCACAGGATCGATATCTTCGTGCCGGGCCGTGAAGCCACTACCCTCGCTGCCGAACACGCGCGCTTCGCCGACGTTGGCACCCGGGTGCTCAGCGCCGCGCCGCCGGCCGAACTGAAACGCATCCACGACAAGGCCGACTTCTACGCCGAGACCGTGCTGCCTGAGGCGCCGGTAGCGGCCTTCCGCCGCTTCGAGAACCTGGCCCAGTTCGACGCCGCCTACGCCGAACTGCGTCCGCAGCATGCGAAGCTGTGCGTCAAGCCGTCGCACGGCATCTATGGCCTGGGCTTTGCCATCATCGACGAAGAGCGCAGCAGCGCTGCGCTCCTGATGAAGGGCGTCGAATACCACATCGGCTACCAGGACCTGCGGCGCGGGCTGGGCGAGCTGGAGTCGTTCAACACCATGCTGCTGATGGAATTCCTGGACGGTCCCGAATACAGCGTCGACTGCGTGGGCGACCATGGCCGTCTGGTCGCGGCCGTGGTGCGCCGCAAGCTGCCGCAAGCCGGCAGCGGCCAGCTGATCGACATGCGCCAGGACATCCTGGACGCCACTGCGCGTTTGTGCGCCGACTACAAATTGAATGGCGTATTCAACGCCCAGTTCCGCGAAGCCGGCGGCCGTCCGCGCGTGCTGGAGATCAATCCACGCATGTCCGGCGGGATCGGCATGGCCTGCCTGGCCGGCCCCAACCTGCCATATATCGCGCTGCGCGGTTTCGCCGAAGGTTACGACGGCCTCGAGATCCCGGTGCCGCGCCATGGCATGCGGGTGGCCGAAGTCAGCGTCGCGACGGAGCTGGCATGAACGCGCCGCATCATCCGATCCCCGTCCAGCGCTTCGAGCTACCGACGGGCACGCTCGACCTGCGCCTCGACAGCGGCGCCGACGAACTCGACGCCCTGCTCGGCTTCGCCGCGCGCGCCAACGCCAAGCGCGGCTTCCTGTTCCTGAGCAAGGTGCTGGGCAAGCACTGGCCGGCGAATCCGGTCGACATGCTGATGGTGCACGAGCGCCTGGCGGCAACGGTGCCGCCGCTTGGCGGCGCGGTGCAAGGCCCGGTACTGTTCATCGCCATGGCCGAAACCGCGGTCGGCCTGGGCCAGGGCGTGTTCGAAGCCTGGCTGCGCGCCCATCCGGGCCAGGAGGCGCTGTTCCTGCACACCACCCGCTACCGGGTCGGCAATGGCCCGCTGATCGAATTCGAGGAAGCGCACAGCCACGCGCCGCGTCAGTTCCTGCATGAGCCGGTGGAGCCGGAGCTCCATGCTTTGCTGCTGGCCGCGCGCACCCTGGTACTGGTCGACGACGAGGCCAGCACCGGCAACACCTTCGTCAACCTGGCCGCCGCCTGCCGTCGCCTGAACCCCGGCCTGGAGCGCGTGCACCTGGCCACCATCACCAACTTCATGGGCCGCGCCGCCACCGAGCTGCTCGATACCCGCTTCGGCATGCCGGTGACCAGCGGCGCCCTGGTCGAGGGCGAGTTCAGCTTCGCGCAAGGCGCGCTGCCGCCCGACCAGGGCGCGGCGCAGCGCTTCGAACTCGATGCCGACCGCGGCGCCAGCACCGCCTTCGGCCGCCTCGGCGCCGCGCGCGCGGTGAAGGCGCCCGCAGCGCTGGCCGCGCGACTGGCGGGCGAGTTCGCTCCTGGCGCGCGGGTACTGGTGCTGGGCACCGGTGAATTCATGCACGTCTCGACCCTGCTCGGGGCGGCCCTGCAGCACCACGGGGTCGACGCCGTGGTGCAATCGACCACGCGCTCCCCGATCCTGACCTGGGGCGCCGTGAGCCATGCCTTGACCTTCCCCGACAACTACGGCGAAGGCATCGCCAATTACCTGTATAACGTCGCACCCGGCCAGTACGACCACGTGCTGGTGTGCCACGAGACCGCGCCCGGCCCGGCCCTGTTCGGGCTCGCCATCGAATTGAAGGCGCGGCTATTCCACTTCCAGTCCGAGGACCATGTTGAAGAAGTTCCTGTTCGCTGACCTGGACGATACGCTGTTCCAGACGATCGGCAAATGCGGCGTGCACCGGGACACCCCCGACGCGCTGGCACCGGCCGCCTACTACAAGGACGGCAGCATCTGTTCGTACACCACGCCGTCACAGCGCTCCCTGCTGGCGCTGCTGCAGGACGGGATGACGATGATCCCGACCACGGCGCGCGACCTCGACGGCCTGCGCCGGGTGTCGCTGCCGTTCGACAGCTATGCCGTCATCAACTACGGCGGCGTGGTGCTCGAACCCGGCGGCGCGGTCGACCAGCCCTGGCTGGACGGCATGCGCACGGCGATGCACGCCGCCCTGCCCGGCCTCTCGGCGCTCGCGGCCCACATCGACGCGCATGGCGCGCGCACCGGCTACGGCGGCCGCGCGCGCATGATCGAGGATTTTGGTACCCCGTTCTTTTTGGTGGTGAAGGATCCTGACAAGCAGGCCGAACGCCTGGCCCCGCTCGAGGCCAACGTGGTACGGCCCTGGATCGAGGACGGCAACCGCGATTACTTCATCCACCGCAACGGCAACAACCTGGCGATCCTGCCGAAAGCACTGAACAAGGCCAATGCGGTGGCCCACATCACCGCGCGCCTGAAGGCCGAGCACGGCGAGATCGTCACCTTCGGCATGGGCGACAGCCGCTCCGACGCGCGCTTCATGGCGGCCTGCGACTACGCCATCATCCCGCGCGGCACCCAGCTGGCCGGCATCACGGTGGGGGCGCTGTGAGCGAGCGCGCCGCCTTTTCGGGCAGCTATCGCGTTGGCGAAGTCGACTTCTTGCTGCGCCGCCTGCCGCAGGCGGACTTTGTCGACGTGGCGGAGAAAGAGGCGTTGATCCAGAGCGGACGGCGCCACTACAGCCAGATGCTGTCGCCCGAGTCGCGGCCGTCCGAGCGCTACATGGCGCTTTTCGATGAAGCCTGCCGCGCCAACAGTGGGCGCATGGCGCGCGACTGCCTGCGCCTGGCCTCCTTGATCGCCCAACGCAGCCAGCACCGGCTGGCAATCGTGTCGCTGGCACGCGCCGGCACCCCGGTCGGGGTAGTCGTCACGCGTCTGCTGCGCGAGCTGTTCGGACGCGACGCCGCGCACTACTCGGTATCGATCGTGCGCGACCGCGGGATCGACGCCGCCGCCCTGCGCCACATCCTGGCGCTGGGGCACCGGCCCGATTCCATCGTGTTCGTCGACGGCTGGACCGGCAAGGGCGTGATCGCACGCGAGCTGGCCGGCTCGGTCGAGGTGTTCAACGTGCGCCACGGCACCCATATCGACGCCGGCCTGCACGTGCTGTCCGACCTGGCCGGTGCCGCCGCCTGCGCGGCTTCGTGCGACGACTACCTGATCCCGTCGAGCATCCTCAATGCCACGGTGTCGGGCCTGGTGAGCCGCACGGTCATGAACGAGGACATGCGCGCGGACGACTTTCACGGCTGCGTCTTCTACGAACAATTCGCAGAAGCAGACCGTTCGCAAGCGTTCGCCGACGAGCTGCTGCAACTGGCGCTCGCGCAATCCCTGGAACAGCCGCGCGCGGCGCCGATCGACGCACCGGCGGCCCGCGCGCGCTCGCAAACCTATATCGCCGGCGCCATGCGGCGCTACGGCGTGGCCGACGTCAACCTGGTCAAGCCCGGCATCGGCGAAGCCACGCGCGTGCTGCTGCGGCGCGCGCCGCGCCTGGTGGTGCTGCGCGACCCGCGCGCTGCGCAGGTGGCGCACCTGGCCGTGTTGGCCGAAGAAAAACGGGTACCGGTCGAGATCGACCCGGACCTGCCCTATCACGCAGTATCCCTGATCAGGAGTGCATCGGATGGCTAAATCACTGGGCGCGTCGCTGTACGTGCCGGCCAATCACAAGAACCTGACCGAGATCGCCAATGGCGACCGGTTGCCGCACGCGCGCTCGCTGATCTTCTGCACCGAGGATTCGATCGCCGACCGCGAGTTGAGCTGGTCGCTGTTCAACCTGTCGGTGGTGCTGGCGAACATGCGCCTGGACGTGGCGGCCGACCGCTTCGTGCGGGTGCGTAACCCCGAAGTGCTGGCGCGGGTGCTGGCCATGCCCGGCGCCGAGAAGCTGACCGGCTTCGTGCTGCCCAAGATCACGCGCCACAACTTCGACAGCTATTTCAGGCTGGTGCGCTCCACCGAACACGTGTTGATGCCGACCCTGGAAACGGCCGAAGCGTTCGACGATATCGAGATGCAGGGCTTGCGCGCCGTGCTGGAAGCGCCTGGCGTGCGGCATCGCGTGCTGGCGCTGCGCATTGGCGGCAACGACCTGCTGGCGCTGCTCGGCCTGCGCCGCCCGCGCGGCATGACCCTGTACCGCACGCCGCTCGGCCCGGTCATCTCGCGCCTGGTGACGACCTTCCGGCCATATGGCTTCATGCTGACCGCGCCGGTATTCGAATACCTCGACCTGCCCGAACTGCTGGACCAGGAAGTGATCGAAGACCTGGCCCACGGCATGGTCGGCAAGACCGCCATCCATCCGACCCAGATCGCGTCGATCGAGCAGCACTTCAAGGTCACGCCGCAAGACCTGGCGGTAGCACGCGCCATCCTCGACGCCTCTAGTCCGGCGGTATTCCGCATGGACGACGCGATGCAGGAAGTCGCCACCCACCGCGCCTGGGCCGAGCGCACCCTCGAGCAATCGCGCCTGTTCGGCTCACGCGCCGAACAGAGCCACAAACCATTCCTGGAAGGAGAACCCTCATGACTACCTATTCGCGCGGACAGAAAGGCAAGCTGGCCGATCTCGGCAGCGGCCACGTGTTCAATGTCGACGTCGAGATCGCCAACAACGGCGCCTCGGTCGACGTCTCCTGCTTCGGCCTGGACGCCAACGACAAGCTGTCGGACGACCGCTATATGGTGTTCTATAACCAGCTGGCCAGCCCCGAAGGCGCGGTGCGCCTGGAGCTGGGCGGCGGGCGTGCGCGCTTCGCGGTCAATCTCGACCTGCTGCCCGCTTCGATCGGTAAACTCGTGTTCGTGGCGGCGATCGATGGCGCGGCCACCATGCGTACTCTCGGCGCCAGCTCGCTCAGCCTAGGCAGCGCCGTGCGCTTCCCATGGTCGGGCGCCGACTTCGGCGACGAGAAGGCCCTGATCGTGGCCGAGATCTACCGCCGCGACGGCCAGTGGCGTTTCGGCGCCGTCGGCCAGGGTTTCAATGGCGGCCTGTCGGCGCTGCTGACGCATTTCGGCGGCACCGAAGCCGGATCGTCGAAGCCCGCCACTCCTGTGCCTGCGCCGACGGCGGCCCCCGCGCCGAAGCCGACGGTCTCGCTGTCCAAGGTCACGCTCGACAAGCGCGGCGACAAGGTCTCGCTCGACAAGCGCCCGGGCGGCGGCTACGGCCGCATCCACGTCAACCTGAACTGGAACCAGGCGGCGATCGCACCGCCGCCGGCCTCGCTCCCGCCGCCATCCTCGGCCGCGCGCGGTGGTGGATTCTTTGACCGCATCACCAGCATGGCGGGCGACCTCGCCAACAAGGCGGGCGAGATGGCCAACAAGGCCGGTGCGGCGCGCAAGGGCCGCAGCGGGATCGACCTCGACCTCGGCTGCATGTACGAGCTGGCCGATGGCCGCCGCGGCCTGGTGCAGGCGCTCGGCAACACCTTCGGCGACTACGAGCGCGAGCCATTCATCCAGCTCGACGCCGACGACCGCACGGGCGCTGCCGCCAATGGCGAGAACCTGTTCATCAACGGCGAGCGCTTCGACCAGATCAAGCGCGCGGTGATCTTCTCGTTCATCTACGAAGGCGCGGCCAACTGGGGCGTGACCAATGGCGTGGTGACGGTATCGGCGCCGGGCCAGGCCCCGGTCGAAGTCAGGCTCGATGGCGGCGATCGCCAGATCATGTGCGCCATCGCGCTGATCGAGAACCGCGGCGGCAACCTGGTGATCACCAAGCTGGCCGAGTACTTCCAGCAGCAGGGTACGACCAGCGCGCACGAGCTGATGGACCGGCATTACGGCTTCGGGATGCGCTGGAAGACCGGCAGCAAATAAGTCCCGCTACGACAGGGCTGCTACCACTTGCAGCCCTTGTCGGTTATCGTCTCGATGGCCAGCGGGATCAACAGCAGCACGTCGAAACTCGTGCCGCCGGAATACTTGGTCTGGCAATCGGGGCGTTTTGCCTTGCGCACCGCGCGCGACAGATCGCTGTCGTCGCTCGCGCGCAGTGGCTCCAGCGCACCCGGTGTACGCTCGCTATCGACCTGACGCGCCGCAGCGCGCAGTGACTCCATATCTATCCGGCCCTTCTGCGCCGTCGCTACCGGCTCTTCGGTGCTGGCAGTGTTCCTAGGAGCCGATAGCGGCACAGCGACCGGTGCCGATGCGATGCTCGGCGTCGCAGCCGCGCGTCGTACTGGCGAGCGCGGCACGACAACCGGCAGTGCTGCAACGGCCGGCGCCCGCATCGTTGGCGCCGCGATGAAGGCAAGCTCGATGTACTCGGCCGGCGCCGGATCGGGACCACGCTGGGGTGGGCCACCGTGCTGCAGCAACGCGAACGCGAGCAGCACATGGCCCGAGATGATCAGCGCACCGGGGCCGAATCGCGGTAACGGGACCCGTTTCACGCCCTCGTCCGCTGGCGCAGTCGCGTCGCCAGCAGTGCGGGACGATCAAGATACAGGAATACGTGGCGTGGAAGGCGCTTCTTTACCTGCCAGTGCAGGATGTCGACCTGTGCCTCCTCGTCGAGCACCAGCACGCAGTTGGGCTGATCGAACGGTGTCACCAGCAGCATGTCGCGGCGCGCCACGCCGTGGCGCCGGCGCCAGACCGGCAGCGGCGCGTCGACCAATTCGAGGCGCGCGATCGCCGCCAGCGGCAGCACGCCATCGACCCGCACGCCCACGCGCAGGTGGAGTGCATCGTCGGTCATGACATGGCCCCCTGCCCCGATATACCAGCGGTCGCCCAGCACCCAGGCCAGCGTGTACAGCACCGCGGCCGCGCCAAGGGCATGCAGCAGGCCCAACTGGTCGGCATCCTCGATGAACAGGTTCAGCAGCAAGACGTGGACCGGCAACTCCAGCAGCAGGCTCACAAAAACCACGGCGGTCGCCGTGCCGTAGGCGCCGCGTTCGAGATAGCCCAGGCCAAGGCCGTGCGGCAGTGCGCAAGGCGCAGGTTGGCGCCGCAGGCGGTGCCAGCAGCCGATCCACAGCAGGCGGTCAAGCCTCAGCATTCCCACCAGCTCGGGCGGCAGCAATGCCGACACACGCACATGCCAAGGCGCCCGCGCTGCATGGGCGCGGCGCAGGCGCTGCCAGGCGTCCGGCGCGTGGACGAGATCTTTCGCCATCATCAGCAGCAAGGGCAGCGCCAGGCTGGCGCTGCGCAGGAGCGGCTTGACGGCATCGGGGGCCAAGGTCTTGACGATGGACACCACGAACAAGGAGGCGAGGCCCCAGCCGGCGAGATCGCGCCAGGATGTGGCGCGTAACGTAGAAACTGAGGTGGAAAGACGTAAGGACGGCAGCATGAATCAACGATCGGCGGGATGAACCGTTCGATTACAGCATGCGAATAGGATTGGGGCAACGGCCGGACGGCGTTACGCAGCAGATCATGCATCAGGCATGACCGAAATGCATCCAGATCTTTGCGCCGACGTTTTACGCTAGTCAGCTTCCTCTGTCCCTAGACGTACGTATTGGATATTGAGTGTGATCGCCTCGCTATAGCGGAGCACAAAAGAATCACCGTCGACGTCGTAAAAACGATTTTCAGCGCCTCCCGTGTCTTCTCCAGGACGGGACTTATCCGCTTCGATCGGTCGCCGGACGACATTCTGTAGCACGAGACGGTCGAGCTGGCCTTCGGCGTTGACATAGAATTCATCCAGAACGCCAACGTAGAGAACAGCCTCCTTTCCGACCTCGACGATTGCCGATACGAAGATCAGGTCGGGTTCTTCTCCAGACCTGAAATCGGCGCCGGTGAGCAGGTAATACCAGGGAGCCTGATGAAATCGGAATATCGGGCTAAGAAACGCGTCAGCGCGGTCGAGCCGGCAACGTGAGATGATCAAGCGAATAATCTGCGGAATAGCAAACGAGGCAACGATGAGCGTTGCAAAGTATGCTGCGATCCAGTTGAACTGTCCGCCAACAGCTTCACTTGCTTCCGTCTGAGGTATCGGTGCGGATGAAAGCAGCTTCATCAGTGTTACGGGGTCAAAGTCGCGCTGGAATATTATATGCGACAGGCTCAACAAGAAGAAATGCAGGACGGATGCCCACAGAATGCCTTCTGCGACGACTTGCCCGAATGGTGAGAAATCCAGCGACGTACGCTCTGCGCGCTTGAGATTGGTGCGGAAGATGAAGCCCGGAAGAAGCAGGAAAAAAACGATCAGCGCGGGCAACGCGACGTTCATGAAAACGTGGCTTACGCTGCGTTGGCTTTGGGTACGATAGTAACGCGCACGGACTGTCCATCGTCACGGCGAATTTTAAATTCGCCTGAAACTGTGTAACGTGCCGTTTGTTGGACGCTCCGTTTGCTGGTCATAAACTGACGCAGCTGGTCACGAGCTTGTGGATCAGCAAGAAGTTCCGACGCGAGCTGGCTTTTCAAGGCTTTCATGTCTTAACTATGCCATAAGTGGAAAATGAATGCATGCGGCGATTCGCGTTCTCGCACATAAAAAACAAGGCCGGTTCGCTAAGCGATACCGGCCCCATGATCATCGGCGGCAGAGTCCGCCAGATGAAAATTGATTACTGCAGCTTGATTTCGACGTCAACGCCAGCTGGCAGGTCCAGCTTCATCAGCGCGTCAACGGTCTTGTCGGTTGGGTCCACGATGTCCATCAGACGCTGGTGCGTACGGATTTCGAACTGGTCGCGCGAGGTCTTGTTCACGTGTGGCGAACGCAGCACGTCGAAACGCTGGATACGGGTTGGCAGTGGCACTGGGCCCTTGACGACGGCGCCGGTGCGCTTGGCGGTGTCGACGATTTCCAGAGCGGACTGATCGATCAGCTTGTAATCGAAGGCTTTCAGGCGAATACGGATTTTCTGATTGGACGACATGCGATTTCCTTTAAAAGAGCGTTCCGGCTTGTTGCCGGCAATGTGGTAAAGGTACTTCGGTACTGCGCAAGAGGCGGGAGTATAGCATCGTTCCCGCTCAAACAGATGGGGACAGACCAAAAAGTCTGTCCCCATCGTTGTGCTGATCAGACGCCCGACGGGTACCTGATCAGCGATCTTGCCCTAATAAATTAGGCCAGGATTTTTGCAACAACACCGGCGCCGACGGTACGGCCGCCTTCGCGGATTGCGAAACGCAGACCTTCTTCCATCGCGATCGGAGCGATCAGCTTGACGGTGATCGAAACGTTATCGCCTGGCATGACCATTTCTTTGTCTGCTGGCAGTTCGATCGAACCGGTCACGTCAGTCGTACGGAAGT
>Ga0265798_10002122_pt1 | contig 29582 bp, 30 predicted proteins | sample P3T30metagenome_FD_192430 | JGI IMG/M metagenome (GOLD analysis project Ga0265798, IMG submission 192430) | Plant litter microbial communities from East Loma Ridge, Irvine, California - P3 T30 | ecosystem: Environmental > Terrestrial > Plant litter > Unclassified | place: USA: California...
CTGCTTCCGTAATCATGCGTCGAAGCGCGGCAGAGGCACCACCGTCAGTTTGTCTGGCCCATGCCGCAAACCGCTCGGCTAGAGCCTCATCGACGTAGGCACCGACCATCTTTTGTCCGGCCTTGGCGGGCATTAAAACCGTCCTGTTTAAAACTTGCTCCCATCCAACATATCCCGCCCTAGTCCTTTTCACTATCATCTTCTCACGCAAACGATCGGAAAGAAGGGCATGAGGGGGAAGATGGATTCTGTACGTGGCCAAGCCTGCCGTGCTGATCATCCGACCGATTGTGGGGCTCGTCGGGCTTGCACAGTGCAAGCCTCCGCGACTGGACGCTTGCTGAAACTCCTGGCTATCTGGCGCGATGACCGATCAACGCCGTGCCCCGCCCTCCCGCCACGGCAGAGCACCACTCACGCCGGAAGTGCTGACGGATCTGATCCGCATCTCGGCACCTGACGGTGTCATTGCGGTGAAGGGTATCGCGAAGGAGGTGAAAGAGCCGCGTGTCTACGGTGACCATGCCACCGTGTACGGCGAGTTGACGCTGGGTGCGGCCTTGATCCCGTTCGCGGTGCCCGCCGAATGTGCCCCAAAGGAGGATCAGGCCGTCATCATTGAGGGCCACCTCCGGTTCAAACTGGCGACCCGATCAAACAGCAATGTCTGGCGGGGAAACTGGCAGGTAACGTTGGTCGGCCACGTCGTCGGCGAGTGGAAACCGGTCGCAATGCCGACACGGGTTATTCCGCTACCCGAACGGGGCGAGCGCATCCCACTTAGCATGTTTGTCTTCAACCACGGCGTCGAGGCACTGATCGTCCTGACTTCTGACAATGGCCACCGCGATCTCGCGCAATCAATCTCGTCTGCCAAATGCGAGCAACAACCGCAGTTCGTGAAAGCCAATTTTGGCGATCCGCGTGCCTTTCTTCAGGCTCTGGACGCAATCCCGATCGACGGCAGTGTCCGGGGACTGGCCGTTGTCCGCGGAGGGGGTGGAGGACTCGATGTGATCGCAGGGTCACGGGAGGTTGTCGCTGCACTGCTGAGGAAGGGCCTGCCCTTCTACACGGCCCTTGGGCACGACAGCGATGTCAGCCTGGCCGATCGATCAGCCGATCAGGTTTTCCATACCCCCTCGGAACTGGGGGCTGCTATTGCACGCGCTGCGCATGAGGCAAGCGATCGTGCGAAACAGCACCAGCGGCTCAATGCACAAGCAGGGTTGCTGGACAGACAAAAAGCGCAGCTCGACGATCAGGCGCGTCAGATTGCCCAGCTGGGGACCGATGCGACCCATGCAACGGAGCTGGCCAATGGCCGAACCCGCAACCTGCGCAATATGCTGATCGCCGCCAGTCTACTCATCATCACGCTGCTCTGCCTACTGGTTCGGCAAAGCGGATAAATCCTTGCACTGTGCAAGCCTCGGGAGTGAGGCTGGGATGACCGTGCCCGTTAGAAGAGGCTCCACAACCGCAGCGCAGTTGCAATGGCGAGTTCGATACCGACAATGGCAAGTACGATATTCTGCATCCAAAACGCACGGAGAAGATCGGCCCCAGCGGCACGCATGCGGTGGCTGGAACCCATTTGATCCATGCTCCCGTCGATGTCTTGCATCAGTTTCCCATTCCCACGCCTAACCGATTACAAATATTGGCAAAAGGCTTACTTCGCCATCAAACCACATAAATGAAAAATCCGTCCAGCTGGATTTTAAGGATCACCACCACCCGTTGTCGGTTGGGAAAATTCGACATTTAGACCTGCGAGAGTTCGGCTAACTGTTCGATCCGGTATAGGCTGGTGCTTGGTGTTCGGTTTTAAGCCCTTCTGGCAGCTTTAAGCGTGGTCGTGGCCTTAGATGCGTAAAACATTGCTGCAGCCCTTAACAAGGTCCCTGCTCCACCCCTGGGAGCAAAAACGGCAAACCCCGTCCGATTTCTCCCTCGCCTAGCCAACGGCGCTTGCGCCGCCTCTGTGACGCCGAAGGCGGCACGAAACGAAGGTTTATCGGCCATAGGCCGATTCCACATGACTTCAGTGGTGTCTGCTAGGTTCGCTGTTCACGTTAAAAGATTCTGTTAAATAGGAATTGTTAAGAAGGTTAAGGGGCAAAAACATGCCTTTTTTAACCGCTAACTCAATCAGTTACGAAAAGCCTCGGTGTGTGAAAACACGTGATTCGGTGTGTGAAAACACGATAGAGCGGTGTGTGAAAACACGAGTCAAAGGTGTGTGAAAACACGATAGCAAATGGCGCTGTTGCAGCCATCGTCTACATTCCACTGGCTGCGCCAGCCCCTGATTTTAGCCGCACCACCATGCTTTCTAGCGCAGAGGTGTGTGATAACACGATAGTTAGGAGCGGCCTGAAAGTCGGTCCATGAGATCGTCGACCTCTGTGGTGCGCCGTCGATCGGCGTCCAAACGGTCGCGCCGATCCTGCTCTGCCTGAAGCTGCTCGGACAGTGCCAAAGCTTCCGCCTCCCCTCTCAAACGGAATTGGATGGCGGGGCTACCGTCGTTCGTTGCCACCATTGCTACCGCGTAGTCGGGGAGTTGGTTGGCCTCCACAATCTTGCGGAGCATCCGGTTGAACTCCTTGGGCTTGCTGTCGCTGCCGGTCTTGTCGCGCAGCACCTCCACCCGGCACGTCCAGCCGCCACGCTGATTGCCGGCATGTTTACGGGCAATCCGATAAAGCGCCCGCTCAAGCCCGCCAGTCAGCAGGAAGTAATCGGGGTGCATGGTAAGAAGCGACCGCTCCGCCATGATCCCCTCATAGACCCAATCCGATAGGGTGATGGTCATGCCGCGAGGCTGGTCGGTTTCAGGATCAACCTCCAACGTCCATTTATCGAGCCAGTTGAAGCCCGCTTTGCTGCGACGCTTCGGCGCGCGAATGGATGTGGAAATGGAAGTCGTCTGCAAGCGCTGTAGGGCGGCTTGGAGATCTTGATAGGCGCGCCCACTGGTGTTGCGCTTGATCGCTCGCAAAAGGTCGTAGGACGTGGTTGTGAGGGTCCTGGGCAGGTCGTTTATCCCCTGCTCCCGCATCCGATTAAGCGCTGACGTTGCCCATATGATGATATCGGCGTCCCAGATCGTTGCCATGCCGTAAGCAGGTATCGCCTCGATCTTAACCCAGGTCGCGCCGTCCGGGCTGGTATATTCGATCGGCTTGACCCGCTTGCGTTTCTGCAAGGAAAAGAATGGTCGTTCCATCGTTTCCCGCTGATCCTTGAGCGGAAGGTCGCCCATAATAGGCAGGAACAGGTCGAACTCCGGGCTTGGATCGCGCCGTTTCTTCATGCTTCAGACCTGCATATTTGCAATTGTGCATGTGTGCACACGTTCAAGTACGTCCGAACTGTTTGTCGGCTTCATATTTGGCAACCAGTTCGGCGATCGCTTCAGCCAACAGGTCTTGGTGGCTACGGTGCGTCCTCGCCGCCAGCACCCGAAATGCCTCGGCGGTCGGATCGGCGGGGTCGAAGTAAGCACCCAAGTGATATTTGCCCGGTCGCCGTCCGCCCGACCGTGAAGCGCGCTCGCTCGGCGGGGAAGCTACGGTCTGCTCGGGTACAGCGGATTCTGGTGTCGTTTTCGTGGCGACAGCCGGCGCGAGAAGCGATGATCGTCGTGCCATTATCAAGCCTTCACATTTGCAGGTGTGCAATTCTGCAATTCATCAAACAGGAACTCGAGAAGCGATGCAATCTCCTGGGCAGCTTTGCCGGACGGTTCATGCTCGGTCACGCCAAGCCCATAAGGCCATGCCGCGCGATAGGCGCTGCGCTCTCTGATAACCGGACGCGCGACCCTCAGGCCCGTATCTCCCGCCAATGTCCTAGCATCGTCCAGCAGCGTCGTTGCCGTGGGCGGAGCTGCATTGAGTACGACGAAGCCTGTCTTGCCGGTGCTGACGATGAGCTGGGCCGTGCGCTTGATAGCGTCGAGGTCAATGAGGGAAGGGCGGCACGGTATCAGCACAAGATCAGCCTGCTGCGCCGCTGCGGCCGCCTCAGCTCCGGCTGCTGGGGGCGTGTCGATGATAGTGAGTCCGAAGCCGTTTGTCTTGGCTGCGTCGATCGCCTGGTTCAAACGCCGCGCACTGATTGGCTCTACATGCGGTAGCTCGGCCTCGCGGCGCTCGCTCCATGCCGTCGCGCTCTCTTGCGGGTCGAGGTCGAATAGGGCCGTCTTGATACCTGCCGCTTGGGCCGCAACTGCCAGATTGACCCCAAGCGTCGTTTTACCGACGCCACCCTTTTGTGCTGCAAGTGTGATTATATGCAAGTGTGCACACCTTCAATCGTGAGATTATGGTTTTATGCAGAACTGACCGATTGCACAATCCTGTACTGAAGGGATCGGTTAGAGGATGGTCCAGAACGTACATCAAGCCTTGGCAACCGTCTCGATTGGGATCGAGCATCGAGAAAGTGGCAGCGTGCTGATATGGCGCTGAGCGGCTATTCGCTTAGTCTGACCTCAAACGATCCAACTCCGCTGAAACTGGAACGCTCGGGAATCCTGCCCCCCAGCTGTGCCTCAAGTAGCGGTCGCAGCATGGGATTTAGGCCGGTCACTGTCAGCTCATAGTCCAGCCTCATCGTACCCTGGAACACGCCCGCCTGAACATAGCCGACCGCCTGAGTATAGGCTTTAAGGCCGAACCCGAACGGCATAGAGACCTCCCCCATGCCGGGAACGCGCACCCTGGCACCGGGTAGGGTGCTGTTCTCATAAAAGTTCTGAAAGATCGTCGGAATGGCGGGGTCAGTCGAAATATACTCATCGGCCGAGTAGAAGTCGTAATCGTCCGCTGCTCCCATCATTTCGGTAAGCTCGCGAAACATCGCCGCCGCTTTGCCGATCTCGACATAAGCGTGGATGCGCCCGTCCTGCAGCCGTTCAACCCTCCCGCCGACAACCGGGAGCTGCAGTCCTTCGATCGTCTCGCGCGGCACTAAAGGCGTGTCGCTGGCGTGCTCCTCGTAGGTGATCTGCCCGCCAGCGATAGCGAGCTTTGATGCCAAGTTTTTCCCGAGCGGCTTCCCGAGGTCGACTCGGACAAGGTTGCTAAGCTTCTTGATCGCATCGGGTCCGACAATGTTGAACAGGGGCAACAGGGATTGCTCAAGCTGGTCGTGATCAAATGCGAGTAGGGGCGTGTACAGCGAGCCCGTGCGGTAAAGCTCGAAGCGCCGCCCGTTCGTTACCAAGATGAAAGATGCGCTAACCTCCGGGTGGGCGGCGTAGGTATGCGCCTGCTGAACGGCATCTTTGGTGATGGCTTCGCTCGGCGGCTTCACTTCCACAACCCATCGGCCGTAGGAGATAACCTCGCATATATAGTCCGCCCGGCCTGCTAATGCGGGGTCTTTGCCGGGCTTCTTCCGGCCAAGGAATGCGCTCGGGTATTTAAGCGAAACCTCGGTGCGGATATTGGCTTCGGAACCGTGGCTGTAGCCAAGACGGTGCAGCAGCGGCCGAACAATGATTTCGCGAACATCAGTTTCGTTCATCACATCGAAGTTCAACGCAAGCAGTCCTGCGGTATCTGTCAAAGCCAATTCCCCGCTAGTTTCGCTACTCGGCCGCCTGCATTCCACGGCCAAGGGATGCCCCCCGCAACCGCGATGCCCGGCGCGCCTTGCGCTCTTCATCGGTCAGCGTGTGCGCGGGTGGGCGATCACTGGGGTCGCCTGCCAGCGCCACCGGGTCGAGCTGCCAGCGCATCTGCGCGGCGAGCGATCGCGCGATTGCCTGGGCGAGGGGAGGAGGTACGGCGTTTCCAACCTGACGGTACTGCTGCAAGCGCGGGATGCTGTCCGGCCATAAAAAGTCGTCGGAAAACCCTTGAATGCGGGCACTTTCACGAACGGTTACAACGCGGTGGTGCTGGTAGTGGACCGGACGCAACGGGCTGAAGTTCCCGGACCCAGCGCGCAACGTGTAGGATGGACGATCAGGATGCAGTCGATCGTGAAACGATCCGCGTTCGCGCTTGCCTGGTTCAAGGCGGCTTAACCGCTCCATCATGTCCGGCGAATGCGCGGTCGGTTCGTGGTTAAAGATCCCCGTCTCGCCAAATTCGCCAGCATCGGGCAAGTCCCCGATTGCCTCGGCCGCTGATCGCAATGGCTGCTCGGCCGTGCCGTGCGATCGCTCGGGAAAGCGGACCTCGCGCTTGCCCTTCACCCCAAGGATAATCAGCCGCTTCCGGTTTTGGGGAACACCATAATCGGCCGCTGATACAACGCGGTGGTCAACGACGAAGCCTAATGCGGCGAGTGCTGCCTTGGTCTGGTCGAGAATACGACCTCCCTCGATCGTCGCCAAATTGGGCACGTTCTCTAGCAGGAACGCGCTAGGCTTCACCTCGTCGACGATGCGAACAAAATGATCGATCAAGTTAGCACGGCGATCACTCGCGCCCTGCCGCTTGCCGACGATCGAAAAAGGCTGACAGGGCGGTCCGCCGATTACGAAGTCGGCATGGTCGATACCCGCGCGCGCTAGCAGTTCTGCCCCGGTCGCCTCGTGCAGGTCGGCGACGTAGCCGTGGCTACCGCGATAGGCGTGGTTATATTCGTATGCTTCCACCGCACGGCGGTCGATTTCGAACCCGGCCGCAACGTGAAGGCCCGCGTCGAGGAAGCCTGTCGATAGTCCGCCGCACCCAGCGAACAACTCGATGCCTGTAACCTTCTTCATTGCTTCGGTACGTTGGTTGCGCGGATCATAGCAAGCTGTGCCTCGGACGTGTTGATGGCGTAGCTCGCCGATCGGATGATACGAAGATCGCCGGGCCGCGCCGCGACGTTGAACTCTATGAAATGAACGGCCGATTGGTAATCCACCTTCAACGCCAGCGGTCGCACTTTCAGGCCAGGATAGTAGTGCGCGGCATATTGGATCATGTTGAATATCTGCACACGGTTTAGCTCGTCGGAAACCGCCTTGGCTTCGATTGGAAATATGACGGGAACATCGTCTTCGCCGGCTGCGATGCCCACATCAATCGCGTCCAGCTCGGCTTGGCCGATGTTGGGAACGCTCTTTCGAACGTGCGAGCGGAGCCGGTAAATCTTCATGCCGGTGAAATGGTCGAGTAGGCAGCAATAGCCAACGATCGACAACAGCGCCTGCTCGTCCATCTCCGCCATCGTCTCGGGCAAGAGGCGACGTACAGGCATGGGTGTCTGGTCGATGGTCGGGGTCAACTCATTGACCGGCGTCTCGATGATGCCGCTCGTGGCCTTCTCGAACTGGTAACGTCCGCGTCCAACGGCCCGCAGAATGTGGAAACCCTTGTCCAATATTTCGGGCGGCAGCTTAGTCCGCGACCGCATACGGTAAACCACGTCGGCCGGGTTGCGGGACGAGATACGGTCGGGCGTGTCGGACTCGGCGCGTACCGCCTCAACTGCGGTGCGAACATCGTCCAACGAGAACACCACGGTCGATGCGCCCGGCCGCCAGCGATCACGAAACAGCTTCAAGATCACAGGGACGTACACGACGGAGCTGGTGCCCGGCGATTGCAGGCTGCGCGCCTTCGGCAAAGCGACCGTCACCTGGTCCTTCTTCGTTGCCTTACGTCGCTTGGGAGCCGTCGCGTCTAGATCGTCCTCATCACTCATTACGTTTCCCTACCCGCCGACCCCTCGGCGCAAAACCTTCATACACAGCGGAACACTTGTGGAACAACTACAATGCGACCTGCTGCGCGCGATGATCGCGCAACACACGCTGCACGGTCGATCGCGACACGCGGAACAAGCTGGCGAGCTGGGCAGGGGAGCCTTGCCCGGATTCGGCTTTGGCAATGATCTCGGCGCGCTGCGGCCCGGTGAGGCTCGGCCGGCGTCCAAGGTGCCGCCCGGCTTTGCGGGCATGGGCAAGCCCGTTCATGGTCCGCTCGCGGATCATGGCGCGCTCGAACTCGGCGAACGCGCCAAGCATCTGCGTCATCAACCGGCCCGGCGCGGTGGTGGTGTCGATCGCCTCGGTCAGCGACCTGAAACCGGCACCGGCTGCGGTAATCGCTTCGAGCGTGAACAAAAGGTCGCGGAGGGATCGGGACAGCCGGTCGAGCTTCCACACCACGAACACGTCGCCGGCCTTCAACGCACCAATCGCGCGCGCCAGCTCGGGGCGGTCAGCTCGGCCGCCTGATGCCTCCTCCTGGTAGACAGGATCGCACCCGGCATCGCGAAGCGCGCGAAGCTGTGGGTCTATGTCTTGGGAGTCGCCTCGCGACACGCGGGCATAGCCGATTTCCATGCCCTCATTCTGGCACGGGGTTGTGACACCCGCAAACCCTTGAAAAAGCTAGGGCAGGGCGGCGGTGTCAAAACCGACCGGTTATGACACGAGTGAGGCACGCTCAGGCGTCTTCGATGACAAAGCGTCAATCAACCGACATTCGGCAATCGTTGTGGCATCGCAACGACCCCATTTGACAATCTCACCGCGCAAGGCCTGAAGATCGGCGAGCTTTCGATCAATCTCTGCGATGTGCAGCACCGCCATCTCGTCGACTGCATCACATGATCCCCGCGGATCGTCGGCCAGGCGGAGTAAGTCACGCACCTGATCGAGCGTAAAGCCTAGGTCGCGCGAGCGCTTGATGAACGTCAGGCGATCAAGGTGCGACTGGTCATAAAGGCGGTAATTGCCCCCGCTCCGGCGCGGTGCATCAATCAAACCCTCACCCTCGTAAAAGCGGACAGTCTCGACCTTCAGCCCGGTACGCTTCGCAATATCGCCGATCTTCATAGCGAAGCCCTTGACCCTCTAGTGACATGAGGGTGCATATGGGTGGTCCGACACACGAATCGAGTGCATCATGGCGGACGACTGCTGTTCCAGGAAAGGCGACACGATCGCGCAGCTCGGCCGGAAGGCCGATCAGCGGCGCGTGCTGATCGCCGTCATGGTTATCAACTTCGTCATGTTCGTCGCCGAGTTCGGCGGAGGTGTGTTCGCGCGGTCGTCCGCGCTGATGGCAGACTCGGTCGACATGCTCGGCGATGCCGTCGTCTATGCACTCAGCCTCTATGCGCTGAGCCGCGGCCCACGCTGGGAAGCGGGGGCGGCACTCGCCAAGGGCGGCATCATCCTGGTATTCGGCATCGCGGTCGTATTCGAGATCGTCGACAAGGTGGTCAACGGCGTGTCGCCCTCGTCCTCACTGATGCTGGCGTTCGGCGGTGCCGCGCTCGTCGCCAACCTGACCTGCCTTGCGATGCTGTGGCGCTTCCGGTCGGAGAACGTGAATATGTCCAGCACGTTCGAGTGTTCGCGCAACGACGTGGCGTCAAACGTCGGCGTACTGATTGCGGCCGGGCTGATCGCCATGACCGGGGCGGCATGGCCCGATATTGCGGTGGGCGGCGTCATCGCGCTGATCTTCCTGCGGTCAGCGTGGCGTGTTCTCGCCGAAGCGATCCCGGCATGGCGAGAGGCCCGGCCGGTAGCGCCGGAAGTCTTGCGATGACACTCGGGCGTATTTCGACTAGACGACCTGCAATGCTACGCAGGCTCTGGTCCTTTTTGCTCGTCATGATCGCGTCGTCCCTGGTGATGACGGCGACCGTGCATGCGCGCGAAATTCCGGGGCCGGTGACTATCGAGTGCAGCGGCACAGTGCATAGCGACGGCGACGCCGATCAATCGCAAGGCGATGCCGATAAGGCGGTGCCGCACCACCATGCCACCTGCCACGGTCAAACACTGGATGTGCCGGCAAGTGATACGCTGCCGTCGATAGCCCGTGTAGGTGGCCTGCGTCCGTTTCCTACACCTGCCAGTGCCATTGCGTCGCATGTGGTTGACCCTGCGTTGAGGCCACCGGCCGCCTGACGACACCCGCTCGCCGGCGTTTGCCGGCACGACGTGTTCTGTCAGGATCGATATTCCATGAAAACAATGCTCGCGGCCGTCCTGGCTGCGGCGTCCTGCGCATCGATCGCGCAGGCGCAACAGGGGCAGTCGCCACAGGCGACTACCCCAGCCGAAACGCCGACCGCGGCACAACCGCTGCCCGGCTTCTCGCTCGATCAGGCCGTGTCGGCTGCGGGCGGGTCAGCGCCTTCGGGTGCTGCTGCCACGGCGTCGATCGAGGCCGCACAGGCGGCCCGCGCTGTAGCCGGCCTGCGACCCAACCCCGTTTTTCAAGGACAGGTCGAGAACGTCGTCGGCTCCGGTCCCTATAGGGGCGTACGGAGCGCGGAGACGACGCTAGGGGTCGCGATCCCGATCGAGCTGGGCGGTAAGCGTCGTGCCCGCGTCGGCGTCGCCGACGCGCAGTTATCGCGCGCGCAGCTCCAAAGCGCGATCGTTGCGGCCGACATCCGCGTGCAGGTCACGCAGCTGTATGTCGACGCAGTCGCGGCAGAACGGCGGCTGGTGACGGCGCGTGACCAGGCGCGGATCGCGGCCGAAGTGCTGCGCGGCGCCTCCGTCCGCGTCCAGGCGGGGCGTGCGTCACCACTGGAACAACAACGCGCCGACGTCGCGCGCATCAACGCCGATGCCAATGTCGAGCGGCTCACTCGGCTCGCCGAAGCCGCGCGGACGAACCTTGCGCGGCGTCTCGGTCGTCCGATCGACGGCACGCTCGATGCCGGATTGCTCGATCGGCTACCGCCGGCGACCTTCGGCCCGGCAGCACCGGCTCAGACCGCCGGCACGCTGGCGCTGGCGGCAGCGGACGCCGATCTCGCCATTGCCGATGCCGGCATCCGGCTCGCGCGCGCGAACCGCGTGCCCGACATCAACATCGGACCGGCGCTCCGGCGACTGGAAGCGACCAACGACACCGCTGCGGTGTTCGCGATCTCGATCCCGATTCCGATCTTTAACAATGGCCGCGCCGCCATCGCGCAGGCGACGGCCGAGCGAACACGGGCGGAGGCCGTCCGGCGTGTTACCGCGCTTGACGTCGAGCAGGCGATCACAGACGCCCAGGCTGAAGCCGCCAATGCCGCGACCTCGGCGCGGGCCGCGGTCGGGCCAGCGCTGGCGGCAGCAGCCGAAGCCGCCCGGATCGCGCGGATCGGCTACCGCGAAGGCAAGTTCGGCCAACTCGATCTCCTCGATGCCGAACGCACGCTCGCCGAGACTCGCGTCGCCGCGATCGACGCGCTCGCCAACTACCAGAATAGCCGTGCGCGACTGGAGCGACTGACCGCGCCTGCACCGACAACCATTACCGGGGGAACCGACCGATGAAGACCATCCTGACGGGCGGCGTTCTGCCGTTCGGCCTTGCCCTGTTGCTCGCGGCCTGCGGTAGCGCCCCCGAAGGCGGCAACGAGACTGCCGGGAACGAAACCACGGCCGGCGCCGGGGCCGGCGGTAACGACGCCGCCCATGCCGATGAGGGTGCCGTGACGCTCTCGGCGGACCAGATCGCCGCAGCCGGGGTCCAGATCGGTCGTCCGCTGACGGGTGGCGCGGGTACGATCGACCTGCCGGCGACGATCGAAGGCGACCCGCAAGGGACGCAGGTCGTCTCGGCGGCGATCGGCGGACGTGTCGTCTCGCTGACCCGGAACCTTGGCCAATCAGTCGGGCGCGGACAAACGATCGCCGTCATCGAAAGCCGCGAGGCAGCACAGCTCAAGGGTGAGGTCGAGGCATCGCGTGCCCGGCTCGCGCTTGCCAACTCCAATCTTGGCCGCGAGCAGCGGCTGTTCGCGCAGCGCGTGTCCCCCGAGCAGGATTTGATCGCCGCGCGCACCGCGGCAACGGAGGCGGGTATCGCCTACCGGCAGGCACAAAGTCAGGTATCGGCAGCAGGCGGCGGCGGGGGCGGGCTCAACCGGCTCGGCATCGTCGCACCGATCGGCGGTCAGGTCATCGCCCGACCAGTCGTGCTCGGGCAGACGGTCGCAGCAGACAGCGAACTCTATCGCATCGCCAATCTCGGCCGGGTGTCGCTGGCGCTCAACCTTAAGCCGGAAGACGCCGGCCGGGTAAAGCCGGGCAATATCGTCACCGTGACGGCACCGGGGCGGCAGGCGACCGCACGGATCAGCTTCGTGTCGCCTGCGCTCGATTCACAGACGCGGCAGGTGCCGGTCATCGCGACTCTCGACAATGGCGGCGGTCAGTGGCGCGTCGGCGAGCCCGTCACCGCCTCGGTCCAGCTCAGCGGCAGCGGTGGCAGCACCGCGGTCCGCGTGCCGACGACGGCCGTTCAGACGGTCGAGGGCAAGTCGGTCGTCTTCGTCAGGACGGCCAAGGGGTTCCAGGCAACCCCGGTCACGCTCGGCGACGCGGCCGGCGATACCGTCATCATTCGCTCCGGCCTGACCGGCCAGGAGCAGATCGCCACCATTGGCAGCTTCACCCTGAAGGCCGAACTCGGCAAGGGCGAAGCGGCGCACGAGGATTGATGTCATGATCGCCCGCATCGTAAACTGGGCGGTCGAGAAGCGCTGGCTCGTCCTGCTCCTCACCGCCATCGTCGCCGTCATCGGCGCCTTTTCGCTCTCCCGGCTGCCGATCGACGCAGTACCGGACATCACGAATAACCAGGTGCAGATCAACGTCCGCGCGCCCGCCCTCTCGCCCGAGCTGGTGGAGAAGCAGGTGTCGTTCCCGATCGAAACCGCGCTTGCCGGCATTCCCGGCCTCGACAATACCCGCTCGCTCAGCCGTAATGGCTTCGCCCAGATCACCGCGGTCTTCGACGACTCCACCGACATCTACTTTGCCCGCCAACAGGTCGGCGAGCGATTGCAGGGCGTCTCGGAGAACCTGCCGGCCGGCGTGAACCCCGAAATGGGGCCGATCGCGACGGGGCTCGGTGAGGTCTTCATGTGGACCGTCCGGCTCGAGCACCGGAAGGACGACAAGCACCGTGCCGGCGAGCCGGGGCAGCAACCCGACGGCAGCTATATCACGCCGGAAGGCGAGCGGCTGACGACGCCCGAGGACAAGGCGACCTATCTCCGTACGGCGCAGGACTGGATCGTCACACCGCTGCTGAAGAACGTCACCGGGGTAGCCGGCATCGATTCGATCGGCGGCTACGCCAAGCAGTTTCTGGTCGTTCCCGACGTCCAGAAGCTGGCGTCGCTCAAGATTACGCTAACTGATCTCGGCACCGCGCTCGAGAAGAACAACACCAGCGTCGGCGGGGGCTTCGTCAACCGTAATGGCGAGGGGCTGGCGGTCCGCTCGGACGCGCTGGTTCGCAACGCGAACCAACTAGCGCGCACCGTCGTCGCAACCCGCGACGGTATCCCCATTACGCTCGATCAGGTTGCGACCGTCCGCACGGGACAGGCGATCCGGATGGGTTCGGCCTCGGAGAACGGCACCGAAGTCGTGGTCGGCACCGCGGTTATGCGGATCGGCCAAAACAGTCGCAACGTGGCAACGGCGGTCGCCGACCGGTTGAAAACCATCAACGCATCGCTGCCGCCTGACGTGGTGGTGCAGCCGGTGATGGATCGTACCGCGCTGGTCAATTCGACGATCAAGACGGTCGCGAAAAACCTGTCCGAGGGCGCATTGCTCGTCATCGTCGTGCTGTTCCTGCTGCTCGGCAACTTCCGCGCCGCGCTGATCGCCGCGGCGGTCATTCCGGTCACGATGATGCTGACCGGGTTCGGAATGCTCCGGCTCGGCGTGTCGGCCAACCTCATGTCTCTGGGCGCGCTCGACTTCGGACTCATCGTCGACGGCGCGGTCATCATCGTCGAGAATGCGCTCAGGCGCCTTGCCGAGAAACAGCATCACGAAGGCCGGCTGCTGAGCGTCAAGGAGCGGCTGGAGGCCGTTGCGACCGCGGCGCGTGAGATGATCCGTCCGTCCGTGTACGGACAGGCGATCATCATCCTCGTCTACGTACCGCTGCTGACGCTCACCGGGGTCGAGGGCAAGACGTTCGTGCCGATGGCGCTCACCGTCATCATCGCGCTGCTCTTCGCCTTCGTGCTGTCGCTGACCTTCGTACCTGCGGCGATCGCCATCTGGCTGTCGCGGAAGGTGAATGAGGAGGACGGTCGGATCATTTCGTGGCTGAAGCAGCGCTACGAACCGGGCCTGGAAAAGGCGATGAAGCGGCCGTCGATCACCATCGGCGCCAGCGTAGTCAGCCTCGTGCTGGCGGCATTCGCCTTCACGACGCTGGGGCAGGTGTTCCTCCCCCAGCTCGACGAAGGCGACCTGCTCATCCAGTCGCTACGTATTCCGGCGACGTCGGTCCAGCAGAGCCAGGCGATGCAGGTGCCGATCGAGCGGATGGTCTCAAAACAGCCCGAGGTGCGGTTCGTCTTCTCGAAGACGGGCACGGCCGAACTGGCCTCGGACCCGATGCCGCCGAACGCGACCGACATGTTCGTCATCCTGAAGCCGCATGCCGAATGGCCCGATCCCAAGCTGGAGAAGGCCGCACTCGTCGAACGATTGGAAACCAGGCTCGCGCAATTTCCAGGCAACGCATATGAAATTACGCAGCCGATCCAGATGCGGTTCAACGAGCTGATCGCCGGCGTTCGCGGCGATCTCGCGATCAAGGTGTTTGGCGACGACTTCGCCAGTATGAACCGCACCGCCGAACAAATCGCCGGCATCCTGCGCAAGACGCAGGGCGCAGCCGACGTGAAGGTGGAACAGACGACGGGGCTTCCGATGCTCGACATCCGGGTGAACCGCGACGCGATGGCGCGGGTCGGCGTCACCGCGCAGGACGTGCAGGACACCATCACCGCCACTCTCGGCGGGCGAACGGCGGGCATGATCTTCGAAGGCGACCGGCGCTTCCCGGTCGTCATCCGCCTGTCGGACGCAGAACGTGCAGATCTCGGACTGCTCGAACAGGTGCAGGTGCCGGTCGCTGGCGGTGGCTATGTGCCGCTGTCCAGCGTCGCCGACATCGGCGTCGTCGACGGGCCGAACCAGATCAGCCGCGAGAACGGCAAACGCCGTGTCGTCGTTCAGGCGAACGTCCGTGGGCGCGACGTCGGCAGCGTGGTGGCGGACGCGCAAGCCGCGGTTGCCAGCGGGGTGCGCCTGCCGCCGGGCAGCTACCTGGAATGGGGTGGGCAGTTCGAGAATCTGGAATCCGCGAGTAAGCGGCTTCAGCTCGTGGTGCCGGCCTGCTTCGTGCTGATCCTGTTGCTGCTCTACGGGGCGTTGGGGTCGGTCCGCGATGCCGCGATCGTCTTCACCGGCGTACCATTCGCGCTGGTGGGCGGCGTGTTGCTGCTGTTCGCACGCGGCATGGACTTCTCGATCTCGGCCGCGGTGGGGTTCATTGCACTGTCGGGCATCGCGGTCCTCAACGGCCTCGTCATGGTCAGCTCGGTACAGGACCTGATCCGCTCCGGCATGGACCGGGCCGAAGCGGCGCATACGGGCGCCCTTCAGCGGTTACGCCCCGTCGTCATGACCGCGCTCGTCGCAAGTCTCGGCTTCGTGCCGATGGCGTTCGCCAGCGGGGCAGGCGCGGAAGTGCAGAAGCCGCTCGCAACCGTCGTCATCGGCGGGCTGATCTCGGCGACGCTACTGACGCTGTTCGTGCTGCCGACGCTGTACGCACGGTTCGGCCAGCGAGCGGTGAAGGTCGACGACGCGGACACGGCGGAAACCGCCACGGCGCTGCCGCAGCATGCATGACCGTGAGGGAGGGCGCCTGCGCCCTCCCTCAGGCTTCACTCCATGGAAGAGGTTCGCCCATGATGACGATCGACAATGTGACGACGCTCAATGCTTCACCGCTACGCGTCTGGACCGTCCTCACCGACTTTGCCGGTCACACGCAATGGAAGCCGTTTATCCAGCTTTCCGGCGCTGCGGTCTGCGGTGGCGATGCCGATTACACGTTCCGCATTGGCGGGCTCGACAAGTCCATGACGGCCAAGGCGGACATCATCCGCGCCGACAAACCGCTAGCGTTCGCGTGGACGGCCGGCGTGGCCAGGTTCCTGATGTTCGAGGAAGCCTATGCGCTGGAAAGCGATCCCGCCGGAACCCGCCTGCGCCATAGTCTGCGCTTCTCAGGCATCTTCGGTCGTCCGCTCTGGGCCCTGATGCGCCGCAGGCTCCAGACGAGCCTCGTGCAGTCGGACAGGTGCCTGGATCGCCAGCTTCGCCGCCTGTCGGCGGTCCCGGTTCCGAACAGCCGGACTGGAACTGCGCGCATCGGCGCGCGAAATCAACGGAGGCAGCGATGACGATGTATCATGTTGGCTTGGGCCTGGGCGCCGTACTGATATTGGCCGGCTGTTCCGAGCAGCCGCAGAAGGGCCCCCCGACCGAACAGGAGATCCACGCCGCGGACAGCGCCGTGGCCAGCAGGGCACCTGGGCGTCACCCCTATCGATGCGACGATAACAAGACGCTCCTGGTCGACTTCAAGGATCAGGGGCTCACGGTCGAGTTACGACGCGATGCGAAAGCACCTGCGGCCGTTCTGACCGCACCGCTGCAAGGCCTCCAATATGTCGGCGATGCGGAGACCGCGACGTTCTCCGGCAACCAGATCAAGATCGAGGCACCTGGCAAACGCCCGGTACTTTGCCAGAAGGCAACCCGGTTATGAGCGATCCCACTCTGAGCGCCAGCACAACGGATCGCCAGCGACGTACGCTCTGGATCGTCCTGATCCTCAATGCCGGACTCGCCTTGGCGTTCGTCGCCACGGGACTGATTGGCGATTCCAGCGCGCTGATCGCCAATGGTCTCGACAACGGCTCCGATGCCGCGGTCTACGGGCTTAGCCTCGTCGCGCTGACGCGCGGTGCACGCTGGAAGCAGCTTGCGGCCGGGGTGTCCGGCATCATGCTGCTCCTGTTCGCAGTCGCCGTCCTCATCGATGTCGCGCGCCGCTTTGCGCAGGGCAGCGACCCGATCGGCCCGACCATGATCGGGATGTCGATCGTCGCGGGCATCATCAATTATCTATGCCTGCGCCTCCTGCAGAAGCTGGAGAACAAGGACGTCAACCTGCGCGCGGCGACGACCTTCAGCCTTAACGACTTCATCTCGAACGGCGGCATCGTGATCGCCGGCGTCCTCGTCATGTGGCTGGGCATGAACTGGCCGGACCTCGTGGTTGGACTGGCGACGGCCGCCATCCAATTGTGGGGCGGCATCAAGATCCTGCGCGACGCGAAACAGGACGCGCGCAAAACCAAGGACAATCAGAATGGCTGAGAAGACCAAGATCGACCTCGCCGTCGTCCTGCCCGACGTGCCGGATGCCGCGGACGCCTGCGTCGCGCGACTGGTCCAGCGGCTGACGGACCGCGAGGGCGTCAGCGAAGCGCACGTCGTTCCCGCCATTGGCGAGACGCCCGCCCAATTGTGCATCCATTATGATCCAGACCAGCTTACGCTATCGCGTATTCGCGAGGTCGCGACCGGCGCGGGCGCGCAAATCGGTGTGCGCTACGGTCACGCGATGTTCGACATCGGGGCCATGCATCAACGGCGCGCGCGTACCCTTGGCGATCGATTGAAGGCCCTGTCCGGCGTTCTGGAGGCTGAGGTAGCTGCGAGTGGCAGAGTGCGGGTCGAGTTCGACCGAGAACGCACCAACGAAACCATGATCCGCGGCGCCGTCCTCGAGCGCGACATAGCCGTCCCGCAGGCCGTTAGCGACGATCACGCCGGCCATGACCATGCCCCCGGCGAGCACGACCATGGCAAGGAGGGGCATAATCACAATCATGGCGGCATCCTGGGGCCGAATACCGAGCTGTTCTTCGCATTGGGCTGCGGTGCCGTCCTCGGCATTGGCTTCGCGATCGAGAAGCTGGTCGCCGGGGCGCCATCGTGGCTGCCGCTCGCCTGCTACCTGATCGCCTACGTTCTAGGTGGATTCTTCACCGTCCGCGAAGCGATCGACAATCTGCGAATGCGCCGGTTCGAGATCGACACGCTGATGTTGGTCGCCGCAGCGGGTGCGGCCGCGCTGGGCGCTTGGGCGGAAGGCGCGTTGCTGCTGTTCCTGTTCAGCTTCGGCCACGCGCTCGAACATTATGCGATGGGTCGCGCCAAGCGGGCGATCGAGGCCTTGGCCGAGCTGGCACCGAAAACCGCCCTTGTCCGCCGCGAAGGCAAGATCAGCGAGATATCCGTCGACACGCTGGTCGTCGGCGACATCGTCGTAGTCAAACCCAATGCACGGTTACCCGCCGACGGCTTCGTGACGCTGGGTTCGAGCAGCATCAACCAGGCGCCAGTGACGGGCGAAAGTATCCCGGTCGACAAGACCGCAGTCACCGATATGGACCAGGCGCGGGCCAATCCCGACCGCGTCGACGCCGCCAGCCGCGTGTTCGCTGGCACGATCAACGGCAGCGGCGCGATCGAGATCGAGGTCACGCGACTGTCGACTGACAGCGCGCTCGCCAAGGTCGTGAAAATGGTCAGCGAGGCTGAAACGCAGAAGTCGCCGACGCAGCGCATGACCGATCGGTTCGAACGGGTGTTCGTGCCCGTGGTGCTTGGCCTCGCCGTCCTGCTGCTGTTCGCCTGGGTCGTCGTCGACGAACCCTTCCGCGACAGCTTCTACCGCTCGATGGCGGTCCTCGTCGCCGCCAGCCCGTGCGCGCTGGCGATCGCGACACCAAGCGCAGTCCTGTCGGGTGTAGCCCGCGCCGCGCGCGGGGGTGTGCTGGTAAAGGGCGGTGGGCCGCTGGAGAACCTCGGTTCGTTGACCGCCATCGCCTTCGACAAGACCGGCACGCTAACAGAAGGCCAGCCCAAGATCACCGATGTCGTCGCGATGACGGGCATCGCCGAGGACCGGCTGCTCACGACAGCCGTCGCCGTGGAGGCCCTAAGCGATCACCCTCTCGCAGCGGCGATCGTGAAGGACGGCAGGACGCGCCTGAACGACGTGGCACTTCCGCAGGCGAGCGATCTCGAGAGTCTGACTGGCCGCGGTGTCCGAGCGACGCTGGAGGGCGATCCGGTTACGATCGGCAAGGCCGAGATGTTCGGTAAGGACGGCATCGCCGCATTGACCGATGAAACGGTAGCCGCAGTCGAACGCCTCCGCGCAGGCGGGCGGACGACGATGGTCGTGCGACGCGGCGAGGTCGACCTGGGTGTCATCGGGCTGATGGACACGCCGCGGGCTGCCGCCAAGGCGACACTGGCGACGCTGCGCTCGCTCGGCATCACGCGCATGATCATGATCTCTGGCGACAACCAGACGGTTGCGGATGCAATCGCCCGCGAGGTCGGCATCGACGAGGCGTGGGGCGACCTGATGCCGGAAGACAAGGTCGAGGCGATCAAGAAGCTGCGGGGCGACGGCAAGGTCGCGATGGTCGGCGACGGGGTGAACGACGCTCCTGCGATGGCGAATGCGACCGTCGGGATCGCGATGGGCGCGGCGGGGTCAGACGTCGCGCTGGAGACAGCCGACGTCGCGCTGATGGCGGACGATCTGGCCCATCTGCCGTTCGCTGTCGGCCTATCGCGGAAGACCCGATCGATCATCCGGCAGAACGTCTTCGTAAGCTTGGGCGTGGTGGCGATCCTGGTCCCTGCGACGATCTTCGGTCTCGGGATCGGGGCGGCCGTGGCCATGCACGAAGGGTCGACACTGCTCGTGGTCGTGAATGCGTTGCGCCTGCTCGCCTACCGCGATCGGTTCGTTGTGGCGCGAACCGCCTGATGTTCTGAAGACCGTATCCATCGGATACGGTCTCCGCAGGTTAAAAAGGAGTGTTCGTGATGTCCGATCCCACCGTATCCGGCGTCCTTGCCGTCCGTGCGCAGATCCTCGCGCGCAGTCAGACGCTCAACCGCCTGACGCCGCCAGACGCGACGCCTGGGGCGGCTTCGACCATGCCGCGGACCGAAGCGCCGGCGACATTTGGGGACACCTTGAAGAGCATCGTCGGCAAGGTGAACGCGGCACAGGAAGCCGAGGACATCGCCACCGAACGCTACGAGCGCGGCGAGACCACCGATATCGCCACCGTGGCGCTGATGCAGAACCGCGCTTCGGTGTCCTTCGAGGCGACGCTTCAGGTCAGGAACAAGCTCCTGTCGGCCTACAGGGACATCATGAGCATGCCTCTTGGATGACGCACCTTCGCGCGACAGTGCATGCGGCCATGCCGAAGGGCATGTGGCGTACGCGCGCGGGCATGGCTTTGATCGCCGTGCTGGCGGGCGCTTGCTCGCCCGTCCGGCAGGACGACGACTCTGATGGACACAACACGTTGTCGTCCGGTTCCGAGATGCGAATGCATGTCTTCACCTGTGAAGATAGAACGTCGATCGTGACCGGTCTGAGTGCCAATACCTTCGTCGTCGACCTCATCGGTGCGACGCGGGAAGATCGTGAGCAACTGACTGTGCCACGCGCGCAGGTCCGGACTGCCGATGGACGGCTGACGGTCATGATCGGCCAAGATCGGCTCCATCTCGAGCGGATCGGCAAGCAAGGCATCAACGAGCATCTGTCGTTCAGGGGAAAATCATGCTGGCGCTGACCTATACGATCATTCCGGTGCTTGCCGTGATCCTAGGCGGCATCTTTGCGATATGGCGTCGGCCCGGCGACGCCTTTATATCCGCGATGCAGCACCTCGCTGCCGGTGTCGTGTTCGCCGCTGCGGCAACCGAAATCCTGCCCCAAGTGCTGCATGCTGGCTCACCGCTGGCAACCTTCATCGGCGGCTCAGCGGGGGTCGCGGTCATGCTGGGGCTCAAGGCGTACGAAGCCCGCGCTGCGGGACCGGTCACGCTGATATCGGCGGTCGGGATCGACATCGTCGTCGACGGGCTGGTGCTGGGCCTTGCGTTCGTCGCCGGTGCCAAGGCGGGCGTCCTGCTCACCGTCGCGCTCACGCTGGAGGTGCTGTTCCTAGGTGTAACGCTGACAACGGAACTCGCCGAATCCATTACCTCGAAACTCAAGATCATCCTCACCGTGACGGCGCTCGCGCTGCTGCTGCCGATCGGCGCATTGCTGGCGATCCCTGTCGCTGGCCTGTCGCCTCCGGTAGTCGCGGGCTTCCTGTGCTTCGGCCTCATGGCGCTCCTGTTTCTCGTCACTGAAGAGCTGTTGGCCGAAGCACACGAGAAGCCAGACACGCCGCTCATCAGCGCAATGTTCTTCGTCGGCTTCCTCTCGCTCCTCCTCATTGAGGAAATCGCGATGTGACGAGCCTGACCTCAAACGGCGCCGACGTGCGCCGCAATCGATCCAGCAAGGGAAATGAAATGTCGATAATCAAGGCACGCTGGCTTATTTTGGGCGTGGCTGCGGCCCTGTCCGCGTGTTCGGCCGAGAAGCCTTCGTACCAATTCACGTCGAATGAATCCGGTCCGACCGATGCGATCCATGGATCGAACGTGCAGCATGCCAAGGACGCGATCCACGGGGCGAACCCTGCGCACGATAAGACAAGCATGGTCATGCCATCGACCGGCGATCCGGACACCGACTTCCTGCGCGGCATGATCCCGCATCACGAAGGTGCAGTGGAGATGGCGCGTGCCGAGATCGCCAACGGCACCGATCCGAAAATTCGGGAAATGGCGGAGGAGGTGATCCGAACACAACAGGCCGAGATCACGACGATGCGGGCTTGGCTTGCTGAGCGTCGAGCTGCCGGAAAGGGCTCCTGATGATGGCTCGCAGTCATTCCGATGACGCTGCGCTACCCCTGTGCCCCATTGCCCACTCGGGCTCCGATGGGGCGGGTGGCGTGACGGAATATCGATGCGATGCGCTCATCATCGGCGGGGGGCCAGCAGGATTGACCGCCGCGATCTACCTCACACGCTATCATCGGCGCGTCATCGTGGTCGATGAGGGAAACAGCCGGGCGAAATGGATACCGCGTTCGCACAACCACGCCGGTTTTCCTAACGGGATTGCGGGTGAAGACCTTTTACACCGGATGCGCGAACAGGCCGAACGCTACGGTGCTACGATCGTGACCGGTCGCATCGACACGGTGGCACAAAACGCCGATGACTTCGACGCTCACGGGGCTGGGATAACCCTGTTCGCGCGATCGATCCTGATCGCAACGGGAGTCGAGAACCGACGCCCCTCGATCGACGCTGCGGTCCATCGCGACGCGCTGGATCGCGGCCTGCTGCGCTACTGCCCGATCTGCGACGGTTATGAAGCGACTGGCCAGGCTATCGGCGTCATCGGCGCGGACACGCATGGCGTCGCCGAGGCGCTGTTTCTCCGCACGTTCTCCGACCGAATAACGCTAGTGGCGCACGAGGATTTCGAACTTGAGGCTTGCGACCGCAGGGCGCTGGAGGAGGCAGGTATCGCTGTCGCGCCAAGTGCGCTCGACCAAATCGATTTCTCTGAAGAACACGTCACGCTGCGTCTGGCCGATGAGACAGAATTGCAGTTTGACACGATCTACCCAGCGCTGGGTTCGGACAGCAATAACGCCCTTGCGCAGCAGCTCGGTGCCGAGCTGAGCGACGATCGCTGCATCGTGGTCGATACCAAACAGCGCACCAGCATTTCCGGCGTGTATGCTGCTGGTGACATCGTCATGTCGCTGGATCAGATAAGCGTCGCCATGGGCCATGCAGCTATTGCCGCGACAACTTTGCATAATGACCTTCGCAAGCGCGATGGCCATACCCGCTGAGCGAAAATCTATTTAAGAAAGATCATCAGCCTTACCCGCCATGGAATCCAGGGAGTTGCCCCATAACTATGGCCAGCGCTGGTCGGACGAGACAGACGTCGAACTGCGCAAGCGGATCGACGCACGCCAGACGGTCGGCCAGATAGCGCGCGACATGGGGCGGACGCAGGATGCGATCCGCGGGAGAGCGGCAACGCTGTGCCTTTCACTGCCCTCGACGATGCGCCCGTGGCGCGAGGGGGTAAAACGGGGGCCGCGAATGCAGCGGCCTGCCCCTCGCACCACTGGCAAGGATTGAATGGCGGAGGGCGGACAACCGCCCCCCGCTAACTTGTTACTTCATGTTCGGCATGGCGTGGCCGGCATGGTCGCCGCCCTTGGCCTTGTCCCCATGATCGCAGCAGTCAGCGCCATCCTTGCAGCACGCCATGTCGGTGCAGCAGTTCGCCACGGCCGCTAAAGCGCCGGTCGAGAGCGTGAGGGCGAAAGCGGCGCTGATGAACTTGAACTTGGTCATTGGTATTCTCCGGAAATTAGCATGTGAAATTGATCGGGTTCACACGATTTGCGGAGGGGGTGTCGCGGGTGCGCTGGTTTGGCCGAAAAGGGTAGCTTGCTCCCCGGAATATGGGGCCAGCCTGCCGAACAATATCGATTTGATTGGCTCGACGCTTTCGCCAGCAACCGCCGCGCAAGGCATGGCACAGGCGGACGGTGGGATTTTCTTGGCCGGGTTTTGTTTAGATTCACTGGCACAATCGATCATCGCGGATGCAGCGGGTGTCGCCGCCATCGCCATCGTCTCACAGAGCGGCCCGAGCCGGACAAGCAACATCAGCGCCATCAGGAAGAAGGCGGAATATCGTAAAATCCGGAATGCAGGACGGGCCTTGCTGCTCATGACGCGCTTGTAGGGGCCGTGCCGATCAGTCGCAATTTACTTCTGCCTCTGCATGTTGATTTTGATCGTGCATCGCACCGCCTCGCGCGCCTTATTGGCCCGCTTCTGACACGCCTCCATCGCCTCGCGATTGGCGGTGACGATCCTATCGGCCGCTGCGATGTTGGCAAACGCATCGGGCGCGGCGGCCTGCATCATCCGCTGTCCTCCTTCCCACATCGGCATATCGAGCGTCCGCGCCGCTATACGCTCGGGCCATTGCCAGCTCTCCGGCGCGATCTCGCGCGCGACGAGGCCGGGCAGGATTGACCATACAAGGATGCCGATCGCTGCCCCGCCCAGCCCGAACCATAGCTGCCGGTTCTTCTGGTCGGCCCGCGTCCACGCGGACCCGGCGACGGCGCGCAACTCGGCCATGACGCGAGCCTTGTCCTCGCCCGCCTTGGCGAGCGCGGCCTGATCCTCGCGCCGGGCGGCGTTGCCTGCTGCGGCGATGCGCTGCGCCATCTGCTCGGGCGTCATCGCCATGACCGGGGCCGCGGTAAGCATCTTGCCGATATGGTCGAGCCGTCCGGTTGTTCGGTCCACGCCCTGTTGCAGATGCCCCAACGTCTCGGTGTAGTCAGGCACGTCGATCGCGGCCCGCTCGGCCGCCAAACCCTCCACGGCACGGCGTAGCAACGCCAGCTCGCGGTCCTGTCCCTCGATCACGGCGCGCAACCGGTCGAACGCCTCTGCGGGATCACCACCGTCCTGAATATTGTCGTCCATCATCACCTACCGGCTCATGCCACGGTCGCGGTCCCGCCCGATGCTGACCGACTGCGCCAATTCCTGCCCGATCGACCGGCCACGTTCCATGCTCAACGCCAGCTCGGGCGCGCGACGCTGCAACACGGATTCGAGTTGCGGGTCGCGATGCAGCCCGCCCGCGATGCCCTCCATGCGCTTGCCGATCTTCTCCGCGCCTGCATGGTCGCCGGCACGCTCCATGCTGGCCCGCGCCTCCATCATACCCTGCCACTGCTCCACGAACCGGCCCGCGCGCTTCTCCGGGTCGATGCGGACCTGGCGCTCCGTCTCCATCGCCTTCGCCGCGCCGCTGGTGTTGCCCCCGGCGGCCTGCTCGATCAGCTTGGGATCGCGCGCCAGCGCCGATGCGAGGTCGCGGGCGGCATGGGGCCGGACTTGGTCGAGCGCGTCGCCTGCCTTCACCAGCGCCTGTTCCTGGTGCGCCAGCACCGGCAACCCCTTCTCCAGCATCCGGCCTATGTCGGCACCGGCACGCGCATAACGCTCGATCGCCTTAGCCTGAGAGCCCTTCGAGGTGGTGTTAATCGGCCCCCCCTGGCCGTGATCGCGGGCAGTGTTAATCGCCCCCTCTTTCTCTTCCGCGACAGCCGGTTTCGGCCGGAAGCCGTCGAACATGCCCCGTGCTTTTGCCCGGACCTTCTCGACCACCTGGCGCGCAAGTTCCGGAAATCGAATCTCGCGCCGATCGGCGAACGCCTGCGCCTGATCCTGCTCGGGCTTGGCGTAATCGCCCGCCATGTCCTTGCCCCGGTCGCGCGACAGGGCGCGGACGAGCTGGCGCTGATCGGTGAAGTCGTCGCGGCCGTAGTGGAGCTGCACGTCGTCGCGATGCCGCGACATGCCGACATAGGCGCTGTGCCGGTCCATGCCGGGAGTGGCGAGGACGTGTGCCCGATCGACCGTCACGCCCTGCGATTTGTGGAACGTCGCCGCATAGCCATGATCGACATGGGCGTAATCCTTGGTGTCGAACGCGACCCCGCGCCCGTCATCGAGGCGCACCGTCATGCCCTCGGGCGATACCCGCTCGATCGTCGCCAGCGTGCCGTTCTTGACGCCCATGCCGCGCTCGTTGCGAAGGAACATGATGCGGTCGCCGGTCGCGAACTGGCGGTCGCCGCGTTCGGCCTTCACCGTCACGTCGTCGCCAAGGTCGCCGCTCGCGCGCAACCGGTCACGCGCCTCGCCATTGAGGCTTTGCACCTCGGCGTTGGTGTGGGTGAGGATGATCCGGCTCTTGCCCGGCTCGACCTGCCGGGCGCGGTCCCACCCGTCCACCAGCTCGCCCCGCGCCTGCTCGCGCGTGTCGGCCGCGTGGACCATGCCCTTGCCGTCATAGGCGCGGATCGCCTCGCCGGTGCGCCCGGTCGCCAGCGCGCGCGTGGCGTCGCGCTGCCAGTCCTCGCGCTGCCGGCGTATCTCGGTGATCTCGGCCGCACCGTGGCGCTCGGTGACGCTGCGGAACGCCGCGCCTGCCTCGATCGCCTGCAACTGCTCGGGATCGCCGACCATCACGACCTTGGCCCCGGCGTCGCGCGCCTGGCTCAACACACGCTCCATCTGGCGCGAACCGATCATGCCGGCCTCGTCCACCACCAGCACGTCCTTCGGGCCTAGCTGCTCGCGCCCCTGCCCCCATGCGTGTTCAAGGCTGGCGATGGTGCGGGACCGGATGCCGGACCCGCCCTCAAGGTTTTCGGCCGCGATGCCCGACAGCGCCGCGCCGCGCACCGTGTAGCCCTGCCCCTCCCAAGCCTCGCGCGCGACACCAAGCATCGCCGATTTTCCCGAACCGGCATAGCCGACAACCGACGCCAGCCCCGCGCCGCCGGTCACATGGTCGAAGGCATCGCGCTGCTCGCCCGACATGGTGAGGCCGCGCGCCTCGGCCGCGCCAATTGCTGCGTCACGATGCCGATCGCCAACACTGTGTTCGCCCCGGCCCGCCAGCTCGTCGCCGGCCCGCTCAAGCCGGTTCTCCACCGCGATCATGTCGCGCGACGTGAACCGCTCCTGGTCGCGTCCATCCTTCCCCAATGCAACCAGCTCGGGGCTGGCGCGCACCGCCCCCATCACCTGGTCGAACTGCTCCTTGCCGTCGCTGTGCCGGAACGCGAACGTCGCAAGATCGCGCGTCGTGAACGTGGCCTGCTGCCGTGTGATGCCGTCCAGCGCGACATTGGGATTGGCGATGATCCGCTCGCCGTTCTCCCGTGCGATGCGCGCGTGATCCTCGATCCGCTCCGCCTCAAGTCCCTGCTCCGGACGACGCGACGCAGCCGGCCCGATCTTGTGCTGCGGCTCCAGCCCGATCCCCTGCGCCTCATAGGAGCGATGATCGATCCGGCCTTCCAAACCCAACTCGGCCATGCGCTCGTTGACGTGCGCGCTCCACGCCTCGCGCCAGTCCTTCAACAGCTCGGTCGAGTTCCAGTCGCGGTTCTTCTTCCCGAACCCCTCCGGGCCTACGTCGCGCATCGTCATCATCACATGCGCGTGCGGTTTCGGCGTGCCGTCTTTCGCCTTGTCCCAATGCACGTTGAGGTCCGCGACCATTCCTCGATCGACAAACTGCGCCTTCACGAAGTCACGCGCCAGCGCGACGCCCTGCTTCTCGTTCATCTCGCGCGGGATCGAGAATTCCACCTCGCGGGCAAGCTGTGCGTCCTTGCGCTTCTCGCCTGCCTCCACTTCGTTCCACAAGGTCGTGCGGTCGTTTAAACGCGCCGGAGCACCCTGCGGCAACATCACCTCGGAGTGGATGACGCCCGCCTTGTTACTGAAGTCGTGATCGCGGTTAAGTCGGTCGTCGTGCAGCTCGGACGCGGAACGATACGCCGCGCTCGCGACGGCGCTCGATCCGTTCGCGCGGCTCACGACTTTGGCGGAGAAGTGGTAGATCGCCATGACGCTCTGCACACTGCCCTACTTAGCGCACGTCGGCAACGACGTATAAGCGCGCACTCACAACTCGCTATGCTCCTCGTGATTGACTTGGTGCTGCTTTTTGGTCGTTCCGGCTTTACCCCTAAGCTGGGTGCGCTAAAGTGCTTCCATCAAGGCGGGGAAGTGAGGCGATGCCGACACTGGGTTCACTAACCACGACTGGTGCAATCTACGCCGGAGCAGCACTTGCTGAAATCGCAGGTTGCTTTGCATTTTGGGCGTGGATGAGGCTCGGGCGATCGGCATGGTGGATCGCACCCGGTATGGTCTCGCTGGCGCTGTTCGCCTTCTTGTTGACCCGTGTCGACTCCGACGCGGCGGGGCGAGCTTATGCCGCCTACGGCGGTGTCTATATCATCGCGTCGCTGCTGTGGTTGTGGCTGGTCGAGAACCGCGCGCCCGATCGGTGGGATATGATCGGTGCGACCATGTGCATCGTTGGGGCTGGCGTGATCCTGCTCGCGCCACGATCAGCTTTGTGAGGAAAAAGGTATGAGGAAGGTTCGCGATTACGATGCTGAGCTGAAGGCGCTGAACGACAAGGCCCGCTCGCTCAAAGCGAAGCGCGTCGAACAGCTCGGCCAGCTCGTCGCCGCCACGGGTGCCGATGCGCTCGATGCGGAAACCCTCGCCGGCGTGTTGCTTGATGCGATCGGATCGAAGGACGCCGACGTGAAGGAGGCATGGCGCGCGAAGGGCGCGGCCTTCTTTCAACGGCGCGGGCGCAAAGGTGGCGGTGCTGCTGCAATCGACGGATCGGGCGCTGCGACTGAACCAAGCGGCGACGCTGCGGGCGGAAGCGGCGGAACGACGAACGGATAGCAGGGGCTGGGTCGTGCAACGTCGCGAACGAACACGTCACCTGATTGAGCTGGGCGGGCTGGTCCAGAAAGCGGGCCTGGTCGAGCTGACCGGCGACGATCGCGCCACCCTTTACGGCGCGTTGCTTGATCTCGCCGGGCGTGGTCGCGGCGACGATTCTGGCGATATGCTGGCGCTATGGAAAAGACGCGGAAAACGCGCGTTCGATGCGGAAGCGGAAGGGAGCGAAGCGCAATGAGCGATTTCGATATCGAGGCAATCCGTGACCAAGTTCGCGCGATGGATTTCGTACGCGGAACGCCGGCTGAAATCGCGATGTGGCATGAAGACATGGCGGACTCGCGCGCCAATTTGGTCATCGAGGACATGATCCCGACACCCAACGACGATGCGTTTTTCGCGATGATGCTGGACGAGGGCGTGCCCCCTCCCCTCGTCTCGCAAATCCTGCTCCGGCTGCTCGATCATCCCGACGCCGATCGGTCCCTGCCGATCACGCCGATGGAAGCACACTGATGCCCAGGCGACGGATCAGCCCGCTGTTCGCGGTCTTCGTCGCCTTCGTGGTGCTGATGGCGAGCAACGCCTGGCTCAAGGGCATCTTCGGTTATGGCGAGATCGCGACCGACATTCCGTTCCTGCTGGCCGGCGCGGTCCTGTTCCTGGCCTGGCGCTTCAACCGGCGCGCCGCCAACCAGCGCAACGATCTGCTCGGCTCCGCCCGGTTCGGCGACCGTGCCGACGTGCGGAAGCTGGAAGCGAACGGGGATCTCCTGATCGGCCGCTCGGCGAAGTCGGGCAAGCTGCTGCATTACGACGGCGCGGCGCACTTGTTGACGATGGCACCCACCCGCTCGGGCAAGGGTGTCGGCACGATCATTCCCAACCTGCTGCTGCTCGATCGATCGGTGATCTGCATCGATCCCAAGGGCGAGAACGCCCGCGTCACCGCCCGCGCGCGTGCCGCCAAGGGCAAGGTCTGGTGCCTCGATCCGTTCGGAGTTTCGGGTCAGCCCCATGCCCGCTACAATCCACTCGACCGGCTCGACCCCGCCAGCCTCGATCTCGCGGAAGATGCCAACACCCTCGCCGACGCGCTGGTGCATGACGCGCCGGGACAATCGGGCGAAGCGCACTGGAATGAGGAAGCCAAGGCGCTGATCGCCGGGCTGATCCTGCACACCGTCGTCCACGAACCAGCCGATCGCCGCGTGCTGGCGACGGTGCGCGACAAGCTGACGCTCGCCCCTGCCGGCTTCGCCGCGTTGCTGGCCGATATGCAGGACAGCGCGGGTGCCGGTGGCCTGATCGCGCGCGCCGCCAACCGCCAGCTCGGCAAGTCCGATCGCGAAGCCGCTGGCGTGCTATCCTCGGCGCAGCGCCACACCCACTTTCTCGACAGCCCGCGCATTGTCGCCAGCACCGCCGCGTCCGATTTCACCTTCGCGGGATTGAAGGACAC
>Ga0265798_10002123_pt1 | contig 29575 bp, 18 predicted proteins | sample P3T30metagenome_FD_192430 | JGI IMG/M metagenome (GOLD analysis project Ga0265798, IMG submission 192430) | Plant litter microbial communities from East Loma Ridge, Irvine, California - P3 T30 | ecosystem: Environmental > Terrestrial > Plant litter > Unclassified | place: USA: California...
GCGTGCTGCTTGCCGATAATCCTTCTCAAACCCGCAATCTGGCGCAATTGCGTGCGCTGGTCCAGCGCAAGCTGGCCTTGCTGAACCAGTCTCTGGACGTATTCCGCCACGGTGGTCTGGGCGACATTGTCGCGAACGCTGCATTACCGGACGAGCGTGCGGAGATGGATGAAATCCGCCTGCAAGCGGTGATCATGGCCCGTGAACAGAATGAGCTGCTCAAGTCGCGCACTGCGGGGTTTTATCAGCAATACCGGCATGCGGCGCTGTTTGGCGTGAGCATCAATGTCGCAGCGATCATTATTCTGCTGCTCTTTTACAAGCTGGTGCAGCGGGCTTTTGGGGCGCGCCTGGATGCCGAGCATGCGTTGCAGCAGACGAATGACGGTCTCGAGCACATTGTCGCGGAACGTACCGCGCAATTGTCCGTCCTGTCGCGCCACCTGATTCGCGTATCGGAAGAAGAAAAATCACGGCTTGCCCGCGAACTGCACGACGAGATGGGCGCCAACCTGACGGCAATTGGCATCGACCTGGCCACGGTCATTGACCGCTTGCGTGAGAACGAACCTGATTTGGCGGACAAGCTGGGCCGTGCACGCCGCACGCTGGTCGACACCGTGCAGCTCAAGCGCCGCATCGTCGAAAACCTGCGCCCGAGCCTGCTCGACAATATGGGTTTGTCGGCGGCGCTGCAGAGTTACTGCGCCGATTACGCGCACGTGACGTCGCTCGATTGTGATGCGCTGATCGATCCCGACGTGGATGCGGCCGGTCCGACACAGGCCATTGCCTTGTTCCGCATCACGCAGGAGGCGCTCAACAACATCGCCAAGTATGCGAAGGCGCGCAATGTCATCGTGAACCTGACGCGCGAGCCAACTGGATGGGGTCTGGAAATTACCGACGATGGCATCGGCATTCCCGATGGCATGTTGACAGGAACGAAATCCCATGGCTTGCTTGGCATGCGTGAGCGCGCCTTGTTATTGGGCGGAACGTTGGTAGTGGAGCGGGGAGTGAATGACGTTGGAACGTGTGTTCGCGCCTTGATTCCGGCAGTGGCGCCGGGCGGCAATGAGGTGATAGGCACCGTTTACACACCGCCGGCCCTGACGCAGAGTGCAGGGCCGGACTATCAGGATTCGCTGCCGCACAGGGTGGCGAATCCAGGTTGACTGCTTAGCGTGCGACGTCCGACAGCAGGCGGTCGTATTCCGACTTGGCGACCTTGTAGCATTCGCCAGCGTAGTCTTCCAGGCCAGCACGGTCGAGCACAGTGATGTTACCGCGACGGTACTGGATCAGGCCTTCGTCTTGCAGCTTGCCGGCGGCGGCAGTGATGCTCTCGCGGCGCACACCCAGCATGATCGAGATCAGTTCCTGGGTCACTTTCAGTTCGTTGCTTGCTGAACGATCCAGACGGTCGAGCAACCAGCGGCACAGCTTCTGTTCGATCGAGCTGTGACGGCCACCGACAGCGTTCTGTGCCATCTGGGCGAACAGGGCGTTGGTGTAGCGCATCAGCAGTTGTGGCAGGGCGCCGCCGCGGTTGAAGGCGTCACGCAGGTACTGGGTGCGCAGACGATAACCGTAGCCGGCGCTTTGCACGACAGCCGAGCAGGTAGCGCGCTCACCCATGAACAGCGACACACCGACTGCACCTTCGTGGCCGACGACAGCGATTTCGGTCGTGGCGCCATCTTCCATCACATACAGCAGCGACACGATTGCCGTTGTCGGGAAATACACGTATTCCAGTTTGCTGCCATACTCGAACAGTTCTTTACCGAATGGCATTGCCACCAGTTCGAGGTGGTCGAACATTTCTTCGAGATCCATGCGTGGCAGTGCTGCCAGCAATTCATTTTGTTGGGTGCCGCTGTAGCTGACGATCGGTTTAGACTGGGACTTCATTGCCTCACTCGTGGCAGGGGTCTGGCTTTTTGCTTTTTGTGTGATACCAGCAAGTTGAGTGTTGTTCATTTTATGTCCTCTTAGGTCTATCGTGCGTCGGGTGCAAGTCAGAAGGCGTATGGTGCTTGCCTCGTTGCGATGTGTGTACTTTACGTCCACCGTCTGTTGGCGCACATAAGACATGTAGTCGCCCCGGTGTAGGTTGCAAGCATCATCACGTGTCAGCCCAGTCCTACTGGGGGAAATGCCTGTTTTAGTCCCAAAAGGCGTTGTATTTTGTTATGGAAACAAAAAATAACGCATAATTCGGGGTACCGGCGGTGATGTTCACCGTCCACAAAACAGGGTATTCCTACAAATGCTGCGCATTCAGCCGCAAATCGGACTACACATCGGGCTGCATATCTTGTTGGTTGAAGACGATCCCGTGCTTGCCGACGGTTTACTGCGCGCGCTCAGCGCGCAGGCCATGACAGTTCAGCTGGTGCGCGATGGCATCGCCGCTGACACCGCCTTGCAACGGACCGCGTCCGTCCCCACCTTCGACGTCGCCGTGCTGGATATCGGCCTGCCCGGCATCGATGGCTTCGAGGTCGTACGCCGCCTGCGCGCCCGTGGTGCTGCAATGCCTGTGCTGTTGCTGACCGCCCGCGACGCCGTCGAAGACCGCGTGCGCGGCCTGGAAACCGGCGCCGACGACTACCTGGTCAAACCGTTTGCCACCGCCGAGCTGATTGCCCGCATCCGCGCACTGGCGCGCCGCCATGCGCCCCCGTCGTCCGTTCTGGCCCTCGGCCGCCTCAGCCTGGACAGCGCTACCCGCCGCGCACGGATCGGCGATCGCGCGGTCGAGTTGTCGGTACGCGAGTGGGGCGTGCTCGAATACTTGCTGCAACATGCGGGGCGCGTCGTCTCCAAGCAGCAGATCCTCGACGCCATCCTGCCCTGGGGCGACGATGTCACGCTCAACGCCGTGGAAGTCTATGTCTCGCGCCTGCGCCTGAAGCTCGAGGGCGCCGATGTGGCGATCCGGACCATCCGCGGCTTCGGCTACCTGCTCGAAGCGACCGCATGACCCCGTCCAGCCGATGAACAGCATCCGCCTGCGCCTGCTGAAATGGCTGCTCGGGCCCATCCTGCTCGTCAATCTCGTGCTCGCCGCGCTGGTCGCGGGCCTCGCGTGGACGCCGGCCCAGGTGGCGTTCGACGCCGGCCTCATGGACACGGCCACCACCCTGGCAAGCCGCGTGGCTACTGGCGGCGCGGCCGGCCTGTCGCCCGTGGCCCCTGCTGCAACGGGCGAACGCGCCTGGTTCGTGGTGCGCGACCTGCAAGGCCGCCGGCTGGAAGGGACCCCGGGTTTTCCATCATTGCGCCCTGGCATGCCAGCCTATGATGCCGACGTCAGCGGCGAGCCGGTGCGCGTGGTTGCGCTGGCGGTCGCTACGCCGGCCGGAATCCGTCACGTCGGCGTGGCCCGCACGCTGCGCCAGCGGCTCGACGTGCGCGCTGCCATTGTCCGCTCGCTCGTCGTGCTGGTCTCGCTTGGCACGCTGACGCTGGTTGGCGTCGTCTGGCTGTCGGTCGGCAATGGCTTGCGGCCACTGGCGCGCATTCGCGCCGAGCTGGCGAGGCGGGGACCGGGCGACCTCGCGCCCATTCCTGCCGACGGCGTGCCCTATGAAATCGCACCGGTGGTCAGCGGTTTCAATGACCTGCTGGACAAAGTCGAAGCCGGCGCGCGCGCGCAGCGCGACTTCCTGGCTGACATGGCGCACCAGCTCCGCACGCCGCTGGCTGGCGTGCAACTGCAGCTCGAATGGCTGCATGCCCGTCACGCGCAGGATGCCGACACCGTGCAATCGCTTGCCATGATGGGCATGGCCAACGAGCGCATGATCCGCCAGGTCAACCAGTTGCTGGCCCTGGCACGCGCGCGGGAAGGGCGCCCGGGCGACCATGCCGGTCCACTCGACCTGGCGCTGCTGGTGCAGGAATCGATCCAGTTCTTTGTCGACAAGGCAGCCCGCAAGGACATCGACCTGGGCTTCGAGCTGGCGCCGGCCCCGGTGACGGGCGATGCCTTCCAGCTGCGCGATCTGATCGACAATCTGGTCGACAATGCACTGCGCTACACGCCAGCAGGCGGACAGGTGACAGTCGGGTGCGGCATGGATGATGGCGCGCCGCAATTTTCCGTGATCGATTCCGGCCCCGGCATTCCCGCCGCGCGCCGCGCCGCCGTGTTCGAACGCTTCGTGCGGTTCGATGACAAATCCCAGGGCAGCGGGCTGGGGCTGGCGATCGTGCGCGACATCGCGCTGGCGCACGGCGCTTCGGTTCATCTGGCCGACGCCGGGGGGGGCGGTACCAGCATCGTCGTGCGTTTTGCTGTCAGACAGACAAACCCGCATCGATAAAACAGGGATTCTGCGCACTTGTCAGGGTTTTGTCAGCCTTTCCTAAGGGAAATGACAGCTGGCCGGGTTATCATTCCTTCTGGAAACATTACCGATTCATTTTCGGCCAGGAGCAACCCCCATGCAACATCGTCCATCCGGCTTTACCCTTGTCGAACTCATGATCGTCGTGGCGATCATCGGCATCCTCGGCGCCATGGCCATGCCGTCCTATACGAGTTACGTGACGCGCGCGCGCCTGGTCGAAGCCCACAGCGCGCTGGCCTCCACGCAGCCGAAACTGGAACAGTTCTGGTCAAACAACCGTACCTATGACAAGTTCGCCCAGGTCCCGGGCGCCACCGCCAACTTCACCTACACGCTCAAGGACCCCAACGTCAGCGGCTACCTGCTCGTGGCAACCGGAAGGGCGGCTGCCGCCAGCTTCGTCTATACGCTGGACCAGACCGGCAAGCGCACTACCACCGGCGTGCCTGCAGGCTGGACGAAGAGCGACAACTGCTGGGTCGACCGGAAGGATGGCTCGTGCACCCAGTGAGCGCCAGGTTCCGCCTTGTGCGCCATGCCGGCTTCACGCTGGTCGAAACCATGGTCGTGCTGGCCATTTTCGCCATCCTGATGGCGGTGGGCGTGCCGAACATGCGCGCCTGGCTCGGCGCCACTACCAGCACCGGCGCCGCCCAGTTCTATGCCGAAGGTTATACGCTGGCGCGCAGTCTGGCCCTGACCAATAATGCCCGCAGCCGCCTGGTGTTTACCGCGAATGCACAAAGTGGTCAGCGCAACTGGCAGGTGGACGTGTGCTTTCCAACTGCAGGCGATGATTGCACAGCGGCCAGCAGCCGCTGGTCGGACGTCGACAAACCGGCGGTCGTGCCCGGTGGCGGCGCTGTCAAGACGAGCTCGGTGTTTCGCAGCGCGGCATCGCTGCCGCGTGTCTCGGCTTTGAAAGTCACGCCCGACGGCGACGCCAGCGCGGCGTATTTCACGGCGCTGGGGTGGATCGACACGTCCAAGCCGTCGTTGACGCGGCTGGACCTGACACCGGCAGGGGGCGGCGACGCTTTTCCCGCCAGCGCGGTTGTCGTGACGCTGGCCGGGGCAGTCGTGACCTGCCGACCCAGCGCGGACGCGGGTGACTCGCGCCGGTGCCCATGATGCCGCGCCGTCCACCTGCCATGCACCAGGCGCCGCGCCGCCCGGGGCGCGCCGGCCAGCGCGGCGTCGCGCTGCTCGAAGCGTTGATCGCGATCCTGATCCTGGCCATCGGCCTCATCGGCACGCTGGGACTGCAAGTCAATTCGCAGGCCGCGCTGGCCGAAGCGAGCATGCGCGCCGAAGCGACCATCGCAGCGAACGAACTGATCGGCGTGATGAATAACGATCTCGACCATCTGAGCGACTACGCCGTGGCCGAAAACGCCACGCCCGGGGCGCGTTTGCAGGACTGGCACGCGGCCCTGGCCAAACACCTGCCCAATGCCAGCGTTGTCGTTGCCGTCACCCCGGCCGCGGGCACGAAGCGCACGGCCGTGGCAGTGGAGATCCGCTGGCGCCGCAACGCGACGGCGCAGCAGAACCGGCACCGGATCGTCACCTACCTGTCGAGGTCTGCATGAGCACGCGCATACCACCCGCACTGCCACGGGCAGCCGGCTTTTCGCTGGTGGAACTGATGGTCAGCATCGTGATCGGCTTGCTGGCCGTGATGTTCGCCACCCGCATGATGACCGATTCCGAAAGCAACAAGGATGGCGCGCTGGGCGGGTCCGAATCGATGCAGAACGGGATGATGGCGATGTTCTCGATCAGCGCCGATGCCGAGCAGGCCGGTTACGGGCTGAACGACCCGATCCTGGCCGGGTGCGACACCATCTTCAACGACAGCAAGAAGTTCACGATGACGTCGGCCCTGCGCGGGGCCGCGACCGTGCATCCGCTGGCGGCCGCCGTGATCGTGCATGGCAACGCCGGGCCGGACCAGCTGACCCTGTACTCGGGCAGCGCGGCCAGCGGCACGGCCACCGTGCGCCTGACCACGAACTACAACGGCGGCAACCAGATTGCCCTGGACCGCACGCCCTACGGCTTTGCCGTCGGTGACGTGATCGTGGTCGCGCCCGAGGACGGCGCTGGCCAGTGCGCGCTGGCGCAGATCTCGACACTGAATCAGGATGCGCCGTCCATCGGCTTTGCCAGCACAGCCGATCGCTTCAATACGGGCGATCTGGACCGCACGTTCCCCGGCAGCGCCACCCGTGTGTTCAATCTGGGGCGGGCTGCGAATCTGCCGTTTCATACCTGGCTGGTGGAGGACGGCGTACTGCGCCTGCGCGCGACCAACCTCGGCAGCAGCGGCGACACGGCGCAGGCAGTGGCCGACAATATCGTCTCCCTCAAGGCCCAGTACGGCTTCGACACGCGCGCCGTGGCCGCCTTCGATCCGGAACTGGGCATGCAGGTGCGTGAGTGGTCCAACACCATGATCGATGCCGACGGCGATGGCGTGAAGGGTGGCGCGGGCGACTACCAGCGCATTGCCGCGCTGCGCATTGCCGTGGTGGCGCGCAACAAGCGCCCCGAGCGTCCGGCCAGTGGCGGCGCCTGCACCACCACTACCGAAGCGCTTGAAGTGTTCAAGACGGACCAGCCAAGCGGCATCGATGCCGTGCCGGTCACGCTCGACCTGGGCGTCAAGGACGACCCGATCGACTGGAAATGCTATCGCTACCGGGCGTTCGAGTCCGTCGTGCCGCTGCGTAACGCGAGCTGGAGGCCTACCGCATGACGTTCCGAATCGTTTCGCGCCGCCAGCGCGGCGTTGCCTTGCCGGTCATGCTGATCATGATGCTGGTCATGCTGGTGACCAGTATCTATCTGCTGCGTTCGAGCAATACCACGACGCTGGCCGCGTCCAACCTGGCCTACGACGCGACGCTCAGCCGGGCCGTCGACCTGGGCCTGCACACGGGGTTCCAGTGGCTGCGCGAGACCGCGATCGCGAAGCGCTCCGACCTCGATGCCGACAATGCCGCCAAGGGCTATGTCGCCAGCATGGAAAACACGGCCCTGAGCCCGCGCGACAGCGCCTTCTGGAATGGCAGCGTCGAGTTGCAGGACGCCGACGGCAACAAGATCAAGTACGTGATCCACCGCCTGTGCAAGGCGACCGGGCCGTTCAATAACCCCAAGCCGAAGAACAGCTGCGTCCAGACCGCTGCCAACACTGTCAAGCTCGGCACGACGGTGGCGATTGGCGAGAGCCTGGCGTCCGATGCGCCGGCGTATGCCAGTTCGCCGCAGCTGCACTATGTCATTACTGCCCGCCTCGATGGTGCACGCGGCGGTAACGTGATCAACCAGATGGTCGTGCTGATCGGCGCCTGACGGGCTCCGCGCATCGCCGTTCGAATGGATATCGCATGAAACAGTCTCTTACTACCATCCTGGCGCTGCTGGCCCTGTCCCTTGGGCTCGGCGCCACGCCGGCACTGGCGGGGCCGACCTCGCTGGCGTCCATGCCCTTGATGAGCCTGACCGGCAGCGGGACGGTCAAGCCGAACCTGATGCTGCTGTACGACGATTCCGGCTCGATGGCGTACACGTACACGCCCGACTACGTCAACGACAACACGACCTGCCGCGCCAGCAGCACGCTGGCGCTGGGCCTGCGCGAATGCGCGGTCGGTGACGTGCCGTATCACACGCCGCAATTCAACCGCCAGTATTACAACCCGGACATGCGCTACAAGCCGCCGGTAAAGGCTGACCAGAGCTCGTACCCGGAGCAGAACCGGGCCACGACGAGCGGCTGGACCAACGTGACCACCGACGGCTTCAGCCTAGAGTACCGGGACCTGGCCGGTGCATCCTCGCAAAAGACCAATCTGGTCACGGGTTTCCCCGACCTGGAATGGTGCGACAGTACCGGCGAATGCCGCCGCAACGTGATCGGCTACACGTATCCGAACCGCACCTACACCAGCCCGAACGCAGTGACCGGCAATGCCTATTACTACCGGCTGAACGTCAACGAATACTGCAGGGACAGCAAGCTCCAGAGCTGCGTATCGACTGCCGTGAACGCCGTCGCGCCCAACACGACCTACAGCAAGCCGGCGCCGGTGCGCTGGTGCGACAGCACGAGCCTGACCAACTGCCAGGCCAAGTACGTGGGCAGCTACAAATACCCGCGCTTTGGCGACCCGAACCGCCCGGTCAACTGGTACAGCACGATCACCATCAACAATTCCGGGTCCGACAGCACGCTGACGCTGACCAAGGTCACGTCAGCGAGCGTGGCCGGCCTGCAGGAAATCACCAACGGCGCCATGACCGTGACTGGTGGCACCAATACGGCCGCCGAGCAGCTTGCCCTGGCGGTCGCGCTGGCCAAGTCGATCAATGCCAAAATGGGACTGGCACGGCCGTTCTACGCCTGCATGCAGACGGCCTCCGGTACGGCGCCCGCCTGTTCAACTTATGGCATCACGCTGCCGGCGGCCAACATGCTAGCTGTGTTCCCGATTGCCTGCCCGCGCACCACCGACAAGAACGGCTGCCAGGTCGTCAGGGAAGGCAGCCGCACGGCCGAAGAACTGATCGTCGAATCGGGCGCCCGCGTCACGGCGCTGCTGCAGTTCAGCGGCATCGCCGGCGATAACACGCGCAGCGTGCTGACCAATCTGCGCTTTGCCGGCCAGACCTGGTTCAGTCGCGGCCTCGAGCTGACGCGCAGGGGCACGGCCGCGCAGATCGCCACGCAGCTCGCCACCGAAATTGGCACTGGCGGCACCGTCAAGGCATACGTCGGCGGCAACGGCATCACGCCACAGTGCGCGGCGGCGTCATCGACGGCTTTGTGCCTGGTAGGCCCGCTGTCGGCCGCCGGGACCGCTGCCACCATTGGCGCGATCAATAACCGCAACACGTTCGCCTTCACGTCAGTGGCAGCCGTCACCGACCAGGTGCCGACATCGGTGTCAGGCGTCGATACTGGCGTATTCACGCGCACCGACATCGTCGCCACGCGCGACGCCTATCCACGCACCGAGGCGCGCACCGACTGCCGGGCCGAAACCTCCTGCACCTACGACGAAGAAATGACCAACTTCGCCAACTGGTATGCCTACTACAAGTCACGCAACCAGATGATGAAGACGGCCGTGGGCCACGCCTTCCAGCCGCTGGACAAGGATTACAAGGTGGGCCTGGTGGGCCTGCAGCGCGCCGCCAACCAGACCGACTACATGGGCAACGACCAGATCCTGTATCCAAAGTCGTTCGCCGGGGGCGATCGCACCGCCTGGTACAAGGCGCTGTATGAAATGAACAGCGCCGGCGGCACGCCGGTGCGGCTGGCCCTGAACGAGATGGGCAATATGTTTGCCAACAAGGGGATCTTCAAGCAGGCGCAGGGCGCCGAAGTGATCGAATTCCCCTGCCAGCAGAACTTCACGTTCGTCACGACCGACGGCTACTGGAACGGCGGCAGCGTCGCCGATGTCGTCAACAACGACAACAAGGACGATCCGGCGCGCTTCTGTACCCAGGACACCGGCTGCGTCGACACCAGCGCGCAAGCCAAGCCGTCGCTGGCCGACGTCGCGCTGTACTGGTACAACGGCGGCCGCAACACGCGTGCCCCGGCCGCCAAGGACAATTCGCTGCGTCCCGAGCTCGAAGGCGACGACGGCGTCGTGGCCGGCGACCGCAACAAGCGCCTGCACATGCGCACCTATGGCCTGGGACTGGGCGTGGACGGCGTCATGACCTACGAGCCGAAGTACGATACCGCGCGCGAGTCGGGCGGCGACCTCGACAACATCATCAACAAGGTGGCTGTCGGTTGCCCTTGGACGAGCGACGGCGTGTACCGCTGGCCCGATCCGGTGGTCGACAAGGTGGCGCTGTCGGATACCTACCAGTCGCGCGTGGACGACCTGTGGCACGCGGCCATCAATGGCGGCGGCAAGTACTTTGCTGCGTCCGATCCGCAGCAGGTGGTCGAAGGGCTGAACGAGGCTCTGAACGACATCCGCCAGGCGACCGGCGCGGCCGCCTCTGCAGCCACCTCGACACCGAACATCACGCTGGATGACGCCGACATCTTCTCGTCGACATTCACCACGGTGAAGTGGACTGGCAACCTGGCCAAGCGGGTACTCGACCCGGTGACCGGCGAGGTCGATAAGAAAGTGATCTGGAGCTCGTCCTGGACCCTCGGCCAGCAGGTGGCCGCCGACAGTGATACGCGCACCATCTGGTACCGCGATCCGGGCACTGGCACGCGCAGGAATCTCGTGTACGCGGACATGGGCGCCGACCGTGCCTGGTTCGCCAACAAGTGTGCGCTGATGTCGCAATGCGCCAACCTGAACAGCGCAAACCAGGCGATCGTCAACAATGGCGAGACGATCGTCAACTGGCTGCGCGGGCACCAGCAATACGCCAACAACGTGATCCTGCGCGGCTATTCCGGCCCGAGCGAGACCGAGATCGAACCGGACAAGCCGGCGCAGCCGGTGGTGCTGGGCGACATCGCCTCGTCCAAGCCGGCCTACCTGCGCGGCGCGCGCAAGAGCTACGTGGCCGAAGGCTACGACGCCTACAAGGCGGCCCAGGCCGGACGCAAGCCGACCGTGTTCATCGCCGCCAATGACGGCATGCTGCATGCGTTCGACGCCGTCAAGGGCACCGAAATGTGGGCCTACATGCCGCGCATCACAATGAAGAAACTATACCGCCAGGCCAGCGTGGGCTATGCGACCGAGCACCAGTTCACGGTCGACGGTTCGCCCGAACTGGCGGACGTGCAGATCAACGGCGCCTGGCGCACGATCCTGGTCGCGGGCCTGAACGCCGGCGGCCGGGGCTACTATGCACTGGACGTCACCGATCCCGATGCGCCGGCGCCGCTGTGGGAAATCTGCGCCGACGCCACCGTCTGCGCCGGCCCGCTGCACCAGCCCGAGATGGGCTTCACGTTCGGCAATCCGCAGTTCGGCACCATCAAGGACGGCAAGGACGCCAACGGCAACGACAAGCAGCGCTGGGTGACGTTCCTGACCTCGGGCTACAACAATATTCCCGATGCGGACGGCGTGGCCGGCGGCAGCGGCAAGGGAATCCTGTTCGTGGTCGATGTCGCCACCGGCCAGCAGGTGCTGAACCTGGGCGACCGGGACATCACCCACGCCGACACGGGCCTCTTGACCACCGGCTCGGGTGGCATCGGCTCGGGCAGCGGCGTGGCCGATCCGTCCGGCCTGGCCAAGATCACGGCGATCACCGCCAACCCGAACACCGATCCGCTGGTGACCTACCTGTACGGGGGCGACAACTTCGGCCAGATGTGGCGCTTCGATTTCACCGGCGCGAAAGTGGCGCGGGTGCGCATGGGCAGCGCCGGGGCAGGCCAGCCGATCACGTCGCGGCCCGACGTGGCGCTGTGCCAGGTCGATACGACCGGGCAGGGGGCGGACGCGTCGCCGACGCGGCGCGTCGTGACCTTCGGCACCGGCCGCATGCTCGACTACATCGACATCAAGGATGTCGGCGAGCAGAGCGTGTACGTGCTGGCCGACACGGGTACGCCGGTGGCCGATGCCAAATGGCGCGCCGCCGACACGTTCTCGGAGCGCCAGTTCACCGAGACCGTGCCGTATAACCCCGCGAAGCCATTGGTGCCGCGCTCGAACCGCTTCACCGTTGGCGGGGCGATCGTCAATCTGGGCGCAAAGGCCGGCTGGTTCATCGACTTCGACAAGAACGCGGGCGAACGGGTCAACCTCGATCCGAAGATCGTCGCAGGCACCTTGTCGGTGGTGACGAACCTGCCGCAGTCATCGACGGCCTGCAACGTGGGCGGCTCGAGTTACGCCTACCATCTGGATGTCTGCACCGGTCGCGCCGTATCCGGCAATGTCGCCGGCGACGGCGCCGGCGACATTGCCGGTTCCCTGCTGTCGGGCGATGCGGCGGCCGTGGGCTTCATCATCGTGCGCCTGCCGTCGGGCGCGCTGAAGATGGTTACCACCACCGCCAAGGGCGACACCATCACGTCCGAGGTAACGTCGGCCACCAGCCAGGATGCCCGCCGCACCGGCTGGCGCCGCGTGCGCGACTGACGCCACACGCTGTGCCTGCCCGGGCGCGCGCCGTATTCTGTTCACACGGCGCGTGCCCGAGACGGTAAAATCGAGGGTTTTCCGACAAGGGCCGTCACAGGTCCACAACTGGGCTCGATTATGGCCAACGACACCGATATTTCCAGCGCCGACGATCCGTCCGGCGCAGGCGCCGACCTTGAAGTCGCCGCCAACCGCCAGGCCGGCACGATCGCGCGCGAAGTCGCGCGCCGCCGCACCTTCGGCATCATTTCCCACCCCGACGCCGGTAAAACGACGCTGACCGAAAAGCTGCTGCTGTTCTCGGGCGCGATCCAGCTGGCCGGTACCGTCAAGGGCCGCAAGAGCGGGCGCCATGCGACGTCCGACTGGATGGACATCGAAAAGCAGCGCGGCATTTCTGTTGCTTCATCGGTGATGCAGTTCGATTACCGCGACCACGTCATCAACCTGCTCGACACCCCGGGCCACCAGGACTTCTCGGAAGATACCTACCGCGTGCTGACGGCGGTCGACTCGGCGCTGATGGTGATCGATGCCGCCAAGGGCGTCGAATCGCAGACCATCAAGCTGCTCGAGGTGTGCCGCATGCGCGCCACGCCGATCGTCACGTTCATGAACAAGATGGACCGCGAAACGCGCGATCCGCTCGAGCTGCTCGACGAAGTCGAATCGGTGCTCAAGATCGAATGCGCGCCGGTGACCTGGCCGATCGGCATGGGCAAGAACTTCCGCGGGGTGTACCACCTGCTGAAAGACGAGATCATGCTGTTCAAGGCGGGCGAAGAAAAAGCCGACGGCGCCTTCGAGATCGTCAAGGGCATCGACAACCCGCGCCTGGCCGAGATGTTCCCGCTCGAGATCGAGCAGCTCAAGATGGAAGTCGAACTGGTGCACGGCGCCTCGCACGAATTTGACCTCGAGCGCTTCCTGTCGGGCGTGCAGACGCCGGTGTTCTTCGGCTCGGCCATCAACAACTTCGGCGTGCGCGAAATCCTGTCGGCCCTGGTCGACTGGGCACCATCGCCGCGCGAGCGCGACGCCACGGTGCGCGCGGTCAAGCCGGACGAGCAGCCATTCTCCGGCTTCGTCTTCAAGATCCAGGCCAATATGGACCCGGCCCACCGCGACCGCATCGCGTTCCTGCGCGTGTGTTCGGGGCGTTTCGAAAAGGGCATGAAGGTCAAGCACCTGCGCCTGGGCCGCGATGTCAAGCTGTCGTCGGTGGTGACGTTCATGGCCTCGAGCCGCGAACAGGTCGAAGAGGCGTTCGCCGGCGATATCATCGGCTTGCCGAACCACGGCAATATGCAGATCGGCGACAGCTTCACCGAAGGCGAGATGCTCAGCTTCACCGGCATTCCGTACTTCGCACCGGAGCTGTTCCGCTCCGTGCGCATCCGCAATCCGCTGAAGATGAAGCAGTTGCACAAGGGGCTGCAGCAGCTGGGCGAAGAGGGCGCGGTGCAGGTGTTCAAGCCGGTGCTGGGTGGCGAACTGATTCTGGGCGCGGTCGGCGTGCTGCAGTTCGAGGTGGTCGCCAGCCGCCTGCTCAACGAATACGGTGTCGATGCCGTGTTTGAAAGCGCCAGCATCAGCAGCGCGCGCTGGGTGTCGAGCGACGACAAGAAAAACCTGGCCGACTTCGAAGCCTCGCTGGGTCACAACGTTGCCTACGATGCAGCCGGCAATATGGCCTATCTGGCCACGTCCGGCGTGAACCTGCGCCTGACGCAGGAACGCTGGCCGAAGCTGACGTTCCACGCAACGCGTGAGCACGCGGTCAAGCTGGCTTGATGTCGGCGCGTGCCTGGGTTGATTGAACGCGTGGACGGCGCAGCCGTCCACCCTACGTTGTTTGCGCTGCTGTTAATTCGTCTGCGCGGCGCTGATCGCGCAGACGGTTTGCGTGCGCACCGCGCCATCAGGTCCGCTCAGGCGCAGTTGCACCGGTAGCCAGGCCTTCGCTGGCGCCAGCCACACCTCCAGTTGCGGCGCGCCATCGTTGGCCAGCCGCACCAGGCGCACTGTCTCCAGCGTGCCGATCCTGGTGTCGAGGGATTCCTGACCTGCGGTCTCGAAATACACCACGCGCGCGCCAGTCACGCCGCCCACCCAGAACGCCAGCCTGCTGCGCAACTGGTCCGGGTCGGCCTGGCCGATGCTGGCCAATTGCAGCAGCACCGAGGCAGCGTCCTGGCTGCCGGGGAGCAGCTGCGCGCTGCGTCCGGTGACGCCATCGACGATCTGGCCGCGTGCGCGGTCGAACACCGTCGTCGCCCGGCCTGCACCCCATTGCTCGCTGGTCCGGCGCGGCGACATCCCGGCGTCGTCCAGACCGCCTTCGCTGACGATCTCGCCCAGTATCCCATCCAGTTCCAGGCGGTAGCTGCTGCCATCCGTTTCCCAGGCCAGACGCGCGTCGCCGCCATCCACCCCGTTGACGCAGTAATCGATGCGCACCGAATCGTGCGAGGCGGTGCGGTATTGGCTGGGCCTCTGGGGCGGACTCGTGTCCTGCTGCGGCAGAGCTGCGCGGTCGCTGGCGGCTGGCGGCGCTGCCGTGGGCGGGCTGAATGGAGGTTCGGCGGTCGCAGGCAGGTCCTGCGGCAGGGGAGCGGGTGGGGTGGGTGGTGCGGACGGGGCTGCTGGGGCCGGCGGGGCTGCGGGCATCCGCACAGGCGGCGCCACCGCTGGCAGCGACGTGCTGGCGCCGGGATCCGCGAGCGTCACGGTCAGTGGCCCCGTCGCCGCCAGGCGCGGCGCGGGACGCGGATCGAGCCACATGATGGCCAGCACGTGCAGTGCCAGCGATAGCACGAACAGGGTGGGCAACAGCAGGTGGCGTCCGCGGAAAACAAAAACTGTCATACCCGCAGTGTAGCGCGTGCGGATGCGCGAGGGTGTATCTGGGAGGCAATTGCTCAGTCAGTGGCCCGGTAGCTTGCGTTGTTGCGCGGCCGGTGGCCGGGCCGGGTTTGCGCCATCACAAACGAAACGCGTGACACGCGACGTACAGTCATGAATGCACTGAGGAAATGGTGCGCGAGAACTCAAGTGAGGATGCCATGACGTTACCGCCATACGCCACGCGCTGTGCCACGCTGCCGTCGGGGTCGTTATGCTGAGTCGCCTGCGTATCGGCCCCAAATTGCTGCTGGCCCCGGGCGCTGTCCTCGTGCTGCTGCTGGTGCTGTCCTGGACGGCCTATGTCGCGCTGGCGCGCCAGAATGCATCGCTCGAATCGATCGTGGGCCAGCGCGCCGCCAGCCTGCACGCTGCCGCCAGTCTGGGCACGCAATCACACAAGGCGCATGCCGACATCTACCGTTACCTGAGCTGGATGGGCGGCAGCTTTCCGCCGGCCCGCACCGAGCCGCTGCGGCGCGACATCCTGGCGCAGCACGGGCGCATCGCGGTTGGCCTCACGACGCTGTCGACCGGTCCGCTGACCGGCGCCGAGCTGCGTCACGTCGAGCAGGCTGCGCAGGCGCAGCGCCACTACGCGCGCGCGGTGCGCGACGTCATCGAGCTCGCGCCACTGGACGGCTCGATCAGCGCCAACGCGATGCAGAAGGCCGAAGCCGCGTACGCGCTGGTCGACCAGCGCCTGGCTGGCCTGAGCGCACTGGAAGACACGCTGGCGCGCCAGGCCGCCGCGGGGGCCAAGGCCGACTTTCGCATGGTCTCGCTGCTGATGCCGGCCGTGCTGGTGCTGGCGATCGGACTGTCGCTCGCCATCACGTTCGCCGTGCGCCGGATCCTGCTCGGCGAGATCCGCGGCATCGGCCTGGCCGCCAGCAGCCTGGCCAGCGGCAACCTCACGGTGCAGGAACGTGACTACGGCAGCGACGAAATCGCCGACACCTCGCGCCTGCTCGATGCCAGCATCCGCAATCTGAATGGCATGCTGTGCACGGTGGCCGAGGCGGCGCGCACGATCGGCGCGGCCTCGCGCGACATCAAGCTCGGGAGCCTGAGCCTGGGCAGCCGCGCCGTGTACCGCGCCAGCGCGCTGGCCGATACCGAGGACACGCTGCAAGCGCTGGCGGCGAACGTGCGCGACAACGTCGACGATGCGCGCGCCGCCAACCGCCTCGCCGCTGGCGCCGGCGACGTTGCGCAGGACGGCGGCGGTGTCGTCGAGCGCCTCGTGACCACGCTCGACGCGAGCCGGCGCAGCGCGCAGCAGGTGATGGCGATCGTCGATGCGCTGGAAGTGGCGGCAGGCGAAACGGGCACGCGGGTGTTGAATGCGGCGCTGGACGCCTCGCGTGCGCCAATGAGCGCGACGGATCTGGCAGCGGTGGCGACCGAGGTGCGCGCGCTGGCGCGGCGGGTGGCCGCGGCCAGCCAGGAAATTCGCGCCGTGATCGCGCAGTCGGTGGCGCAGATCGACGGCGGCGCGGCGTGGGCGCTGCACGCCGGCAGCAATATGCAGCGCATCGCCAGTTCGGTGCGCGATGTCGAACATCTGGTCGGGCGGATCGGCTCGACCGGCGATGGCCAGGCCAAGCAATTGCAGGGCGTCAGTCAGGCGATCGTGCAGATGGACCAGGTCACGCGCCAGAACTGCACGCTGGTCGAGGAAGCCGCCAGCGCCGCGTGCATGCTGCAGATGCAGGCGATTGCGCTGGCGCGCACCGTGGCCGGGTTCAGGCTCGAAGAGGGAGAGGGCAGCCAGGAGGCGCCGGGAACAACGCCTGCGTTAGCGCCAGGCCCTAATGACAACAGCGGCGTCCCCGGCGAACCCACGCGCGAACGGCGTGGGTCAAACCGGGAACGCCGCCGTCACTCGGCATCGCATTTGCGGCTCGCATCGAGCCGCAAGTGATGCCGCTGCCAGGGCAGGTCAGCGATTACTCGTAATCGCTGATCGGCGCGCAGCCGCAGAACAGGTTGCGGTCACCGTACACGTTGTCGGCGCGGCCGACCGGTGGCCAGTACTTCTTCTTGCGCAGGCTCGCGACCGGGAACGCCGCCACTTCACGCGTGTAGCCATGGGCCCAGTCGTCGCTCGTGACCACTTCGGCCGTGTGCGGCGCACCCTTGAGCGGATTGTCCATGCGGTCGTACTCGCCGCGCTCGACTTTGACGATCTCGGCGTGGATCGTGATCATCGCCTCGATGAAGCGGTCGATCTCGGCTTTCGATTCCGATTCGGTCGGCTCGATCATCAGGGTGCCCGGGACCGGGAAGCTCATGGTCGGCGCATGGAAACCGAAGTCCATCAGGCGCTTGGCCACGTCTTCGTTCGAGATGCCGGTCTTGTCCTGCAGCGGACGCAGGTCGATGATGCACTCGTGCGCCACCAGGCCATCGTGGCCCGCGTACAGCACCGGGTAGTGCGGCGCCAGGCGGCGTGCGATGTAGTTGGCGTTCAGGATCGCCACTTCGGTCGCTGCCGTCAGGCCATCCGCGCCCATCATCGCGATGTACATCCACGAGATCGGCAGGATCGAGGCCGAGCCGAAGGCCGCGGCGCTGACGGCGCCGATACCTTGTTCGTCACGCACGTAGCCGGTCGAGAGCTGGTTTGGCAGGAACTTGGCCAGGTGCGCGCCGACGCCGATCGGGCCGACGCCCGGGCCGCCACCGCCGTGCGGGATGCAGAAGGTCTTGTGCAGGTTCAGGTGGCTGACGTCGCCGCCGAACGCGCCCGGCGAGGCCAGGCCCACCAGTGCGTTCATGTTGGCGCCGTCGACGTACACCTGGCCGCCGTGCTGGTGCACGATCTCGCACAGTTCCTTGATGCCTTCTTCGAACACGCCGTGGGTCGACGGGTAGGTGACCATCACGCAGGCCAGGTTCGCGCTGTGCTGCTCGGCCTTGGCTTTCAGGTCGGCCAGGTCGACGTTGCCGTTTTCATCGCAGGCGGTGACGACGACCTTCATGCCGACCATGCTGGCCGACGCCGGGTTGGTGCCGTGGGCCGACGACGGGATCAGGCAGATGTTGCGGTGGCCTTCGCCACGCGCCTGGTGGTACTTCTGGATCACCAGCAGACCGGCGTACTCGCCCTGCGAGCCAGCGTTCGGCTGCAGCGAGATCGCGGCGTAACCGGTGGCGGCGCACAGCATCGCCTCCAGCTGCGTGATCATTTCACGGTAGCCGACGGTCTGGTCGTTCGGCGCCAGCGGGTGGATGTTCGAGAACTCGGGCCAGGTGACCGGCACCATCTCGGACGTTGCATTGAGCTTCATCGTGCACGAACCGAGGGGGATCATCGTGCGGTCCAGCGCCAGGTCCTTGTCGGCCAGTGCGCGCAGGTAGCGCAGCATTTCGTGCTCGGCGTGGTAGCGGTTGAAGGTCGGGTGGGTCAGGTAGGCGCTGGTGCGGGCCAGGGCAGTCGGCAGCGCGTCGCTGGCGTCGGCGTCCAGTGCGTCCAGGTCAACCGACTTGCCGTCGCCGAAGATGGCCATCAGCGTGGCCAGGTCGTCGCGGGTGACGGTTTCGTCCAGCGCGATGCCCACTTGCGTGGCGTCGATCTGGCGCAGGTTGATGCCGTGCGCGGTCGCTGCGGCGTGGATCGCGCCGGCGTCCTTGACGCGCACGGTCAGCGTGTCGAAGTAGGTCTGGTTGACCAGCTCGAAGCCCAGCTGCTGCAGGCCGGCGGCCAGGATCGCGGTCTGGCGGTGCACGCGGCGGGCAATGCGCTCGAGGCCCTGCGGGCCGTGGTAGACCGTGTACATGCCGGCCATCACGGCCAGCAGCACTTGCGCGGTGCAGATGTTCGACGTCGCTTTTTCGCGGCGGATGTGCTGTTCGCGCGTCTGCAGTGCCAGGCGGTAGGCCTGGTTGCCCTGCGCGTCGATCGTCACGCCGACCAGGCGGCCCGACATGCTGCGCTTGAATTCGTCGCGGGTGGCCAGGTAGCCGGCGTGCGGGCCGCCGAAACCGAGCGGCACGCCAAAGCGCTGGCTGTTACCGACCACGACATCCGCGCCCCATTCGCCCGGAGGCGTCAGCAGGGTCAGGGCCAGCAGGTCGGCGGCCACGATTACCATGCTGCCGGCAGCGTGCAGTTTCTCGACGGCGGCGCGGTAGTCGCGCACTTCGCCATTCACGCCAGGGTATTGCAGCAGCACGCCGAAGCAGGTTTCGCCCAGCGACTCGATGTCGGCCGCTGCGATGGTGCGCACTTCAACGCCGATCGGCAGCGCGCGCGTTTCGATGATTTCGCGGGTCTGCGGCAGCACGTCGTCGGCGACGTAGAACACTTTCGACGCCGACTTGCCGACGCGCTGGATCAGCGTCATGGCTTCGGCGGCGGCGGTGCCTTCGTCCAGCATCGACGAGTTGGCGATGCCCATGCCGGTCAGGTCGGTCACGGCCTGCTGGAAGTTCAGGATCGCTTCGAGGCGGCCCTGCGAAATCTCTGGCTGGTACGGCGTGTAGGCGGTGTACCAGGCCGGGTTTTCGAAGATGTTGCGCAGGATGACCTTTGGCGTGAAGGTGCCGTAGTAGCCCTGGCCGATCAGCGACTTGAGCACCTTGTTCTTCGAGGCCAGGCCTTTAAGGGTGGCCAATGCTTCTTCTTCGGTGCGTGGCTCGGCGAACTGGCCCAGGTCGATCTTGTCCTTGCGGCGGATATTGGCTGGCACGACGGCGTCGATCAGCGCGGCGCGGGTCTCGTAGCCGAGGGCCGACAGCATCGCTGCCTGGTCGGCGTCGGACGGGCCGATGTGGCGCGGGATGAATGAATCACGTGCTTCGAGTTGGGTGAGGCTTGGTCGGGTCATGTTGGGGGACACAGTCTGCGGCGACGTTGAAGGAGAATGGCGGGTGGTGCAGGGCGGTGCGCCGCGGCGGGGCCGGCGGCGCACCTGGAGGCGGATCAGTGGTCGGTGGTCTTGCCGTAGGCGTCAGCATCGAGCAGATTGTCGTACGAGCCGGCGTCGCTTGGCGCGAGCTTGAACAGCCAGCTGCCGTAGGCATCCTGGTTGATCGAGTCCGGCGCGTCGGCCACTGGCTGGTTCACGGCGGTGACGGTGCCGTCGACTGGCGAATAGATATCGCTGGCGGCTTTCACCGATTCCACGACAGCGGCGTCGCTGCCGGCGGTGAAGGCCTTGCCGACCTGCGGCAGTTCGACGAACACGATGTCGCCCAGCGCGTCCTGCGCGTACTCGGTGATGCCGACGGTCAGGGTGCCGTCTTCTTCGCGGCGAACCCACTCATGGGATTCGGTGTATTTCAGGTCGGTAGGGATGTTCATGAGGACTCCGGGTAGTTGGGTGGATAGCAGTATAGGTGTTCTGGGCTCTAGGCAGCGCTCAGGCGGCCAGCACTTTACCGTTGCGCACGAACGGCAGCTTGACGACGCTGGCGGCCAGGCGCTTGTCGCGGATGATCACGTGGACGGTGTCGCCGATGGCCACGTCCATCGGCACGCGCGCCAGAGCGATCGCCTGCTGCATGCTCGGGCTGAAGGTACCGCTGGTGATCTCGCCTTCCAGGCCGGAAGCCGCGACCACTTTCTGGTGCGCGCGCAGGATGCCACCTTTTTCGCGCAGGATCAGGCCGACGAACTGCGCGCCCTGGCCCTTGGCCTGCAGGGCCGCCTTGCCGATGAAGTCGCGCTCCGAGACGAGGTCGATCGTCCAGGCCAGGCCAGCGTCGAGCGGGTTCACTGAGTCGTCCATGTCCTGGCCGTACAGGTTCATACCGGCTTCCAGGCGCAGCGTATCGCGCGCACCGAGACCGGCCGGCTTGATGCCGACGGCGACGAAGGCATTCCACAGCGCTTCGGCTTGCGAGGCCGGCACGCCGATCTCGAAGCCGTCTTCACCGGTGTAGCCGGTGCGGGCGATCATCGCTTCGCCAAACGCGGTATCGGGAACGATGACGGCGTTGAACGGCTTGAGGTTTTCCGATGGCGCCTGGGTGGTCGGCAGCACCTGCCACACCTTGGCGCGGGCGTTCGGGCCCTGCACGGCGATCAGCGCGATCGGATCGTTGCCGTCGCGGCGCGCGGTGATCGTCACGCCGCTGCTGGTGGCGGTGTTTTGCTGATTCATCCAGGCGACGTCTTTTTCGGCGGTGCCGGCGTTGACGACGATGCGGAACCATTCTTCGGACAGGAAATAGACGATCAGGTCGTCGATGACGCCGCCTTCGGGATTGAGCATGCACGAGTACAGGGCCTTGCCCGGCACTTGCAGCTTGTCGACGTTATTGGCCAGCAGACCACGCAGGAACGTGCGCACATTGGCGCCCTTGACGTCGACGACGCACATATGGGACACGTCGAACATGCCGGCGTCGCTGCGCACCGCGTTGTGCTCTTCGATTTGCGAACCGTAGTTGACGGGCATGTCCCAGCCGCCGAAATCGACCATCTTGGCGTTGGCGGCGCGGTGAGCGGAATTGAGCGGGGTCGCTTTGAGCGTCATGGAATCCTCAGGCAGAAATAGGGGTACAGCACGGTCGTCGTGCGCTGTCGACCCCTCTGTCCTTGGTACCTGAGAGATAGCGGCTGTGCGCCGCTTGCCCCTTCGGTGGACCGCTACCGCGGCCGCTCTCCAGAGTTGAACCGCCGCGCGTCGCGCCGCCGTCCCTTGACCGGTCCTTTTGCCTGAGAGTTTATGGGTGAGTGCCCCTTCGGCGGCAGCATGCTGCGCTCTCCCGATCAAGACTGCGGAGGATATGTCACCCTTTGCCGACTGTCAACCGCCCACCCCCACCCATAATTAGGGTCAGAGTCGAATTGTTTGACAACTTTCGATAATTGCCCAATAAGTCGACTCCGACCCTCGTTATTTTTGACCTTCACGGCAATAAAAACGATGCATTCAGAAAATTAAGTGACAAGCAGAATCAAAGGCCCATTTTGATAGCGCTAAACGTTCAAATAATAATTAGGGTCAGAGTCGAATTGTTTGACAACATTGGGGAATTGCCCATTAAATCTACTCTGACCCTAATTGTAGTTAGGCGTGGGATTGCCGAAACATTGCTTTGCACTATTGGTGATGGGTTGTGGGGGCGTGCGAGGGGATTTGCTACACTTGGTTCACTTATTTTGTAGGCGGAACACACTATGAATCAAGACAAAGCGCTGCAGGAGAAAGAGGGGTGGTTTACGCTGTCAGGCGACGTCAACAGTGACATGGTGCACCGGATCTTCGAGGCGGTGGCCAATATGACGGAAGATGGCGTCGATACTGCCCACGTGCTGCTGCAATCGAACGGTGGTTATGTCAGCGATGGGCTGTGCCTGTATAACTTCATGGCCAATTCGCCCATTAAATTTGTCATGTACAACGCCGGGGCGGTGGCGTCGATTGCTGTCGTCGTGTATCTGGCCGGGTCGCGCCGCTATGCCAGCGAGACGGCGCGGTTCATGATTCACAAGTCGCATGCGACGGCGTCGCCCGGTTCACGACCGGACGCGCTCAATATCATCGTCGAGGGCCTGCGCGCCGACGATGCGCGCACCGAGGCGATCCTGCGCAAGGAGATCGAGCTCACGCCCGAGCAGTGGAGCGTGCATCAGTACGGCGACCTGCACATGACGGCGCGCGACGCCAAGCTGGCCAGGATGATTCATGAAGTGAAAGACTTTGCGCCGCCCAAGGGCGCCATCCTGCGCAATATCTGACCGTCGTCGAACCTCCTGGCGCGCAGCGTGACTGGGCGCCTCGTGTCGTTCTCGTCGTTCTCGTTGTTCTAATCGCTCTGACGTCCTGCGCTCGCGTGCTGCCCGGGTATGCCGCCCTCGACGTCGGCAGCAGAGAGCGAGCCTGGCTCATGCGAATCATTCAGACGGGTATCCGGTTGCTGGACCGGTGTGGGCTGGCACTCCGATTGCACCGCTGCATCGGGCACAGAATCCGGTTGCTGATTCGACAAAGCATCAGACTGCGCGGCTGGATTGCTCTCGCGACGCTGGCGTTCGGCGTCGATGTGCTGCGCGTGCGCGCTGCCCCCATTGCCTGCACCCGGACCAGCGCTGTTTTTCTCGACCATGATGAATCCTTTCAAGAGTGTCGACAGATCGTACTCCAGCCGCCGACATGGCGTTGTTCGTTTCCGCGACGTGCCACCCGGTGAAGCCCGGCGCCGGATGCCAATCCGACGGCGGCCTCTGCCTCTGTAGACATGTGCCTGCCTGGAAGGCTACTATCGACCCAGGCAAGCGCCGCGCTGACGCAGCCTGCGCAGTGGCGCTCTGCCTCTGGCCCGCTGTGTTTGCTCATTGCTGACTGGCAAGAGTGTGGCAAAATAGAGGCTCGCCTTACTTCGCCGAATCGTCATGGCCACCCCATCCGTCCAGACCAACGCCGCGCGCAATGCCGCCGCTCAGCAGGCAACGCTTGCCGAGCTGGTCGCCATCGCCTGCCGCCAGGCCGGGACGGACCTGGGCGACGTCGTGCGCCGCATCGTGTCGGTCCTGCTCGACCTTACCGCGGCCGGCCCGGATCCCCGCGCCGTCATGCGTCGGGTCAAATCCGGCAATCTCCTCAAGAGCAACGATTACGCCTTTGTCCACCTCGCCACCAGCGCGCTCGAAACGGCGCTGGAAGCCGAGATCGCATTGCTGGCGCCGGGCGCCCCGGCTGCGCAGGCCGCCCCCGTGGCACTGAGCCTTGTGCCGCTCGAGCAGATCGACCAGCAGATGGCGCTGGACGCCGTCAGCCGCCCGTTCGACCTGCAGTACTCGGAGCAACTGGCCACTCTCGGCGTGCGCCTTGGATTGCTGCTGGGGCGCGACCTCGTGCGCGCCGCCCATAACCCGTTTCGGCCTGCCGTGTTCCTGGGCGCGCTGCACGCGGCGTGGTGCGAGTTCGAGCCCGACCCGGAAGCGCACGGCTTGCTGGCGCCACTGCTGCGCCCTGGCCTGATGATCGATCTCGGCCCGCTCTACGAAGCGTTGACCGAGGCGCTCAAGGCCGCGCGCAAGGGCAGGGGCGACGACACGCGCTTTGCCAAAACCGATGACCGCGCCGCGCGCCGCGCCGAACGTGCACGGCGCGAAGCGTCGTTGTCGGACCAGCTGCGCCAGCTGTTTGACCCGGCGCTGGCCGTGCCGGAGATTCCGAATCTGCCGCAGGGCAGCGGTGGCTGGCGGCCCAGCACCGCGTCGGGCTTTGCGGTCGCGCCGCCGGTAGTGAGCACGCCGGTCAGCACGGAGGCTGGCGCCCAGGCCGGCGCCCAATCCGGTGCCCAGGCTGCCTTCCACCCAGGCGCACCAGGCCACGCCATGTCGACGCCCGCCCACGCATTCACCCATGGCGCCGCCAGCGGATCATCTGTGCCCGGCGCGCTGCCACTGATCGATCTGCTCGGCCGCCTCGGCACCGGCGCCGCCATTCCCGGCATGCCGGATCTGCCCCAGTTTGCCCTCAACGCCGGTGCCCAAGGGGCCACCAGCACGGGTCACAGCAGTACCAACAGCGTCCCCCACGGCGCCTTTTACCTCCCGCTCCTGCGCGCCAGTCTGCCGCCCGGCGCACTCTCGCGCGGCGACGCCACCACGCTCGATCTGCTGGCGCGCGTGTTCGAAGGCGTGCTGCAGGACGATGGCGTCGCGCCCGAAACACGTGAGCTGCTGGCGTTCCTGCAGGTGCCGGTGCTCAAGGCGGCCCTGCGCGACCGCAGCTTCTTCTACGAGGAAGCGCACCCAGCGCGGCGTCTGCTCGACCTGCTCTCGCAGACGGGCTGGGAGCAGCCGGCCGACCAGGATGATCCCGTCTACCACGCCATGCGCCGCAGCGTCGAGCGGGTCCGCGATGCCGAGCAGCCCGAGTTCGAGGCCGCCGTGGCCGAACTCGAAGCCGGCCTGGCCGCGCGCGAGGCCGCCGAGCAGGCGGCCATCGCCGGTCCGATCGCCAACGCCACGCGCCAGGAAAAGCGGGCCGCCGCCGAGCGCTCGGCGCAGCGCGCCGTGGCCCTGCGCCTGGCGGGCGAGCAGCTCGTGCCGGCCGTGGCGGGCTTTCTCGAACAGCGCTGGAGCGCCGCGCTGGCGCTGGCCTACACGATCGAAGACACGCGCCCCGGCGCGATCGAGAATGCCACGCGCACGATGGATGACCTGATCTGGAGCGTCAAGCCCAAGGCCACGCAAGAGCAGCGCAAGGCCCTGATCGCGCACCTGCCCGCGCTGCTGGCAAGCCTGAACAAATGGCTCGATGCGACGCGCTGGCAGGACGCCGAGCGGCTCCAGTTCTTTGCCGAGCTGGCCGAGTGCCACGCCTCGATCGTGCGCGCGCCGATCGAGCTGGCGCCCGAACGCCAGCTCGAACTGGCGGTGGAAGCGGCGCAGCAGGATGCATTGCGCCGCGTGGCGCAGGAGCAGGCGCAGGCCGAGGATGAGGCGCAGGCCAGTCAGGGGCCGGAAGCCGACACCCTGGCGGGCCTCGAGCGCGGCATGCGCCTCGAACTGGCCGAAGGGGATCGCGTCCGCAAGGTGCGCCTGGCCTGGGTCAGTCCGCTGCGCACGCTGTACATCTTCTCCGGCGCGGCGCGCCAGGAAGCGTTCTCGTTGCCGGCCGGGCGCCTGGCGGATCTGCTGCGCGCCGGCGCGATCCGGGTCGTGCTGGCCGAAGGCGTCGTCGGTCGCATTCTTGGCGCCGCCGTCGGCAGCGCGGCGGTCAACGATGCAGGCCCGCCAGCGGACCATCGCGCCGCCGAGTAAGCGCTTGTCTGTCGGCCCGCCGGTCATGGCCTTCGGTATCGTGGCGATGGTATGATGATCGCTTCTTTGCTACCTTCCTCTCCCACGCAACGTGCGCCTCTCTTCCATCAAATTGTCGGGATTCAAATCGTTCGTCGATCCCACCAATTTTCAGGTGCCCGGCCAGCTGGTCGGCGTGGTCGGCCCCAATGGCTGCGGCAAGTCGAACATCATCGACGCCGTGCGCTGGGTGCTGGGCGAATCGAAGGCCTCCGAGCTGCGCGGCGAGTCGATGCAGGACGTGATCTTCAACGGCTCCACGCACAGGAAGCCCGCCGGGCGCTCATCGGTCGAACTGGTGTTCGACAACAACGCCGGCAAGGCCGCCGGTCAGTGGGGCCAGTACGCCGAGATCGCGGTCAAGCGCACGCTCACGCGCGACGGCACCTCCACCTATTACATCAACGGCCAGCCGGTGCGCCGGCGCGACATCCAGGATATCTTTCTGGGCACGGGCCTGGGTCCGCGCGCCTACGCCATCATCGGCCAGGGCATGATTTCGCGGATCATCGAATCGCGCCCGGAAGAGCTGCGCGTGTTCCTCGAAGAAGCCGCCGGCGTCTCCAAATACAAGGAACGCCGGCGCGAAACCGAAAATCGCCTCTCCGACACGCGCGAAAACCTGCTGCGGGTCGAAGACATCCTGCGCGAACTGAACGCCAACCTGGAGAAGCTCGAAGCCCAGGCGGCCGTCGCGCGGCGCTTCCAGCAGATGCAGTCCGACCAGGAAGAAAAGCAGAAGCTCCTCTGGCTGCTGCGCAAGAACGACGCCAACGCCGAGCAGGTCCGGTTCTTCCGCGAGATCGAAGACGCGCAGACCGGGCTCGAAGCGCAGACCGCGCAACTGCGCGGCGTGGAGCTCGACCTCGAACACCTGCGCCAGGCGCACTTCGCTGCGGGCGACCGCCTGCACACGGCGCAGGGCGCGCTCTACAGCGTCAACGCGGAGATCGGCAGCCTCGAAGCGCAGATCAAGTTCGTCGTCGAATCGCGCACGCGCCTGCAAAACCAGATCGCCACGCTAAGCGCCCAGCGCGACGGCTGGTCGACCCAGGCCGAAGAACACCGCGAAGGCCAGGAAGAAGCCGAGATGCAGCTCGAAGAACTGGCTGCCCGGGCCGAAGGCGCCCAGATCGCGGTCGAGGTCCATGGCGAGCGCCTGCCCGAACTTGAAGCGGCATGGCGCGCCGGCCAGGATGCGGCCAATGCGGCGCGCGCGCGCATCATGGCGGTCCAGCAGCGCATCGAGCTGGCAGCCGCCCACGGGCGCAACGCCGGCGGCATCCTGGCCAATCTGGTTGTGCGGCGCGAGCGCCTGCAGCAAGAGCGCAACACGCTGAACCTGCCCGACAGCGCCACGCTCGACAATCTGCGCCTGCAGCTCGAAGAAAAACAGCTGGCGCTCGAAGAACAGACGCAGGCTCTGGAAGACGCCACGTCGCGCCAGGACACCGTCGAAGCCGAGCGCCGCCAGGCCAACGGCGACGTCCAGCGCGAGAGCGCAGCCAACACGCAGCTGGAAGCGCGCCTGGCCGCGCTGCGCCAGATGCAGGACCGCGTGCAAACGAAAGGCAAGGTCCAGCCCTGGTTGCAGAAGCACGCGCTGGCCGACTTGCCGCGCCTGTGGCAGCAGCTCGATGTCGAAGCAGGCTGGGAGACGGCGCTCGAGGCCGTGCTGCGCGAACGCGCCGGCGCGCTCGACGTATCGAACCTCGACGCCACCAAGGCTTTTTTCAACGATCCGCCACCAGCGCGCCTCGCGCTGTACGCGCCGCAGCCGGGCGCTGCGCGCGACCCGGCACCGGCTGGCCTGACGCCGTTCGCGAGCCTGCTGCGCATTAACGACGCCGGTGTGCGCGGTGTGCTCGACGACTGGCTGCACGGCGTGTATATCGCGCAGGATGCATCGGAAGCGTTCGATGCGCGCGCCCGCCTGCCGCATGGCGCCAGCTTCGTCACGCGCCAGGGGCACGTGATCACGCGTTCGAGCGTGCGCTTCCATGCGCCCGACGCCGAGCAGGATGGCATGCTGGCGCGCCAGCACGAGATCGACAACACGGACAAGCAGGTGCGCGCGCAGGCGCTGCTGGCGAATGAGGCGCGTGAGCGCGCCGCCCGCGCCGACGCCGCCGTTCTCGATCTGGCGCGGCGCGTGCAGGATGCGCGCGCCCGCGTCGCGACCCTGCAGCGCGAAGTACACGCGCTGCAGATCGAGGTGCTCAAGCAAAGCGAGATCGAAGCGCGCTTCAACCAGCGCAGTGGCCAGATCGCGGCCGACCTGACCGAGATTGCGGCGCAGGAAGCCGAACAGCGCCAGGCGCAGGCGGAGGCCGAGCAAACCTTCGAAGAACTCGAGATGCAACTGGCCGAACTGCAGGACGCCAGCGAAGACGATCAGGTCGCGTTCCAGGACCAGGAGCAGGCGCTGGCCCGCGCGCGCGAACACCTGCGCGACCTGGAACGGGGCGCGCAGGAAGCGCAGTTCGCCGAGCGCGCCCAGCGCAGCCGCATCGACGAACTGCGCCGCACGATCGCCACTGCCGCGACGCAGGCCGAGCAGGTTGGCGCGAGCCTGGCGCAGGCGCGCCTGGAACTGGCAGCACTCGAAAGCGGCAGCGCCCACGAGGGCCTGCAAGTGCTGCTGGACCAGCGCACGACGCAGGAGGCGGCATTGTCGGCGGCCCGCCATGAACTCGATCAGGTCGCGCAGCAGCTGCGCACGGCCGAAGAATCGCGCATGCAGACCGAGCGCAGCCTGCAGCCGCAGCGCGACCGCATCACCGAGCTGCAACTGAAGGAGCAGGCGGCGCGCCTGAACCAGGAGCAGTTCGCCGAAGCGCTGGCCGCCACCGGCGCCGACGAAGCCGAATTGCAGGCCAAGCTTGTCCCCGATCTGAAGCCGCAATACCTGCAGGGCGAAGTCACGCGCCTGACCAATGCCATCGCCGGCCTGGGCGCCGTCAACCTGGCAGCGGTGGACGAACTAACGCAGGCCAGCGAGCGCAAGCACTTCCTCGATTCGCAGAATGCCGACCTGAGTGAAGCCATCGCCACGCTGGAAGACGCAATCGGGCGCATCGACCGCGAAACGCGCGACCTGTTGCAGGACACGTTCGACCGTGTGAACGGGCATTTCTCGGAGCTGTTCCCGATCCTGTTTGGCGGGGGCAATGCGCGCCTGGTGATGACGGGCGACGAGATCCTCGACGCCGGCGTGCAGGTGATGGCCCAGCCGCCGGGCAAGAAGAACGCGACGATCCACCTGCTGTCGGGCGGCGAGAAAGCCCTGACCGCGACGGCGCTCGTGTTTTCGATGTTCCGCCTGAACCCGGCGCCATTCTGCCTGCTCGACGAAGTCGATGCGCCGCTGGACGACGCCAACACCGAGCGGTTCTGCCGCATGGTCAAGCGCATGTCGGAGCACACGCAGT
>Ga0265798_10002124_pt1 | contig 29570 bp, 25 predicted proteins | sample P3T30metagenome_FD_192430 | JGI IMG/M metagenome (GOLD analysis project Ga0265798, IMG submission 192430) | Plant litter microbial communities from East Loma Ridge, Irvine, California - P3 T30 | ecosystem: Environmental > Terrestrial > Plant litter > Unclassified | place: USA: California...
CTCCACGTGATCCTCGATAGCTCAATTGGCAGAGCAGCCGGCTGTTAACCGGCAGGTTGTTGGTTCGAGTCCAACTCGGGGAGCGAAGGCCTCGCGGCTCCACCCGCGGGGCCTTTTACTTTGCCCGCGGCCCGAGGCCCGAGGCCCGAGGCCCGAGGCCCGAGGCCCGCGGCAGCCGAAGCGCCCCGCCGGGCCGCCCGCCTCAGTCCTCCAGGTGGTCGCGCCCCGGCAGCCACGAGTTGCCGGGCACGCCCCAGCCGCTCTTGCGAATCGCCTTCGCCACGGGCTTCCGATGCTCGTGCGCGAGGCGGTCCGTGTAGAGGTAGCCGTCGAGGTGGTCGAACTCGTGCTGCAGGATCCGCGCGAACCAGCCCGACGCCTCGATCTCGAACGGGCGGCCGTCGAGGTCGACCGCGCGGAGGAGCGCCCGCTCGGCGCGCACCAGCGGGAAGCGCTCGCCCGGGAACGACAGGCAGCCCTCCTCCTCGAGGTCCTCGTCGGCCTCGCGGACGGCGACCGGGGTGGTGAAGAGGTCCGGGTTCACGGCCACCCCGCGCAGGGGCTCGCCCGCATCGGTCTCGTAGGAGTACACGAAGACGCGCAAGGGAACGCCCACCTGGGGGGCCGCGAGGCCCACCCCGGGCGCCTCGTCCATCGTCTCGAACATGTCGGCCACGAGCGCGCGGAGGTCGTCGTCGAACGCCTCGACCTCCCGGGCGCGGGCGTGCAGGACGGGGTCTCCGGTGATCCGGATGGGGAGGACGGCCATGCTGCCGATGATAGGCGCGGCGTCGTCGTGCGCCGTCCGCGAGCGGCCCGCCGGGTAGGGTCGGGACGTGCACTTCGACGCCGACCCCGTGCTCCAGGCAGCATCGCTGACCCCGTACCAGGCGCTCGGCATCCCCATCGCCCTCGTCGGCGCGGTCTTCCTCTCCCTCGGCGCGCAGCTGCAGTCGCAGGGCGTCACGAAGATGGAGGCCCGGGGGAAGAAGAGCACCGCCGGCCTCAGCCTCCGCCAGCTCGGCGCGCTCCTCGGCCGTCCGTCGTGGGTGGCGGGCACGGTGATGCTCGGTCTCGCCATCGTCCTGCAGCTCATCAGCCTCCGGCTCGCCCCGCTCATCGTCGTGCAGCCGCTCGGCGCGGTCGCCCTCGTGGTCACCGCGATCCTCAACTCGCGGGCCACGGGCAAGCGCCTCGACCTCAAGGCGAAGCGCGCGGTGGGGCTCTGCATCGGCGGCGTCGGGCTCTTCGTGATCTTCGCGGCGGTCTTCGCCAAGGAGACCCCCATCCGGACCCCGGAGCTCATCACCATCCTCGTGATCCTCGCGGTGGTCCTCGCCGTGCTCGGGGGCCTCTTCGTCTACTTCCGCCGGCGCGTGCAGGCGATCTTCTACATCATCAGCGCGGGCGTGCTCTACGGCTTCGTGGCGACGCTCGCCAAGGTCGTCATCAACCGCATCACCATCGGCGCCTTCGACCCCCTCACGGTCGTCTGCATCGCGGCCCTCGTCGCGGCCACGATGCTGGGCGCGTACTTCGTGCAGACGGCGTACTCGTCCGGCCCGCCCGACCTCGTCATCGCCGGCCTCACCGTCGTCGATCCGCTCGTGGCCGTGTGCATCGGCGTGACGGTCCTCGGCGAGGCGGCCGACGCCCCGTTCTACGCCGGGGTGATGTTCCTCGTGGCCGGCGCGGTCGCCGTCGCGGGCGTGTTCCAGCTCGCGAAGCACCACCCGCACGCGTCCTGACGCGGGCCGCCGCCGGTCCGGCCGTCCGGCGATCGCGCGGTGCGCCGCCGGGTCCGGCCGGACCCCGTGCGGTACGTTGCTCTGCGACACCCGGCCCCGCGCCCCACGAGGGCGGCGGATCCGGACGCCGACACCCCCTGGAGAGACACCTGTTGCCGAACACCTCGGACCCGAGCCCGCGCGATCCCGCGACCTCCGACCGCCCGATGCGCATCCTCATCGGCGCGGACACCTTCCCGCCGAACGTGAACGGCGCCGCCCGGTTCGCCGAGCGCCTCGCGGGAGGTCTCGTCCGTCGCGGCCACGAGGTGCACGTCGTCGCTCCCGCGGCCAGCCGCAAGCACGGCACGTGGACCGAGGTGCACGACGGCCAGGAGGTCACCGCCCACCGGCTGCGCAGCTGGCGCTGGTACCCGCACGAGTGGCTCCGCTTCGCGCTGCCGTGGACCATCAACCAGAACAGCGCCAGGGTCCTCGACGCGGTGCAGCCGGACGTCGTCCACTTCCAGTCGCACATCGTGACGGGCCGCGGTCTCAGCATCGAGGCGGCGAAGCGCGGCATCCGCATCATCGGCACGAACCACTTCATGCCCGAGAACATGCTCGAGCACACGCTGCTGCCCGTCGCGTGGCAGGACAAGGCGATCAAGGCGGCCTGGCGGGCCGCGCGCCGCACGTTCGGCCGCGCCGAGGCCGTCACCACGCCGACCAGGCGCGCCGCGCAGTTCCTCGAGCGCTACACCGGGCTCACCGGCGTCATCGCGATCTCCTGCGGCATCGACGCCTCCAACTACACGCCCGACTTCTCGCCGCGCACCCGCAACCGCATCGTCTTCGTCGGCCGGGTGACGGGGGAGAAGCAGATCGACGTCCTGCTCCGCGCGTTCGCCGAGCTGCCGGCGTCGCTCGACGCCGAGCTGGAGATCGTGGGCGGCGGCGACCAGAGGAACGCGCTCGAGAAGCTGGCGTCGGAGCTCGGCATCGCCGACCGCACCACCTTCACCGGCTACGTCTCGGACGAGGAGCTCCGCCGCGCCTACACGCGGGCCACGGTGCTCGCCATGCCGAGCATCGCCGAGCTGCAGTCCATCGTCACGATGGAGGCGATGGCGTCCGCGCTGCCCGTCGTCGCCGCGGACGCGATGGCGCTGCCGCACCTCGTCCACGACGGGGAGAACGGCTACCTCTTCCGGCCGGGCGACGTCGCCGACCTCGCCGCCAAGCTGCGGAAGGTCCTCGAGCTGCCGGAGGAGGAGTTCCAGCGGATGAAGCACGAGAGCCTCCACGTGGTGGCGAGCCACGACATCGAGCGCACGCTCTCGACGTTCGAGAGCCTGTATCGTGGCGAGCCCGTGCCCGATCCGGTCACGGACGAGGCACGCGGACGCACGGACGGCTCAGGCGCCGCCTAGACGACCCGCCTCGGGGCGGTAGCTCAGCTGGTCAGAGCAGCGGACTCATAATCCGTCGGTCATGGGTTCAAGTCCCATCCGCCCTACTCCCGCACCATCCGCTCGGTGCCGCGCCGGTCCCGCGAGCACGTCGCGCGGCCCTGCCCACGCGCGGCCTCGTCCCCCTCACTGGGGCCCGCCGTCCGCGCCGGACGTCGCCGCCGAGCCCGTCAGGGCGATGCCCGCCGGAATACGCTGGCAGGAGAGATCACCCGGTCGCGGGGCGGGAGCCCGCGTGACCGCCCGGCCGACCGCCGAGGCCGCGCGACCCGCCACCGGCGGCCCGGCCAGGCGCATCGCCGCCCACCCGCGAGGACACGATGAGCAGCACCCGCACCACCCGCGAACCCGACGCCGACGCCGTGGCCCCCGAGGGCGCCCCCACGAGCTCGTTCCGCGGCGACATCCAGGGGCTGCGGGCCCTCGCCGTCGTCGCGGTCATCCTCGACCACCTCCTGGCCTGGCCCTCCGGCGGCTTCCTCGGCGTCGACGTGTTCTTCGTCATCTCCGGCTTCATCATCACCTCGCTCCTGCTGCGCCAGCACGACAGGCGAGGCCGGATCTCGTTCGCCGAGTTCTACCGCAAGCGCGTGAAGCGGATCCTGCCGGCGTCGACGGCCGTGCTCGTCGTCACGGTCGCCGCGAGCTGGATGGTGTTCCTGACGGGCCGTGCCGCGAGCGTCACGTGGGATGGGATCGCGTCCTTCCTCTTCGTCGCCAACTGGCGCTTCGCCGCGACCGACACCGACTACTGGGCCGCCGACAGCGCCGTGTCACCCCTGCAGCACTACTGGTCGCTCGGCGTCGAGGAGCAGTTCTACGTCGTCTGGCCGGTCCTCCTGGTGCTCGGCCTCGCCGTCTCCCTGAAGCTGCGCGGGCCCGGACGGTACCGCGGGATCCTCACGGCGATCCTCGTGGTGGTCACGGTCGGCTCCTTCGCGTGGGCGATGGCGGACACGGCGACCCACGCCGCGGCCGCCTACTTCTCCACCCTGTCGCGCGCGTGGGAGCTCGGCGCGGGCGCCCTCCTCGCCGTCGGCGCGCCCCTCCTGCGTCGCATCCCCGATGCCGTCCGCCCGGTCGTCGCCTGGGCCGGCCTCGCCGTCATCGCCTACGGCCTCGCCGCGCTCGGCAGCGACACGCCCATCCCGGCGCCCGGATCGGCCATCCCCGTCGTCGGTGCCGCGCTCGTGATCGCGGCGGGAACGGGCGGCCGGCAGCGCTTCCTGTGGCCCCTCACGAACCCCGTGTCCCGGTACCTCGGCGACATCTCGTACTCGCTCTACCTGTGGCACTTCCCGGTCATCGTGATCCTCGCGGCCGTGTCCGACACCGCCGACCTCGGCTACCCGGTCATCGTCCTCGTGCTGACCCTCGGCCTGTCGGTGCTGTCGTTCCACGGCCTCGAGGACCCGATCCGGCGCTCGCGCTGGCTGGAGCCCGGGGCCGCCGCCCGCCGGAGGAAGCGACGCGCGCGCCGCCACCCGGGCTTCGGTGCGTCGACCGGCACGAAGGTCGCCGCGCTCGGCACGGCGGCGCTGCTCACCGTCACGTTCGTCAGCCTCGCCGTCGCCCACCAGCAGCGGATCGCGGAGACGACGGCCCTCGACCGCTCGGCCGTCGCGGCGGTGGAGGACGCGGAGGCCCCGGGCGAGGAGGCCGTGCCGGCCGACGGGGAGCTCGGGGCGCTGCAGGGGCGGATCCGCGACGCCCTGTCCGCTACCGCCTGGCCCGCGCTCGACCCAGCCATCGACGGCCTCGAGGCCGCGGCCGTCCCCGTGGAGGACGGGATGGGCTGCGGCCGCACCGACATCGCGAACCCGCGCTCCTGCTCGTTCGGCGACGCGCGCAAGCCCACCATCATGGTGCTCGGCGACTCCACCGGCATCACCCTGATGCCCACCGTGCGGGCGCTCTTCGAGCCGACGCACCACGTCCGCGGCCTCACGTTCGCCGGCTGCGCCGTCATGGACGTGCGGTGGTCCTTCCCCGACGCCTCGACCAAGGGCGGATGCCTCGAGTTCCGGGAGGAGGCGATCGCCGCGATCCGGGAGGCGCAGCCCGAGATCCTCTTCGTCAGCAACAGCTACGGGCAGGTCCTGCAGCTGGCGTCGAAGGCGACGGGGGACGAGGCCGTGGCCGAGTGGTCGGCGGGCGTGCAGAGCACGGTCGACCGGGTGCGGGACAGCGTCGGGCAGGTCGTCCTCGTCTCGTCGCCGCCCGTCGGCCAGCCCCTGGAGACGTGCGCCACGAAGGTCGCGGCCCCCGCCGACTGCCAGGCACGGATCCCGGGCGCGTGGAAGGTGGGCGACCGTGCGCAGCGCGACGCGGCCGACGCCCTCGGCATCGCCTACGTCGACACCTCCGCCCTGTTCTGCTGGGAGGAGCGCTGCCCGTCCTTCGTCGGCACCACGCCCACGAAGCGCGACAGCATCCACACGACGCCGACCTACGCGGCGGAGATGACGCCGGCGTTCCGGCAGGTGCTCGACGAGGCCATCGCCGCCGTCAATTCGTGATCCGCGCTAGCGCTCCGCGTGCAGGAGCTCCCGGTCGATCCGGTCGAGGAGCGCGGCGCTCCGCCCCGTCTCCAGCTTCCGCAGGAACCACGCGGACGACCCCTGCACCTCGGGCCAGTCCGCCTCCGTGTAGACCTTCGTGAGGGACGGGTCGATGTGGTGCAGGTTGGCGTACCTCCAGTTGCCGGGGCCCGCGTAGGGCTCCGCGCCACCGGCGAGGGATCCGCCCGTCTCGCTCCCGCGCGCCGAGTTCAGCGCGAGCGACTGGTAGAACTTCTCCTCCGCCACGAAGACCCGGCGGAAGAACCGCTCGACCTCCGGCGTCACGGAGGCCTCCAGCTCGGCCGCGAATTCCGCCGTCATGGCGAAGTGCGTCACCCCGTGCGCGACCCGGAACCCGGCGGGCGGACGCAGGGGCCCGGCCGCGCGCGACGCCGCCTCGAGGGCGCGCACGGCGGCGTTGCGGATGCGACGGAGCCGCGGATCCGTCGTCCGGGTGCTGAGGAACGCGAGGTCGCGGTGGTAGCGGCGGTCGACCTGCGCGGTGTACTTCTCCTCGGATCCGGCGACGTCGAAGTACCGCAGGAACTGCTTCCCGCCGGATCCCGCGAGCATCGCCTCCAGCTCCGCGACGGGCCGGATGGGGTAGTCCTGCCCGGAGAGGAGCACGAGGTGCTCGTCGGGGCGGGCACGGGCGATGCCGGCGCGCACCAGCCCGCGGATCGCCTCCACCTGCGAGTACCCGCCCCAGTTCACCCGCACGCGGTCCGCCAGGAACTCGACGCGGTCCCGGTCCTCGGCCGCCAGGGCGGAGGCGAAGGGGGCCTGGTCGACCTTCCGGTCGACGTGCACCACGACCGGATGCGGCGCGAGGCGACGGATCGTGCGCGCCAGGAGCTCCGGCTCGCGGAACGTGTAGATCAGGAAGACGGTCATCGGGCACCTGTTCTCGGGGCGGTTCCTCGTTCGGCGGATGCGGCGCCAGGGCGCCCGGCGCTACTCGCGCAGCGTCGTGATGTGCTCCCGGTACCACGCGACGGTCGAGCGCAGCCCCTCGTCGAGCCCGATGGACGCGGTCCAGCCGGCCTCGGCGAGCTTCGACACGTCGAGGAGCTTCTGCGGGGTGCCGTCGGGCTTGGTGGTGTCCCACTCCGTGCGGCCCTCGTAGCCGACCACGTGCGCGATCGTCTCGGCGATCTCGCGGATCGTCACGTCGCTGCCCGTGCCCACGTTGACCTGCTCGGGCCCGTCGTAGTGCTCCATCAGGTGCAGGCAGGCGGCCGCCATGTCGTCGACGTGCAGGAACTCGCGGCGCGGCGCGCCCGTGCCCCAGTTCGTCACGGACTCCGCGCCGGACGCGCGCGCCTCGTCGTAGCGGCGGATGAGGGCCGGCAGCACGTGCGAGCCCTGCGGCGAGAAGTTGTCGCCGGGGCCGTACAGGTTCGTCGGCATCGCGGAGATCCACGGCAGGCCGTACTGGCGGCGCACGGCCTGGATCTGCATGATGCCCGCGATCTTCGCGATCGCGTACGCGTCGTTGGTCGGCTCGAGGTGCCCGGTGAGGAGGCTGTCCTCGGTGATCGGCTGCGGTGCGAGCTTCGGGTAGATGCAGGAGGATCCGAGGAACAGCAGCCGCTGCACGTCGTGGGCGAGGGCCGCGTCGAGCACGTTGACCTGGATCCGCAGGTTGTCGCTGAGGAAGTCGACGGGGTAGGTGCTGTTCGCGAGGATGCCGCCGACCTTGGCCGCCGCGAGCACCACGTGCACGGGCCTCTCGGCGGCGAAGAACGCGAAGACCGCGTCGCGGTCCTTGAGGTCGAGCTCGGCGGACGTGCGGCCCACGATGTCCGTGAACCCCTCGGCCTCGAGGCGGCGGACGATGGCGGAGCCGACGAGGCCCCGGTGCCCGGCCACGTAGATCCTGGCCGAGCGGTCGAGCGGCGCGGGCGTGAACGCGACGGCGTCGCGGTCGTCGACCACGCGGCCCGGAGCCGCGGTCACGCCGGGCCTCCCGCGGTGTCGGCCGTGCCCCAGCTGGCGAGGCGCACCGTGTCGATCCACGGGCTGCCCTCGGCCGCGAGCGCCTGGATGTCGGCGTCGACCATGATGCGCGCGAGCATCGTCGTGTCGACGGTCGCCTCCCAGCCGAGCTTCTCGCGGGCCTTCGACGCGTCGCCGACGAGGGCGTCGACCTCGGTGGGCCGGAGGTACCGGGGGTCGAAGCGCACGTGCTCGGACCAGTCGAGGCCGGCGTGCGAGAACGCGGTCTCCAGGAAGTCGCGGACGGTGAAGTTCCCGCCCGTCGCGAGCACGAAGTCGTCCGGCTCGTCGGCCTGCAGCATCCGCCACATGCCCTCCACGTACTCGGCGGCGTAGCCCCAGTCGCGGATGCTGTCGAGGTTGCCGAGGTAGACGTGGTCCTGCTTGCCGGCCTTGATCGCGGCGACGGCGCGGGTGATCTTGCGGGTCACGAACGTCTCGCCGCGGCGGGGCGACTCGTGGTTGAAGAGGATGCCGTTGACCGCGAACATGTCGTACGCCTCGCGGTAGTTCTTCGTGATCCAGAAGCTGTAGAGCTTCGCGGCGCCGTACGGCGAGCGCGGGTAGAACGGCGTCGTCTCGCTCTGCGGCGGGGGAGTGGCCCCGTAGAGCTCGCTCGAGGAGGCCTGGTAGAAGCGGGTCTCGATGCCCGAGAGGCGCACGGCCTCCAGCAGGCGGATGGTGCCGGTGCCGGTGGTGTCGGCGGTGTGCTCGGGCTCGTCGAAGGAGACGCGCACGTGCGACTGGGCCGCGAGGTTGTAGACCTCGTCGGGCTGGATCTGCATCATCAGCGTCGTGAGGCGCGACCCGTCGCTCAGGTCGCCGTAGTGGAGGAAGAGCTTCGCGCCGTCCTCGTGCGGGTCCTGGTACAGGTGGTCGATGCGCGACGTGTTGAACGTCGACGAGCGGCGGATGAGGCCGTGCACCTCGTAGCCCTTGCCGAGCAGCAGCTCGGCGAGGTACGAGCCGTCCTGCCCCGTGATGCCGGTGATGAAAGCCTTCTTGGCCATGGATCCCCCCAGATGTCCGTTCGGCGGCGCCCGCGGAGTCGCCCCGCGTCGGCCCGCCGTCCCGACGAATCTACTGGTCGGCGTCGCCGTCGGGGGAATCGAGGCTCCGCACGCGGGGTCCGGAGTCGCCGTCGAAACCCCCAGGGCCCAGAATGTCCTCATGGGGGATCTTCGAACGACCGACGCAGCGCGCACGCGCCCGGCGAACGACCTGGGGGGCCTCACGGTCTGCCTCGTCGGCATCAACTACTGGCCAGAGACCACCGGCATCGCGCCGTACACCACGGCGATGGCGGAGGCGCTCACCGACGCGGGGGCGACCGTGCACGTCGTCACGGGCATCCCGCACTACCCGCAGTGGAAGCTGCAGGACGCGCGGTACGAGCGCGGGCGACGCTGGGAGGAGATGCGCGACGGCGTCCGCATCACCCGGGTGCGCCACTCGATCCCGGAGACGCCCGACCTCGTGGGACGCGCCAAGCTCGAGGCCTCCTTCCTCCAGGGCGCGCTCGGCGCGGTGCGTCGGGACCGCAGCGACATCGTGATCGCCGTCACGCCCTCGCTCGCCGGGCTCGCGGCCGGCGCGCTCGGCCACGGCAGGCGCCCCCTCGGCGTCCTCGTGCAGGACCTCACGGGCAACGCCGCGGGCGAGTCCGGGACCACGGGCGGGCGCGCGTCGCGCCTCATCGCCGCGGGGGAGTACGCGCTGCTGCGACGGGCCGACCGCATCGGCGTCATCACCCCGCGCTTCGGCGACCTGCTCATCCAGCAGGGCGTCGCCGACGAGGGGATCGTCAGCCTCCCGAACTTCACGCACATCACGCCCGTCGACGTCTCGACCGCGGCCGCGCGCACGCGCCTCGGCTGGGCGGGTGGCGCGTTCACGGTCGTCCACACGGGGAACATGGGGATGAAGCAGGGGCTCGACTCCGTCGTCGAGGCCGCGCGCCTGTCCGACGAGCGCGGCCTCGGAATCGACTTCGTGCTCGTGGGGGACGGCAACCAGCGGGCCGCGCTCGAGGAGCAGGGCGCCGGGATCCGCTCGCTGCGCTTCGTCCCGCCGCTCGACGGCGACGACTACCCCTACGCGCTGGCCGCCGCCGACGCGCTCCTGCTCAACGAGAAGCCGGGCGTGCGCGAGATGAGCATGCCGTCGAAGCTGACCTCGTACACGAGCAGCAGGCGTCCGATCATCGCGGCCGTCGAGGACGGCGGCATCACGGAGGGCGTCGTCCGCGAGCACGGCGCGGCGGCGATCATCCCGCCCGGCGACCCGGAGCGGCTGCTGCAGGCCGCGCAGGACCTCCGCTCCGACGCCGCGCAGTCCGCCGACCTCACCTCGGCCGCCCAGCGCATGTTCCAGAACAGGTACTCGCCCGTGAGCGCCCACGCCCGCTACGTGCGCTTCGCGCAGCAGCTGTCCGGGCTCCGCGCCGGGGTCTCGGCATGACCGGGAAGGCGCCGCGCTCCACGAGCGTGCCCGTCATCGACCTGTCCCGCGCGCCGGGCGAGCGGCAGGCATGGGACCGCCCGAAGCGCACGGTCTACATGTGGGCCGTCGTCGAGCTGCTGTTCGTCACGAACCCCTGGCAGATCAGCTCGTCCGTGCGCGTGCGGGCGCTCCGCGCGTTCGGGGCCGAGATCGGCGAGGGCGTCGTCTTCCGTCCGCGCACGCGCGTCAAGTTCCCGTGGAAGCTCCGCATCGGCGACCGGTCGTGGATCGGCGAGGGCGTCTGGTTCCACAACCAGGACCTCATCACCGTCGGCCACGACGTCGTCCTCTCGCAGGAGACGATGCTCACCACCGGCAGCCACGCGCACCGGCGGGACATGGCGTTGCTCACGCGCCCCATCGTCATCGAGCCCGGAGCCTGGATCACGTCCCGCTGCATGGTGCTCGGCGGCGCGCACGTCGGCCGCTCGTCGCTCGCACGCCCCATGACCGTCGTCGCGGGCGACGTGCCCGCGGGCGCGATCGTCTCCGGCCCCGACGGCGCGGTCGTCGGCTCGCGATTCCCGGCCTCGTGACGCGCCCCCTGCGCATCGCGCACGTCATCCCGTACGTCTCCGCGGACGGCGCGTTCGGCGGGCCGGTCTCCGTCGCCGTCGAGCAGTGCCGCGAGCTCGCCCGCCAGGGTCACCGCGTCGTGCTCGTGGCCGGATGGGACGGCCAGGTCGATCTCGACGTCGAGGGCGTCGACGTGCGCCTCTTCCGCGCGCGGCCGCTGCCCGGCCTCGGGTTCAGCGGGCTCCTGTCCCCGGCGCTCGTCGCGGGCCTCCGCCGCCACGTGCGCGAGTTCGACGTCGTCCACATCCACCTGGGACGGCACCTGCTCGCCCTCGCCGCGGCCGACGTCTGCCGGACGGCCGGCGTGCCCTACGTCCTGCAGACGCACGGCATGGTCGCCGACGACGCGCGCGCGAAGTCGCGGGTGCTGGACGCGCTCGCCGTGCGACGCGCGCTCGGCGGCGCCCGGGCCGTGCTGGCGCTGACCGACGAGGAGGAGCGCGCGCTCGAGGTGGTCTCCCGCGGGCAGGCGCGCGTCGTCCGGATCCGCAACGGCGTGTCGCCCGCGTCGGTCGTGCCCCAGCGGGATCCGGAAGCCGTCCCGGAGGTCCTGTTCCTCGCGCGGCTCCACCCGCGCAAGCGCGTGCTCGCCTTCGCCGAGATGGCCGCGATCCTCCACGCCCGGGGCGTCCGCGCGCGCTTCGCGGTGGTCGGCCCGGACGAGGGGGACCTCGCCGCGCTGACGGCGTTCATCGCGTCGCATCCCGACCTCCCGCTCGCCCACGAGGGCAGCATCGCGCCGGGGACCTCCGGCGCCCGCCTGGCGGCCGCCGACGTCTACGTGCTGCCGAGCGTCAGGGAGGTGTTCCCGATGACGGTCCTCGAGGCGATGGCCGTGTCGACGCCCGTCGTCATGACCCGGGACTGCGGCATCTCCGCCGAGCTGGAGGCCCACCGCGCCGCAGCGGTCACCGACGGCTCGCCGGCGGCGCTGGCGGACGCGGTCGCGGCGATCCTCCCTCCCGGCGCGGCCCGCGAGGCGATGGTCGAGGGGATGCGCGTCGCCCTCGGCGAGTCCTTCGGCATCCGAGCGGTGGTCGACGGCCTCACCCGCGTCTACGGCGGCACGGGACGGGACGCCGACCGCCGCGTCTGACGACCGGTCGGCGTGCCCGGCCCGATGTGCTGGCCGCGTCAGGCCAGCGTCTCCTCTGCGCTGTCGACGCGATGCGGTGCCGGGCGGGGCGGGGCGGGGCGCTCCGCCAGCATCGCGCCGCGGAACGTCGCCGCGAAGTCCTCGGGCGTGCGGGCGAGGATCTCCGGGTCCTCGATGGGCAGGGCCGGCAGCGCGGCCAGGATGCCGCGACGGAGCCCCTCGACGGTGACCTCCGTGGGCACCACGCCGAGCATGCCGCGGACCGACGCCGTGACGCCCGCGTGCTCGCCCACCACCACCGTCAAGCCGGCCGCGAGGGCCTCGTTGACCGTCAGCCCCCACACCTCCTGCAGCGCGGGGTGGACCAGGACGTCGTGCCGCGCGAACTGCTCGGGGAGCTCCGTGGCGGGGACGTAGCCCGTGAACGAGACCCGCGACCCGAGGCCGAGCTCGTCGACCAGCAGCTCCAGCGGCTCCCGCTCGGGACCGGCGCCGACCACGGTCAGGGTGCACAGGGCGAGCTCCGGCGCGGCCATCGCCTCGAGGAGGCCGGCGACGTTCTTGCGGGGGATCAGCTGCCCGACGCACAGGAGGCGCGCGCCGACCGGCCCGACGGCGGCCCCCGCTGCCCGTCGCGCGTCCCGGGTCCGCGCGTGGATGGCCGCGACGTCCACCGCGTTGAAGCCCACCCGGATCAGGGCGGGGTCGATGCCCTCGGCGACGAGGGCCTCCCACGCCGCGATGCCCGGGACGACGATCTCGTCCATCCCGGCGAAGAACGCGCGGCGCACCCAGGCGATGGCGCCGCCGTGGTGCTGCTGGGAGAGCCGGTGGGACTCGTAGAACCCCACGCGGCGCACGCCCGCGAGCTTGGCCGACCACGACGCCACCCAGTAGGCGGGGGAGTCCCACCCGCCGATGAGGATCGCCTGCCTCCCCCGGAGCGCGGACCTCGGGATCCAGCCGGTCACGTAGTGCCGCGCCTCCCCCCGACGCACCACGCGGTTCGGGAGGAAGCGCGTCGCGTACGGGGAGTCGCGGTCGCCCGCGGTCCAGTCGTCGCCGCGGTTGTTGTCGTCGCTCCGCAGCCGGTCGTCGGACTCGAGCAGCCACACCTCGAGGTCCACGTCGCGGGCGAGCGCGTTCCACACGGGCACGCGGTACGGCGGGGCCAGGTTGGTCATCCACACCACCGAGGGGCGCGATGCGGGGTCGAGCGCCGTCCCCGCGTAGCGCTCGAGCAGCGCGTCCACGGTCGCGCCGATCGTCGGGCCCTCCGGCATCCGGGCGACGCGGGCGCCGGCGTGCCGCGTGCCGATGGCGCGCTCCTCGTCCCGGGTGGGCACCAGCACGCACGACGCGCCTCGGACGGCGCGACCGGTCGTCCCGCGACCCGAGAGGGAGCCCGGCCGCCGCCCGTCGCCCGTCGGCTCACTATGCGACTGGAGGACGTACCGGATGCCGAGGCGGCGCGCCGCGAGCGCCACCTCCAGGTCGGAGGCGTGCCCCCCGACGTGGACGTGGAGGAGGTCCGTCTCGCCGGCGTGCGCGGCGAGCCAGGGGACGACCCTGCGGGAGCGGGCACGCCGGGCGCCCGGGGCCTGGGACGCGGGGATGCGCTCGAGCACCACGCGGACCCCGGGGATCCGCGGCTCGACGACCCCGTCCCCGCCGACGAGGAGCAGGACGACGTCGTGGCCGCGGCGGGCCAGCTCACGGGACTGCGCGATCGCCGCGGCGACGGCGACGCCCGACGCGGCGTCAGGGGATGCGACGGATGCGTGCTGCACGATCCTCATCGGCGGCGTCGCCCGATCGCGTCCCGGCCCCCGAGGGGACGGTCGACGACGGGCCGGTGCGACGGTCCCCGGGCATGGGCGTGCTCCTGCTTCACTGCTCTCCCTCGTCACGGGAACGCTGCGGACCCGGGCTGGTCCGCGACAGCGTGCGTCGTGAGGCGGATGGAGTCTACGAGCGCGCGACGAACAGCGGTGGTCCGCTCTCCACCGGTAAACCACTGCCTTAGTCGAGGCGGCCGTGCGGAGGCACCGGTCGCCTGCCGTCGACGCGGAGGCGGCGCGCCGGCTAAGCGGGACCGAGCGCGTCGAGGATCGTCGTGCTGATCGTGCGGGCGGCCGCCTCGATGGTGGGGTGGTCCGCGGCGGGAGCGTCGATCCGCTCGTCCTCGGCCGTCCACGCACGCGCGTAGGCCTCCGCCGTGGGGGCCACCTCGACCACGTCGACGCCGGGTCGGAGGTACTCGAACTCGGGTGCGTGGGCGGCGCCGGACGTGGTCAGGATCCGCAAGCCCATCACGAGCGCATCCACCGCGACGAGGCCGACGCGGCCCGGGTTGAGCAGCGAGTGCGCCATCGTGGCGGCGGGCGCGAACTCCCCGGGACCCGCCTGGCCCAGGAGCACGACGCGGCCCGTATCCCGTGCCAGCTGCTCCACGAGCTCGCGGGACTCCCCGTCACCGGCGACGACGAGCCACTGCGACGGGTCGGCGGCGAAGACGAGCCGGGCGGCCTCCACGAGGAGGTCGACGGACTTGAAGCGGTTGAGGGCGCCGAGGAAGAGCGACACGCGCGCGTCCGCGGGGATGCCGTGCTCGTGGCGGAACGCCGCCTGCGCCTCCGGGGTCACCTCGGCCATCGCCCGCTGCAGGAGGGAGGTGTCGGTCGAGTTCCGGAAGGCGGACACCTGCTCGTCGCGCAGCCTCGTCGAGGCGAGGACGTGACGACGTCCCGTCTCCGTGTAGGTCAGGGCCCGGACGGCCGAGGAGTTCAGGAGGTTCTCCGCGGCGTCCGCGAGGGGCGACTGTGTCGTCGTCGCCGAGATCCCGTGCCCGAGCGTGATGTACGGCTGCCGCAGGCCCGCGCGCAGCCAGGCGTTCAGGTTGGTGCCCTGCATCTCGGTGACGAGCAGGACGTCGCGCCCGCGCCAGGTGCGGGGGATCCGGCGGAAGATGAACTTGGGCACGGAGCGCACGGGCTGCACCGTGAGCACGCCGACGCGGCTGGCCCAGTTCGGCTCGATGCCGTCCCCCCGGGCGGCCACGTCCCGCTCCTGCTCGCGGTCGCCGCCGTAGAAGACCCGGCAGTCGACGCCGGATCCGCGGAGCTCCTCGATGACCGTGGCCCAGAGGCGCTCCCGGTATCCGGGCACGTACGGCTGCGTGACCGCCACCCGCCGGTTCACGAGCGGCCCCCTCGGAACGATCCCTTGCACATGACGATCTCCATCGTCTCCCCCCATCGACGCCCGGGGTGCTCGGCGACCGCGGCTCCACCCGACGTCCGCGGATCTCCGGACGATCGGACATGGTGCCCGCCGTCGCGACGACGCGACCCCACGCACGAGCCTAGACCGCATCCCCGGCGTCCCCGTGGTCGCACGGCGGCGGCACTGGGCGGACCACCGGACCCGGTCCGGCATACTGGTCCCGACACGGGGGCGCGTCCCCCGTGACGTCGGGAGGGGACGCAGTCGCATGGGGGAGTGGGGATGCACGGTTCTGCCGTCGGCAGCGGGACGCGGATCGGCGTCGTCCGCCGGGAGCGCCGGGCGCCACGGGGCTCCGTGCTGATCGCCACGGCCCGTCGCCCGCTCCACCGGGCATCCGACCGCGGGCGCCGCGCATGAGCGGCGCGACCTCCGGCTCCGCCGCCCCCGTCCTCATCCTCGAGGGCAACGGCGACGGCCACCGCTTCTACTACGTGCGCCTGCTCGCGGATGCGATCCTCGCCGAGGGGAAGCGCCCCGTGCTCGTGACGCGGCCGGGTCAGATGGCCAGCCCCCAGGCCGCGGAGTTCCTCGACGGCCTGCCGTCGGCCTTCACCACGATCGAGGTCGCGCGCGCCGACGTCCGGTCCGCCTCGCGTCTCGCCGAGCGCACGGGCGCGGAGCGGATCGTGATCCCGGACGGCGACCTCCACCTCGTCTCCCTGCTGACGCGTCGCGGCCGCGCGCTGCCTCACGCCACCGCCCTGGTGATGCGCGAGCCCGACCTCCGTCGCGGCCAGCCGCTGCGCCCGCTCGCGCGCCAGTGGCTGAAGCGCATCACGATGACCCTCGCCGGGATGCGGCGGTCGACGACCGTGACGGTCCTCAAGTCGTCCGTCTGGGCCGGCCGCTCGCGCTTCCCGGTCGCGCAGGATCCCGTGACGCTCGCGGCATCCCCTCGCGACGTCGAGGAGCTGCGCACACGCTGGGGCCTCGACGGCGGCCGACGCTGGTTCGCCGTCGTCGGCGCGATCACGGCCCGGAAGAACCTGCCGATGGTCGCCGAGGCGTTCGCGCGCGTCGCCGACGAGGGCATGGGGTTCGTGGTCGGCGGGGCGGTGCTCGACGGGCAGCTCGCCGAGGCGGAACCGCACCTCGCCGAGGCCCGCCGCAGAGGGGCGCGCGTCCTCGTCGTCGACCGCATGCTCGAGGACGTGGAGCTCGACGCCGCGATCGGCGCGGTGGACTGCGTCGTCCTCGCGCACTCCAACGAGGGCCCGAGCGGCATCCTCGGCAAGGCCGTGATGTCGGGCACCCGCCTGATCCTCGCCGGCGCGGCCAGCCTCCGCCGCGACGCCGAGGCCGTCCCCACCCACGCGACCTGGACTCCGCTGGGCGTCGAGCAGATCGCGCGGGCCATCGAGGACGCGTCCCGCGCGGAGCGGCCCGCCGCCGTGCCGGACATGGGCACCTCCCGCTTCACATCGGCGCTCCTGTGACGGACGCCGCCCCGGTGCCCTCCGGCGGGCTCGGCCGCCAGGCCACGTTCCTCGCGGGATCGACCGCGTTCGCCCAGATCCTGACGGCGCTCATCTACCTGTTCGCCGCGCGCGTGAGCGGGCCGACCGCGTTCGGCCAGGTCGTCACCGCGATCGCCATCGCCACGAGCGCGGTCGGGATCCTCGACTTCGGCACCAACTCCCTCTGGATCCGGGAGACGGCGAAGGGCGCGTTGACGACCCGCGACCTCGCCCGTCGCGCCCTGACGAAGATCCTCATCGCGCTGGGCGTGTTCACGGTGGGCGGAGTCGTGCTCTACCTCGTCTCGCCCAACCCGTGGCTGTGGACCGCGGCCCCCATCGCCATGTTCCTGCTGATCTCGCAGACGGCACAGGTCCCGCTCCGCGCGCACTCGCGCATCGGCGTGGTGGCGCTCTCGCTCGTGGTGGACCGTCTCGTCGGCATGCTGGTCCTCTTGGGCGGGATGCTGATCGGAGCGGACGGCGCCGCGGCGCTCTGGCTGGCGCTCGTCTGCGGCTCGATCGGCGGCACGCTGCTCCTCGTGTCGCAGATGCCGGGACGCCGCCGGCTCCTCGTCACGCCGGAGCTCGGGCACCACCCGTGGCGCGGCTCCGGCTTCTACGGGCTGAGCTCGATGGCGGTCACTTCGCAGTCGCTCGATGTCGCCATCATGTCGGCAGTCGCCGGGCCAGCTGCGGCAGGCATCTACGGCGCCGTCAACAGGTGGACGCAACCCATGCAGCTCGCGGTCTCCGCCTTCGCCTCTGCCGCGGTCCCGGTCGTCGCTCGCGCCCAGTCCTGGACCACGGCATGGCCTCAGGTCAAGAAGGCGCTCTGGCTCCCAGTGGCGGCCGTGGTGGCGTGCGTCGTCGTCATCATCGGAGCACCCGTGTTCGTCGACGTCCTCGTCGGGAGCGCCTACGCCGAGTCCGCAACCGTCCTGCGGATCCTCGCCGTCGGGACGCTGTTCGCGATAGGCAACCAGCCGCTCGCCGTATTCCTCCAGAGCCTCGGACGAGACAAGGCCGTCTCGTTCATCACGCTCCCCGTCATCGTCGGTCAGCTGCTTCTCGTCGCCGTGCTGGCCCACCTCTACGGCGCCGCCGGTGCCGCACTCGCCTTCCTCGCCGTGCAAGTGGCGATGTTCCTGCTGCTCCTCACGCTGACCCGGAGAGCGAAGCCCACGGGCGATGCGGTCTAGGAGACCGTAGGCGGTAGCTCGCCCTCCCACAGATCGCGCTGCGGGCTCGGCCGGCAGCAAAACGCTCCTGGCTCTCAGGAGCTGACTGTCCGCATATGGGCGGGCCTTACCCGGTATTGGGATGTCGACACCGCACGGAACCACGAGGAGCAGTACGCGGGGCGTAGGGGCGCCCGTCCTCTCCCAGAGCGTGAGGCGCGACCGCAGCGCGGCGACTGTGCGGCTCCGCCCCCTCTGGGTCCGACGGGACAGCGCTCGGCGCAGGTATCAGGCTCGCTGGGGGGAGCTCGACGCCCGAGTCAATACTCGCTTGGTGTAGCGCCGTGCCGGCGTCTCGAAGAAGGCGAACACGAGGATGCTGGCGCCGATCGTGAAGACCACCCACGCCCATCCGAACCACACGGGCACCGGGGCCAAACTCATGAGGTTCATGAGAGGGACGTGAATGAGGTACAGCGAGAAGCTCGCCTCTCCGAGGAGGAGCAGCCATCCGGCAGCCAACCACGATCTGCCGTTCTTCGGCGGGACCGCCAGGACGACGACGAGGATCGCGAAGAACGGCGTCAGCAGCAGGTAGGCCGGACGCAACGGCACGGAGAGCGACAGGGTGACGATGGCGATGAGCGACACCGCCAAGCTGAAGGCCCGGCGTCGGCCCCGCATCAGCCACTCCCGCCCTCCACGGAGGAAGACGAGAGCCGCCACCACGCCGATCAGGAAGTCGAAGAGGTGCGTCACGGGGAATTGGCTTACCAGGAACCCCCGCTGGCCTTCGGGAGCGACGAAGCGGACGGCGACCACGAACAGCAGCTGCAAGGCGAAGGTAACCGACACGACGATGGAAAGGCCCTTCGCGCGCAACCTCCGGAGGTAGCCGATCATGACGGGGAAGAGCAGGTAGAAGAACATCTCGCATGCGATGCTCCACGCAGGACTGTTCCATGGCTGATTGATGCGCGCAGTGGGGAACCACCCCGTCGTCACTGTCAACTGACTGACGAAGCTGGCAACCAGAGCCGCCGGCGACGCATCCTTCAACGCATACCAGTCGAGGAGTCGCTCCCGATCGTCGTTGAGCAAGACGTATGCGACGCCGATCGCGCCCAGGACGAGGGACAGCAAGACGACGGGATATATCCGTGCGATCCGGTTCACATAGAACGTACGGCGCTCTGCGCCTCCGGAGAGTTCGGAGTAGTTGTACGCCAGGATGAAGCCCGACAGCACGAAGAAAAGGGCCACCGCCGTCCTGCCTCCGTCGACGAACGACACGAAGAACTCGGGGACTGCGACTACCCCGCGATGGTCGAAATGCGATATCAGCACCGTCATCGCCGCGAAGAAGCGGAGGCCCGTCAGGGCTGGGAGACGTCGGTCATCGTGGACCGGTGTCGTCGTCCTCTCCGAGCTACTCTGTGCATCCCCTGCGGGGGCGTCGGGACGGTGCTCGTCCACCGTCCCCATCAGTACGCCCCGTCACGCTGCAGCACGGCCCGCGCCGTCTTCCAGAGGATGACGAGGTCACCCACGATGGACCAGTTCTCCACGTAGTAGAGGTCGAGCCGCACGCTGTCCTCCCAGGACAGGTTCGAGCGGCCGCTGACCTGCCAGAGCCCCGTGACGCCCGGCTTCACGAGGAAGCGGCGGTGCACCTTGGTCTCGTACGCCTCGACCTCGCGGGGGAGCGGCGGACGCGGGCCGACGAGCGACATGCTGCCCTTGAGCACGTTCACGAGCTGCGTGAGCTCGTCGAGGCTGTAGCGACGGAGGAAGCGGCCGACCGGGGTGACCCGCGGGTCGTCCTTCATCTTGAACAGCACGGAGTTGCCGGCGTCCCTGCCCTGCGCCTGCATCTCGAGCAGGCGGGCCTCCGCGTCCGTCACCATGGTGCGGAACTTCAGCATCTGGAACGGACGCCCGTTGATGCCCACGCGCTCCTGACGGAACAGCACGGGACCGGGGGTACTTAGGCGGATCGTGGCGGCGATCGCGAGGAACAGAGGCGAGGCGAGGATGAGGATGAGGACGCTCGCGACGATGTCGAACGCCCGCTTCGCGAAGAGCTTCGTTCCCTCGTAGCGCGGCGTCTCCACGTGGATGAGCGGCAGCCCCGCGACCGGACGGGTGTGGATGCGCGGGCCGCCGATGTCGGTGAGGCTCGGCGCGACGACCAGGTGCTGCCGGCCGGGCTCGAGCGACCAGCTGAGCTCGCGGATCCGCTCCGGAGCCAGCTCGTCGTTGCTCGCGATGACGATGGTGTCGGCGTCGACGGCGCGCATCGCGGCGGGCAGGTCGTCGAGCTTGCCGAGCACGGGGATCCCCGTGCCCGGGATGGTCGCGGCGATCACGCCCGACGGGATGCACGCGCCGACGACGAGGTAGCCGGCATACGGCTGGCGGGCGAGCTCCCGCGCGAGGAACCCGGTCGAGGCCTCGGAGCCGATGAGGAGCACGCGCGAGGAGTAGCGGCCCTTGGCGCGCTGCACGTTGAGCCACTGCCGCCACATCCACCGGCTGAGCACGAGCGTCACGAGCCCCAGGGGGAGGGCGATGATGATGTAGCCGCGCGCGAAGTCGATGCGCCCGAGGAACGCGACGATCGCGACCATGCCGAACAGGCGCACGGTGGCCGAGAGGATGAGGCGGTACTCCTGCGGCCCGGTGCCGAGCACGCGGTAGCCGCGCGTGCCGTACAGACCGAGGGCGAGCATCCAGCTCGCGACGATGACGACGGAGATGAGCGAGTAGCTGACGTTCACGCCGTTGTAGTCGCCGTTGAACGCGAGGTCGGACGTCGTGACGCCGAACCAGGCGATCTGCACGCCGAAGACCACCCAGATCAGCACGAGGAGGTCCGTGATCACGAGGCCGATCGCGTAGGTGCGGCGCCAGTCCTGGGCTCGCGCCCCGTCGGCCTCGTTGACGGGACCGGCGTCGGAGCGTGCGCCATGCGCGGAGCGCTCCGTCCACGTCGCGCGCGAAGCCGCGGCGCGAGCGTCCGATCCCTGCGTGGTCCTCTGTCCCGTCACTCGTCCCCCCAAGCCGATGGTGCTTCCCCCTGAGGCGTCATCGGCTCCAGGATCCGAGACTACAGGCGAAGCCGCCCATCCCCGCGTCGTGACCCTCACCGGACGAGAGCATCGCCCTCGGAGTGCAGGGGACGGCCGTCGCGGGTCAGACGCACGTCCACGCCCCGCCGTCGCGACGGGTGATGCTCGCCCGGGGCACGGCGGCGAGCTGCGCGGTCCGGGCGCGGATGCCGGCGGCGACGCGCTCGGCCATGGGGTCGTCGTCGGCCGTGAAGCGCACGGTGAGGCGGGGCTCGCCGCGCACGACTTGGATGTCGTTCGCCTCCAGCGTGGCGAGGCGGGCGGCTTCGCGGGCGGCGGCGGGGAGCACGTCGGCCGGCTCCGCACCCGGGCGGAGGGCTCCGACGGTCATGGTGATGCGGTACGAGGGCACGCCCCATGCTCTCGCACCGCGACAGCGTGCGTTAACGGGAGAACGGCCCCGACCACATGGTCGGAGCCGTTCCCGGAAGCTCAGCGTGCGTCGCTCACCGATGGTGAGCGGGTGGCGTTAGAGCGGGCGGATGTTCTCAGCCTGGGGACCCTTGGGGCCCTGGGCGACCTCGAACTCGACCTTCTGGTTCTCGTCGAGCGACTTGTAGCCGCCCGTCGCGATCGCGGAGTAGTGAGCGAACACATCCGCGGTTCCGTTGTCGGGAGCGATGAAGCCGAAGCCCTTTTCAGCGTTGAACCACTTGACGGTGCCTGTTGCCATGACGAAATTTCCTTCAAAAAGAGATGCATCGATCCCGGGACCCGGGACCGCGGGTCGTCTGCCCCTCCGACACCCACCGGCGGACCGGGCGGATCAGGAGGACCTGACGACTTGTGAGCAACCCTAGCGGGTACCGGTGCCCAAAAGGGGGATGCGGGGACATTCGCCCCGGGTGTTTCCCTCCATGACGCCGTGGAGGAGGGCGCGGGCAGGATGCGGGCGGCTTCCCGGGCGACGGCCGCGGCGCGGCGGGCCCGGCATCGGCTGCCGTAGCACGTCCCGCGTCCCGCGTCCCGCGTCGGAGGCTGCCGCCATGATGGGGGAGTGCAGATCCTGGTCGCGAGGACGCCCGAGGGCGTGCGGCTCGTCGACCTCGACGCGGCCGGCGAGGTCGTGGCCACGCGCGACGTGGGCTCGACCCACTGGCCCCGCGTGGCCGCCGACCGCGAGCGCTCCGACGACCGGCCGCGCTGGGTGTTCGACGACACGGCCACCTGGGCCCGCACGCTCATCGCGGCCGGCGTCCGCGTCGGGCGCTGCCACGACCTGCGCCTCTCCCACGCGATCCTCCGCCTGTCCACCCTCACCGCGGACAGCGCGCTGGCGCGTACGCCGCCCGGCCCGTGGGACCGCCCCGCCGGGGTCGAGCGCGAGGCCGCCCAGGGCGCGACCCTCTTCGACGACCTCGACGCCGCCGAAGGGAGGACCGCCGACGAGCTGGTCGCCGAGCTGCGGCTGCAGCTCGCCGCGGTCGCCGGGAGCGCCGCTCCCGGTCGGCTCCGCCTGCTGCTCGCGGCCGAGTCCGCGGGCGCCCTCGTGGCGGCGGAGATGGAGCACGACGGCCTGCCCTGGGACACGGCCGTGCACGACGCCCTCCTGGTCGACGCGCTCGGTCCCCGGCCCGCCCACGGCGGGACGCCGCCGTCGCTCGTGCGCCTCGGAGCGCGCATCCGCGAGGTCCTCCGCGCGCCAGAGCTCAACGTCGACAGTCCGCCCGACGTCCTCCGCGCCCTGCGCCGCGCCGGCATCGACGCGACGACCACCCGGCAATGGGAGCTGCAGGAGATCGACCATCCCGTCATCGCGCCGCTCCTCGAGTACAAGAAGCTGTCGCGCCTGCTCACGGCGAACGGGTGGACGTGGATGGAGACGTGGATCCGCGACGGCCGCTTCCACCCCGGCTACGTCCCCGGCGGCGTGGTCACCGGTCGCTGGGCCGCCAGCGGAGGCGGAGCGCTGCAGCTCCCGCGGCAGATCCGGTCGGCCGTGCGCGCGGATCCGGGCTGGCGCCTCGTGGTGGCCGACGCCGCCCAGCTCGAGCCCCGGATCCTCGCCGCCCTCGCCGAGGACCGCGCCATGGCGGACGCGGGACGCGGCAGCGACCTCTACCAGGGCCTCGTCGACGCCGGCGTCGTGGACACCCGCGCGCACGCCAAGGTGGCCATGCTCGGTGCGATGTACGGCGCCACCTCGGGGGAGAGCGGCCGGCTCATGCCGCGGCTCGTACGCGCCTACCCCCGGGCCACCGGATACGTGGAGCGCGCGGCACGAACGGGGGAGAGCGGCGGGATCGTCAGCACGCGACTCGGCCGGTCGTCACCGCCCCCGACGGACGCTTGGCGCGACGTGCAGCAGCGGGGCCATGGCGCCGACGCGTCCCCGCAGGACGCCGCCCGCGCCCGCACCTCCGCGCGCGACCAGGGCAGGTTCACCCGCAACTTCGTGGTGCAGGGGACCGCCGCGGAGTGGGCGCTGAGCTGGCTCGCGGGCCTGCGCCGTCGGCTCGCGGCCCTGGAGCGACCCGGTTCCCGCCCGCACCTCGTCTTCTTCCTGCACGACGAGGTGATGGTCCACTCGCCCGACGACCGCGTCGACGAGGTGCGCGCCGCGGTCGTCGAGGCCGCGGCGGAGGCCGGGCGGCTGCTGTTCGGCGACGCCCCCGTCGACTTCCCGGTCACGGTCGCCGTTGTCGACGACTACGCCCAGGCCAAGTAGCCGGCCCTCCCGGACATGACGGCGCCCGGCCCCGGGGAGGGACCGGGCGCCACGCGCGTCGGGAGGATCAGCCGCCGGAGCCGACGTCGCCCTCGTGGTCGTCGCCCTCGGCGGTGTTGCTCCCGGAACCGTCGGGCGTGGACTCCGCCGAACCGCTCTCCTCGGTGACCGAGGAGCTCTCGACGTGCTCCTCGGTGTGCGTCGTCGTGCCGTCGTCGTCGGTCGAGGTGCTCTCGTGGTCTGTGCTCATCTCCCGACCGTACGCCCGCGCCCGTGACGAGGGAACCCCGGCGGCCGCGGCCACCCGGGCGATGCCGACTTGGCCGCCGACCCCCGTGCGGCGAGGATGGGGACATGACCGATCCCGTTGCTCCCTCCGCCCCCGCGCCCACCGACCCGGCGGAGGTCCTCGCCGTCTTCCGCGCCCGGCGGGAGCAGATGGTCGTGCTGCCGCAGGGCAACCTGGCCCTCGTCAACACCCAGTGGATCTCGCACGACGCGGCACCGCAGCCGGTCTTCGGCATCCCGGGCACGTGGTCGCCGCTGCCGGCCGGCGAGTCGGGCCTGCGGGTCCGGGCATCCGCCGCCGACGGCCTCGTGGTGGATGGCGAGCTCGTGGACGGCGAGGCCGTCGTGCGGGGCCGCGACGACGCGCAGCCCTCCACCGTCACCGCGAGCGACACGGTGTCCGCCTTCGTCATCGCGAGCGAGGAGGGCACCTACGCGCTCCGCGTCTGGGACGCGCAGTCCGAGGCGATCCATGGGTTCGGGGGCATCGACGCCTTCCCGTACTCGGAGGAGTGGGTCGTGCAGGCCGACTTCACGCCGATCGAGGGCGGCCGCGCGATGGGCTTCGAGCACCTCAAGGACGACGGCGCGACGAAGGACAAGGTCGTGCCCGGGGAGATCACGTTCACCAAGGACGGGGTCGACTACGAGCTCGCCGCGTTCCGGGAGGGCCGCGCCCTGCTGCTCGTCTTCTCCGACGCGACGAGCGGCGAGTCGACCTACGGCGTCGGCCGCTTCCTCATGGTCGCGCCCTCACCCGACGGCACCATCACGCTCGACTTCAACCGCGCCTACCTCCCGCCCTGCGCGTTCAGCTACAACTTCAACTGCCCGATGCCCCCGAAGCAGAACCGCTTCGCGGTGCCCATCGAGGCGGGGGAGAAGAACGTGCTCGCGAAGGACGGCGGGCTGCTGCACTGATCCGCTGCGGTCGGCGTCAGGCGCCGTCGCTCCGCTGATCCGCCGCGCGTCGAGCGGGACGCCCCCGACGGGGCGCGGCGGCCAGACCCGCCGGGCGCGCGCCCGCGGCCCGGGCATCGAGGATCCGTCGCTCGGCCACCCGCAACCACTCGAGCCGCGCGGAGAGCGCCGCCTCCTGGGCGTCGAGGGCCAGCGTCTCGGCGAGCGGGACGGCGGCGCCGCTCGCGTCGAGCTCGCGACGGACGCGCGTGATCTCCGCGAGGTCCGTCCGGGTGCGCTCCCTCTGGGCGCCGATGACGGCGGATGCGTCCGCCTGCGGCAGGGACAGCGCGAGGGTCACCTTCACCAGCAGCTCGTCCCGGCTCGCCGGCGCGCCGATCGTGCGCTCCACCCACTCGGCGACATCCGCCCGCCCCGCGTCGGTGATCGTGTACGGGACGTGACCCGCGTCGTCGGTGGCGCCCTTCACCACGAGGCCGTCCCGCTCCAGGCGGTCCAGCGTGTTGTAGATCTGGCCCACGTTGAGGGGGACCGCGGCGCCGGTGCGGGCCGTGAACTCCGTCCGCAGCTGGTACCCGTAGCAGGTGCCCTCCGTGAGGATGGCCAGGAGCGCGTGCCGGACAGACATGCGCGCCCCGTCTCCCGGTCCGGCGGACCGCCCCCTGGAGCATAGGCATTCCCGGCATGCATGCCGGCGGGACCCGCCGCGCGTCGGCTCCGACCCGGCCGTCGACGTCGCCGTGCGGCGCGTCGCGTCCGCGATGGTGGCGATCCCCAGGATCACCCGCCATGATGGGAGCCGTCGGCGTCCGCGCCGGCCGCACCGACAGGTGTGGAGCTCGTCCATCGCACGCAGATCGTTGGGGAAGACGCATCTGATCGGATGGAGGAGACCCATGGAAGCGCCCGTCGACAACTCAAGACCGGCTCGAGGGGTGCTCTACGTGCACTCCTCTCCTCGCGCGCTCTGCCCCCATGTCGAATGGGCAGCGGGGCGTGCGCTCGGTCACGCCGTGAACTTCACGTGGGACCCGCAGCCCGTGCTGAAGGGCGCCATGCGCACGGAGTACTACTGGGAGGGCCCGGAGGGTTCCGGCGCCGCCATCGCCAGCGGTCTCCGTGGGTGGGAGCACCTCCGGTACGAGGTCACCGAGGACGCCGGCCCCGGCCGCGACGGCGGCCGATGGATGCACACTCCCGATCTCGGCGTCTTCTTCGCCCAGACCGACACCGCCGGCAACACGGTCATCCCCGAGGACCGGATCCGGTACGCGCTCGACATCGCCGGCTCCAACACCCTGGAGCTCCACCGCGAGCTGCGACTCGCCATGGGCCAGGCCTGGGACGACGAGCTCGAGGCGTTCCGACACGCGAGCGACTTCAGCCCCGTGGTCTGGCTGCACAAGGTCGGCTGAGCGGGCGGGACGCGTCGGGCGACTCCTCCCGCCCGATGCGTGGCGTCCGCCGCCACGGCCCGCCGCCCGGGGGCGCCGACGGTGCGTGATAGGTTCCACGTGATGAGACCGGGGGGCCTCGCCGTCGGCGTTCGGGGCACGAGCAGCGCCATCCGACCGGATGGCTCCGCGGGCATTCCCCCTACCGGACGTGCCACGAGCACCGCGAGATCGGCGACGACACCATGTGGGAACGACTCTCGACCCGAAGCCCCGGCCTGGCCGGCCTCACGGTTCCGCTACTCATCGTCGTCTGCGCGGCGTGGATCGTCGCATCGGCCTCCCTCCTCGCGAAGAACGCCGTCACCGGCACCGCGTTCGGGCTGGCGCCGATCGTCCTCTACTTCATGGTCCGCAGCGCCGTGGTGCGGTTCCTGTTCGTCGTCGTGGGCGGGCTCCTCGTCCTCGGCTCCAGCGGCGACCTGAGCGCCAACAAGATCGTCTACGCGGGGCTCCTCGTGCTGTGCGCGGCTGTCTCGATCGGGCGTCTGATCCTGTCGCCGCCCTCGTACGCCCATCACTTCAAGCCGCTCCTCTGGTTCGGGCTGGCGTTGCTGGCCATCATCGGCCTGAGCTATCTCGCGTCCCCCGCGGACTCCGACCTGGGCACCTTCAGCAGGCAGGCGATCTTCTACCTCCTCATCGTGCTGGGACCGGTCATCGGATTGGACGCCGGACGAGACATCCCGCCCCGGATGACCTACCCCCTCGTAGGTATCCTCGGCGTCGTCGCCGCGGTCGGCTTCGCATTCGATTGGCTGGACCGACGCGGTGTCACCGCGTTGTCATCGGGCCGCTTCATCCTCTCGAGCCTCTTGCTGCCCGCATTCGCCTTCGCGCTCTCCCTCGTCATGGTCTTCCACGCGACGACACGCCTGTCGCGCCTCGTCTGGCTGATTCCGATAGTCGGCATCCCGATCGCGATGCTGGTGACTGGTACCCGAACGAACCTCATCGTGTTCGCTGCCGTCTTCGCCGTGCTGGGTCTTCAGCGCCGCATGCGGGTACCGCCGTTGAAGATGTTGGGCCTACTCGTCGTCGGGGGAGTCCTCGCCGGACTCGTGTTCCCCCTCGTAGCGTCGGTAGCGATCTCCGATCCCGACTTCCTGCAACGTCGCATCCAGGCGTCGCTGACGGTGCTCAACGGCGAAGGCGGGGCCGATCAGTCCTACGCCATTCGACAGAACGCCTACGTCGTGGCCACGGACCTAATCGATCAGAGCCCCGTATTCGGGATGGGACTCGGGTATACCATCCCGATCACCCTCGATACGCCGCTGCTGACCATCGTTCGCTTGGGCTGGCTCGGTACCGGAGCCGTCGCGGCATTCATCGCCGCGATGGGCTGGTCGGTGTGGAAGGCCACGCGCGCGATCGGTCCGTCGCCTGCAACGACCGCATGGTGGGGCCTCATTCTGGTGCTGATGTTCAACATCCCCTTCGGCACGCCCCTCGAGGACCGCGGCTTCGGATTCACCCTGCTGCTCGCGACAGTCGCCATCGCGAGCGGGCTGCATGCGAAGACGCAGCAGGGACCGCAGTCCGCGCTCGCCGGGGCGCCCTCGAGCACGGCGAGCCCGGTTCCCGGTCGCGAGGATCAGGTCCGCGCGGGAACCGCGACGTAGGTCCTCAGCGGTCCAAGAGGACCGGACGGGTCCCGATGGTCGGCCACGAGGAGAGGCCCCGTCCTGATGGTCGGGGCCTCTCCTCGTGTGCTCGGTGGCTACACGCTGCGGAACGCGATGACGGCGTTGTGCCCGCCGAAGCCGAACGAGTTGCTGATCGCCAGCAGGTCCCCGTCGCCCAGGGAGCGCGGCGACGTGACGACGTCGAGCAGGATGTCGGGATCCTGCTCGGTGAGGTTGATCGTCGGGGGAGCGGTGCGCTCCGCGAGCGCCTTCACCGTGAAGACCGCCTCGATGGCGCCCGCACCGCCGAGCAGGTGACCCGTCGAGGCCTTCGTGGCGCTCACGGGGATGCCGTGCACGGCGTCGCCGAACACGCGCTCGAGGGCCTTGTACTCGGCGATGTCGCCGACGGGCGTGCTCGTCGCGTGGACGTTGATGTGCGACACGTCGCCGCGCGAGTAGCCCGCGCCCTCGATGCTGCTGATCATCGCGCGCGCCGCGGCGGTCCCCTCGGGATCCGGGGCGGTGATGTGGAACGCATCGCTCGTGACCGCGCCGCCGACGAGCTCGGCGTAGATCCGCGCGCCGCGGGCCTTGGCGTGCTCCTCGGTCTCGAGGACCAGCGCCGCGCCGCCCTCGCCGAGGACGAAGCCGTCCCGGGAGATGTCGTAGGGACGCGATGCGCCGGCCGGATCGTCGTTGCGCTTGGAGAGCGCCTGCATGGCGGCGAACGACGCGATGGGCAGCGGGTGGATGGAGGCCTCGGAGCCGCCCGCGACGATGATGTCCGCGCGGCCCGCCTGGAGGTGCTCGTACGCGCTGGCGATCGACTCGGTGCTGGACGCGCAGGCGGACACGACGGTCTGGATGCCGGCGCGCGCGCCGAGGTCCATCCCGACGGCGGCCGCGGGCCCGTTGGGCATGAGCATGGGGACCGTCATGGGCAGGACCCGGCGGGGGCCCTTCTCGCGGAGGGTGTCCCAGGCGTCGAGCAGGGTCCACACGCCGCCGATGCCGGTCGCCCAGTCGACGGCGAAGCGCAGCGGGTCGACCTCGGGGGAGCCCGCGTCGGCCCACGCCTCGCGCGCGGCCGTGAGCGCGAACTGGCTCGACGGATCGAGGCGCTTGGTCTCGATGCGCGCCATGACGTCGGAGGAGGGCACCTTCGCCTGGCCGGCGAAGGTGACGGGGATGTCCCACTTCGCCACCCAGTCCTGCTCGAGGCTGGTGATGCCCGACTCGCCGCGGAGGAGCGCCTGCCAGGTCTCCTCGGCGGTGCCGCCGAGGGGCGACGTCGCGCCGATGCCGGTGACGACGATCTTCTTGGGGGTGGTCATGCGTGGCGTCTCCTCGACGTCGGGAACAGGGGAGGGAGATGGCCGGCCCCGCGAACGGGACCGGCCATCCTCCGCGCGATCAGGACTGCGCGTTGGTGATGAACGTGACCGCGTCGCCGACGGTCTTGAGGTTCTTGACTTCCTCGTCGGGGATCTTCACGTCGAACTTCTCCTCGGCGTTGACGACGATCGTCATCATCGAGATCGAGTCGATGTCCAGGTCGTCGGTGAACGACTTGTCCATCTCGACGGTGTCGGTGGCGATCCCGGTCTCGTCGTTGACGA
>Ga0265798_10002125_pt1 | contig 29546 bp, 28 predicted proteins | sample P3T30metagenome_FD_192430 | JGI IMG/M metagenome (GOLD analysis project Ga0265798, IMG submission 192430) | Plant litter microbial communities from East Loma Ridge, Irvine, California - P3 T30 | ecosystem: Environmental > Terrestrial > Plant litter > Unclassified | place: USA: California...
TGCGTGACGACGAGGCGCTCGCCAGGGGGCGGCGCCTGCGTGGCGGCCATGTCGTAGCGTGCGTCGGCGCTGACCTGGCCGGCGATCAGCTTGAGGATCGGCTCGATCATCTCGGGTGCGAACGGCGAGAGCGTGCTGTCGCCGCGCGCGGCCAGCAGGCTGCGCGCGGCACGTTCGACGTCGCCGATACCGGGCACGCCGCAGGCTGCGAATGCATCCAGTTCCAGGTGCGCGTCGAGCTGGCGGGGCCGCAGGCCGATGGCGTGCGAGGTCGGATCGATGTCGATTTCCAGCGCCTGCGTGATGAGCGGGTAATGGAAGTCGACAGGCGCCGGGGTCCGCATCTGCCACGACGACAGGCCCATGCCCCAGACCAGTTCCAGCGGGCGCGCCGCTTCTTCGGATTCGAGCCGGGCCTTCAGTGCAAACAGGTCCGCATACAGTGTAATCACCTGGCGGCGCGGGCGCTCGCGCGCCGCCCACTCCTGCCACGGCGGCAGGTAGGCAGCCAGCCCCTGCGCGGCGCGGGCGCGGCGCTCTGTATCGCGTTCTTCAACGCGCTGCTTCGCCTGATCGTCGGTGGCATGCGCGGCATCTTCATGGCGGGCGTCTGCCAGCGTGGCGTCATTGAGCGCCGGCGGATTGCCGGACGGGTCGGCGCCGATCAGCAAATAGGGCGCCAGCGCCGGATCGGCCAGCAGCGGCGGCGATGTGGACTCGAGCCGGTGCACGCGCAGCCACAGGTCATCCTGCTCGGTCTCGACGTTGAACTCGATCCACGGCAGCGTCGCCAGGTCGGTAAAGGTTTTCTTGAATTCGGTGACTTTCGCGAGCGTGAACGCGGAAGGGTCTATGTCTTTGGCCTGCTCGACGAGATAGTCGAGCAGCGCGCTCATGCGCTGGGCAGATGTGTGCATCGGGTGCTTCCCGGCAGGGCCGGTGGGTAAGGTGGCGGCCATTGTACAAGAGGGTTGCCGTGCGTGTGGCGCGCACGAATGGCGTGCGCGGGCCATGCTAGAATGAGCGGGTCATCGACATTCCCGCTGCAGTTCCCTCCTATCTATGAGACGAGTATTCGTCATCTGCCTGATTCTGCTGCTCCCTCTGAACATGTTTGCCCTGGCCATGGCCGCATCCGCGATGCTGCCGCCCGCGCCAGCGCAGCGCGCTGCCGACGCCGCGCCAGTGGTGCAGCCGACGTCCGCACCCGTCTTCGCCGACGCCTACCTGCCCGATAATTACGACTGCCAGTCCAGCTGCGACATCGATCCCGATGAACCGCCGGCCGGCGCCGACGTGCACGACACCATCAACGAAGAGCTCTCGCTGCGCCTGGCCGATGTGCGCGGCGGCGCGCTCGCACCCCCATTCCTGTCCCATGCCAGCCGGTCCTGGCACCCCTTGTTCAAGCCACCGCGCGCGGTGTGACGCCTGCCTGTGCCGCTTTTGCGGCATGTCCCTGCTGCGCGCTTTTGCGGCGTGATGCAGCTGCACGTTCACACTGATTCAAACAAGAGGTAATACATGGAATGGCTATTCGACCCCACCATCTGGGCGGGTCTGCTCACGCTCGTTGTCCTGGAAATCGTCCTGGGCATCGACAACCTGATTTTCATCGCCATCCTGGCGGACAAATTGCCGCCGCACCAGCGCGACAAGGCGCGCCTGATCGGCCTGTCTCTCGCCATGCTGATGCGTCTTGGCCTGCTCACGATCGTCTCGTGGCTCGTCACGCTGACGACGCCGCTGTTTGCGCTCGGCTCAATGGCGTTTTCCGGCCGCGACCTGATCCTGCTGCTGGGTGGCGTATTTTTGCTGTTCAAGGCCACCGTCGAACTGCATGAACGCATGGAAGGCGTCACGCACGTGCAGACGAAGTCGCGGGTGTACGCGGGCTTTGGCGCCGTGGTCGCGCAGATCGTCGTGCTCGACGCCGTGTTCTCGCTCGATGCGGTCATCACCGCCGTCGGCATGGTCGACAACCTGTACGTGATGATGGCCGCGGTGATCATCTCGATCGGCGTCATGATCCTGGCTTCCAAGCCACTGACGCGCTTCGTCAATGCGCATCCGACCGTCGTCGTGCTGTGCCTGAGCTTCCTCTTGATGATCGGCCTGTCGCTGGTTGCCGAAGGCCTGGGCTTTCATATCCCGAAAGGCTATCTGTACGCCGCCATCGGTTTCTCGATCCTGATCGAGGCGCTGAACCAGTTCGCACGCCGCAATTTTTTGAAGCAGGAAGCGCGCGTGCCACTGCGCGACCGCACCGCCGATTCGGTGCTGCGCCTGATGGGCGGCAAGAAGCGCGCGCACGTCGATGCCGATGCCGAACCGCAGGATGAACCGGTTACCGAGCCGGAAGCGTTCGGCGCCGAAGAACGCAATATGGTCAGCGGCGTGCTGGCGCTGGCCGACCGGTCGATCCGCTCGGTCATGACGCCACGCTCGGAACTCACTTGGGTCGACCTGGACGACGACGCCGACACCATCCTGCGCCAGTTGCAGGCGTCGCCCCATAGCGGCATGCCGGTCGCTCGCGGCCAGCTGGACCAGCTGGTGGGCATTGCGCGCACCAAGGACCTGGTCAGTGCGCTGATGCTGCACGGGCGCATCGACGCCGCGCCCGACAGCGGCATCGTGCGCGCGCCGATCCTGCTGCCCGACACGGCTGGTGTGCTGGGCGCGATGGAGACGCTCAAGCGCGCACACGGCCAGCCGGTGCTGGTGACGGATGAATTCGGGATCGTCCAGGGCCTGCTGACACCGGTGGACATCCTGGAGGCGATTGCCGGTGAGTTCCCGGACGAGGACGAACAACTGGCGATCCGGCCGCAGGGCCCTGACCTGTGGGAAGCCGACGGCGCAGCCGATCTGCACCAGCTGGAACAAGTGCTCGAGACCGATTCTCTGGTGGGCGATGACGATTACACGTCGCTGGCCGGCTTCCTGCTGGCGCGCTTCGCGTCGATGCCCGAACCGGGCCAGGCCATCGAGCTCGATGGCTGGCGCTATGAGGTCGTCGCGGTCGAGGAGCGCCGCATCGCGCGGGTCGCGATTTCGCGTGTGGCTGGCGCCACAGCGGCCGACGGCGTGTAAGCGCTACCCGCCTCCGGCCGGCACGGGCTCGCCGGGCGGCATGCCCAGGGTCTCGGCCCGGGCGATGGTGGTTGCGCTGGGAAGGCCGAATGAAAACGGGACGAACGACGCCAGGGGCTGGTACGGCACCGGGTCGCAGACATCGCTCGCGCCCCCAGGCAGGCAGATCCGCACCCGGACCAGCTGGATGCAGTTGGCCGCGTTGGGATTGGACGTGCAATTGATCCGGTTTTGCTGGGGACTTGCCGGCAATCCTGTCCCGATCGGGACGGGATTGGCCGTCGCCGGGATCTGCAGATAATCGATCCTGACGTGGTCGTCGGAGATGGGATCGGCAAATGCAAGCATGCCGGGTGTCGTGCGGAACACGGCCTGCATGCGCACCCTTGCCATCGCCGCTGCGTCGGTGAAGTCGGTGTTGACGGCCAGCGCTGTCGCGCGCCGCGTCACCTCCTGCAGGATATTGCAGATATAGAGTGCCCGGAGAATGTCGACGATGCCGAAGAAGAGCATGAAAAAGATCACCGCCACCACGGCGAATTCGACTGCGGCGACACCACGTTGCCGCTCTGGCGTTTGGCGGGTCATGTCAGGTCCATCCGTCAGGGGTACAGAACGATGCGGGTGCCCAGTGACTGCTCGGTCGCCAGGCCTGCGAACTCGCCGTACAGAGAGGTCTGCGTGGCGGGAACGGTCATGAAGAATTTGCCGATGCCACGCACCGTGGCGTTGCTCCCGGTGATCGGGCAGGCGAGCAAGGGCAGGTTCAGGACGCGCCGGTTGGCGAGACTCTTGTTACTCGCCGATGGTCCTTTGTAAAATTGGGTACCAGTCGTGTAGGAGTAGGGTGTCGGTGTCTCGGCGCTGTCGGGATAGGGCGTGGTCAGTGAGGTGGTCGGCTGACCCGGTGCGTACAGGGTGCTCCATTTGGTCACGTCATAGGTTGCATAACCGGTTGCCGGTTCCGGCGCACCCGCGCTCGCATACGATGCATACGGGACCGCCTTTGCGTACGACCAGAGCGGACCGAACTGCGCGGCCAGGGTGCCGGCGGGCGCCGTATCGGGGCCTGCAATCGTCCACCGGCGCTCTGTTGTCGCCAGCAGCGCAGCTGACTGCCCCGCGGGCGTTGCGCCCATCCAGGAGGCGCCGCTGTTGAAGGTGAATTCCTTGATATTGATGTCGGCGGGCGCCGTGCGCGCATCGCATGCGGTAGCACCCGTCCCGTAGGTACCAAAGCGGGAATTGAGCTGCTGCCAGAGCTTGTCGATCGGGAACGATGCCGAGACCTTGACCGTGCCACCGGACAGCCGTGACATGGCCAGCGTGCCGGTGCAGACGAACGGCGCCAGCGTCGCGACGTCGGTAATGGGCATGGCCTGCGCAACCGGATTGACGATGAAGGTCTGACCGGTGGTGGCGCCGGGCAGGTTCAGGTCCAGCAGGTTGTAGCTCACGCCCCGGCGAAACCCGAATTCCTCCAGTTCGCCTCCATGGTTGCGGTGTGCTTCGTCACGCATGGCGCAGATGCCAAGCGGGGTGACCTTGATGGCAGAACGACCGGCGACGGCGCGGGCGCTGGTGAAGGCGTCACGGATGTCCGTGAAGGTCGAGAGGAACAGGGTGGCGACCGTCCCGTACTCGGTATCCAGCCCTGCCGTATCGACTCGCAGGTACAGCAGATCCTCAGGGTTGGTCATGGCCTCGCCGACCGGTCGCCACGGGCCGGACGGGCTGCGGGCGAATTCGACGGCAGCATCCGACCAGGCCATCGTGGCCTTGCCGTAGTGGTAGGTGAATCTGTCGCTCCCTTGCAAAAAGCGCTGCGAGGCGATTTCCAGCGCGTCGGTGATGCCGGTCGCAGTCCCGTCAAGTTCATGCGCGGCCGACAACGCAACGGTGTCGGCAACATTCTGGAGTTCCATCTTGCGGTGGGTGACGAGGGACAGGTCAAGGGCCAGGGCGAGAAACCCAAGGATGACGAACATGGCAGACACGAACATCCAGCTGATGACGCCGGTCTGCTTTGCAAGATGTGGCGCGTCTTGCAGACGCGGGCGCGCCGGGCAGGCATTGTTACTGGGCGACATAGCGCATCGTGACGTCGCTGTTCATTGTCATATCGGCAGAACCCAGATAGTCCATCGTCAGGCCGCCGAACAGATTGTCGTGCAACGTGATTTGCACGCCGGTGCGGACCCGGGTGGGCGTCAGCGCACTGCACACGTCACCGTCGCATAGGATCGTGATGGCAATGCCATCGGTAAGCGGCACGAGTTCGCCCAGCTCCTGTTGGGCGATCCAGCGGGCGATCGCGGGAACACGTGCTTCGTTGAAGCCGCCGCCAGGGGTGCGCAGTTCGGCTTGCGTCGCAGTCGCGATATAACGCGTCGCGTCGTGGGCCGCTTTCTGCCCCACGCTGTAGAACCACGCGGCACGTGCCATGTAGAGTGGCCCGGCCAGCAGGATCAGAAACAGGGGCAGAATCAGCGCCATTTCGACCGCGACGCTCCCGTTCACCGACCTGCGAAATTGCTTGTAGCGTACACCCATGGCTTCCTCCTTCCAGCGTTCGACCATTGCCGATACTAGAGGAAGCCTTTGGTCCTGATTTGACTTGCGGCAACTATCGCGAGAGGTGGCGTGATCGTCCTCAGCGAATGCCGGGGACGCCGACGCGGATCGCGCGCGAAAAATCGCTGCCGTCGATATCGGCCTGGCGCGCCCGTGCGTTGATGTGGCCGCGCTGCTGCAGCACCGCGTACGGCACGCCCGGCGTCAGTGCGTCCTGGTCGTACGCATATTCGGCAAAGTGGCCGGATGCGAGCAGCCGGTAGTCGAGCGGCAGGTCGGGCGCAATGCGGTGCGCCAGTTCGTACAGGATCGTCGTGCAGTTGCTGGTGAGCGTGTTGTAGAACTCGGGCTGGCCGCGCAGCGCCTCGGCGCGTTCCAGGTACGCCAGCAGCACGGCGCGCAGCTGCGCCGGCGTGGCGCGCAGGCGGTACAGGTAGACCTGCTCGCCGCGCGCATTGCTGCGCGTGCGGATCAGGTCGCGCTCGTCGGAGGCGATGATCACCTGCTCGAACTGGCGAAAGAAGCCGCCGACCGCCGAGAACGTCTCGGTGCGCTCCTTGCGGATCTCGAGCGAGAACACGAGCTGTTTGCCATCCCTGAACCCGAACGTTACCAGCGTGTGGGCGATGTGTGGCCCCATCCAGTAGGACAGGATCAGGTCGGCCGATACGATGCCAGCCAGGTCGTAGTCACGCGTTTCCCAGCGCGGCGTGTAATCCGTTTCAGTGCGCCAGTCAAAATTGCGCACGTTCTGCAGCACGAGGCGATCGCCGTCGACACGCGAGACGAGCATGCGCCACACGTCGTCGGCCCACACGCGGTCGTGCGATGGCGTGAGCGAACACCACCAGCCGAGCAGCACGGCCAGCGCCACGGCGCCGGTGGCCAGCGCTTTGGTACCAGGCCATTTGCCGGGGCCGCGCGCGATGGCGATGGTGGCGGCCATGCCGGCCAGCGACCAGAGAGCGATCGCGGCGTAGACGGCGGGCCGCGATAGCTGGAACCACAGCGCCAGCGCGCCCCATGCGGTGACCAGCAGCGCGCACACGGCAAGGAGGGCGCGGGGAACGGGGCGACTCATGATCATCTGCTAACTTTCGAAACGCTGGGGTGGTGCAGTGTAGCGGTTCGGTTTGGCCACAACAAGCGCCGTCCCGGAGCGCGCCCTGTAAAATGCCGCCTCCAAGGGGGACCAATGACGACGCCAGGCTTGACCATTTCGCGCATCCTGCATGCGGGGTACGTATTCGCGTGCGAGGGCGCGACGATCGCCTTCGACACCATCTTCGAGAACCCGTTCAGCCGCAACTGCCATGCGTTTCCGGACGTGCGCTTCGATGTCGCGGCGATTCGCCGCCAGCGGTTCGATGCCGTCTTCATCTCGCATTTCCATGACGATCACTGCTCGCTCGACAGCCTCGATCTGCTGGATCGCGCGACGCCCCTGTATATCTACTGCATCTTCGACGCGTTGTTCGACATGGTGCGCCAGCTCGGCTTCACGCACGTGCACCCGCTGCGCCTGAACGCGCCCGTCACGGTCGGCCCGTTCACCGTCACCCCGCGCGAGGCAATGGACGTCGATGTCGACTCGATGTTCCAGCTGCAGGCGGCCGGGCAGAACGTGCTCAATGTCGTCGACTCGTGGATCGACGATGACACGCTGGCCCAGCTGGTCGGACTGGGGCCGTGGGACATGGTCCTGTGGCCGTTCCAGACGATGCGCGAAATCGAGGTGCTCACGCCATCGCGCGCCGTGGCCGCGCCGGCCGCGCTGCCGCCCGAGTGGATCGCGCAGCTGCATGTGCTGCAGCCGCGCTACGTGGTGCCCAGTTCGTGCCAGTTCGTGCAGGAGCCATGGTCGTGGTACAACCGCGCGTTCTTCCCGATCACTTATGCGCAGTTCGCGCGCGAGGTCGGCGCGGCGCTGCCGGCGGCATCGATCGTGCGGCTCGATCCCGGCACGTCCGTGCGGCTGGACGGCGCGCTGCTGGAGCCGGAAGCGCCGCTGGCGTGGCTGATGCCCGTGGGCCCGCAGGATGTCGATTACGTCTATGAAGGCAATGCGGCGCCGCCATCGACAGCGTCGATCGCACTGCATTTTGCGGCCCTGAGCGAAGCGCAGATGGCGCGCGTGGTGGATTACTGCCGCGCCGGTGTGCCTGCCAAATACGGCGAGGTGGAGGCAGCCTCAAGCTACTTCGACGGCCCGCGCTACTGGCGGCTGTCGGTGTATGACCACCTGGGCCAGGCGAGCGTGTTCGATTACCTGCTCGATGGTGACGTCGCCACGCTCTTGACCGGGGCAGGCCCGCTTGGTTGGACCACGGAGATCCCGGCCGCCAGACTGTATGGCGCGCTCGAACAGGGCGAGTCACTGACAACGATGTACATGAGGATCAACGACGCACAGTTCGATGCCGATGCCGAACGTGCGTTGCTGGACGTTGACGTCGTCGACGATCCGCTGATCCGCTGCCTGTTCAGCGATACCTTCGGCGCGTATCAGGCAGCGCAGCTGCGCCGCCTGCTGGCGCGCACGTGACCTGATTTATTTGCCGAGCAGGCGCAGCGACTGTTCCCAGTCGTCTTCCCAGTCGAGCAGAAAATCGTGGGTCTGGAACGCGCGCCGTAACGGGCCCAGTGGTACGCGATGGAGGTCATGCAGGCCAAGCGCCAGCGTCACCGGGTTCCACACTGCATTGCGTTTGGACTTGCGCACGCTGGCCTTCACGCGAGCGCCATCGTCACCAAAGATGCCGATGGCATTGTCGAGCGCCGCGCCAAGATCCATGCGCGCATGGGCTGCAAATGCGTCCAGCACCTGCGCCTTGTTGATGCCGAAGGCCGATTCGGTCGGCGCTTTCGGTTCCGGTGGCGGCGCGGCCGCTGCAGCGATGGCCGTCTGCGCCTCGCGTTCCAGCCTGGCCACCAGCTGCGTCAGGTCCTTCTTCTGGAACCGCAGCGCATCGAGTGGGCGTCTGAAACCCGGCGGCGGCAGGTGCGCTACGATCTTGTAGGCGTCCTTGGTCATCGTCATCAAGACGTCGTCGCTGCCGGCGATCAGGCGCGCGATGTCGTCCTGGAAGAAGATTGGCGCTGCATAACCGCCATTCGCGTCGCCAAACAACTCGGCGTGGGCCGGGTCGTAGTCGAGCCAGACATACGGCGTGACCGCGTGTTCCAGCAGGCGTGCCAGGGTCCAGGGCGATGCGGTCTGTTGTTCGAGCCAGGTGCAGGCTTCGAGCAGGGTGGCACGGTAGGGCAGTTCGGTGGCGCTCATGGTCATTCAATGGGGGGCGTGGCTGGCCCCCATTGTAGTGCATGCATTTGCCCGTTTGGGTTCAGCGGCCGTCGCGGTTGTGGTCACTGGCGTCGGGCGGCTCGATCCCGCGCGCCGTTGGCAGGTGCCAGCCGTAGCGGATCGCGGCCAGGCGCAAGCCGAAGCACAGCGCCGCGCCGATGCAGGCGGTGGGGGTCGTGGGCCACTGCAGGGCGTCGCCGATCACCACCACCGAGGCGCCGGCCAGCGCCGCGACGGCGTAGATATCCGAACGGAACACGGCCGGCACGTTTGACAGCAGCACATCGCGCGCGACGCCACCGCCGATACCGGTCAGCATGCCCAGCAGCGCGGCCATCACGGGTTCCAGCCCGAACACGAGCGCCTTCTGCGCGCCCGCCACGCAAAACAGCGCGAGGCCCGCGCCGTCGAACAGCAGCACCGGATTGCGCGCGCGGTGGATGAACGGATGCCAGAAGAAGATCGTCACGCCGGCCAGCAGCGACACGCCGAGGTAGCGCCAGTCGGAAAACGCGGCCGGCGGCGTGGCGCCGATCAGGAGGTCGCGCACGATGCCGCCCGAAGTGGCGGCCACGAACGACAGCACGAGCACGCCGAACAGGTCGAGATGGCGCCGCACGCCGGCGGTGGCGCCGGACAGCGCAAAAACAAAGGTGCCCACCAGGTCGAGCGTGAGCACCAGCGTTTTCATGGCCGCCCCCATGTCGAGGGCAAGAACGGCAAACACGTGAATCCACCTTGCAAAGACTGGTGCGCGCGGCACCGAAGAGGGCGATTCTAGCGCATGGCTGCGCCTGCCCCCGAATGAATGCCGGCAAATCGACGTTGACGCGGTCCTTGTAAAAGAGGTTTATTTGGTGATGCGCAAGATTGCCGAGGCCAGCCGTGAGAAGCAGGGCGTCAAGTCGTTGTCGGTTGCGGCGTAGCAGTACATGCCGACCGGCTGGTTTGGGGTTTGGCAGCGTTGCGGCGCATCGCCGGTGTTGGCCATGCACTTCAGGATCATCTCGCCCGTGTCGCTGTCATACTCACCCCGGGTTTTCAGCGCAGCGCCCAAACCGAGTGTAAACACGACGATGCCCTGATCGCGCGCGCTGCTGGCGATGGCCTCAGCGAGGTTACGTGACGCGCGTTCGATATTGCGTCGATAAATGTCGTTCCTGCTGCCGGCTCCACTGCCGATGTCGGCGGTCACCGTGCGTGGCCAGCTACCCACGATGGGAAATTCACGTTTCGACGTGTCGTTGGGGGTTCGCGCATCATTGTGCGCGTTGTACCAATCGGGCAAGCGGCGGGCAGCGTAGCTGTTATTGCGGTATATGCGGCAGCTCTCCTTGATGTTAACGTTGTCGCTGTCGTCCATCTTGCTCAGGCCATAAATCGCATCACGCGAATCGAGCGTACCAGCAATGTCGCGCCCGAGCACGTCCTTGCAATCGTTGCTGTTGGTAAATGACATGTACGAACCGAAGGCCGTCGGGTCGCCGTCCGAGAAGAACACGATCACACGCGTCGTTGACCGGCTGGCGAGGGGAACCTGATTGAGTTGATCGCGAGCGTTCCACATGCCTTCCACGGAAGCAGTTCCGCCGGTGAAAACATAGCTGTTGATCTTGCTTGTCATCGTCGTGCGGTTAAAACCGCGCGTCGTCGGGTTGATGGTCACATCGGTTTCTGCGCCCGATGCAAAATGGATGAGCGCGACGCGGTCCTGCGTGATGTTGAACTTGTTGAGGAAGCTTTTCGCTGATGTTCTCACGGTCGCTCCTGATTGCAACAGCGACCCGGATGTATCGATCACCAGCGCCATATCCAGGTCATTGCGAACCGTCTGCGCCGCCGCCACCGGTGTCAACGTCGTGAAATTCATGATCTGCATGATCGACACCGGCATCGGCGCTTCGGCCTTGACATCGATCGTCGCCTGGCCGCCGTTGAAGGTCACGTTGGTGCTGGTGATCCGTGGCGACGACAACAGGTAATTGTTCGGAATATTGGCGGCGAAGAAATCGGCGGCAGCGGCGCGCGCGCTGGCAATCTGCTCGGTCTGGTTATTGCCGGTCGTGACTGCCCGTGCACCGGCCAGCGCCGCCGAATCCACCGCTGCATTCAGGCGTGCTTTCACCAGATACGCCAGCCCGGCATCGACACACAGGCCCACGACGGCGAGCAGCACGAGCATTGACACGGCCACCATGATCGCGACCGCACCACGCTGGCGGGAAAGATTCGGATTCATCTCAGAACACACTCATGGAATACAGGTCGGGCCCGAAGGTGGGCAGGGTGTTGGGGCCGGTGGTGAAACCGCTGACCAGCATGTCGAAGCGATAGAACGTCTCGACCACGAAGATGACCTCCCCATCGTCGAGCTTGCCGTTCATGATCGTTGTCGCGGGCCGGGTAACACTGCTGACACTCGAACATTTACCGGTGCCACTCCAGGCACTGCAGCCATAGACCTTGCTCTGCGGCGCGTAGCCGCTCTGGCGAAACCCCTGCAGCCGCTCCGCGTCGTCCCAGCGGTACTGGTCCAGCACGACGCTGCGCGAGACGCCATTGGTCATCACGCCCATGACGCGGGTGATGTACATCATCCCCAGCTGGTTGACGTTCAGCGGCGGGGCGCTGGCCATCAGCGCATTGATCGTGTCCTGGCTGCTGTCGTTCAGATCCACGCCGCTGCGCGACAGGATGTTCGCGCCTTCACGCGCGATATTGGTGATGATGATATTGGCTTGCAAGGCACGCGCGCCGTCGATGGCGCACAGCAGCAGGACCACCAGCATCGGCAGCAGCAGGGCCAGCTCGACGGCGGCAACGCCACGCTGGCGGCGTGCATGGCGGACGACAGCATACGCTATGGGCCGCATCAGAAATACTCGTTTCGCATGGTGGCGCCGACGGCAAAATTGTTCTGGCCGTCAGTGAAGAATGCCGAGAGCAGCGGCGTCGTCACCGGCCAGGCGCAGTCGAGCTGCAGCACCACCATGTCGCCCGCGCCGCCAAACATGGCGTTGCTGTAGCTGGTGCTCGCGTAGCTCTTGCCATTGACCGACACGATGCAATTCATGCGCTCGTACATGCCGAGCGAGTTGTCGCGGATCTTCGCGATCACGGTGGCGTAGCGCTGCTGGGTGCTGGTCCCGCCGTCGTTTGCGCGGCCGGTAATGGCAAAGCGCGCGCCTTCACGCACGGCGTACTGCAACGTCAACGTGGCAAAGAACATCATGCTGAGCTCGATAATCGCCACGAGCACGAGCATGAACACCGGCGCGATGATGGCCATCTCGACAAGTGTGGCGCCAGATTGACGCTGGAATCTCTTAAACAACATATTCGGGCAACTGTGAGGGGGTTCGGGCGTCGTATGCGATAAACTTCAAGGATTCTACAGGGCAACAATCACCGCCTGTAACCGTTTTAGCGAGGAGTCAGCGCGTTTGTCGGCGCGCAACAACATGAGTTGGAACCCTGATATCCGTCGTTTGATCGCCGCCGCACGGCGCACGCCCGGCGCCGCCGCGCCATCGGCCGCCGCGCCCGAGGCAGAAGCCTGGATGGTGTTCGGCATGCGCGTGCTGCTGTCGATTTCGGCGCTGCTGACCCTGTACATCGGCCCAGGCGGCGTCGTCGCCTCCAGCCCGTGGACCTGGATCGTGCTCGGCGGCTATGTGCTGCATAGCCTGACGCTGCTGGTCATCGCGAGCTACCGGGCAGGCTTCTGGCACGGTCCCAACATCTACTGGGTCGACATCGTCTGGTACGGGGCGATCGTGCTTGCCACCGGTGGCGGCACCAGTCCGTTCTTTTCGTTCTTCCTGTTTGCGATCCTGGCCACGTCGTTTCGCCACGGGTTCGATGCCGGCGCCAGGCTCACCCTGGGCGCGGTCGGTATCGTGACCCTGTCGGTGATGCTGGTGCAGGGCTTCCAGTCGTTTCACATCCTGCTGCTGCGGGCGACGTTCCTGCTCGCGCTGGGCTACATGATCGCGTTCTGGGGCGGCCTGTCGGTCGACCAGCGGCGCCGGCTGGCGCTGCTGCGCGATGTCAGCCGGTTGTCCAATCCGCGCTTCGGCGTGCAGCACACGCTCGACTCGCTGATGGACAAGATCCTGCGTTACTACGGCGCCACCACCTGCACCTTGCTGATGCAGGACAGCCACCAGCGCTGGATCCTCAATACGGCCCATCATCCCCGGGCTGGCCGCGCGATCAGTCGCAGCCGGCCCGACGCCGCCGACGTGCAGCCGTTACTGGCGCTGGCGCCAGGCGCGATCCTGTACCGCGGCCCCGGCGCCGGTTTGCTGCGCCTGCTGCCGGGCGGGGTGTGCGCGGTGCGCCTGGCCACCGGCGAAAAAGAGTGGTGCAAGACGGACATGGACGTCTGTGGGCACGTGGCCGACCTGCTCGATACTGACGGTTTTGTCAGCGCATCGCTCCCGCTGCGCAAGGGCAGTGGGCGTATCTTCATCACCGGCAGCCGCCTGCGCCGTGGCGACGCCACGTTCTTGAAGCACATCGTGCAGCAGGCGTTTCCCGTCATCGAAACCATCGATCTGCTCGACCGGCTGGCGTCCGAAGCGGCGTTTCGCGAACGCCAGACCATCGCGCGCGACCTGCATGACAGTACGATCCAGCCGTATATCGGGCTGCGCCATGCGGTGGCGGCAATCCGCAACAGTGCCGGTGAAGACAGCGCGGTCGCGCCCGAACTGGACCGTCTGCTGGCGATGTGCTCGGACGTGATCGGCGACATGCGCGACTTCGCCCAGCGTTTTCGCAGCGGGCGCCAGGAAGAGCCCGAACTGCTGGTGGCGCTGCGGCGCCAGTTGCGCCAGGTGCAAACCTTCTATGGCCTGGACGTGATGCTCGAGGTGCAGGGCGAGGGCGTGGCCAACGACCGCATGGCGGCCGAGGTGTTCCAGATCGTCACCGAAGGCATCAGCAATATCTGCAAGCACACGCGGGCGCGCACGGCCGGCGTCGTGATTGAAGATGCCGCCGGCCAGCTGGCGATCGATATCTTCAACCCGGTGTCCGATGGCGCGCAGGCGCCGAAACCCTTCGTGCCGCGCTCGATCGCCGAGCGGGTGGCTGCAGTGGGCGGGACGCTCGACGTCGAGGCCGACGGACGCCAGACGCTGCTGCGCGTCCGCATCCCGGTCTGACCGCCACCGACCAAACGTAATGGAGAAACCATGACCATCCGCATCCTGCTCGTGGATGACCACAAGACCATGCTGTGGGGGCTCGAGCGCCTGATCCAGGCTGAAGGCCCGTCGTTCACACTGGTGGGCAGCGCCAGCGATGGCGCTGAAGCGACGGCCCTGTGCGCTTCACTGCACCCGGACATCGTGCTGCTCGATCTCGACCTGAAAGGCAGCAGTTCCATCGACTTCTTGCCGGCGCTGGTGGCCAACGGCAGCACACGCGTCGTGATCCTGAGTGCGAACCGCGACCAGGGCACGCTGGCCGCCGCCGTCAAGGCCGGTGCGCGCGGCGTGGTCAGCAAGGAAGCGCCGACCGACGACGTGCTGCTGGCCGTGCGCAAGGTGCATGGCGGCGAGCTGTGGCTCGACCAGTCGCTGATGCAGGCGCTCCTGGGCCAGCTGGTCGCACCGGCGCCGAAGGCCGATCCGGAGGCCGAACGCATTGCCACGCTGACTGCGCGCGAGCGGGACGTCATCGGCATGATCGTGCAGGGCAAGGGCGCGCTTAACAAGGATCTGGCGGAACGCGCGTTCATCTCGGAGCGCACGCTGCGCAATCACCTCACCACCATCTACCAGAAGCTGGACGTGGCCAACCGCCTCGAGTTGTACGTCTACGCCATCAAGCACGGCCTCTCCTGAGGCATCGCCTTTTTTCGCTCCGTCAGAATGCGCCGCAGGGTGACCCAGGACAAATGTACCGGGTTGCCATGGCGCAACGTACCTTTCAAAAAGGTAGTTTTGACGGATGGCAACAAAGTTGCGGGTCCGTAAGATTCAACTCATGCGCTGCGTATCGTGACATGCGGTACGGCGGCAAGCGAACAGGAGCGAACGGTGCACGACAGCGAAGACAACCCGGAACAGCAGTATGAAAGCAGCAGCAATCCGGCCATGTCGTATGTCGTTCTCTCGGTTCTGCTCGCAGTCGTCTGCTTCATCGCGGCAATGGCTGCATGGACGAGCGCATAAAGCCAACCTGCTAATGCTTGAATACCGACCCTTGAAAGGCTCTACCATGAACTTCATCAAAAACCTGATCAAAGAAGAAGACGGCGTCACCGCCATCGAATATGCACTGATCGCATCGCTGATCGCCGGCGTCATCATCACCGCCGTGACCCTGCTGGGTGGCAACATCAGTACGCTGTTCGACAATCTGGCGAAAAAGATCAAGCAGCCAGCGTAATCGATCGCACGTCCGCCAGACGGCGGATCCAGGTCCGGCACGGTTCGTCCCGCTGCCGGATTTTTTTTACCCGGAGAATTCCTTGTCAACTCTGCCACTCCTGCTGCTGTTCGCTTTGCTTGGCGCCGCCGTCATCACCGACGTGCGCGCGCGTCGCATTCCGAATGCTGTCGTGTTTCCGGGCATGCTGGCGGCGTACGCGCTGCACGCGCTGCTGCCGGCGGGAGCAGGGTTGTTCGCCACACCGGCCGGCGGGCTCGGTATCCTGTCTGCGCTCGGCGGCTTCGCCCTGGGCCTGGGGATGCTGCTGCCGATGTACGCACTGCGCCTCATGGGCGCCGGCGACGTCAAGCTGCTGGCGATGGTGGGCGCCTTTGTCGGGGCTGGCCAGATCCTCACCGTCGGCCTGGTCACGCTGGTGGCTGGCGGCGTGCTGGCGCTCGTGTTTGCGGCCTGGCAGCGCAATCTGCGCCGCCTGGTCGCCAACGCGTACCACATGGCGTTGCACACGACATATTCGGCGCTGGCCGGTGCGGTCGTGGCGCCGACGGTGCCGCCCGAAGCGGCCAGCGGCCGCCTGCCATATGCGATTGCCATTGCAGTTGCTACCGTTGGCTGCGTGCTGTGGCTGCGCGTGCATGGGGAGCTGCCGCTGTGAGCCAGGTCCTGCCTGCACCGGCGCACGCGCCGGCCGACGCCAGGGCGCCGCGCACGGTCGACGAGACCGGCCTGCCATTCCTGTTCCTGGCCGAATTGCTGGGCAAGGTGCTGGCCCAGCGCGGTCAACTCCGTCTGGCCGAACTGGCCGCGCACACCAAACTCAATGTCAGCGTCATCGATCCTTTGATCGCGTTCCTGCGCAGTGAAAAACTGTGCGAAGTCGCGCGCATCGGCAACAGCGGCACCGATGCTGACCTGTGCTACATCCTCACCGAGGCCGGCCGCGCGCGTGCCCACGCTGCGCTGGGCCGCAACGCCTATGCCGGTCCGGCGCCCGTCACGCTGGCCGCCTACGTGGCCCAGGTCAAGGCGCACAGCGTGGCCAATATGCAGGTGACGCGCGGCGCGATGGCCGCCACCTTCGATGGCGTCGTCGTCAACCCGGCCGTGCTCGACCAGATCGGCGCCGGCATGAATTCGGGCCGCGCGCTGTTTTTGCACGGCGCCGCCGGCAGCGGCAAGACCTACCTGGCAGAGCGCCTGCGCGACCTGCTGGTCGGCACGATCGCCGTGCCGCACGCGCTGATGGTCGATGGCGAAGTGATTCCGTTCTTCGACAACGTGCAGCACTGCGTGACCGAAGCGGCGGTGATGGAAGCGCCGAGCCTGGACCGTGGCAGCGCGCCCGACATGCGCTGGATCCGCGGCGTGCGCCGCCCGGCTGCGCTGGCCGGCGGCGAACTCACGCTCGACATGCTCGATCTGCGGTTCGATCCACACACCCGCTTGTACCAGGCGCCGCCGCACCTCAAGTCGAACAACGGCATCTTCATCATCGACGACCTGGGGCGCCAGCGCTGCACGCCGGAAGCATTGATGAACCGCTGGATCGTGCCGATGGACCGCAACGTCGATTACCTGACGCTGCACACGGGCCACACCTTCCAGGTGCCGTTCGACGTGATCATCGTGTTCTCGTCCAATTTCGTGCCGCAGCGCCTGTCCGACGGCGCCTTCCTGCGCCGCCTCGGCTACAAGATCGAGGTGCCGGCAGCGTCGACCGACGAATACGCGCGCCTGTTCCGCCAGGCGTGCGACAGCGTCGGCGTGGCGTTCGACGCTGCGTCGTTCGACTACCTGCTGGCCTGCCACCGCGAGCTCGGCGTGCCGCTGCTGGCCTGCTACCCGCGCGACCTGATGCGCCAGCTGCGCGATCTGGCGCGCTACGAAGACCGCGCGCCCGAATTGTCGCGCCGCACCCTGGACTGGGCCTGGGATAACTATTTTGCCGTGGGCGCCCCAGGCCGGCCCGCATCACAAGAACGCCGCGAACGCGGCACGACGGAGTATGAGCATGCGTAATTCGAGAGCGATCCTGATCATCGGCGTGGCCCTGCTGCTGGCGCTGGGCGCCGTAGTACTGGCGGCCAAGTGGATGGGCGAGCAGGGCCCGGCCGGCACCCGCGTGGTGGTGGCCGCCGCCGACATCGGGCAGGGCGCGCGCATCCTTCCGGCCAGCCTGCAACTGGCCGACTGGCCCGCCGGTGCGCTGCCACCCGGCGCGATCACCGACATGAAGCTGCTCCAGGGGCGCATCGCGCGCGGCGACATCGCCCGCGGCGAGCCAGTGCTCGAATCGAAGCTGGCGCCGGCCGGTACGCTGGGCGGCCTGTCGGCGGTGGTGGCCAGTGGCAAGCGCGCCATGACCGTGCGCGTCAACGACGTCGTCGGCGTGGCCGGCTTTGCGCTGCCCGGCAACTATGTCGACATCCTCGTCAACCTGGCCCCGACCAACAGCGACCTGGCGCAGAACGCCGGCTCGATTTCGAAGATCGTGCTCGAACGGATCCTGGTGCTGGCCGTGGCGCAGGAATCGGCCGTCGACGACAGCAAGCCGCGCGTCGTCAACGCCGTCACGCTGGAACTGACCCCGAATGAAGTCGAAAAGCTCGATCTGGCCCGTTCGATCGGCTCCCTGTCGCTGGTGCTGCGCAACCAGGTCGAAGCGCAACCGGCCAACACCAGCGGCGCCACGCGCGAATCGGTGCTCGGCCTGCCGGCACTGTCGGCCAAGGCGCCGGCCCCAGTGCGTGATCCGGCGCCGCACATTGCTCCTACTGCACCACGTCAGCCAGGCGCGCCGCGCGACGGTGTCCTGGTGATCCGCGGCCTGGACGCCGCTTCGCAAAGCTTTTGATTGAAGAATCCGTCATGACCACATTGACTCACAAGACCCTGCTGGCCTGCGCCGTCGCGCTGACACTGGATGCTCATGCAGCCCCCGCCAGCAAGGCGGAGGCCGTCGACACGAACGCCGCAGCGGCCGACTGCATCGACCTGCGTGGTGGTGCCAATGGGCGGCTCCAGCTGATGCGCGGCAAATCCGTCCTCAAGCGCTTCTGCACGCCGGCCGGGGCGGTCATGGTGGGCGACCCGAAAGTGGCCAACGTCGTGGTCCCGGGCGCCAGCGAAGTCGTGATCGTCGCACGCAGCGTCGGCAGCACCAACCTGATCGTTTCTGGCCGCGACAAGCGCTCGACCGTGATCGACCTGGACGTGGCGCTCGACACGTCGGCCCTGCGCGCGCAGTTCGACGCGCTGTTCCCACTCGAGCGCGATATCCGCATCGGCGCCAGTGGCAACGCCGTGGTGTTGTCGGGGATGGTCAGCGATGTCGGCGTGGCCAGCCAGCTGGTGGACCTGGCCACGGCATTCCAGGAAAGCGCCGCGCCCGCAGCAGGCGGCCAGGCCGACAGCGGCGCCGGCAGCCCGTCGCCCCTGTCCGTCGGCGCCCCGGCGGCGCCGGCCGCAGGCTCTGGCGGCGCCGCGAAAGTATTGAACATGCTGTCGATCGCCGCGCCCCAGCAGGTCATGCTGGAAGTGAAGATCGCCGAAATCTCGAAGTCGCTCGTTGACCAGCTGGGCGCCAAGACGGGGTTTGCCAAGACCAACGGCAGCTGGACCTACGCCGCGGTATCGAGTCTGCTCAGTGGCGGCGCGAGCACCGTCACCGCTGTGGGCACCGGCATCAAGGAACTCACCATCGACGGCGAAAAGCGCGACGGTCTGGTCAAGATCCTGGCCGAGCCGAACGTCATGGCCATCAGCGGGCAGGAGGCGAGTTTTCTTGCCGGCGGCAAGATCTTCATCCCCGTCGCGCAGAATTCGGCCAGCGGCGCGGCCCTGATCACGCTCGAAGAAAAAGAGTATGGGGTGGCGGTGAAATTCACGCCGACCGTGCTGGCGGGCGGGCGCATCAACCTGCGCGTGGCGCCGGAAGTGTCGGAGCTCAATCGCGAGGGCATCGGCATTACCACGCCCGGTTCGACCAACAACAGCGCGACCGCGATCCTGCCATCGTTTACGACGCGCCGCGCGGCCACCACGGTGCAGCTGCAGGATGGCCAGAGTTTCGCGATCGGCGGCCTGATCCGCAATAACGTGACCAGCACCATCAAGCGCTTCCCGCTCCTGGGCGACGTCCCGGTGCTCGGCGCCCTGTTCCGCAGCAGCGACTTCCAGAACGACCGCAGCGAACTGGTGTTCATCGTGACGCCGCGCCTGGCCAAGCCGATGCAGTCGCAGCCCGGGTTGCCGACCGACGAGTACGTGCAGCCGACCCGCGCCGAATTCCTGCTTGGCGGCCAGCTCGAAGGCCGCGCCGCCCCTGCCGTACCGGAGAAATGATCATGAAGACGACCACCACCGCCATTCTCGGCGCAGCCTGCACGCTCCTGCTGGCCGGCTGCGCGACCGACACGCCCACCGGCACCGGCCACACCGTGCGCAGCATCATGGCCAGCCAGATCATCGCGCCGCAGGCCACGCCGTCGGCGCCGGGCAGCAACGCCGCCACCGCGATCCTCGCCTACAAGAATTACCAGGGCTCGTTTGCCGCGCCCGCGCCGCAGGTCGAGATCACGCTGTTCGGCGGGAACAAGTAAGAGGCCATCATGAAAATCGCAGTCCTTTCGCGCGACGAGCGCCACCTGATCGAGCTGTCGCGCCAACTGCGCGCCCGCCCGGGCAGCGACGAAGTCGACATGATCGCCGGCACCCCGGCGCGCCTGTCGACGATGAGCGACGACGCCATCCCCGACCTGCTGGTGGTCGACCAGCCGCGCGCCGACGAGGGTGACCTCGACCAGCTCGAGCGGCTCGGCCACCTGTTCCCGCGCATGGCGTTCATCGTGCTGTCGGGCGACTTGTCGCAGGATTTTTTGCTGCGCGCGATGCGTGCCGGCGTGCGCGAAGTGCTGCCGGCCACAGCCGGTGCGGCCGAACTGGCCAAGGCCGTCGATCACATCGCCGAGAAGTTCGGCAGCCAGGGCGCGGCGCAGGGCAGGGTGCTGGCCTTCATTTCGTGCAAGGGTGGCAGCGGCGCGACCTTCCTGGCCACCAATCTGGCGTATGCGTTGTCGGCCGGGGGCACCAAGCGCGTGGCGATGATCGACATGAATCTGCAGTTCGGTGACGCGTCGCTGTTCGTCTCGGACAGCAAGCCGCTGGCCACGCTGTCGGATGTCGCGACCCAGATCCACCGGCTCGACCCGTCGTTTCTGTCGTCGAGCATGGTCGCCGTGACGCCGAACTTCAGCGTCCTGGCCGCGCCATCCGATCCGGCGCACGCCAGCGACGTCAAGCCCGAGCACATCGACGCGATCATCAAGCTGGCGCGCCGCCAGTACGATTTCATCGTGCTCGATGTCGCGCGCAGCCTGGATCCGGTGACGATCCGCGCGCTCGACCATGCCGACACCATCTACCCGGTGCTGCAAACGACGCTGCCGTACATCCGCGACGGCAAGCGCCTGCTGGACGTGTTCCGCAATCTGGAATACGGCAGCGACAAGGTCGAAATCGTGGTGAACCGCCACGACAACAACAGCGACATCAAGCTCAAGGACCTCGAGCAGGCGTTCGACACGACGCACCTGCGCACGATGCCGAACCACTACGATGCGGCGGCCAAGTCGGTCAATCAGGGCGTGCCGATCACGCGCCTGGCGCCCGACAGCCCGCTGAGCGCGGCCTTGATGACGATGGCGCGCAGCCAGACAGGCGAGGCGGCGCCGCAAGCGGCGGCCGGCGTGATGGCGCGTTTGTTCAAGCGCCGCAAAACTGACGCATGACCCGCGAATTGTCCAAGGAGTCCAACGACATGAACATGATCCCTTCCGCGTCGCTGCGCGAACGCCTCGGCAGCGCCGCACTTGGCAGCAGCACCAGCACGACAGCGAGCGCGCCGACGCGCGTGACCACCGGCGCCCCGGCGCCGCGCGCCGCCGCCGTGCGCGGCGGGCCGATCGACAACCGCGCGTATCACCAGCTCAAGGCCCGCATCCACGAAGCGCTCCTTGACCGCATCGACCTGGAAAGCATGCAGCGCCTGAACGGTGACCAGATCCGGCAAGAGCTGCGCCTGCTCGTTGAGCGCCTGCTCGAAGAAGAGATGGTCGTCATCAACGACGCCGAGCGCAAGATGCTCACGCGCGACATCCAGAACGAGATGCTCGGGTTCGGTCCGCTCGAGCCGCTGCTGGAAGACCCGACCGTCTCGGACATCCTGGTCAACACGCACAAGCAGGTGTATGTCGAACGGCGTGGCAAGCTCGAACTGACCGACGTGACCTTCAACGACGAAGCCCACCTGATGAAGATCATCGACAAGATCGTCTCGCGCGTGGGGCGCCGTATCGACGAATCGAGCCCGATGGTCGATGCGCGCCTGCCGGACGGCTCGCGCGTGAACGCGATCATCCCGCCGCTGGCGATCGATGGCGCCGTGATGTCGATCCGGCGCTTTTCGGCCGATCCGCTGCGTCTGGCCGACCTGGTCGCGTATGGCAGCATGACGGCCGACATGGCCGAGGTGCTGCAGGGCCTGGGCAAGGCCAAGGTCAATATCGTGATCTCGGGCGGTACGGGGTCGGGCAAGACGACGATGCTCAATGTGATCTCGGGCTTCATCAACCACAACGAACGTATCGTGACGGTCGAAGACGCGGCCGAACTGCAGCTGCAGCAGCCGCACGTGGTGCGCCTGGAAACGCGTCCTGCGAACATCGAAGGCAAGGGCGAAGTGACCCAGCGCGCGCTGGTCAAGAACGCGCTGCGCATGCGCCCCGACCGCATCATCCTGGGCGAGGTGCGCGGCGAAGAAGCGATGGACATGCTGGGCGCGATGAACACCGGGCACGAAGGCTCGATGGCGACCCTGCACGCGAACACGCCGCGCGAAGCGCTCACGCGCCTGGAAAACATGATCAGCATGGCGGCGCCGAACCTGCCGCCCAAAGCGATGCGCCAGCAGATCGCGTCGGCCGTGGGTGTCGTGGTGCAGGTCTCGCGCCTGACCGACGGCAAGCGCAAGGTGCTGTCGATTACCGAAGTGACGGGCATGGAAGGTGACGTCATCACGATGCAGGAGATCTTCACCTTCCGGCAGACCGGCGTGGCCGACGACGGCACGGTGCTGGGCCAGGCCACCGCCACTGGCGTGCGGCCGCACTTCGCCGAGCGCCTGCGCACGTTCGGCGTGAATCTGGCGCCGCACATCTTCGAGCCCCGTTAGGACCTCTGGCATGGATACCACCTTCCTCCTGTTCATCCTGCTGGTGTTTGCCGCCGTCCTGCTGCTGGTATGGGGCGTGTACACGGCCTGGCAGGCGAACAACAACCCGGAAGCCGAGCGCATCGCGCGCCGGCTGCGCAGCGTGATCGGGCGCGAGACGCGCGAGCTCGACGTCACGATCGTCAAGGAACGGCGCCTGTCCGACAACCCGGAGCTCGAGCCGCTGCTACAGCGTGTGCCCGGCGTGTACCGGCTGGACCGCATGCTGCTGCAGGCGGGCAGTGCGCAGAACGTGGCGTCGCTGTTGGCCGTGTGCCTGGCAATGATGGCTGGCGGGATCGTCGCGGCATTGCTGTTGCGTTTGCCGCTGTTGGGTCTCGTCGCCTGCATGCTCATTGCCGGCTGGCTGCCGCTGCTGCGCCTGACGCGCGCGCGCGCTGCGCGCATGGTGCGCTTCGAACGCCAGTTGCCCGAAGCGCTCGACATGATGAGCCGCGCAATGCGCGCCGGCCACGCGTTTCCGACAGCGCTGAAACTGGTGGCCGACGAAGTTACTGCGCCGCTGGGCGACGAGTTCAGGATCGCGTTCGACGAAGTCAATTTCGGCGTCTCGATGGGCGACGCGCTGAGCAACCTGGCGCAGCGCGTGCCAAGCATGGACTTGCAGTATTTTGTCGTGGCGGTGCTGATCCAGCGCGAGAGCGGCGGCAACCTGACCGAGCTGCTCACGTCGATTTCCACCGTCATCCGCGACCGCCACAAGCTGGCCGGGCAGGTGCGCGTGCTGTCGGCCGAGGGCCGTATCTCGGCCTGGGTACTGTGCCTGCTGCCGTTTGGCGCCGGCGGCATGATGGCGCTGGCCAATCCCGAGACAATGAGCGTGCTCGTGAACGATCCGATCGGGCGCCAGTTGAGCGGCGCGGCGCTGGGCATGATGGGCTTTGGCGTGCTGGCGATTCGCAAGATCGTCCGCATCCGGATGTAAGGAAAGAACGACACGATGACCATGGCAAACATTTTCATGCTGGCAGCGATGTTCCTGCTGGTGTTCGGCATCGCGGTGGCAGCCTTGCTGCTGCTGACGCGCGACCCCGTCAAGGCACGCCTGGTGGCGCTGGACGAACGCGTCAAGCCCACGACCAGGCGCGGGGACGGCTGGCGTGAGCGCCTGGCCGATTTCGCCGAGCCACTGGCCAAGCTGTCGGTGCCAACCGACGGGTGGGAATCCTCGCCCTTGCGGCTGCGCTTCATCAATGCCGGCTGGCGCGCACCCTCGGCCCCGGGGCTGTACCACGCCGGCAAGTCGGTGCTGACGATCGGCCTGCCGCTGGTAGTCTGGATCGCGCTGCCGCACCACGCCAACCGGCCGCTGGCGTTGACGTTCCTGCTGCTCGTCAGCGCAGCCAGCATCGGCTATTACCTGCCGGACTTCCTCCTCAAGCGCCGCGTTGCCAGACGCCAGCGCGACATCTTCGAAGGCTTTCCCGACGCGCTCGACCTGATGACCGTCTGCGTCGAAGCAGGTCTGGCGATGGATGCGGCGCTCGCCCGCGTGGGCAGCGAGATCGGCCTGAAATGCCCGGTGCTGGCCGACGAACTGCAACTGGTGACGCTGGAACTGCGCGCCGGCAGCGCCAAGGAAAAGGCGCTGCGCAACCTGGCGCTGCGCACCGGCGTGGAAGATGTCGATGCGCTCGTCAAGATGCTGATTCAGGCAGAGCGCTTCGGCACCAGTGTCGGTACGGCGCTGCGGGTGCAGTCCGAACAACTGCGTACGCGCCGGCGGCAACTGGTGGAAGAGAAGGCAGGGCAGATCGCAACCAAGCTGCTGTTTCCGCTGATCTTCTGTATTTTCCCGGCGTTGCTGGTGGTGCTGCTGGGACCGGCGGTGATCCAGATTTTCCGCGCGCTCAAGCCAGCGGCAGGTAGCTGAACCGCCACGTCAGGATTCGGTCTGATGCATTCATGGCATGCCGGATCGACCATGTTTGACGATGTAAGCATTTGTACGTACTAAGGGCCACTTCATGCTTTTTGGCTGCAAATGTTGGTCGTGTGCAACACAGTAATATGGAACATGTGCGATCATGTTTCTTTTGGGCACCTCCATAGCCTGCGTCTGCCGATGTGCAGGGCGTGCCGATTCCTCACAAACTTCTCTCATTCTCTTTTATGAAAAACTTGAAAATAGGCACGCGCCTGGCGTTGAGCTATGCCGCTGTGCTGATCCTCATGGCAATCGTGATCGTCATAACCTTGGGGCGCATGGGTGATATGAACGATGCAACCGATCGCGTGGTCAACACCAGCATGAAAAACCAGCGCAACGTGGCCGAGTGGGCCAGGATCATCGAAGTCAACCGCGCCCTGGTCGAGATGGCCTACCGTACGCCGGAGCCTGAGCAGGTCAAGTTGATCGGCGAGCGCATCGCCGCGGGTTCCGTACGCTCCACCGAATTGCAGCAGACGATCAAGGCCGGCTTGCGCAACCCGAAGTCGCAGGCGCAGCTCGAAGAAGTGGTGGCGGCCCGTGTGCCGTACGCGGCTGCACGCAAGGCGCTGATTGCGGCCAAGATGGCCGGTGATAACGAGGGCGCGCAGCGCATCTTCGAGAGCCAGATGCTCCCAACCAGCGTGGTCTACGTCGAATCGATCAGCAAACTCGCTGCTGCGCAGCAAAAGTCGGCAGAAAAATTCGTGGCCGACGCGAGCGCAGCGTATGACACGGCGCGCACGACCCTGATCGGTCTGGGGATCCTCGCCATCGGCTTGGGCGTGACCTTCGGCATCTTCATCACCCGCTCGATCGTGCGGCCGATCCAGGATGCAGTTGCCGTCGCCGACCGCGTGTCGTCGGGCGACCTGAGCAGCCAGTTCACGGTCACGACCCGCGACGAAACCGGCCAGCTGATGACGGCCCTGCAGAAAATGAACAATAGCCTGCTGGATATCGTGACCCGGGTCCGGGCCGGCACCGAAACGATCGCAACGGCCTCGGCAGAAATCGCGGCCGGCAATCTCGATCTGTCGAGCCGAACTGAACAACAGGCCGGCTCGCTGGAAGAAACGGCTTCGTCGATGGAAGAACTCACGTCGACCGTCCGCCAGAATGCCGATAATGCCCGCCGCGCCAACACGATGGCTTCCGAAGCTGCCAGCATTGCCGGGCAGGGCGGCGCCGTGATTGCGCAAGTGGTTGGCACGATGAGCGAAATCAATGCGTCGTCGCGCAAGATCGTCGACATCACCAGTGTCATCGACAGCATCGCGTTCCAGACCAATATCCTGGCCCTGAATGCTGCCGTGGAAGCGGCGCGTGCGGGTGAACAGGGCCGTGGCTTTGCCGTGGTCGCCAGCGAAGTGCGCAACCTGGCGCACCGCTCCGCTGCAGCGGCCAAGGAAATCAAGAGCCTGATCGACGACTCGGTGCAAAAGGTCGAAGCCGGCACCAGCCTGGTGGACAGTGCGGGTACCACGATGACCAGTATCGTGCAAAGCATTTCCCTCGTGACCGGCATCATGAGCGAAATCTCGCACGCCAGCGACGAGCAGAGCGCGGGCATCGAGCAGGTCAACGCCGCCATCACCGAGATGGACCAGGCGACGCAACAGAACGCCGCACTGGTCGAGCAAGCCGCCGCCGCTGCCGGCTCGATGCAGGAGCAGGCTGCGCACTTGGCCGAGGTGGTCAGCGTGTTCAAGACTGATATCGCCCCTGGTCCTGGCAGCGCCGCCGCCCGTCCCGCACCGGCGCGCAGCCACGACGCAACCGCCGGGCGCCTGGCATTGGCCGGTGCCTGACACGAAGTGGAGTAACTGATCATGAACGGTGCCGGCAGTACGCGGCGCCGTTTGCATTTCTGTTGTTGATCAAATATTGAATGCAGAAGATAGTTGATTTGTGAATGACGACTATCATGGATCGCAATTTGATTTCTATCTGATAGAGCGCATACTAGCTTCATACCAGATCAAACACACAGGAAGAAAATCATGACCGCCTTGTCCCTTCGCCCATCGTTCGCCGCCCAATTGGCCGCCGTGTTCAGCACCGCATCCGATTTCGTGCGTGAAGTCAAGGCAGCGCCAACCGCCGCAGCCCGTACCACAGGCAGTGCCGACGTCTGGGCGCTGTACCGCATGACCCGCGGCGCCGATGCCGTGTCGCCAGCCATTGCCCGTCGCCTGGCAGCGCACGCCAAGTCGAACTGATTTCCGGGTCGGGCGCTCGCCCAACCCATGTTGAACGCCTCGCGGAATGCGGGGCGTTTTTCGTTTACGACCCGCCTGCACGTCAACCTCCCACAAGCCCGGTAGTCGCTCTCCTACGCTGTGCAAATGTTGCAACCTCGATAATGTCGATTGAGACTTTGATAGCGGTGCTCTTTCCGCATTTGCACCATGAACAATGAGAACAAGCCGCTCGACGGCGAATTTAGCGAGCTGGACAATGGGTGGCCTGCATCCTACGCATGGGCCATCGAGCAGATGCCATGCCCGGCGTATTGCTGCTCTCCCAACGGCGTGCTGGTCCACGTCAACGCCGCAGCAAAGCGGATATGGGGCGATGCCTGTCCGCTGCTGGAAGACATGCGGTGGGATGGGTTCGAGACGCTTCGGTCCCTGGATGGCGAATTGCTGGACAAGACGGCAAGTCCGGCGGCGCACGCAGCCGCTGGCGAATCGCCGTGTCCTACCGAATTGCTCGCCGTGTGCCGTGATGGTCAACCCCGCCGCATCGTCGTGCATGCCAAGCCGGTCTTTCACGCCGATGGCGCCGTGGTGGGCGCTTTGTGCTGCCTGACCGACATCAGCGAGCAGCGCCGATTGCAAGAGCGCGAGCGCGACGCCGCCCACGCGCGTGAAGAATTCCTGAGCATGCTCGCCCACGAATTGCGCAATCCGCTGGCACCCATCATGAGCATCGCGGGCCTCCTGCAGCGCGCGAACAAGGATCCTGGCGTGGCAAAAATGGCCGGCGTCGTCCAGCGCCAGACCAGGCAGCTGGCGCGCTTCATTGCCGATCTGCTGGATGCGTCACGTGTTGACTGCGTCCACACGCTGCCCGTCGAGCCACGCAGTTGCACAAAGCACGAGATCGTGAACCTGTCGCTCGATGCGGTGGAAACGCTGGTGCGCTCACGCAACCAGCGCTTAATTGTCGAAGTCGACAATCCTGACGCCGAGTTACGTTGCGATCCGGAACGCGTGGCGCAGGCACTGGGTAACGTGCTGTGCAATGCCAGCGCATTCACGCCGGACGGCGAGGAAATCTGTCTGCGGGTTTATATCGAAGGCAATGTGCTGCGCGCCGAGGTCATCGACTGCGGGGCCGGCATTGCGGCGGAAGATTTGCAGCATATTTTCGAGCCATTCGAGCGCCGTGCGCTGGCGCCGGGCCGTGCCCCCGTCGGTGCGGGCCTGGGCTTGACGATTGCCAAGGGCGTGTGCGAAGCCCATGGCGGATCGATCTTCGTGCGCAGCGCGGGGCCGGGGATGGGCACCACCGTGTCGATGGCCTTGCCGGTTGCCGTCTGCGCTGCCTGACGTTCTGGCCGTAGATAAGCCCCGGCTCCGGTTGGGGCAAACGCAGTCAGGTCAGACCTGGCCGCCCGCACGGCGCGCGCGGTGACGCTCCATCAACCAGGCCACGATGCCCGGCACCAGCGACAGCACGATGATGCCCATGATGACGGCCGTCAGGTTGTCGTTGACCCACTTGATATTGCCAAAAATGTAGCCGGCAACCGTCAGAGATACGACCCACAAGGTGCCGCCAGCGATGTTGTACCCGAGGAAGGTGGCATAGCGCATGCTGCCCAGCGCCGCCACGAATGGTGCGAGCGTACGCACGATCGGCACATAGCGCGCCAGCACGATGGTCTTGGGGCCATGGCGCTCGAAGAAGCGCTCGGTGTGCGCAATGTGCTCGTCCTTGATCAGCCGGAACCGGTAGCCACGCTTCACGCGTTCACGGAACGCACTGCCAATGGCAAAGTTGAGGATATCGCCCGTCACCGCAGCGACGATCAGCAGCGGAATCAATATTTCCAGTGACAGCATGCCTTTGGCGGCCAGTGCGCCGGTGACGAACAGCAGCGAGTCGCCAGGCAGGAACGGCATCACGACCACCCCCGTCTCGACGAAGATCACGGCAAACAACAGCACGTAGACGAGCAACTGGTATTCGGCGGCCAGTACGGCGAGGTGGCGGTCCAGGTGAAGGAACCAGTCGAGCAGGGTAGTCAGCATTGAATTTCTCGTTGAATCAGGTTGCGGCAGGACCCCGGCGGGCGTCATGCTGGCCGGGGCAAAGCGCGTATCTTACCTTTAGTCTAACCCTTGCTGTTACTCTTCCTGGAACTCGTCCGAGCGGCAGAACAGATCCCACGCTGCAATGAACAGGGCGGCAATCACCGGCCCGATCACGAAACCGTTCAGGCCGAACAGCGCCATACCGCCCAAGGTCGAGAGCAGGATCACGTAGTCAGGCAGCTTGGTATCCTTGCCGACCAGGATCGGGCGCAGGATATTGTCGACCAGACCGATGACCAGAACGCCATACGCGGCCAGCACCACGCCCTGCCAGATATGGCCCGTCACCAGGAAATAGATCGCCACCGGCCCCCAGACCAGTGCCGCGCCGATGGCTGGCAGCAGCGACAGGAAGGCCATCACCACGCCCCACAGCAGCGGGCCGGATACGTCCAGCATCCAGAAGATCAGGCCGCCCAGTGCGCCTTGCGCAACGGCCACCAGCACATTGCCTTTGACCGTGGCGCGGATGACCGTCGTGAAGTTCTGGAACAGGCGGCTCTTGTATTCGACGCTCAGTGGCACGGCGCGCTGGATGCGCGCTGCCAGGATGCGGCCGTCGCGCAGCAGGAAGAACAGCAGGTACAGCATGATCGTCATGCTGACGACGAAGTCGAGCGT